>Ga0207665_10003078_pt1 | contig 11195 bp, 17 predicted proteins | sample LARL112metaG_FD_184351 | JGI IMG/M metagenome (GOLD analysis project Ga0207665, IMG submission 184351) | Corn, switchgrass and miscanthus rhizosphere microbial communities from Kellogg Biological Station, Michigan, USA - LAR L11-2 metaG... | ecosystem: Host-associated > Plants > Roots >...
GCCATGCTTGAGAAAGCAGTTGCTGCGATGAAACAAGACAAGGCCAAGGCGCTCGATATGTTCAACGCAGCTATACGCCGGTCGAGGACTGCGCATCTGTATCCTAATCCCACAGAGGGTCAGTGGCGGTCTATGTCGTCGTAGCCGTGGCGGCTGCTGTAGAACATCAGCGCCATGAGACCGCAGCCGATCACGAGGGAGAAAACGATGGCGAGGATCATGGCTATGTAGCCATGGATGCTCATCTCCACGTCAACACTGTTCCAGGCATAAACAGCCCATCAAAGCGTCACGCCAAGAATGGCGAGGACGGGAAGAATTAGGAGGACGCTCTTCATGGAATAAGCCGCCGTAAAGCAGAGGTAACGCAGTGTCCACGCACAAGTTCGGCAAACCTCACATTGAGCGGATCACCCGCACTCGAACGGAGCTTCGGCTCAACTACAGCGTGCAGAGAAGTTCCGGCATGGCGAAGCTACGGCATCCACACAACGAACCGTTATATTGAGAGGTCACGAAAAATGGCATGGCTTAGAGGTATAGCGCGTACTTCCAAAGCCTCCTGCGAAACCTGCAACCTTCGCGAGTCCGCTCAGTCCGCTCTTCAGCTTCATGGCGGTGAAGCGTATTACCAGAGGAACCTCGGGAGGATTTCGTGTCCGAAGCGGAGAAGCCGGAGAGTTCACCTTCAAGCGAGGCAGTTAGCGCGCGAGCCGTTTATGACGACATCGTTCGGCGCATCCAACGTGTTGCGGCCCGCCTTTTGCTGAAGGTGTGTGCATTAGCCCATCAGTTCCCCAGCCAATCATTCCGTGCCAGAACTTCGTCGATGCTGCGGACGGCCTCGGCCACAGCTGCCTCCTTTCCAGGTGCCAAAGTCCGCAGTGTAGATCGCGACATGAGAGGCAAGCCAGCTCGGGTCGCATAGATAGAGGCATACCAACTCGCCCATTGGCGCTGAGCGACGATCTCGTATCCCCGATAGTGGAATGTGTGTGTTGTTGTCATCGAAGGGCCTCTCAAGAAGCCCCCGTCCTTTGGCGTAACACCGCAAGCGCAATGCGGTTCACGTCCCATCAAAAGAAAAAGCCCCGCCACGCGGGGTTGGGTGTGGGAAGTATACAATCGCCAAAAAGAAGCCCAGCGACTCTCAGGTGGCTGGGCTTCTCCGCCGCCCCGGCTAAGCGGCTAATGCCGCCAAAGGAGTTAAGCCTGCACTTATGGCCGGGGAAAATGCGCGCGTGTTGGCCGCTGGCTCCTGTGGATACGGGTCCACCAAGGTTCAGGGGCGCGAGTGACGGCAAGCTCGAAGGCGAACCCCTGAGCGAGCGACGTTTGCGAGAGATAGGGCGTCAGTTGGGTTAGATGGAGAGAGATAATCGAGGATCAAAAACACACGCGGCGCGTCGCCCTAATCACCCTTCTTCTTTTTCTTGTCGGAAAGCTCCTTTTGGATTCGCTTCCATGCTCGCGGCCCAAAGTGCCAGCTATAGTCATTCCTGCCGCCATGGAGTTTCTTCGCCCGCTTCAACGAATAGATCGCGGTCTGAGGCGACAAACCATCGTTCTTATCATCACCGCTATCGGAAATGTAGATCGTGGGCATAGGCCACTCCAATTGATTGAGAACGTGCCGAAAACTAGCATCCCGAGAAGCGAGTCGCGTTTTATATCACAGCGATTATTGCGGCTGGACAGCCGCAAGGTAGGTGGGCAGCCGTGGTGACGTCGGGAGGTCTCGCATCTGTGAAGCGTCCACGCGAGCAATCTGGGCGCGATCAATAACCTTCCTGGCGGTGGTGGTGGTGGCTTCGGCCGCGGCGGTGGTTCCGGTGGTGGTCCTGGCGGCTTCGGTATGCTGGCTAGCGACATCGACTCGTTTCAGCTCTTCTTCGATGTCACCACGAAAACACGGCCTGGCACGAAGGTGACCTTCTTGCTCCCACACTTCGGGCATTGCGGTTTCACCGCTTCATGCTCGGAGATGGTCTCGGTGCGCTCGAACCTTTTTCCGCATTTCTCGCAACGGTATTGATAGGTCGGCATGAGTTCCTCAGATGCGTTGCGCCTAACCCATCGTGACGCGAGGCCCTGGTCCATGCTTGGCACGATCAAGGAAGTAGGTGATCGCAGCGAAACTGATCCAGCCCGCGGTGAATATCACGCCAGCCAGTAACATTAGCTCGCCCGGGATTGGACCGAGACTGGCACGCTGCACCAGCTCGGAGAGGCTAGATACCGGCGCCGGGTGAATCGCGATCTTGCCGTAATAGGCGACCGTCTGGATGCCGAGAATCCAGATGTAATTGCGGCGCAGCCGCCGACCGATGGCGCGAGCGAAGCTGATGTGATGGCGCGGCGCGCAGTAGTCGTTCGCCAGCACGTCGGACCACTCGGAATCGGACATGAGGGTCTCGCCGCGCAGCATGGGCGCGTAGAAATTTCGCTCAATCCAGCGGGCTCGTGCCCGCCACACATTGAAATAGCGGTAACGCCGTGCCTCGAAAATCAAGAACACGATGCAAAGGATGCCTGCGAGCAGGAGCGGCAGTGGCGAGGCTTCCGACCTCGAAAACGTCACCGAGAGCGCGATGCCAAGCGTGACCACCGCCCAGTTTGTCGTGTTGTCTAGGCGGGTGCGCCAGATAGTGCTGCGGTAAATCTCACCGCGATAAAGATGTGCAAGCGCGCCAACGGTTGGTGCGTCTAACGGCGACGGGTGCAAAAGTGGTTTGATTGCTTCCATGGCTGCAACCAGAAAGCCCTTAAAGGGCCACTATAGCGCTTTTGATGCGTCGGCGGGTCTATCACTGTCTCTGAACGAAATACACAGATGGGACGAATTTCCGCCAGTTGTCGCGGCGATGTTGCGTCGCACTGCTACCGTCCTGGGTCGCGCGCTAAAATAGCGTTTGTTTAATTCGGCGGGGGTCCAGCAAGAGGGCTCCATGAATCACGCTAAACCGCTATTGATGAGCGTGGGTGCTGCGTACCAGCGGCATCCTGCGCGGATGTTTCTTAGGCCAGAACAGCACTCCCATATCGCTGCGGCTTACGATAAAGCAGCCTTCGATATTAGCCTTCCCGCTCAAACCAGAGCGGCCTTAATCGCGCTGACGCTGTTAAGTGCGTCTCGCGAGGCTAAACAAGCTTGCAGCCGCGAACGTCTGCTATTGGCACTTAGCGGACTTTCAGACGCTCTCATCACGAGGTCTGCTTTCGGCCCGAAAGCGGACATGCCCAATGAGCATGTGGAATGTCCGCTAATCTCGCAATCAGTTGCGCTTCTCTTGTTGCTTGTGCCTGTTGTGGTGGTGAGCACATAGGCTTTGGGTATTCTTATATTTGAAGAAGAGCGACCACTGGCCGCGATGCGGATCGACGTGGTCGACGTGGCTTGCAGCCGCAGTTCGACCCTCAATTGCACACTGCCGACACAGCGGTTCCTCGGCGAGCCTGTGCCTTCTGATCGACTTCCAAATTGGTGATTTGCACCACAAGCGCCAGGGCGGGTCCGCTCTGGGAGTGTTGTGTTGGCAATTTTAGGTCAGGCCTCTCTAACCAATAGATAAAGTTAGCGAGTGATCAAAACGCCACAGTTTGGATTTGGCCTTGCATCTCCGGACATACGGGTTGTCCGGCCGCGATGTCTGCTTATGGCACTTTTCGGACATCCCACCGGCACCGACGAATGTCCACTATCGGGGGTAAAGCGGACATGACGCGGACGCTGGACAATGTCCGCTCATGACCCAAAGCGGACGTTCACTTGCGGGCAAGCAATGTCCACGCGCCCACAGCCAGCAACGCATCAACTATCGTGAATGTCAAAAAAAGGCGAGGAAACACACCAGCAATGGCGAGAGGAACCAGTACCGCCGGGACGAAGACCAATCGGTCGATGACGGAAGCAACAATGAATTGTCGCGCTCCCGAGCGACCACCAAAGAGGTAAAGCCATCCGATCACAACGACGGTCAGACCGACCACGCGCATAAGTGCTTGCTCATGGCCCGCGAAAGGAGGTTCCCTGAAGACTATCTGTATTGCACCCGGCCAAGCGATTAGAATTGCTCCTATCGCCAAATAGCCAATACCGTTCAGCGCAGTGTATTTGGACGCCGTGCCCAACCTCTGCGGCTTCTGTCGAAGATCGTTTAGTAGGCTGAATGGCGATCGTCTCAACCGACCCCCGGGCTGCGTTCATAGAGGCTTTACATCGATAGCCGTTGCGCGTGTCAGCAGCATAACAACTCTATCGCCCTGCTGAATCGCGTCTAGACCCTGCACGCCAGGCGCAATCCTGACATTCCGCATCGTTCCGTTAGGACCATAGAAGGTGACAATGCGTCTCCCATACTCAACATTGGCGACCGTCGCGGTGACCTCGACCGTGTTAAGTTCGGTTTCGCCTTGTGGCGCTGCCTCTACCCAAGTCTGTTCCGCGACAGTAGGCGCATTCATGCCCATTCCGCCTGTTTCTTCACGTTCGATGGCATTCGCTTTATTGACAGGTGGTGCGTCATTGATGGTGCGAAGCGCCGTCGCTAATTCATCAGCGTAACGAATAGTAATTTGCTCGTTGATCCTGACGCGACCGAGGATCTCTGGGGTTGCTTTGATCACAATCGTGTTGCCATCCGGCCCGGTGACAGTAAGCAACCGGTTCTCCACATCGATGGCATTGACGGTGGCATCGAGAACGACTTTTCCTGCCTCACTCGCAATTTCCTGCTGAGCAAATGCAAGCGAGCTCACCATTAGTGCTGCTGAGAACACAAAGAAACTGAACAGTTGCCTACGCATGTTTCCCTCCCGTTTTGTGGCAAATAATCAGGCCGCGACCAAAAAGCAGAAGCTCCGCGGCTAAGTCAATCCCATAACTTCGTGGTGTCCGAAGCCCTTTCAACGGGCATGAGAACGTCCGCTTATGGCACTTAGCGGACGCTGGCCGTCGGCAATGTCAGCTCTCGGGGGTAAAGCGGACATTCGTGATCCGCTTGCTCATGTCCGCAAATGACCCTTAGCGGACATTTGCAGACACAAAGGGGAGAGCAGGAGGGGACGAATCGTATATTCAGTAACGATTGCGTGTCCCCACCAATGGCGCGCCAATGCCGAAAGCACGCCTTTTTAATCGCCGCTCGCTAATCAAGCACTTGGGCACGGGCGGCATTTTGCTTGCGGCTTCCTTCGGATCTCCCTTCCAAACCTTCGCTCAGTTTCCTGGCCCGCGAACGTTCGGCATCGACGTGTCAAAGTGGGGCGCAGAGATCGATTGGTCTGTTGTCGTCTCGAAGCTCAACCCACGCTTCGTGTTTGTACAGGCCTATCACATAGGTAAGGACGAAGCGTCCTGCTACGCCAATCTTAGGTTTGCCAATTATCGACGAGCCTTACAGCGACTCGGATTGTTGCACGGCGCATATCTACGCTGTCATCCAAATGCGGGCGCTGAGACCTCGATCAGAAGATTCTTGTCGGTTTACACGCCGCAAGCTGGCGACCTCTTGCCAACTCTCGACATCGAAGACGATTACGACAACAAATGTAGCCTTCCGGTGCAGGAGCGGATCAACCAGGTCGAGAGAATGGTTCAGTTGGTGTCAATGAGGCTTCGGGGTCTCAAGCCGATGATCTACACCAAGGCGAGGGTTTGGGATGAGCTTGGCAATCCAATGCAATTTGCGGATTGTCCCTTGTGGGTTGTCGATTATCAGTCGACCAGTGATCCGATCGTTCCGTTGCCCTGGGTGAGATTCAGCTTTTGGCAAAAAGCGGAGAATCTCCACGGCAACGGCGTTTCGGGGACGTACGACAGCGACTATTTCAATGGCACTGAAAATGACCTGCGCGCGTATGTCTTGCCGTGAGTAGACCTTCTCCCGGCTACTGACTGCGGGGATGGTGAGAAGCGCTCAATTCGCTTCGCTAGCGCTAACCGCGCTCGTTGGGGCGTCGCTACCCCGGGCGTCGAGTCCGTGCAATTTGGACTTGACCGATCGTCTAACCGTCGACTTGGCTCTGGCTACTCCACACACGCTGTCGCGCAGGTGCATCGGGCCGTCGCTCAGCGAGGCTTGAATCGCGAGGCCATCGAGCCTCGAGCCGAACAGCGATTTCCAGAAGTAGCGCCTGAAGCCCTTCTCGAGGAGGTCGGTGGCGCGGTCGTTGCGCGATGCGACTGACGGCTCGCCGAGAACGACCGCGACGAGCTTGCGGCCGTCACGAGTGGCGCTCGCCACGACGTTAAACCCCGATTCGCAAATGAAACCGGTCTTCATGCCGTCGGCCCCGGGGAAGCTGACTAGGAGGCTATTATGGGTGCGCATGGTCTTCTTACCCACTTGCACTTGGATCGACGAGAAGAGGTCGGCGTGCTCAGGAAACTCGACAATAATGGCTCGGGCGAGCTTGGCCAGGTCACGGGCTGTGGTGATCTGGCGCTCGTCAGGGAGGCCGTTGACATTAGTGAAATGCGTGCGGGTCATGCCAAGGTGCTGCGCCGCTTCGTTCATGCGCGCAATGAAGGCGGCCTGGCTGCCGGCGACAGCCTCCGCGATCATGACGGCGACGTCGTTGGCGGACTTCACGATGAGGACTTTGAGCGCGATGTCGAGCGTGATAGAGCCGCCGATCGGAAGTCCGAGCTTCGAAGGCGCCTGCAGCGCCGCGGTTTGCGAGCACGTGACCTTGGTGTCGGGCGTGACGGCGCCGGCCTTGAGGGCCTGGAAGGTAACGTAGGCCGTCATCAGCTTGGTCAGCGATGCCGGGAACCATTGGGCATCGGGATCCTCGGCGTATAGGACGGTGCCGTTATAGGGCTCAAAGACGAGCGCGGGAGCGGCGGAAGCGAGCGAAGGAGCCACCAAGATCGCTCCGACGAAGAGGCCAAGGCCCGCGCGTCTCAGCATCATTCCTGTTCCCTCATTCAATCGACGGCCTGGGCCTTCAAGAAAGCCAGTCCTTCAATGACACCGCTACAAGACGCAGCTGAAAAGTGAATGAAATCCCCCTTAAACGCCGAGTGTCGTCAGAAAAAATGTCGATTTCTAGGGCAGTCGGCTTGGATTTTGGAGAGACCGCCGCGAGGCGATTCTTCCTTTTGTCTAAGTCGGCTAATGCCGCCTATTGGCGCAAAGCGGACGAGCTCGACCGTCCGTTAAAGGGTCCTCGCCTCAAAGCGGATATCGCTGTCAAACGTTACTTAGCGACCCGCAGACGGCATCGTGACGCCCACGTAAAATCCAGTGTTCGAGTCAGCGTGCCGAACACATTGTCCGAGGTGAGTGTTTCGACTTCGAAAGGCTGATGTTTGATCAGCGTGTCGCTCTGGGAGCATTAAGGAGCCTTGTTGACTCGTTCAGCCTCGCCGTCGACGAGCAGGATCGATGGGGAGGTACTCAATCCCGGATTGTTGAATTGGTTGAGGGTAGAGCTTCATAAACTCCATGATCTGAACCGGCATACCAACTTTGACCGGAAGGCCAAGTGCTTTCGCTTCGGTGGCGGTGAGCGCATAGTCATGTGTCCAGTAGCCACCTGTTAGCTTCTCCGCAATGGTCTCTGCCGCCGATTGGTCCAAACGCGGCGTCAACAATTCCACTGCCCCTCGTTTAACCTGAGCGACGGCCTTCTCGCTGACGTCGGCCAAAACAAGCGTGAGGTCAAAAACGTCGGCGACGGGCTTCGAGTCGCGCGCTCTAACGATACTTGCAGCTGGAAGCCCGAGGATTTGTGGATCAATCGGGCCAAGGACAGAGAACTCGCCCATGACGATCTCATCCGCGGCGAGTGCAATCAGTGTTCCACCAGACATCGCATAAACTGGAACATAGGCGGTGACTTTCGCCGGGTGGGCTTCGACGGCGCGGGCGATTTGCATCGCTGCCAATACGATGCCCCCAGGCGTGTGGATAATAAGATCGATCGGAGTGTCCTCAGGCGTGTCCTTGATCGCGGCAATGACCGTCTGGGCGTCCTCGAGGTCGATGTGCCGGGAGACCGCGAAGCCGAAAAAACTGCGCCTCTCCTGACGATGGATCATTGTGATAACTCGGGTGCCATGCTCCTTTTCAACTGCCCTGATCGCCTGGGCCCGGCGCATGGCGTACCACCGCCCCATAAGCAGAGGCTGCAGCGCCATGAGCGCAATCACTATGAAGAATATTGATGAGAAATCGAACGTCATGGCTTTTGCAGTTCAGACTAGAGCCGATCGATCTTAGACCGTCGCCTGCCGCTTTGTTTCTAGCTCTTTTTTGGCATCATGGTCCCGGGTTTGTGATCGTGGGCACGAACGATTGCTTCGAGTAGCGAGGAGGAATTGTGAAAATTATTTTGTGGATTCTTACGGTCTACGCGGTGATTTGCGTGGTCGCCTATTTTGGCAACCGCCGATACATGTACTTCCCCGATCCCGCCCGCACTGCACCCACGGAAGCCGGTCTCAATAGCATCGAGGAGGTCGAGATCGCGACCGCCGATGGCGTCACGCTGGTCGCATGGCATGCGCCGCCGAAGGCAGACAAGCCAACCATCCTGTATTTACATGGCAACGGGGCCAATGCAGCCAATCGCGCATCAAAAATCCATACTATCCTCGAGAGCGGCTTTGGCGTTTTCTACCTTAATAACCGTGGCTATGGCGGCTCAGGCGGAAAGCCTACGGAAGAGAACAATGTTGCCGACGCGATCGCGGCCTACGACCAACTCGCTAAACTCGGTGCCTCAGCCGACGGAATCGTCGCCTATGGCGAGTCTCTGGGCTCTGGCCAGGCGGTGCGATTGGTAACGAAGAGAACAGTCGCCGCAATTGTGTTGGAAGCGCCACTTACCTCGACAATTGATGTGGCGAGGGCCGCCTATTTCTGGTTGCCGCTCGACCTGCTGATTACAGACACATACGACAACGAGCGCAACATCCGCTCGGTCACGGCTCCGGTTCTCGTTCTACACGGCGCGCAGGATGAGGTCATACCCGTGGAAATGGGTTGGCGGGTCTATCGCGCGGCCAATGAGCCGAAGCGGATCGAAGTGTTTCCCCAGGGTGCGCATTCTGATTTGTTCGACCATGGGGCCTGGAGAACGGTTCAGGCGTTTCTGGCGTCGTTAAGCGGATAGCGCACAGTGGCACCCGCAAAGAATCATACAAGAGTTCAAGATGGCTATAAACGAGAGGCAGTGAGCATCGCTGTTGATGAGGAGCGTCGGGTTCCGGGCGTATTGCAGGTCCCCCGAGCCGCTCGCGCATGCTATGTGCTCGCGCACGGTGCAGGGGCGGGCATGTTCCATCCCTTTATGGAAGCTGTCGCTGACGGCCTCGCGGAACGCGACATTGCCACGTTGCGCTATCAATTCCCCTACATGGAAGAGGGCAGCAAGCGCCCGGATGTGCCAAAAGTTGCCCAGGCCACCGTGCGCGCGGCCGCTGGTGAGGCGTTGCGCTTGCTTCCCGGGCTTCCTGTTGTCGCTGGCGGCAAGTCGTTTGGGGGCCGCATGACCTCGCAAGCGCAAGCCGCGTCACCGTTGCTCGGCGTGCAAGGTCTGGTGTTCCTAGGCTTCCCGCTTCACCCTCCCGGGCATCCATCGGACGAGCGTGGCGCTCACCTATTGGAGATCAAAATCCCGATGTTGTTTTTACAGGGAACCCGTGATGCGCTCGCAGCTACCGAATTGATAGAGGCATTGGTCCGGCGGCTCGGTGATCGGGCGACCCTCAAGCTGTTCCAGGATGCGGATCATTCATTTCATGTGCCCGCAAGGACGGGGCGCGAGGATGCGGAGGTGAGATCCGAAATGCTGGATAGATTGTCAGCTTGGCTCGACACAGCCATGAAGGCGTCTCAACCCATCAGCCAATAAGGCGGTGGATGATTGTGCAGGCTCGGGCTTCGAAGGCCTCAATCGAAACTTGGAAAATATCAATCTTAAATCAGATTCCGAGGTGCAGCGCGCTCACCCATAACGCATGAGCTCGTAACGCCTGCGGAAGAGAGCTTAGCGGTCGACGCGATAGCTCAGCGAAATAACGTCGGCCCCGGACGATCTGCCTTTGGAGTGCGTGTCGCTTTGCAGCTGCATACGATCGCGCCTAGCTCGCCTTTGTCGCACTCAGCTTCTGACTTGCAGCTGCCAGAGTTTTTCATTTCGCTGCAGTCACTCGCGCCGATGCAGGCGCACCTGACTCCCTCACCAGGAGTCTGGAAACAGTTAAACTCCGCCCTGGCGTCCATACTCCTAGAGAGCGACGCTATCGTAAAAGTCAGAACGAGAAGGGCTATTCGCATATCGCCCTCCACCTAACAGCATGATTTTAATGTATGAACTCAGTGATATTGTGGCGGAGGATCAACCTCGCTCGCTCGCCATCCATGTATCAGCTTCAATACGTTCCACTCGCGCTGCCTTTCTTTCTCTTTTTTGTTGGGCTGTTTGTTTTTCTTGTCATTCTGATCCAGCTCCACGTCCTGCAATTCGCCTATGCAAAACTGGGCCTTAGCTCGGGCGCAGCGCTGCTTGTGCTGCTAGCTTCACTGATCGGTAGTTATTTCAATATCCCAATCGCAGAGTTCCCGGAACGAGAGGTCAGGTCTGGCCAAGTCATTGAATTCTTCGGCATGCGTTACATTGTGCCGCTGGTTACCGATTGGCCTAGAACCGTGATCGCAATAAACATCGGTGGCGCCGTCATACCTACCCTGCTGTCTCTGTACCTCCTTGTGAAGAACTGGATTTGGAGCTCGGCTGCCCTCGCCACCCTCGTGGTTACGATTGCCTGCTTTCTGTTATCCCAACCCGTGCCCGGCGTCGGAATTGCCATTCCCTCTCTTATCCCTCCGATCATTGCCGCAACTACAGCTCTCCTGGTCGCGAGAAGGAATGTGGCGGCGGTCGCCTATGTCAGCGGAAGCCTGGGTACGCTCATTGGCGCGGATCTACTCAACCTCGGCAAAATTCAGGGACTGGGAGCTCCGGTTATGTCGATCGGAGGAGCCGGCACTTTCGATGGTATTTTTCTAACTGGGATACTCGCAGTGCTCTTGGCCACCTTGTCTGGGAGAGCTTGAAGACGGGTCACTCTGTGATCGAGTCGGAATGCACAAACCAGCGCGCGTCGCGTCGGGCTGCCTCTAGCTGCTCACAATTCCCTAGCCTTAGGATTTTTGAGCATGTTGCAGACCCTCCGCCAAGCG
>Ga0207665_10003080_pt1 | contig 11191 bp, 7 predicted proteins | sample LARL112metaG_FD_184351 | JGI IMG/M metagenome (GOLD analysis project Ga0207665, IMG submission 184351) | Corn, switchgrass and miscanthus rhizosphere microbial communities from Kellogg Biological Station, Michigan, USA - LAR L11-2 metaG... | ecosystem: Host-associated > Plants > Roots >...
GGCGAAGGCGCGCGATCAAAGTCGCAGTGAAGCGGGCGTCCGTTTCGGAACCGTATCCTACATGGCCCCAGAGCAGGTTCGCGGTGGGAACGTCGACGGACGCGCCGACCTGTGGGCACTCGGCGTCGTTTTCTATGAGATGCTTACCGGACGCAAACCATTCGGTGGTGACGAAGAGGTCGCAATTGCGCACGCGATTCTGCACGACGAGCCCGAACCACTTTCGACGCATCGCGATCGTTTCTCGGTAGCGCTGGAAGCGCTGGTTAGACGGCTGGTCCAGAAGGATCCGACCAGGCGTCACAATGGCGCCGCGGAGCTGCTGCACGAGCTCGAGCGAATCAGAACGCTCGCCAATGACCCGACTCTGGTTGCGGAGGTGCTGAACCATCCCGGACCCATGCGTTCCGGAGCTTCGGCAAGAACGGTCGTGCAACATCGGCCGAGCCCTCGCGTTCGTCAAATGCTGTATGGTCTTGCAGCAGTGGCGATTCTCTTCGCGGCGATAACGATGTCGGGTTGGATTCGTTCTGCTCCGGCGAAGCGCACGGTCCGATACAGCCTCGCATTCGACGCTGCCGAAGCGCTGATACAACCCGTCGCATTCTTCTGGGGACGTCTCGCGCTATCGCCGGATGGATCGCGACTGGCGTACGTCGGCGGCGCGCGAGGACAACTTCTGGTGCGCGAATGGAATCGGCTGCACGCCACGGCGATACCGGGCAGCGAAGGAGCGGAGAGTCCGTTTTTCTCACCCGATGGACAGTCGGTGGGGTTTGTGAGCGACGGCAACAAGCTTCAGATCGCGCCGATAAGCGGAGGGCCGCTGATCACCGTGACGGACTCCCTTGTCGGAGAGGCAGGCGCATCCTGGGGGCGAGACGGATACATCTATATAGATGGCCGGAATAAGGAGCCTCTCATCCGCGTCGCGGCAAAGGCCGGCGCAATTCCGGAACGGTTCACCACAATCGACCACGCGTTGAATGAGCTGGATCACTCGTGGCCCGAGGTGCTGCCAAACGGCAAAGGCATTCTGATCGCCCTTGGTGTCAGAGGCGCGGCCAGGGCGATTGGCATTGTAGACATGGCCTCACGCAAACATCGCGTGCTCATAAACAACGCTGTCTATGCGCGATATGCCCCGACGGGGCACCTGGTCTACGTTACGACGGATCGAACACTGATGATCGTGCCGTTCGACCAGAATACGATGAAGGTCACCGGCGAGCCGAGGGCGATTGCAGACGGCGTTCGTCTCGCGCGCTCTTCCACAGTCGATCTCGCAGTGTCCGACAATGGGACGCTTTTGTACACCCTCGGCGAAGTCCCGGGAAAACTGGAGCTCGTCTGGGTAGCGCGTGATGGTAAGGCGCAGCCCATTGATCAGAAGTGGCGAGGCATCTTCGACGACCCGTCGCTCTCCCCGGATGGCAGCCGACTCGCAGTTTCAATGCTACCCGATGTCAACTACGACCGTGTCGAACAGGTAGATGATATCTGGATAAAGCGGCTGGACGGGGGGCCAGGCATCAAGTTGACGTTGGACGAAAAGACTGACCGTTACGGCGCCTGGACGCCGGATGGCAGGTCCGTGACGTATAGCTCGAATCTGGCAGGTTCGTTCGATCTGTGGACGAAGCGTGCGGACGGTAGTACCCAGGCGGTGTTGCAGGTACACGAGACGCGCGGTGCTTTCAGCCCGCGCTGGTCTCCAGACGGTAAATGGCTGGTCTTTCGCACCGACAGATATAAACCCGGAGCGGGAGATATCCTTGGAATCCGGCCGGGGATCGATACCGTCGCGGTCCCACTCGTGGCGACAAGCTTCACCGAGACTGCGGCCGCGATTTCTCCTGACGGACGGTGGCTTGCATACAGCTCGAACGTGACCGGGCGATACGAAATCTACGTCGTGCCGTTTCCCAAGACCCGCTCTTCGAAATGGGCTGTCTCGACGGAGGGTGGAAGCGAGCCACTTTGGTCCCATAGCGGAAAGGAGCTTTTTTACCGTGACATTGCCGGTAACCTGGTGGCGGTCGAAGTGCACTCCAGGCCGACGTTTTCGGTCGGGCGCTCGACGGTTCTTTTCCCTGCCAGCGCATATCTCGCTTTCCAAAGAGGAGCGGAGTATGCCGTCGCGCCGGACGATCGGCGTTTCCTGATGATCCGGCAGGTGCCGAGCAGCGTTCCCGACGAACTGATTGTCGTGGACAACTGGTTCGAAGAGCTCAAGGCAAAGCAACGCTGAATCGATCAATTAACGATCTACCGGCCGCGCGTTTCCAGCACTATCACGCGGTCTGAAGAATCAGCCACCGCCGACGGCATTGTGAGCGTTACACCGTCTGCGGACTGCTTCGCATCAACGAGCGCACCGCCGACCAGCATCGTTGCCCGCGTCACCCGTCGGCCGAAATCGGGCAGAGAAAGAACTCGATCTGGCCAGTTGAGCACGTGAACGAACACAGTATCGCCGCGTTGGGTGGTCGCTCCCCAGGTGCGCGGCGATATCGGACCGCCCCTCGTTCCGTAAATCGAAAGGCCATTTTTTGCGAGCCACTCGCCAACGGCATGCAAACGCTCGGCGGCTTCGGGTTGAACCGTTCCGTCCGGACGTGGACCGATGTTGAGAAGAAGATTCGCGTTGGCACCCGCTGCACGAACGAGATATCCAATCAGCTCGCGGGTCGACTTGAACTTGCTGTCGGTGATGTTGAAGCCCCATGACTCGTTCATCGTCAATGACGTTTCGAGCGGCAGGCTGCCAATGTCCCGCGTGTTGAAGCCGGCGGTGTTCGCGCCCGGGAGATCCTGCTCGAATGTCTGTACGTCTTCTCCCGGCAATGGCGCGCGATGATGGTTGGGAACGATCAGCGCAGCCGGCTGAAGCCGATGAATGAGCGCATAGGTCCGCGGTAACTGCCAATCGGCATCGGGCTTGTCCCACATACCGTCGAACCAGATACCGCCAATCGATCCGTAGTTGGTGAGCAGCTCGGTCAGCTGCGCATTCATGAAATCGATGTAGCGGTTCCAGTCGCCCGATTCCGGACGGCCGGTGTCATGACCGGTTCCCCCGCGCGGCCAGTAATCCGGATTGTGCCAATCGAGCTGTGAGTAGTAGAAGAAGAGCTTGATGCCCTGCGCGTGGCATTCGTCGACAAGCTCTTTGAGCGGGTCGCGATGGAATGGCGTCCAGTCCACGATGTTGTACGGCGTCGCCTTCGTGCGGAACATCGAAAATCCATCGTGGTGTCGCGACGTGATGGTGATGTAACGGACACCAGCTGACTTGGCGAGCGCCACCCAGTCGTGAGCGTTGAACTTCACTGGATTGAAAGTCGACGCCAGCCATTCGTACCGCGTGACGGGAATCGACCGATTCTGCATCACCCACTCGCCGCTGCCGAGCAGGCTGTACACGCCCCAGTGAACGAACATTCCAAACTTCGCATCCTGAAACCAGGTCCGTGCAGCGACGCGTTCAGGCGGAACGCCAGCGTCCTGCGCCGCCAGTGGCGCAGACAACGTCGCGAGCGCGAGCAAAAAGCTCGCACGCCGAATCATCTACCGTAGTGAGACATAGCGTCTGGCGCGCGGCCCCTCATGGAGCTTCAGGATTTGCTGGACGCTTCATTCCCGCCAAACCGATGCGTGTCACCATGTCTCGATATGTCACGAGCCGGATTTTCCCTGACCGGATGAGATCCGCCAGCTCTGGCGACAGCAGCGTCTTCAGCTCCGCGTTCCGATGCGCGACCACCCCGGCGTCCGGCGCGTTCTGCGCCTCGGCGTTCATATCATAGATCGCTTCCATCTCCGGCGTGCGCTCGGCAACGTGTACCTCGATCAGGTTCACGCTGTCACGCGGCGCCGTGGCGAGATGCTCGAGCAGCGTTGACTTCTTCGCGGTCGGCGCGACGCCCCATATCGTGTAGTACGATTCGCCGAAATAGGTCGAGATCCCGAGACCGTACTTCTTCGCCACACGCTCCATCACCTCTCGCAGCTGCGGCGTTGCCCACGCCATGCCCATGTGTGCATCGATGAAGGTGATCTTGAGACCCGAGTGCAGGGCGCGCTCGACTTGTGCGCTCAGCTCACGCTCGACGTCGCCGAGGTCGTATTTGCTGGCAAGGAATGCCCTCGTCGACGGCAGAAAATATCCAACGCTGTCGACGAGCGATGGTACACCGCCTTTGCCCAGCACCGGGCCCCAGCGGTAATTGCGCCACTCGGAATTGAGCGCGAGGTGCACGCCGACCGTCACCTGCGGATACTTCTTTAGAATCTCGACCGCTTCCTGGTACCACGGACACACGAACAGTACGGTGGCCGAGAACGGCATTCCCGTCTTAGCGACTTGCTCCAGGGCAAGGTTCACCGAGTGATTCATCCCGATGTCGTCGAGACGAAACAGTACCTCGGGTGCGGCGGCTTGTTGTGCGTGAACTGCGGGGGGCAGCGCGATGGCGATCGCGGTGCCGGCGAGAATCGTCCTGCAAATGCGTTGGAGACGGGTCATTGATCCGATTGGCTGAAAGAGAATCGGTCAATCGTACGCCGCGAAACGCTCCTCGCACAAGGCGGGGTTCGCTCTAGCCCCCAATCATTTTCATTAGTAGTACGTGTACGCCGCGTCGACCGCGAAGCTTTGACCGGCGTTGGGCCCGGTCACGAACAGCAGGGTTCCGCTCCTGGTGAGTGGTCGCTTCTGATCGTTGTAGGTGTACGTGTTGTCGATGGTGTAGTGGTCTCCGTCCCCAAGGTGCACGATTCGACCCGGATTGTTTTTTTGTAGCTTCACGCCGGGCAGCAGAATGAGCTTGTCGAAGAACCCCGGATGCAGCAGGTCGAAATCGTCGACATTGACCTTGTCGTCGTAATTCTCGAACAGGTCGACAAGAGTCTGCTCGGGCTGAACGCCGTCGATCGACGGATAGTGCTGCCCCAGCTGCAGCAGGTTGCCGTTGGCGTCGTACAGGAAGCTCATCGTCAGGTCGACGATGAAGCCGCCCGGCACTGCACGATCGCGCTCGATCGCGGTTAGTCGCTGACCGTCGTAGGTGAAGAACCAGAGCTGCGCGTTCGCACCGGTATCATCCCTTTCCCGAATCGCAGCTACGCGACCCGCATCGTCGTAGGTGTAGATCAGACTGTGAACGGTCCCGGCGGAAACGTCGATGTCGTGAATCCTGTCCGTCAGGTAGTGCAGCGAGTACGTTGCCAGGCCGGACGCAAATGACGCAGTGGTGATCCTGCCCGCGTCGTCGTACTCGAAGTGGTAATAAGGCGAAGGAAGTCTGGTGTACTCGACATCCTTGAGCAGAACTCCCGTTGTGGGAGGCGGTGGCGGCGACGAAATCCGATCTCTGCTGCACGCGGCGAGTGTGACCGCGATGATTGCGATGAACGGTAGTCGTATTTGCATGGTTCAAAAACTCGCAGTCCTTGCCCGCTAGTTCTTGAACGAAGATGCGGCCGTTTTTTGAAGATTTATGCTCTAGGTCACTGCCTCTTCGACGCGGCGGGTGCCCGCGGCCGCGGCGTCTTCATCTCGCCGCGATGGGAACGAAAACGCGAACACGGTCTCTCCGGTCTCGGGAAACTCGGCCCAGGCCTGGCCGCCAAACGACTCGGCGGTCTCGCGGACGATGCTCAAACCCAGACCGCTTCCCTCAGCCTCGGTGACTGTCTCGGAGTGGGCGCGATAAAACCGATCGAACAGTTTTTCTCTCGCCGCCTGCGGCACGCCGAGTCCGTTGTCGCGAACGCGGACGATGAGCTTGCCACCTTCCGCGGCGCGAAGCTGAAACGCTCCTTCGATTCGCACCCACCGATGCTGCTTGGCAGGATCCGAGTACTTGATGGCGTTCGAGATGTAGTTCACCAGACAGAGCTCGACGGCGGCAGCGTCGACTTCTACCGGCGGAAGATCGTCATCGATCAGAATCTCGACCCCTTTGGCATCCGCGGGTTTACGGAGTTGGCGTGCAGCTTCGGCGGTAGCCTGAGGAAGTAATACGTTGCGACTCAACCTCGAATCGGTCTCAATCCGGGAAAGCGATTCGAGATTGGCGAGGGTGCGCTGCAGCTCCTCTGAGTTTTCGAGAATCATGGTCTGGAAGCGGACACGCTCGCTTTCCTCCAGCCACTCTTCTCTGAGGAGATTGGCAGCACCGCGAATCGCACCGACACGATTCTTCAGCTCGTGCGAGACCATGCGATTGAATCTGCGCAGGCGCGTCTCTCTTTCGTTCACACGCTGGGCAGAGAGGCGAAGGAAGTGGGTCATCGTCGCCTGTCTGATCAGCTCGATCGCGTGGCCGATGCGATGCCAGCAAACCAGCCAATCCGTGGATTGCGCCACGCCCGACTGCTCGCTCGCCATCCGCTCGACGAAAGCGAACAGAATTCCGCCGAGTATCTCGAGCTCTTTCAGAATTTCGTAGGCATCGAAACCCTGACTGTGACGCAGTGCGCCAAGCTCCATCGCTTTGGCAGTGACCGGTAACTCGGCGTCGACCTCGACACTCGGTGATTCGACATAATCGGCGATGCCATCGATCAGAATCGGAACGTGATTCAGCAACTCTTCGGTAGGAAAGATCCGATGCGGAGATACCGCCACGCGTGCGCTGATTCTCTCGAGCCAGAGTGCAACGAGGTCGGTGCTCGACTCGCGGAGAGCAGACGCGATCAACGCACCGACTTTATCGGGATAGTTGGAGCCGTTCTCGTCCATGCCCCAAATTGAGGGGTGTCACGGCTTATTACTAGCCCGTCACATCACGTCACGATTCAGGTCGCCACCACTGGTCCCAAAGATTGTGGCAGCACCGCCGCTCCGGGGGCAATCGCCGGCCGCGAATTTTTTTCCCACCAGCGTCGCGCGTGATCCTCGCTCCACCCCTCGGATGGAACGAACTCAAGAGCCTGTGCGAGTAGCGCCGCACTTTGTGGTCGGTCCATCGGATCCTTTGCGAGGCACTTCAGGATCAGCCGCTCGAGCTCGGGTGAGACAGGCTTGCCAATTCGCTGCGACGGCGGAATGGGCGCGGACTGCATGTGCTTCGCAATCATCTGGAAAGTTGTCTCCGCCTCGAACACCAGTGCGCCTGTCAGTAGGAAGTAAGCGACACATCCAAGCGCGTAGATATCGGCGCGTCCGTCGATGCGCTCACCAAGTGCCATCTCCGGTGCCATGTACCCAGGAGTGCCGAGTGCCATCTGGCCCGGGATGGTCGACAGTGAATCGCCGAGCTTCACACTGGACACCTCTTTCACCAGGCCGAAGTCGAGAACTTTGACGAAATCGTGGTATCGCCCGTAGTGCCCCACATGAATGTTCGCGGGCTTGATGTCGCGGTGCACAAGTCCCGTCGCGTGCGCGTCATCGAGCGAATCGCAGACCTGTCGCAGAATGTGAACGATGCGTCCGACGGGCAGCGGACCGTCTTCTCTGACGAGCGTTTCCAGGTCCATACCTTCCAGATACTCCATCACCAGATAGAGCGTCCCTTCCGCTGTAACGCCGAAGTCGTAGAGCTCCACCGTGTGCTGTGAGCGGAGATTGGCCGCCGCTTCTGCTTCGCGCCTGAACCGAGTTACCGCCAGCTTCGCAGTTTCCTGGTCTGCCGCTCCTAGCATTTCAGGTCGTATCAGCTTTATCGCGGCGGGGCGCGCCAACATTCGATGCGCGGCCTTGTACACCTCACCCATTCCGCCCTTTCCCAGCAATTCTCCGAGTTGATAGCTCCCCAGCTCACGCGCCTTGGTGACCTGCTGACCGAGTTTGGTCATGACATGAGAGATCACCACCGCTGCGCCGACCAGGAGGTAGTCGGGGTAGTGCATCGCGAGAACCAGCCAGTTGGAACCGAAATCCCATCCGCCCCTCGACTTGAGGGCGAGCATGCTGATGGGATTCATCGAGACCGCGACAAGTCCCGCAATGAACATCTTTCTCGGTCTGGTCGGTATGATCGCCGCGAACATAAGGACGACCGCGCCAATCCAGGAAATCTCGGGGACGATTTGCCCGGTGGTAGCGCCGCCTCCGATATGGAAGATCACTCCGAGCGCGAATGCGGTGTACGCCATGTACCACAGGCCGAGGTCGAGCACGAACTGCGGTCTTCTTTCTGTCCGGCGTGTATAGGCGTACAGCGCGAGGGAGACGATCACGCTCACGACCGCAATTCCATCCCCGAAGTCGAAGCTCCGCCACCTGGGATTGTCTGGATAAACGATGTGCGCGGCGAGGTGACCCAACACTTCCGCCATCACCCAGATCACGGCGAACAGGAGCGACATTATTCCAAGGCGCAGCGATGCCGCGCGGAGCAGGTCGTCTGGTAATGCCCGACCGCCGGCGCGCTTCAGTTCGGCCGGCGTGGTTACGAGCGGATCGCCAATAAGCTGCTGTTCGGTCATAGCGGGTGGCACAATATGATGCGGTGCCGAGTCAGTCGCCAAGGACCGATCGATCTACGCGCTTCAACTCGCCGGCAAATTATTCCTCGATGACGCGGCGCGGCGCTTGCGAGCACTGTTGCGCGAACGGAGGAGAAAAATGACAGTGCCGAACTTGCTGGAGCACAACATTGTGCCAGTGCTGGCGCTCGCAATCGCCGGTTTGGTGAACATTCCCTCACACGTCCGCGCGCAGAACGCCACGGCACCCACCGCTAACTGGTCAGTCGTCGAGCAAGTGCTTGGCAGAAAGGGAACTGTAAACCCGGGCGGAGTCGTCAAGTTCGGCTTCCCGCGCAGCGATCTCTCCGTGACCTTGGACGATGTCACGCTCAAGCCGGCACTCGCGCTCGGCGGGTGGGCAGCGTTCAAGGGCAATCCGAACGGACAGGCGATGGTGATGGGTGATCTGGTGTTGCTGGAGGACGAGGTGGCTCCGGTGATGCGCGCGTTACAGACCGGTGGTGTCGAGCAGACCGCGGTGCACAATCATCTGCTTCGTGAACAGCCGCACGTCGTGTACATGCACATTCACGCGCGCGGCAATGCGCAGTCGATAGCACGTGCCATTCGCGATGCGCTCGCGCAAACGAAGACACCGGCGCCGGCTGCGTCAGCGAGCCCAGCGCCGCCTGGCGAGCTGGACACCGCTGCGATTGTGCGCGCGCTGCGAGTCAGCGGCAAATGGAACGGCGGCGTCTATCAGATAAGCGTGCCGCGTCGCGAGAAGATCACCGACGGTGGAATGGAAGTGCCACCGCCGATGGGAGTCGCGACCGCAATCAACTTTCAGCCGACGGGTGGCGGCAAAGCTGCGATCACCGGCGACTTCGTGCTGCGCGCAGGTGAAGTGAACAATGTGATTCGTGCGCTGCGGGACAACGGAATCGAAGTCACCGCACTGCATACACACATGCTGACGGAGCAGCCGAAGCTTTTCTTCATGCACTTCTGGGCGAACGACGACGCGGCGAAACTCGCGCGCGGGCTCGGCGCTGCGCTCGACCGGACGGCTTCGATCAAACGATAAGCGACGCTTAGGATCAAAATCACCGGTATTTGGCTCATGGAAATCAAGCGAGCGGGATCGCAGGCTTCTGCGAAAGGGAATTCCAGGAAATGAAGGCCACCATGCTTTACGGGCCGCGCGATGTGCGTTTCGAGCAGCGCCCGGATCCGCAAATCGAAAAGCCGACCGACGCGATCATCCGGATTGCTGCTGCGTGCGTGTGCGGGTCCGATCTTTGGCCATACCGAGGTATCAGCCCGATCAGGCAGCCGACAACGATGGGCCACGAGTACTGTGGCATCGTCGAAGAAGTCGGTAGTGCGGTGAAATCGGTAAAACGGGGCCAGTTCGTTATCGGATCATTTGCGTTTTCCGATAACACTTGCCCGAACTGTCAGCATGGTTATCAATCCGGCTGCATGAACGGCGGCTTCGTCAACGCCGCCCAGGCTCCATTTCTCCGCCTCGAGCAAGCGAACGGAACACTGGTCGCGACGCCGGAGATTCCGTCTGCGGATTTGCTGCCGAGCCTTCTCACAATCTCCGACGTGCTCGGCACGGGCTGGTTTGCAGCTGACGCCGCTAACGTTAAATCTGGATCGACTGTCGCCGTTGTTGGCGACGGCGCAGTCGGACTGCTCGGAGTTCTCTCGGCAAAGCAGATGGGCGCCGAGCGAATCATCGCCATGAGTCGACACGAGGCACGCCAGAAACTCGCGCGCGAGTTCGGCGCGACCGATATCGTGACCGAGCGCGGTGACGAAGGCGTCGAGCGCATCATGGAGCTCACCAAAGGGGTCGGCGCGGACTCGGTGCTCGAATGTGTCGGCACCCAGGAATCGATGATGCAGGCGATCCACGCCACGCGTGTCGGCGGATATGTCGGTTACGTCGGCGTGCCCCACGGCGTGACGCTCAAAGGCGAAGAGTTGTTCCGCCAGCACGTTCACCTGATGGGTGGGCCGGCTCCGGTTCGTCGCTATCTACCGGATCTCATCGATCTCGTGTGGAAGGGAAAGATCAATCCGGGCAAGGTCTTCGACCTGACGTTGCCGCTGCCGAAAGTGGCCGACGGTTATCGCGCGATGGACGAGCGCACAGCGATCAAGGCGCTGCTGCTGCCGAGCTGATGTGAGCTGAAGAAGTCCCACATCAATCGCGTGGCGTCGATGCTTCGCGTAGTGCGACCGACAAACCATTGGGGCAGCTCCATTCCGCCTGGCCAGGTGTGCCCGCCGCCGCGAACTGTGTAAAGCACGACCGACGTGCTGTCGGCGCAATGTGTATAGGTGCGCCTGATGACGTCGGCCCCAATTGATGAATCGTGCGGCTCGTCTTCGCAGTGATTCCGTCTCGCCCAATTCGCCGTCCACTTCGGCACACTCGGCCACGGTTTTGGCGATAACCACGAAGAACCGCCCATATATGGAACGTGGGTGTCGGCCGTTCCGTGGAACGCAATCATCGGCATCGGTCGTTGATCGCTGCACCAGCGCCACGGCAGCGTTTGCGCCCCTGCTACCACTCCGATCGCTGCGATTCGGTCAGCCAGCGTGCACGAGAGCGCGAATGACATCCCACCGCCATTCGAAAGGCCATTGGCATAAATGCGTGTGGAGTCGATGTTGTAATGCGCGCTGATGGTGTCGATCAGCGTGGCAATGAATGTCACATCCTTTGTTAAATCGTCGCCCGGCTCCGCCC
>Ga0207665_10003081_pt1 | contig 11190 bp, 10 predicted proteins | sample LARL112metaG_FD_184351 | JGI IMG/M metagenome (GOLD analysis project Ga0207665, IMG submission 184351) | Corn, switchgrass and miscanthus rhizosphere microbial communities from Kellogg Biological Station, Michigan, USA - LAR L11-2 metaG... | ecosystem: Host-associated > Plants > Roots >...
TCGGGGCCTCGCAACGGGCGCGCGCTGCTCGCCTCGGCCATCCGCGACCCCGACCCGGTCGTCTTCTTCGAGCACAAGGCGCTCTACCACGCGGCCAAGGAAGACGTGCCGGACGAGCCGGAGACGTTTCCGATCGGGCGGGCGCAGGTCGTGGGCGAAGGCGACGACCTCACGCTCGTGGCGTGGGGCGCGATGCTGCGCGTGGCGCGGGAGGCGGCCGAGACGCTGGAGCAGGAAGACGGCGTCGGCTGCGACGTCGTCGATCTGCTGACGGTGGCGCCGCTCGACCGCGAGACGATCGTGCGCTCGGTCAGCAAGACGGGTCGCGCCGTCATCGTGCACGAGGCGCCGCGCTCGTTCGGCCCCGGCGCCGAGATCGCGACCTCGATCATGGACGGGGCGTTCCTCTCGCTCGAGGCGCCGATCGCGCGCGTGACCGCGCACGACGTGCCCTTCCCGGGCTTCGCGCGCGAGAAGGCCAACGTGCCGGACGTCGCCCGCGTCGTCGCCGCCGCGCGCGAGACGCTCGCCTTCTAGCCGATGTCACGCCCGTTCGTGCTGCCGGACCTCGGCGAGGGATTGACCGAGGCCGAGATCGTCCAGGTGCTGGTCCGCGAGGGCGACGTCATCGCCGAAGACGCGCCGCTGCTCGAGGTCGAGACCGACAAGGCGACCGTCGAGATTCCGTCCCCGTTCGGCGGGCGCGTGGCTCGCATTCACGTTCGGCCTGGCCAGAGCGTCAAGGTTGGGGACGTGCTCGTCACGTTCGACGACGCGGCGGCTGGGTTGGCGCCGGAGCATGTACAGACCGCTCGACGACGAGGCGCTCAGGGAATGGCGTCTCGCGGTTCCAGAAGAATGAGGCGGCCAAGGGTGGGTCCGGAGAACTGCCGCGTCGCTGGATCCATTTAGCGATGCACGCCCTGGTCGTCACGAATATGTACCCGACCCAACAGACACCGGACGAGGGCACGTTTGTAGCGGCCCAGGTGGAGAGCCTCCAGGAGCTCGGCGTGCGGGTCGACCTCCTCCACCTCCCGCGCATCGAAGGCGGCCGACGCGTATATCAGGGCCTCGGTGCCAAGGTGAGGCAAGCCGTGGCTGAGCACCGACCGGATGTCGTCCACGTGTCGTATGGCGGTCTGACGGCCTACGCCGTCACGCGGGCGATTCGCGACCGTCCGGTCCTCGTGACGTACCACGGCAGCGACCTGATCGGCTCTGCAAACAATGCGTCGCCGATCGAGGCACTCACGCTCCGTGCCGGCATCGTGGCATCGCGGCGCGCTGCCCGCCGCGCCGCGGGGATCATCGTCGTTTCGCGCAATCTCTACGACGCCCTTCCGCCGTCACTTGACTACGGACGCGTCTGGATCGTCCCGATGGGGGTCGACATGACGAGGTTCCGGCCGCTCGACAGACACGAGTGTCAGCGCCGGCTCGGCTGGGACCCTACCCGCAAGCACGTGCTCTTCCCTGCCCAGCGGGCCCGGCCCGAGAAGCGTCTCTCCCTCGCAGAGGCGACCGTCGCCGTCCTGCGCGCCGTGCGCTTCCCCGACGTCGAACTGCATGTTCTCGAGGGCGTTCCGAACGAGGAGGTGCCGACCTGGCTCAATGCGTCGAACGCGATTCTCCTGACCTCGACGCACGAAGGCTCGCCGGTCGTCGTCAAGGAGGCGCTGGCCTGCGACGTCCCCGTCGTCTCGGTCGACGTGGGTGACGTTCGGGAGCGCATTGCAGGGGTCGAATGCAGCTTCATCGCCGATGCGAGCCCACAGGACCTGGCCGACAAGCTCGGACGCACCCTCGAGCACGAGGGCCGAATCAACGCGCGCGAGCGGATTGCGGCGCTGTCGCTCGAGGCGACAGCCAAGAGGATTGCTGAGATCTACTCGGTCGTCACGGGCGCAAAGTACGCTGCCGCCGGGACGCCCGTAGGAGAGCTCGAGAGGGACGACTAGCCAGCTGCTGCGAGTGCGTGTCGGAATCCTGACCCAGTACTACCCACCCGAGATGGGCGCTCCCCAAGCTCGATTGTCAGCGCTTGCGGCGCGCCTGGGGGAGCTCGGTCACGAGACCGTCGTGTTGACGGCGCTCCCCAGTTACCCGCAGGGCCGTATCTATCCGGGTTACCGACGGCTCTATCTGCGGGAGCAACAGGTCGAGGTGAGCGTGCTCCGAGCACCCATCTGGCCGACGAAGAGCGTCTCTCTGATTCCACGGGCGGCGAATTACCTCTCCTTCGGGCTGAGCTCGTTGCTGGTCGGCGCGGTCCGGCTCCCGCGGCTGGACGTGTTGATCACCGAAAGCCCGCCGCTTCCGCTTGGTTTCACAGGATTTCTACTGAGCCGACTCAAGCGTGCTCGGTGGGTCTTCAACGTCTCCGATCTCTGGCCCGAGACTGCAATCGCCCTCGGTTCCCTCGGGGACGGTCGGCTGACCAGGCTCGCGTACTGGCTTGAAGCTTTCTGCTACCGCCGGGCCTCGGCGGTCTCCTGCCAGAGCCGCGAGATCGAGCAGAGCATCAACGAGCGCTTCCCAGGGGTACACACGATCTCTTTCGTCAACGGTACGGACACCGACAGGTTCAGTCCCGCGCTTCGCTCTAAGACCTTCTGGCACGACCTCGTCGGCAAGGATCGCTTGATTGCGATCTACGCCGGACTGCACGGAGCCTGCCAAGGCCTCGATCAGTTAATCGAGGCGGCGGAGCGGCTCCAGGACGATCACCTGCGGCTCGTACTCGTCGGCGACGGTCCCGAGAAGGAGGCCCTCGTCGAGTCGTCGCACCAGAAGCGGCTGCGGAACGTCACGTTTCTCGAGCCGCAGCCCAAGGACGAGATGCCTACCTTGCTCGCGTCCGCCGATATTGCGGTCGTCGCATTGAGGACGCGCCTCCCGGGCGCCGTCCCCTCGAAGCTCTACGAGGCGATGGCGAGTGGTCTGCCGGTCGTGCTCGTGGCGGAGGGTGAACCGGCGGACATCGTCCGCTCGACGAAGGCCGGGATAGCGGTGAGTCCCGGAGACGTCGAGGGCCTCGCGGAGGCGCTGCGGCGCCTTGCTGGATCCGAGGACGAGCGGGAGGAACTGGGGGCTGCAGGCAGAGCAGCGGCCGTCGAGCGCTTCGACCGCCGGCCGATCCTCGACCGATTCATCTACGAGCTGACGCGCGTCTAGGTCACCAGACCCGCCGGCCCGCGGCGCGGAAACGCTCCACGTCGGCCCCGTTCGGCCATGAGTAATAGGAGCCCTGCGACAGGTCGAGTCGCCGCCGCTCGACCGTGCCGCGTTCGATGTCCGCGAGCGCCTGGAGCACGAGCTCGGCAGCAATCGCCTTCGATCGGAGCAGGAACTCGTGCAGCGACTCGTGTGGCAAGACGTCGAAGGCGCGCTGCGCGCAGAGGTCGCCGGCGTCGATCTGCTCGTTGACGAAGTAGACAGACACCCCTGCCCGGCGTTCGCCGTTCGCGAGCATCCAAAAGCTGGGAAGGACGCCGCGGTACTGCGGGAGGAGAGCTCCGTGGACGTTCAGGCATCCCTTCGCCGGCAGCTCGATCAGCGGTGACTTGAAGATCTGCGGACAGCTGACCGAGACGACGACGTCCGTCGCAAGTGAGCGCAGCTCGTCGAGGAACTCCGGAGCGTTCACGTTTGGTATGAATGTGTGCCGGACGCCGTGGTGCCTGCAAGCCGAGGCAACGGAGCGTCTTCTCGCCTTCGCAAGCGCCGTGCGCGAGGCGAGTACGACAGTGTCACGCAGGCCGAACGTTCGGTAATAGCGCGAAAGTGCCTGGCGTCTCGTCTGGTCCTTGTAAAGCGGTGGCACAGTCCCGACGAGAGCGGTGTCGCCAGCGCGCTCGGCCAGGACGCGCTCGAAAAATGCAGGCAAGTAGAGCGGGTCGTCGGTCGTCAGGAAGGCGATCCTCATGTGGCGCCCCAGGCGCGCAGGACTTCGTCGAAGCGACCGAAGCGGTGGTGCGTCAGCAGCCGGCGGACGCGCGGGACGAACGAGCGGCGGCCGAGACCTTGCGAGCGCAGGTAGCGGGCGGGCACGACACCGCGATACTCGGCGAGCTCCGTTGGGTTGAATTCGTACGGGTGTGAATAAACGATGCCGGGGCGACCGCTGGCGGCGACGGCCGCGAGCGCGTGCTCGAGCAACGCAGCCGGAAGGACGCGGAAGTAGCCGCCGCCCGCCACGGGCAACCGGTAGCGCCCCTGGCCCCATACGGCCACGGGCACCTCGAGCAGGCGCAAACCGCTCGGGAGTCTCAAGACGTGTGGGGCGACGGCCCAGCCGCGGATCCCGTAGCGCTTCGTGCGGACCGGAAAGATGGACGAATCGATCTCGAAGCCGACTTCGGCCAGCACCTCGAGTGCCCAGAGGTTGCCCCGCATGATCGAGAAGTCCTGCGCGCGGAACGCCGAGACGCGCACGCCTGCGGCATTCTCGACGGTGTCGCGGGCACGCTCGAGCTCGTCGCGGAGCCCCTCTCGATCCAGCGCGAACAGCGGACGGTGGCTGTACCCGTGCGACTGAACCTCGTGCCCTTCGGCCATCAGGGTCTCGATGACCCGGGGAAACGTCTCCGCGACGCGCCCCTGGACGAAGAACGTCCCCTTCACACCGCATTCGTCGAGCACCTCGAGCGTTCGGTCAACGTTCCTTACCACGCGCTCCGTGATCGGTGCATCGAGGTCGATGCACGACTGGTACCAGTCCTCGACATCCACCGTAAATGCATGGGTCGGCTCGGTGGGGCCTGGGCGCCTCAACGCGATCGGCTCGATTTGGACCCCACCGGACGCCATGTCGATCGTTTCGCTCTCGGCGCTCAAGCTCGAGGTGTGGGTGGAGACAAACGCATCAGGAGGCTGCCTGCCTCGACCATACCGCGGCGCTTGCGAGATCGGAACGCTCGCCGCAGGTCGACAAGCCAAAAAAGCGCCCCTACTATGATGGTGAAGACCCTCGATCGTATTCCTCGATCACGGATCAGTCGACTGCCTGGGTGGTAGAAGAGACCTTTGCTCCGCGTGCGGCCGCGGAAGGCGACGCATCGCCCCTCGTTCGCGAGTTGACCACCGCCCTCGAGGCGGTGGGCGTCTCGTACTGCCACTGGAAGGGAAATGCCTTTCTCGACCGCGCACTCCGAGGCGAGGACGATCTCGACCTCCTCGTTCGTCGCGCGGACGCCGACTCGTTTGCGGCGACGCTGCGCAAGCTTGGCTTCAAGGAGGCGCGAACGCCGTCGGCAGACGTGCCCGGCGTATCGCACTTCTACGGATTCGACCCGCAAGCCAACAGCTTTGTGCACGTCCATGCCTACTTCCGGCTGATCGTCGGCCACGACCTAACGGAGAACTACCGCATCCCGCTCGAGAATGCGTTCCTTAGCGCTGCCGTCCGGGACGACCTTGTCAGGGTGCCGCCGCCCGAGCTGGAGTTGATCGTCTTCGTACTCCGCAAGGTGCTCGAACACTGCACGTGGGACGCGATTGCGCTGAGGTCTGGGCGGCTGCCGGACAAGGGACGTCGCGAGCTCGACTTCCTCCAGGCACGTGCCGAACGTGCCCTCGTCGATCGGCTGCTCGAACAGCACGTTCCTTTCATCGACCGCGACTTGTTCGCGGCGTGCCTGCACGCGCTCGAGCCGCAGGCCGCGGCCTGGGCACGTGTGCGTGCCGGACGGCGGCTGGTCGCCCGCCTCGCGCCGTACTCGCGCCATTCCCGCGTTGGCGACGTCAGTCGTAAGGTCTGGCGCCGCGCCGTCGAGGGGGGCGGTCGCCTCCGCTCGAAGCCCGCGCCCCGCAAGCGGCTGTCGGGCGGCGGGACCGTCATCGCAGTCATCGGCGCTGACGGGGCGGGCAAGTCCACCGCAGTCGAGGCGCTGTTCGAGTGGCTCTCGAAGGACTTCGACGCGACGACGATTCACCTGGGAAAGCCGCCGTGGTCGGGATTGACGTTCGTCGTTCGAGGTTTTCTGAAGGCTCGATCCAAGGTTCCGACGCCGCGCCGCGGCCATCCAGTCTCGGACGCGGGGTCGAAAGCTGCGATGGCGCTCGCCCTGATGACGGCACGCGATCGCCACCGGGCGTTCTCGCACGCGCAGCGACTCGCGCTGCGCGGTGGCCTCGTGATCTGCGATCGCTTCCCGCTCCCTCAGCTCACGCTGATGGACGCTCCGCGGATCGAGCGGACATTGGGCGCCACGGGCCGACTCGCGGCGGCGTTGTCTCGGCTGGAGCAGCGGCACTACCGTGCCCTCACCCGGCCCGACGTGTTGATCGTCCTCCGGGTCGACCCGGAGATTGCTGTGCAGCGGCAGCCCGGCGACGAGCCCGACTACATCCGGAGCCGCTGGAGTGAGATCTGGGAGGTGGACTGGGAAGCCATGGGCTTCCACGTGGTCGATGCAGGCCGTTCGCCGGAGGAGGTCCTCTCCGAGATCAAGTCGCTCGTGTGGTCGGAACTGTGACGCCGCCAGGTCGGTCGCCTTCGCTCGCGGTGTCGCGGGTCGTCGAGCTTGCCGGGCCTGCCGGCGCGGGCAAGTCGAGCGTCTTCGCGAGGCTGGTCGCCCGGGTGGACAACGTCGAGGTCACGCCCGTACTCCGCACCCGCCAGTATGCGTACGTGCTCGCGACGAACGTTCCCGCCGTCTTCGCAACGCTCGCTCGCCATGGCGCTATCCGGGGTCTGACCCCCCAAAAAATTCGCAGCATGCTTTACCTGCGCGCCTTACCGGGCTTGATCGAGCGTCGACCCGTCTCCAAGGGGAACGTGCTCGTGTTCGACCAGGGCCCGCTCTATCTTCTCAGCGAGGCGCTGCTCAGGGACGATCGCCTGAACGCCTGGCGGAAAGCAACGCTCGAGACGTGGTCGTCTCACCTCGACGTGATCGTCTGGCTCGATGCACCGGACACCGTTCTCGCTGAGCGAATCGACGCACGAGGGAAGTGGCACAGACTGAAGGGCGAGCACCTGGAGGCCACGATCGACGTGCTCGCGGAAGCACGAGATGCGTACGAGGCGATGATCTCGACCCTCGAGGAGCGCGCGGACGGGCCGGCGATCCTTCGGTTCGATACGAGCCGTATGTCACCGGACGACGTCGTCGACTCGCTGCTCGCGCGCGTAGACGGCTTCGCCTCTGCGGTCCGCCCGGGTCCACCCCCAGAGCACGTATCCGTTCGGGGCTGAGGTCGTGAGCCGGAACGTCGGGGCTCGCGATCGACCGGCGGGGCAGACGCCGGGGCCCTCCGGGGAAGCTTCGCCGTCGGCCGAGCGCATGCCGATGGAGGGCGTCCGGCGCAACGCGGTCTTTGCGTTGCTCGTACAGATCACGACAGGCGTGTTCACGACTGCCGTCACGCTCTACCTCGTCCGTGCGCTCGGCACGAGTGGTTTCGGCCTGTTCGCACTCGCACTGAGCATCGGTCGGCTCGCGATTATCGCCGCGGACGCCGGGGTTCCGCTGTCTGTCGCACGATTCCTCGCCGAGACCGGCGGCGATCGCCTATCCGCGGCGGGCCTCCTTCGCGACTCCCTTCGGCTGAAGCTCATCAGCGGCGCCGTCGTCGCCGTCGCCTTGTTCGCCGCCGCCGGCCCGATCGCGGAGGCGTACAACCAGTCGGCGCTCGTCTGGCCGTTGCGCGGTGTCGCGCTCTCGCTCTTCTCGGAGAGTCTCTTCGGACTCTACTTCGCTGCGTTGATCGCCCTCGGGCGGAATTCCCTCAACCTGCGTCTGACCTTCATCGAGAGCCTCGTCGAAGCCGGCACAATCATTGCGCTCGTCGCCGCCGGCGCCGGCGTGACGGGAGCGGCATTCGGCCGGGCGATTGGCTACACCGTCGGCGCACTCGTCGCCACGGTGGCCGTCTACCGCCTGTTCGGCCGGGCGCTCTTGAGCACGCGGACCGCAGGCCGGACGCGGGAGATCGCAGCCTACGCCGCCCCGTTGATCGTCGCCAGCGGTGCGTACATGTTCTATTCGCAGATCGACGTCATGATCGTCGGCGCGATCCTGGGCGCGCACGCCGTCGGCATCTTCGCCGCGCCGATGCAGCTCGCAATCCCGCTCGCCTACATCGGGCAGGCGCTCGCGAACAGCGTCGCCCCGCGACAGGCTGTGAGTGACAAGGGACCGAACGTGCCGGCGTTCGTAACGGGCCTGCGGTGGCTGATCATCGTTCAGACGGCGCTGATCGCACCGATCGTCGTGTGGCCGGACGAGATTAGCCGCATCCTGCTCGGTACGCAGTTCGCCCAGTCGGCCGACGTCCTGCGCGTACTCGCGCCGTACATCTTTCTCCGCGGCCTCGGCCCCCTGATCTCGACCACCGTCAACTACCTCGGGCGCGCACAGCAGCGGATACCAATCGTGCTTGGTGCCCTCGTCGTGCTGGTGGCCATTGACGTCGTGCTTCTCCCGCGGATCGGTGTGGTCGCGGCCGCGATCGGCGCCTCCGCCGCTTACTCGCTGTACGTTCCCGCCCACTTCGTGATCTGTTGGCGTGAACTGGGATTCGACCTGCGCCCGCTGGCGCTGACCGGCCTCCGAGCGCTGGTGGCCGCGGCCGCGATGGGCGGCGTACTGCTCGCGTTCGGTACCGGAACGATCTCGATCGGCACGCTCATCGTTGGTTCGGTCGTGGGCACCGTCGCCTTCGCTGTGGTGCTGGTGCTCACGCGCGAGGTATCACGCAGCGAGCTGCGCCGGGGCGGCGCAGCCGTCTCGACGCACGTGTCCCGCCTGCTGGCGCCGGGGCTTCGATAACGGCACGTGCCGAACCGATTTCGACCCGTCGTGCTCTGCTACCACGCCGTCTCGGACTCGTGGCCGCACCACCTTGCGGTGACACGGCGCGCGTTCGAGCGACAGGTTCGCAGCTTGAGGTTCCGCCGCTATCGGCCGGTGTCGGCTGCGGACGCCGCGTCCGGCCGCGGCAGGGTCTTCCACGTGACGTTCGACGACGCCTACACGAGCGTCGCAGCCGCGATACCGACGCTGGAGCGGCTGGGCGTCCCGGCAACCGTCTTCGCCTGTCCCGAATTCGCCGATGAGGGTCGTCCCCTCGCGATTCCGGAGCTCGCCGCGGAAGCGAGCGCTCATCCGGACGAGCTGGAGACGATGAACTGGGATCAGCTTCGCGAACTGGTCGCCCACGAGGTCGAGATTGGCTCGCACACCCTCTCGCATGCCCACCTGACCCAGCTGACCGATGCGGAGCTCAGCCGTGAGCTTCGCGAGTCGCGAGAGCGGATCGAAGCGGAACTCGCACGCCCGTGCCGGTTCGTCGCCTATCCGTACGGCGACGACGACGAGCGTGTGCACCGCGCCGCTCGCCTTGCCGGGTACGAGGCCGGGTTCGCGGCGCCCGGTCGGCTCGCTCCGGCGAACGTCTACGCGCTGCCAAGGGTCGGCATCTGGCGACACGACGGGCCGCTTCGCGTGACTTTGAAGACGACAGGGGTCGTCCGTAGAGCGCTCGACGCCCGGACCTGACTCTCCCCGGCGGCCGCGCCCTCGCCGACGTCTGCAGCGCCTCAGTCGGCCGCCAGAACCACGCGCCCTCGGGCCGCTTGATACGCGAGGCCGAAGTCGATAAAGAATTTCGCCGCCCACGACGGGTACTTGAGGGGGACGTACCTTCCCCAGATCGGGTACGAGCCGGTGAGGCCACCGCTCCGGTCAGCACCGACCGAATTGAGCCCCTGCACGTAGACGAGAAAGTCGAGCAGCCTCGACGCGACCTCCAGGTTGGAAGACTCGCCTGCCTCTTCGTAGAGCCGGATGAGGATCACGCCGAGCTGTGCGGTGCCGGTGACGCAGCTGTAGCTTCCGCGAGGCGCCCAGGTCTCGTCGTAGGCACCCGGGAAGAACCCCGAGGCATCGACCAGCTCCTTGAGTCGGCCCGCGGTGCGCCGAGCAGCCGCCAGGAATTCCTCCTCCTCGAGGATCGCTCCGATCTCGAGGAGTCCGTCGACTGTGTAACAGATGGTGTGCGTACTCGGCGCACCCAGGAAGCGATGGTCGTTGTCGCAGAGGGAGAACCAGCCGTTCGGCAGCTGGTGGCGAAGCGCGAACTCACAGTTCGCCGCAGCCGCGCCGGCGTACCGCTGATCGCCCGTCACGGCCCAGAGCTGCGCGAGCGCCGCAGCCGCGTACGCGTCGTAGACGCGCTTGAGTCCACGGTAGTTCACTTTGCCCCAGCTCCCGTCCTCCTCCTGATTCCGCACCATCCACTCGGCCGCGCGCTGAGACGCGTCGAGGTAGCGCTCGTCGTCCGTCTCTTCGTACGTGCGGAGCAGCCCGCGAATCACCTGTCCGGTGTTGAAGACGACAGGCGGCCGGCGGTCGGTCTCGTAGAGGCTCGGGAAACCGCCCTCGCGGTGTTGAACCGTGAGCTCCCAATCCGCCATACGCCGAGCCCGCTCCGCGAGCGCCGGGCGCTCGAGCACGCGGGCTGCGTCGAAGAACGTCGGGATGATGTAGCCCGTGACTTCGGGATAGCCGCTCGTCCAGCCGCTTCCGAACTCGTAGCACGCGATTCCGCCTGAACCGAGCCTGTCCTGCGAGTGCTCGAGCCACGCCAGCGCCCGACGAATGCCGGCTTCGAGCTCGGCTTGGCCGGCGTCCCGGCTCGAGACCAACCCGCGCCATGGCGCTGCGCGCCGACGGTCGCGGGCGTTTCTGAGGAGCACGAGAGCGTTCGGCGGCCATGCCGAGCCCGCCGCGAGCACGGCGGCCTTCCTAAGGTCCGACGCGCGGTCCGAGAGCGCCAGCACCTGCAGAGAATACGTCGCGTGGGTCGGGCGGTCTATCAATTTTCGGCGGCATCAACTAGCCTTTCGTACATTCGGGGTCGGCCGGCAGCGGTACGCCGGTTCATGCGGATCCCGGCTCGAACGAACTCTCATGCGGGTTATCCAAGTGACGCCCCCCTTCCCGTCGAGTCCGCCGAGCCGTCGCCGGCGTTCGCAATTCGACGACCCGACGGCGCTCGAGAGCTTGCGAGCTGACGGCAGGCGCTAGCCGGCGACGATCGCGAGCAAGCTCGGATGCGGAAGATCATCCACGCGGTCGGGGCACGGCCGAACTTCGTCAAGGTTGCGCCGGTCGTCGAGGCGTTGGCGGGCGTTTCGGCCATTCGCCAGCTCATCGTCCACACGGGCCAGCACTACGACGA
>Ga0207665_10003082_pt1 | contig 11189 bp, 11 predicted proteins | sample LARL112metaG_FD_184351 | JGI IMG/M metagenome (GOLD analysis project Ga0207665, IMG submission 184351) | Corn, switchgrass and miscanthus rhizosphere microbial communities from Kellogg Biological Station, Michigan, USA - LAR L11-2 metaG... | ecosystem: Host-associated > Plants > Roots >...
TCGCCTCAGCGCAATTTCTCCGAACGGAGAATTCATTGCCGGCGCGTGCAAAGACGGCAAGATTCGCGTGTGGGAAATATCTTCGGGCAAGCTCATTCGCACACTGGAATTAGGGCAGGGCGGCAGCGACGCCGAATCAATGCAATTCTCGCAGGACGGAACCGTGCTTGCCGCTGGCGGCCACGCGGCCAATGTGCGTCTTTGGAGCCTATCGACGGGCGAATTGAAAGACCAGCTCACGACCGGGGCACCCGTGGATGTTGTCGCGCTTTCGCCCGATTTGCGGCTCGTGGCCGTCGCGCCGGCGGAGTTGCCTGTGGAAATTTGGAGCTTGCAGGAGCATAAGATCCTCGCCAAGCTGCCTGCAAAGTTCGGCGGCTCGGCGGCCTTGACGTTCTCCACGAACGGCAAGTGGCTTGCCAGCGCAGACTCTGATACCGAAATCCGCATTATCGATCTGGATAAAATGGCGGTACGTGCGACCGTCGATGAAGTCTTGATGGAGACATTTGCAATCGCCTTTACTCCCGACAGCAGCATGCTGCTGGCCGGAGGGGCGGATCAGATCCTCGCTGCAATTGAGCCCGCTACCGGCAAGGTGATCCGCAGATTTGTAGGAGAACCCTGGCCTGTATCGAATGTCTGTATCAGCCGGGACGGCAGATCATTGGGAGCCATTTACTTCGACGCATACGATTCCGCCGGACCGGCTCCGGCGCTGGTTTGGGATTTTTCAACCGGCTCGGTCCGGGCTCGTCTCTCGCCTGCCAAAATCCATTTTGCCGGTGGCGCAAACGTGAAGGCGGCGACAGCCTCAAACCAGTGCGAGTTCGCCAGCGATGGCAAGCTCCTTTTAGCCGGCGGCCAGAATCAATTGGAAGTTTGGACGATCCAATAAGGGAAGTAAGCTCTAGCGACCACCCCAGGGCAGCGAGGATCCGCGCTCCCGCTGGTCCTCGTCATCACTGTCGTATCGGCCAACGAAGCGGGATTCCGCCCGGATCGCGGGCAAATCGGAGGTAATCCCGGCTTTCTGAAAACCCTCTCAGAGCTAGGTCTATAAACCATTGATTTTGTGAATGCGGTGGACGACAAACCGTACATATTTTCGGAATGCTGCTAAGCATGGAGCGCTAGAATTGCGTTGACAAGGATAGAGCTAGGGAATACTGTCGGCGCACACTGGCCGGTGCTGCGGGCGCAAGCCTATATTCCAGGTTACCCACTAGACAGAACGCCGTACCCCTTACCATCCGCGAACCTGCGAGTGAGCGACGAGGAACGGCCTTCCAATCGTATTGCGCGCCGCGCGGCCTGCCAGCGAGTCCAGGAGGACACAATAATGAAGAAACAGATAGCGGGCCTGCTTGTCTTTGTGTTGGCAGTGATACTCGTACCGGCGGCTGTTCCCCAAACGGAATCGACGCCGATCGTGTACACCTATGTGAGCCAGTTCCAAATCCCACGGGCGAATTGGGCGGCATACTCGGAAGACACCGAGAAGTCGTTCGTTCCGGTTGTGGAGAAGTCGTTAGCCGACGGGACCATCCTTAGTTGGTCCACTTTTGAGCAAGTCGTACACACACCCGACGGATATACGCACGGCGCGGCGTGGTCGTCCAACAGCATCGCGGGGCTCATGAAGGTGCTCGACGAAGTTCGCAAGAACGGTCCGCGGCCCGGGCAAATCGCAGCCACCAGGCACGAAGACTTCTTGATGCAAACGAGGATGTACCATGGCGGTAGCGGAACAGAAGCGTACCTGCGCGTGGTCTGCTCAATGGCGAAGGCCGATAAGCCGGAAGGTTACACCGCAACGATCAAGAAGCTCCTAGTGCCGACGTTTGAGGAACAGCTCAAGAAGGGCGTGGCTACGTACTACGGCGTCGACGAGCAATACGTCAACACTGCGGCACCGTCGATGCGCTGCGTCGTCATCACCTACCCCAACGCCGAAAGCATGGACAAGTGGGCGACAGCCATCAACGCGACGATGGGTAAGTGGAGTCCGGCGGAACGCACAGAATTCGCAGGTGCCACGGTGCCCGACAGCCGGCGCGACATCTTGGCGCGGATAACGCACTCCGGCCATAAATAGCTGATTTTTATTGCTGGTGTGAAACAGGGAGATATATTTCCGTGGCCTAAGAAGTGTGTCTCTCCGGTTTACATCTAAAGCATCCGCCATTCACTTCTCGGGAAGCGGGTTGGAGCGCATGGTACGGGACCCAGCATTGTGGGCACTTCGTATGAGTTTCTGTTTTGTCGTTTGACGCCCTCTGTCAACTCGAGGATACGCTTGGTAGTGGTGTCATTTGAAACGGTTTCGCGAGGAATTCTAGCCCACGGATGCAACAAGATTTGTCTTTGGTGTAGGAGAGTGCTATGAGTCGACCTCTTACTACTTGCTCGCTCTTTCTGAATCTTCGAAAACCACGTCGGTGTATGCGTTGCGATCCTCGAAGCACAAATTCACCGCCCGTGCATGCGAGCGCGTTCGATGGATCACACCCGCTGGGATTGTGAATACCTCTCCTGGCTTCAGACGAAATGTACGGCCGTCTGCGAGATCTATTTCCAGATCGCCTTCCACGACCAGGAAACACTCATCGGAACGCGGATGCTGATGCCAGCGAAATTCTCCCTGCATCACCGCCAATCGCACGCAATGATTGTTAATGTTCACGACGACGAAATTCTTGTAAGTCTGGTCGACCGAGTCGGCCTGTTGCTTCAAATTCACCACCGTTAGCCCGGGAAACGCCGCGTCTTCGTTGTGCGTGCCCCCCTGGTCGTTCTGGTTGGTTCTGTAATCCGTCATGCCCATGCCCGCTTGCTCCCCGCCCAACTATGCGAGGATATTGCCGCTTAGACGGCAAGTCAATCCGCATGGTTTGGATGCGACAGGGTCATTTGTCATCTTTTTTCAAATGACACCACTACCCTCTCCTCCGGTGCCCCCAATGTCACTGCGAGCGTTCGACCACGACAACCTCGCGACAGATTCAGTTCGGACTCAAGTTGAACTGGTTGAAGGGTCCCTGGAAATCTACAATGTGGGCAGCGGCGGGGGCTTTGTCTCGGTGGCCCTAGCCGCCGCACCGATCCTTACGAATCTAAGTACCAACCATCTCCGCCAGTTCGTCGAAAGTGGCAGCGATTCTTACTATCAGGGTGTTAACACGGGAGGAGTACAAGCGGATTGCGATCCAGAAGAGACTTTTTAAGACTAGCCGCGGCAGCGATTGCCTATCGTAACAAAATCAAGCCTCTGTTCGGTTTCCAGGGCGCGAACAATGCAAAATTGCAGAGAACAGTCGTGGTCATGTTCGACGGCTTCGGACTCGATTACTTCGAGAACAGCACGATGCCCACGCTACGCCGCTGGCAAAAGGAAGGTCTTTACAAACGAGTGAAAGGTGTAATGCCGTCGGTCACTAACGCAAACAACACTTCTATCTGCTGTGGCGCGTTCCCGCAGGTTCACGGAATTACTGGCAACTCTTACCTAGACACGATTACCGGTCATGAAGAGTACATGGAGGCGGCCAGTCTTCTCCAAGCCCCAACACTGTTTGAACACGCTGCCCGGCAGCGAGTATCCTCTGCCTTGCTTTCCAGCAAGAAAAAGACGATCTCGCTTCTTAGCAGAGGTACGTCCCTTGCCATGACAGCTGAAGAACCCACGGCAGAATGGGTAGACCGGTTGGGCCCAGCCCCACCAATCTATAGTCGCGAGATCAATTACTGGATTATGCGCGCAGCCATTTATCTCCTCAAGAACCGGCCAGAGATCGGATGTCTGTACGTTCACACCACTGACTATCCGATGCACATGTGGGCTCCCAGTGCGAAGGAATCGCAGGAGCATGTGAATACGATCAACGATCTACTAGGACAAGCTTGCGCCGCCGCTCCCGATGCTGCTTTTTTGCTCACTGCCGATCACGGGATGAACCATAAGCGCAAGTGCTACGATCTGGACAAGATTCTCGCCGCTAAGGGTCTTCCGATTCGAATGTCGATCTCTGCTGAGCGAGATAAATACGTGAAGCATCATCGCGGTTTTGGTGGGACGTCATGGGTGTACCTGAAGAGTGCCGGCGACAGGGACAAAGTGATGACTGCTCTTTGTTCCCTTCCGGGCGTTGAATCCGTCTTGACACGCGAGGAAGCTGCGTCGCGCTACTTCTTGTATCCTTCACGCATAGGAGACATTTGCGTATTTGGAAACAGAGATACTGTCTTTGGTGAGTTGGAACAGCCAAGCGAGGATTTGCCAGACGCATACCGAAGTCACGGATCGACGTCTGAACTTGATATCCCATTGTTTGCATACAACGTGAAGAGGCTGCCGCCGGAGAGCTATTTCGAGCACAATCTCGATCTCACTCGATGGCTTTATCGCGCCTGAGGCAGCTACTTTTTTGATCCTCTTGTTGCCAAAAAAGCGAGGCAAAACTATTTGACCGGTGGATTCCGCGACTCCGGATTCTGCATCCCTACCCTAGCGCTCGCTTTGCCGCCACTCACCCTTGGTAAGAGATCACGAGAGTGCGCCGGACGATGTCTGGCAGCCGTCCGGATTGGTAAGTCGGCATCTCGTCAGGAAATCAAGCACTGACGAGATGCGTTTCTCAGTAGCAATCCACAACTGACCCTACCTTCCGAATACCCCGTAAACCACTCGGAATGGCAGCAAGCGCCAGACCGGGTTGACAGATGTGTTAAGCTGCGCCGCGAATGTTCAGGAGGCGGTACGTGAAAGCGCCAATTCTTTACCGAATCTCTTCTGTTCTTCTGCTGCTTTTTGCCGCCGGACATACGTTTGGGTTTCGCCAGAATAATCCGGAATGGGGAGCGGACGCGGTTCTTGGGTTAATGCGCTCCGTGCACTTTGACGCGCAAGGGTTTACCCGGACTTATTGGGACTTCTTCAGCGCGTTCGGGCTTTTTTTCTCCGTGTTTCTTTTGTTCGCGGCGGTATTAGTGTGGCTGCTGGGCGGACTTCCGGCAGAGACTTTGGCACGCGTGCGCAGCATTGCGTGGGCGCTCGCCATTTGCTTTGTAGCAGTCACAGCTTTGAGCTGGAGATACGCCTTCACCACCCCCATCGTTTTCTCAACCCTGATTACAGTGTGTTTGATTGCGGCCGCGTGGCTCTCAGCGAAGACAAGCTGAACTTTGGTGATCCAGAAGGCACCGAGCGTTAGTGTCCGAGCAATTCAAGTAATTCCGTGCTTTCCACGTTTCATCACCATTTTGAGTGTGGGAGCATAGTCAGGGGCCCAGGCGGCGGAGTGGAGTTGTGGGAGTGGCGTCCCTGATTGTTGTGCGGCGGCGAAGTTCTCAGGCTTGACTGCGCCAACCCAGAAATCCGCTGATGGAATCCCGGCAAGGTTGAACTCCGCAAAGTCTTCAAACACCATGGTGGGTTCAATCTCGGCGACGTTGGACTGGCCGAGAACACCGCGCAATGTCGCGACGAGGCGCTTCGTCAGCGCCGGATCGTTATACATGGCGTTCGCGGCAGGAGTAACTTTCACGAGCGGCTCCTTTGGAGCGCCGCCCGTCAATGCTTCACCTTTCGCCACGCGTTCAATGGATGCCAGCACACGCTTTCGCACTTCGGGCTTGTAAGTACGCACTGTCAGCTGCAACTTGACTTCGTCTGAAATGATGCTGTTCTTTGTCCCGCCGTGGATTGTGCCAACGGTAATCACAACAGGACGAACGCTCCGTCGCATGCGCCGCCGTCCGCGACTGATCACCGCCTTCTGGAAGCAACCTTCTTTATGGCCAGAATAGCTCTATATTATGCGAGATTCAGCAAGTGCAGGGACTCGCCCGCCTCCGCGATTCTCCAAAGGGTAGGTGATGCGATGGCCTTGGACGCGTGCAAAAGGAGTGAGCGAATGAATTTGGGAACGTTTCATGCTCATAATGTCATCAACCCGAATCCCACGCACAGTCAACGCATCGGCGATGAGCGAACGGTGGCAACGCCATGGTACTGCTTCCGCACAAATGATTGCGCTCCGCTTCTGCGCCGCCAATTTGATCAATCGGTGTAGCCCCGCTTCGAATTTCGAGGTCTGCATATAGTCAGCAAACCCACGAAATGAGGTATTGCGCCAGCCCATGTTTGGCGAGTCGCGTCGTGCATGGCGCAAGCCTCCGAGCTTTCGCAAATGCACGTAGCCGATCTTCGCGGCTCGCAGCTTTCTAGACAGGGTCTCCCGGTTGAAGTGAGGGTTGTGTCTCGAGCGGGGGATACTGCGTACATCTATGACGCGCTTGACGCAGTGCGCTCGGAGAAGATCGAGGAAGTCTTTCCATGTGCGATTCGAATGTCCAATCGTCAAGACAACGGGCTCTTCGATTTTGACCCTTCTCACGACGATTACCCTTTCCGACTGACCCGTGGCAGGCACACGAAGCAAACCAACTACAGCGACTTCAGTTTACGGCGGCACCTATGTGCAGAATCGAAGACAGTGAAGATCGGTACCTGCTCAGCCTCAACCGCCATAATCTTGCGCACCGGGAGGAGAAGATTCCCGGTGCACAAGACGGTTGGCATCGGAGACTACAGCAGTTTTGAGCGTAGCCCAGAGATCATTTTTCGACTCGCTGATCGTCTTGGTTGATTCTATTGGGACCAGTCACTAACGGTTTCTGCTAGCCTTAACTTCCTAGAAGCGTCTGGCCCGCTTCGCAGAACTGGCAGCCAATTGCCGAGCGAACGTAATCGGGCCGCGCTTTCGACCAACTTGTGGACGGCCTCCGCGGTAGCCCGGATTCATCCCGAACGCGACCGATTCCGCTGAAGGAGAGCTTCCGACTGTTCCGCCGCCTCCTTCACCAAAAAACCCATCTTCGGGTGAGAAGCTTCCAGATCGACAGAGAGACCGTAACTGCGCAGAACTTCAGAAGTCGTGGGCCCAATCGAGGCCTTCACGACGCGTTCCAGGCCCGCTCTTAGAGCCTCTTTTTTTTCGGCGTGTGCGGCAATCTGGAACAGATGCTGGATCTGCACTCCCGTCGTAAACAGTGCCACATCGATCTGGCGGGCTATTAGTGCGTCTACCGCCGTCTGCAGCGGAGTTGTATCCTCCGGCAGATCCCATTGGTAGACAGGCACAGGCATAACGCGTGCCCCTCTCTGGCGCAAACCTTCTAGAAGTTCAGCGTTGGAGACACCGTATTCTTGCACAGCAACATGCTTGCCGCGCAAATCCTGTCTGCTGTCGTCAATCGCCCGAAGCACTTCGCGCCAGGTATTCGGTTCGGGTGCGGTTAGCGTTGCTGGCACTTTCCATTCGCGCAGGACTACCACCGGCTTCGGTCCCCGGGCGATAATCGACACCTTTCTCAATGCCTCGAAAAACTGCTCTGTGAGTTGGGCGCCTTCCACCACGCTCAAAAGTGCGCGAGCGCCTGCGCCCGTCAGAAACACCACGGCGTGGAATTCCCCTGCGATCAACGCGTCTGCAAATTTCAATGCTTCGAGATTTGAAGAGAGCGGCACCTCACGCATCGCCGGCGCGTGGAACGCCTTGCCGCCGTAGGTTTCAATTAGCCGGCTCATTTCCAACCCGCGCCGGCTCTCCAGCGTCAGGACGCTTAATGCTTGAAAATTCGCGACAGGCACGCTCGCTACAATACCTCGGAAGGAGCAGAAATGGGAGCGCTGGACTTCCGCTGTACCCAGCGAATGGGCCGGTCGCGAGGAGCAACATCATCGGGCAACGGCTGTTTCTCTAGCTCGTTCAGGCAAAATTGTAATTCGACAATTCCATCGACAACACGCGTGGGAAACGTGGAAACACACGGGAGGGAATTGGAAGGATCGGCCACTGTGCCTGTCTGAAGGTCAATTTTCCGTGCATGCAGGGGGCACACGACGGTAGTCCCGAAAACGATTCCCTCGGCCAGCGGTCCTCCACGGTGAGGGCACCGATTCTCGACTGCGAGAAAGCGGTCGCCTACATTGAAAATGGCGATCTGTCGCCCGCGAACAACCGTAACCCTTCCTTCAAGAAGGGGAATATTTTCGCACGCGGCGATGCGAATCCAAACTGAGTCTTGACTCATCCTGCCAGCCTTTCGATTGGTTCGATCTGCACAAACTGCGTGGGATGAAGTGGTTCGTCGCCTTCCAGCCACGCATCTCGTGAAGACGCCTTTGACTTGCGCAGTCGCTCGCGCAGCCCCTGCTGCAGAGCCAACGGCGCGTATACGGTTTCGCGGCGCACCCGTTCGATCCCGACGCGCTCAACAAAATCGTACGTGCGTTCGAGATAGTTCGCATTTTCGCGATAATACTGGAAAAAGAGTGCCGCAGTTTGCAGCGCTTCTTCCGTGGACTCGACTGTCACCAGCAGATCGGCCTTACGCACTTTCTTTCCCGCCGCACCGCCGACGACGACTTGCCAACTGCCTTCCTGGCCGAGCAACCCGATATCCTTCACTGTGGCCTCGGCACAGTTTCTCGGACATCCCACAGCGCCCATTTTTAATTTGTGCGGCGTAAAGAGGTTTTCAAAACGCCGCTCCAATTCAATCCCCGCGGAAGTGGAATCCTGAACACCGAACCGGCAGAAATCCGTGCCAACGCAGGTCTTCACCATTCGTACGCCCTTGGTGTAGGCCTGACCGGAAGGCATTCCGAGTTCCGCCCAAATTTTTGGCAAGTCCGCTTTTTGCACGCCGAGAAGATCGATACGTTGGCTGCCGGTGATTTTCACCATCGGAACTTTGTATTTCTCCGCCACGTCCGCGATTCGCCGCAACTCTTCGGGCGAAGTCACGCCGCCACGAATCCGTGGCACCACGGAAAATGTTCCGTCTTTTTGGATGTTGGCATGAACACGATCGTTTACGAACCGAGCCGAGCGGTCTTCCTTGTGCTCTCCACACCACACCACGTCCATCATGTAGCTTAGTGCCGGCTTGCACGCTTCGCAGCCCAGGCCATTGCCATAAATGTTCAACACTTCCTGCACCGACCGGATTCGCTGGCTGCGCACAATTTCACGCAGTTGCTCTTCGCTGATGGGCACGCACCGGCAGAGCAGTTTCTTTTCTTCCCCCTGTGTCGCCGGAACAACCGCTTTCAATAGTTGCTGGCAAAGCTCAGTACAACTGCCGCAGCCCGTGGATGCGCGAGTACATTCCTTTACTTGCCCAAGCGTACTTAACCCTCTCTCTTGAATCGCGCGAATGATTGAGCCTTTGGAAACGCCGTGGCATCCGCAGATTACCTTGCTGTCCGGCACCGCGGCCACGTCGAAACCAGAATCGCCGGCGGGCTGCGGAAACAGGAGGTGCCGCCGCGCTTCCGTCAAATCCTGTTTTAACTGCAGCCAATTCAGGTATCGGTGGCTGTCGGACGTGTCACCCACGAGGATGACACCCACCAGTCGGTTTTCCCGCAACGTCAACCGCTTGTAAATTCCAAGCGCCGGATCCTCAAATCGCACGATGTCGTTGCCGGGGGTATTCTCGCCAATTTCTCCCGCGGAAAAAACTTCGACCCCCATAATCTTGAGTTTCGCGGCCGGAACCGTGCCTTCGTAATTCGCTCCGGTGTGACCGGTGATTGTCGCAGCCAGCACTTTTCCCTGCTCGAGTAGCGGAGCCACCAATCCGTAGCAGACACCGTTGTGTTCGACGCATTCGCCCACAGCAAAAATGTCGGGATTGGAAGTTTGCATCTGATCGTTCACGACGATCGCGCGCCGAACAGTCAATCCGGCTTTGCGGCCCAGTTCCACGTTGGGGCGAATCCCCGCGGCAACCACCACGAAATCGGCTTCCAGCTCTGTTCCGTCTGCAAACTGAATGCCGCTGGCTTTCTCTGCGCCGAGAATTGCCTTGGTATTGTGATTCAGTAGCACCTGAACGCCCATGCACTCCATTCTTGCTTTCAGGTAGCTGCCGCCGGCCAAGTCCAGCTGACGCTCCATGAGCCGATCCATTAGGTGCACGACAGTTACTTCGCACCCCTGCACCTGCAATCCGCGAGCTGCTTCCAGTCCCAGCAGCCCTCCGCCAATGACGATTGCCTTGGCCCCCGAGCGCGAACAGTCCAGCAGCGCGCGGGTGTCATCCAGGTTGCGAAAGACGTATACGCCCTTCTTGTCGGTTCCTTCCATCGGCGGGATCAACGCGTTGCTGCCTGTCGCCAGCAGAAGTTTGTCGAAAGACGTGATGCTGCCGTCATCCCCGGCGACCGTCTTTTGAACCGGATCAACCTCCACGATCCGAACGCCCAGCCGCAATTCGATGTCATTTTTCTCGTACCACTCCAAGCTGTTCAGTACTATTTCGTCGGCGGATTTTTCCCCGGCGAGCACGGATGACAGCAGAATACGGTTGTAATTGAGGTGGGTCTCGTCGCCAAAAAGCGTGATCTCAAATTTTCTTGCGTATTTCAGGATCTGTTCAACGCAACCAATCCCCGCCATCCCGTTCCCGACTACGATCAGTTTTTCCATCCGCCCCTTCCCCTTACGAGCTTTCCTGGCTTACTAGTCGGCGCCGGCTGCTTCCCTCAACGGCACTTGGGATGGTTCGTCACGACGCAACGGGATTTCCAGTGTCGCGGCCTGCTTCGGCATGTTTGTGACGTACAGCGCAAGTCCCGTGAGCAGTGCGCCGGAGACAAAATTGCCCAAGGTGACGGGAATCTGATTCCAGATCCACCACTGACTCACCGAAATCGGAGCGCCGAAAAATCTGCCTGCAGGAATCAAAAACATATTTACAATGGAGTGTTCGTAGCCGTGCGCAAAAAAAGTCATAATCGGGAGCCACATCGCCACGACTTTACCGATGGTGGAGCGCGAAGCCATCGCCAGTACCGCACCCAGGGTCACCATCCAGTTGCATAAAACTCCTTTGATGAAGGCGCTTTCCCATCCCCGCAGCCCCAGCGCCATATAACCGAGTGTCTTCTTCTGCGCCGCTGCTTTAATTAAATCGCCAACAGACCCACCGCCGCTCGTGCCGCAATTTGTGACCGCCAGATAAAACAGCACGGCGTAAAACAGGCAACCAGCAAGATTTCCCAGGTAGACCCAGCCGAAGTTTCGCAGCACTCTGGAGAAGGAGACTTCTCCCGCTGCCCAGGCCACCGGCATCAATGCAAAATTCCCCGTCGCGAGTTCGAGTCCGAGCAGTAC
>Ga0207665_10003084_pt1 | contig 11174 bp, 6 predicted proteins | sample LARL112metaG_FD_184351 | JGI IMG/M metagenome (GOLD analysis project Ga0207665, IMG submission 184351) | Corn, switchgrass and miscanthus rhizosphere microbial communities from Kellogg Biological Station, Michigan, USA - LAR L11-2 metaG... | ecosystem: Host-associated > Plants > Roots >...
TGGGGTGCACTCCGGCCTCCCGTGTGGGATAGCAAGCGATCTTCCGTCGGCCTTCGCCGCAATGCGCCAGGGCACCGCTGACCTCTCGATGGCTGAAGGAAGCGGGCCGATTGTCCCGACCATTGTGTTCCATGGCGATCAGGACATCGTAGTTCATCCTCGTAACGGAGATAACGTGATCGCACACTCGAAGATGACTGCGAGCTTGAACTCGAAGGTGCACAGCGGCGAAGCACCGGGAGGACTCGCTTACACGCGGACCGTCCACAACGACGCGCAAGGACGCGATCCTCGAGCAGTGGGACATCCACGGAGCCGGCCATGCTTGGTCGGGTGGCAGTCCCTTGGGTAGCTGCACCGATCCACGAGGGCCGGATGCAAGCCGCGAGATGGTTCGCTTTTTCCCCATTGACGTTTTGCGAATTCTTGAGAGAGCTATCACATCCGGAGTTATCTCTCCGTCACCAGCTTGAATGGTGCCAGGTGCCCACATGAACTCTTCCCCTCAAGGTCCAATCCAACGCCCCCGAGGTCGACGAAACCCACTTTTGCGGAGCGATTTCTCTGGTTCGGGAAAGACTGGAGAGCAGGGCGCCGCGGAAGGGCGAGAGGGAGCGAAATCACGGGTTCGGCCTCGGCCACCCCTGCCGAAAACTCGGCAACATGGCGCAGCACCAGAAAACGCGTTCACGGTCGCGCCTGAATCCGCGCAGGACGTCTCCACCGCTCGCTCTGTTCCGAACAACGGGGGTTCAGGTGCAGCGGAAACCCAAACGAAGAAGCTAATTCTACAGCGGGGGCCTCGCGCCGAACTGCTACCCGCCGCAATCGACCAACTGTGGCAGGCCAACCCGCTCCACAAGCTGCTGCCCATCGACTGGGGGGCGATCACGCAGGCTCTATCGACGCTGTCTGCCCGGTCGATGGCGAATCCGTTGCACACGACAACAGTGGCCACGAACTTAAGTTTGAAGCTGTGGCGCGAGTCAGCTGAGACGTGGATCAGTGCCGCATCAGGGTGGTGGGGACTAGCGCCTCAATCTCAGGAAAAGGGGCCTCGGACCGAAAGCGACCGACGCTTCGATGCTCCCGAATGGGAGCAGCACCCGTTCTTTCGGCTGCTGAAGCAAAGCTATCTCACCATTTCTGACCAGCTTCTCGAGGAAGCCGGCCGAGACACTCTCGACCCTGCCGAGCGACTCCGACTCATGTTCCACGTTCGACAGTTGGTGGACGCGACGAGCCCGACACTGTTTCTGCCAACCAACCCGGCAGCTCTCCGCAGGGCATTCGAGACGGGCGGCGGCAGCGTGGCTGATGGCGTGCGCCATCTTATTGCCGATCTGCGCGAGGGTCGGCTGAGCATGACGGACACCGAAGCGTTTGCGCCCGGTAAGAACCTCGCCCTCACGGAAGGTAAGGTCATCTACCGCAATCGCCTCATCGAGCTCATCCAGTACGCGCCGCTGACGAATCAGACCTATGCGGTACCGCTGCTGTTCATTCCGCCCTGGATCAACAAGTTTTACATTCTCGACTTGCAGCCGAAGAACAGTCTTGTTCGCTTCCTTCTCGATCAGGGCTTCTCGGTGTTCATGATCAGCTGGAAGAACCCTGACGCCTCAATGGAGGACATCACCTTCGACGACTATATGACTGATGGACCGCTGGCCGCGAGCAACGTGGTGCGGGAGATCACCGGGGCCGAGCACCTCAACCCGATCGGATACTGCATTGGTGGCACGTTGCTGGCAATGACCCTAGCCTATTTGGCGGCGTCGCGAGACGACCGCTTCGGTCCAGCCACCTTCATGGTCTCGTTACAAGATTTCTCTGAAGTCGGTGACACGGCCGTCTTTATGGATGAGCCACAGATCGAGTTCATGGAGCGGCGCATGCTCGAGCGGGGGTATCTCGACAGCAGCGACATGGCGAATATGTTCAATCTGCTGCGCTCCAATGACCTGATCTGGAACGTGGTCATCAATAATTATCTCATGGGGAACAAGCCACCCGCGCTCGATCTTCTATACTGGAACAGCGACGGCACTCGTATGGCCCAGAGGGCGCACAGCTTCTATCTCCACAATACCTATCTCGAGAACAATTTGATCGAGCCGGGCAAACTCTCTCTTCTCGGTCAGCCCATCGATCTGCGCCGAATTCGGCAGGACGTCTACGCGATCGGCGCTGAGAAGGACCACATCGTGCCCTGGCGTTCGGCCTGGCGGATCGCACAACTGACGAGCGCGAAGACGCGCTTTGTGCTGGCGGCGAGTGGGCATATCGCCGGGATGATCAACCCACCGTCCAAAGGTAAAGGCTACCATTGGACGAACGAGACCGATGGGGCGGCGTTCGAGACGCCGGAGGCGTGGCTGGCCGGCGCGCAAAAGCATGACGGCAGCTGGTGGGCGGATTGGGCCAAGTGGCTCGAGGCCCGATCTGGAAGGAAAACGACGGCGATGACTGTGGGTAGTGCTGTCCACCCGCCGATCGGTGACGCACCCGGAACCTACGTTCTGGAAAAATAGGCCCGGCCAGCGGCGCTCGACCAAGACCTCGACCTTTAAAACTGCTCCTCCCTTCAGAGCAACGAACGTTCATCACCCAAGCCGCCCGGCTGGTGCATCTGAGTCTACAACAAACGCGGAACATGCGAGCATTCGAGCGCGAACAGGTGCTCGGCGCGGTAGTTGCCGGCCAGCGCCTTCTCGATTGTCTCGACGGTGGCGTGGCACCGCGAATCCCGCATGCGCGCCAGCACTGCGGGGTCGCGCTCGCCGCCGAGGATCGCCTAGACCTCGGCCGTTTCTACGCCCACAGGCGGACGCCATCCGAGATGGTTTTTTAGATCGTTTTATATTGGATGCGGGAAGTCTCTATTCCTCTCGCCTATTTTCTAGCTCCGGCGGTTTCACCAAAAGATAATTTTCCGCCTCCGCCCATGATCCTTCCAACAGTTCAGCAAACGACAACCTGGCTTCGTTCTTGAGCTTTTCGGACTGACGTCTTTTCGGTCCATGCGAGCATCACCTTGCCCGACCTACTTGGAGGTGTGAGAATTCAGTAGGACCCCACGCCGCCTCGCTCGGCACCCGCGCTGCCAACCCGGCATCAGGGTCGCCGCGCTGGCCGCGCTTTAGCCGTTCCGGCCTTCCGCCGCTGCCAGCGCGTTGCCCTCTCGTGGCCCTACGCTTTAGCTTGGAGACCCGCTCCCAGCTAGGATTAGCTTTTGTCATTTCGTTCATATCGGAATTGGCTTGCCAGCTTGTGCCAATACACCCAATAGTGACCGAATGGACCTGACTGCGGCCGCGCGTGCTTTTTCGCAATCAGGTACATCTGAATTGATGGCGGGCGCTCGGCAGCACGGTCTGCCCGTGAATGTCTCCATCAAACTCACATCTAGCTTGGCGCCAGCATCGTTTCGGGCCGCACGATAGCGTCGAACTCTTCCGCCGTGACATGGCCGGAGGCGATAGCCTCTTCCCTCAAGGTGGTGCCCTTCTTGTGCGCCGCCTTGGCGATGGCCGCCGCCTTGTCGTAGCCAATCTTCGGCGCAAGCGCGGTCACAAGCATGAGCGAACGCTGCATCAGCTCAGACAGGCGCTTGCGGTTCGGCTCGATGCCGGCGACGGCATTGTCGGCGAAGCTCACGGCCGCGTCCCCAAGCAGCCGGACCGATTGCAGCGCCGCATTGGCGATCACGGGCTTGAACACGTTCAGCTCGAGGTGGCCCTGACTGCCCGCGAAGGCGACGGTCGTCTCGTTGCCGATCACCTGCGCACACGCCATGGTCAGGGCTTCGGACTGGGTTGGGTTGACCTTGCCAGGCATGATCGAGGAGCCGGGCTCGTTTTCGGGCAGCGAAATCTCGCCGATGCCGGAGCGCGGCCCCGAGCCCATCAGGCGGATGTCGTTGGCGATCTTGAACAAGCCAACGGCGAGGCTCGCGAGCGCGCCGTGGGCGAACACGAGCGCGTCGTGCGACGCCAGCGCCTCGAACTTGTTCGGGGCGGAAGTGAAGGGCAGTCCCGTGAGTTCGGCGACCTTCGCCGCGAAGCGCTCCGCGAACTGCGGGTGGGTATTGAGCCCGGTGCCGACCGCCGTACCGCCCTGAGCGAGGGCGAGAACATCGGGCAGCGTGGCCTCGATGCGCCGGATGCCGTATTCGACCTGCGCCGCGTAGCCTGAAAACTCTTGGCCGAGCGTCACTGGGGTCGCGTCCTGGAGATGGGTGCGGCCGATCTTGACAATGTCGGCGAACGCCTTCGCCTTCTCATCGAGCGCCCGGTGCAGGTGGCGGAGCGCCGGCAGCAGAAGATCACTGATCTCGCGGGCCGTCGCGATGTGCATGGCGGTCGGGAAGGTGTCGTTCGAGGATTGGCCGCGGTTGACGTGGTCGTTCGGATGCACCAGCGATTTCTCGCCGAGGCTCCCACCGAGCGCCTGGTTGGCGAGGTTCGCGATGACCTCGTTGGCATTCATGTTCGACTGCGTGCCGGAGCCGGTCTGCCAGATCACCAACGGGAACTCGTCATCGTGCCGGCCTTGCAGGACCTCCGCCGCGGCGGCCGAGATGGCGTCGGCAAGGCGCGGTTCGAGGACGCCCAAATCCTTGTTCACGAGCGCGGCCGCCTGTTTCACGAGCCCGAGCGCATGGATGAGAGGGCGCGGCATGCGCTCGACACCGATGCGGAAATTTTGCATCGAGCGCTGCGTCTGTGCGCCCCAGTAGCGCTCGGCCGGGACCTCGATCGGTCCGAACGTGTCGTGCTCGGTACGGGTAGCGGCGGGTGAGGACGACATCATGGCCTCTCCTTTGACGGGTTCCTTCTAAACGAAGAAATGCTGTGATGTGCCAGCGTGGCATGTGGCCCCGTTTATCGTGCCAAGAGTAGTGTCCCGATCGCCAGCCACAGCCCAAAGAAGATCGCGCCGAAGATTGCGCCCAAAAGCCAGAAATCCTTCGTGGGAAGATAGCCGCTCCCATAGTACACGGGGTTTGGGCCGCCGGCGTACGGCGTCAGCACGGACATTATTCCGCCACTCAAAACCAGCATCTGCGCGAGGGCTTGCATCGGCATCCCAGGGATTGCACCACCGACCGCGAGCATAACAGGCAGCATCGCGGTCGTATGTGCAGTGATGCTCGCGAACAGGTAGTGCGAGAAGAAGTACACGCACACAAGCACGACCATCGCGATGGTTGGCGAGAACCCTCCCATGTGCGCGGACACGCTCTGCGCAAACCAGGTGACAAAGCCGGTTCTGTTCAAGCCGTCGGCGAGCGCGATTAGGGTCGCAAACCAGACCAGTGTGCTCCAGGCTTGCTTGTTGCTGAGTATGTCGTCCCAGCTCACGATCCGGGTCAGCACCATCAGCGAAACGACAATCAGTGCCGCCGTCGTGGCGTTCACGAAGTCGCCCCCAAAGATCCACATGGCCAGCGCCAGCAGCACAAGGACCGCTAGGATAATTTCGCGCCGGGAGAGTCCGCCCATGGTCCTGAGTTCTTCGTCGGCCCAGGCGGGCACTTCGCTCCCTTCTTTGATGGTTGGCGGATAAAGGACATAGACAAGGAGCGGTAGGGAGACGAGAAGAATGACTCCGACTGGCGCGAACGCCGTCAGCCAGTCCATCCAGCTGATGTCGAGCTTCGCCGTTTTTTTTACGATCTCCACTGCCAGCAGGTTGGGTGCCATGGCGGTGAGGAACATCGAGCTGTTGATACAAGTGGCGGCCAGCGCCGTCCACATGAGGTACGAGCCGATCTTGCGCGCCGAGGGATCGTTCGGCTTGGAGTCGTACAGCGGCGGCAGGTTGCGGATCACCGGGAAGATGGTGCCGGCACTCCGGGCCGTGGTCGACGGGGTAAACGGCGCGAGGAGCGTGTCCGCCACCGTCACGGCGTAGCCGAGCGTCAACGTTCGCCGGCCCATCGCCCTCACTAGGAGAAGCGCGATCCGCCGGCCCAGGCCCGTCTTCTCGTAGCCGAGCGCGAACATGAAGGCTCCGAAGATCAGCCATACCGTGCTATTGCCGAAGCCCGAGAGAGCCCACGTGAGAGCGGCGTTGACTGCGTTGAAACCGGGCCTTGCAATATCTTCTGGGCTGTACAGCACCCAGGGCGCAAGCACTGTAGCTAAAGTGACGCCGAAGAGGCTGATCGCCGGTCCGGGAAACGGTTCCACTACCAGGCCGACGATGACGCCTGCGAAGATGGCGAAGAAGTACCAGGCGTGCGGCGCCAAGCCCGCGGGTACGGGGATGAGCGCGATGATCAGCGCCACCGCCACTGGCGATAGGGCCTGCCAATTCACGGGCGGGCGCGCTTTGGTTGTTGGCTCTCTCGGCTCTTGCGTGAGCGGGGTGGAAGGCGGCGCAGCCAGGGTCTGAGAATTCTCCACGGCCTGTTCCTCCTATTGTCCGGCAATGGGTGGCAGGGAGCTGTCCCTAGGATGACCTCGGCAGGTGCGGTCGACAGCGGACGGGCGGTCGGCAACTGCGGTCAGCCGCCCGCCGGCCCCCTTGGCCGCCTCACGTTTTTGATGTGCCCTGCGCGGGCTCGCGAGCGGCAGAGCTTTTCAAAACTCGGTCCACCATCTGCGGCGCCACGCCTAGGTAATTCGCGGGGCTGGTTAGGCGGTCAATCGTCGCCTGGTCGATGTGCCCCGAGACCTCAGGAGCAGCCAAGAGCGCTTCGGAGAGCAAGCCGCCCTTCTCGTTGACCACACGGCAGGCGTCGTACACCACATCATGCGCCTGCTGGCGGCCGATCTGCGGGGCGAGTCCCATCATCACGGCTTCGGCCACGATCAGCCCCCGGCTCAGATCGAGGTTCCTGGCCATCTGCTTCTCGTCGACGATGAGGCCGCCGAGGGCGAACTTGGCCTGGTTGAGCGCGCCCGCTGTAAGCACGAAGCTCTCCGGGATGGCGATCCACTCCGCATGCCAGGGTCCAGTCGCACGTTCGAAATCGTGGATCACCGCGTCGAGCATCAGGCCGGCATGCTGGCGCACGCCCTTCGAGGCGGCGAGCATCAGCTCGGACGAGATCGGGTTGCGCTTCTGCGGCATGGTAGACGACGCGCCGCGCCCCTTGACGAAGGGCTCGTACAACTCGGCGAACTCGGTCGAGGCCATGATCATGACATCGAGCGCGATTTTGCCGAGCGAGCCGGTGATCAAGCCGAGCAGGTTCACGACCTCCGCGAAGCCGTCGCGGGCGACGTGCCAGGTCGAGACCGGCACGCCGAGACCGAGCTCCTCGCAGAACGCCTTCTGGACCTCCAGGCCCTTGTCGCCGAGCGAGGCGAGCGTGCCGGCCGCGCCGGCGAACTCGCCAACGAGGACCCTGGGCTTGAGCTGCTCCAGACGCTCGGCATGGCGGTCGAACATCGCCAACCAGATCGCGGTCTTGTAGCCGAAGGTGATCGGCAGGGCCTGCTGCAGGTGGGTGCGCCCAGCCATGAGCGTATTGCGGTACTTTTTGGAGAGATCAGCGAGGATCCGGCGCAGGTCGGCAATCTCTTGCTCGATGACCTGGAGCCCAGCACGGACCCGTAGCACGTCCGCCGTATCCATGATGTCCTGGGTCGTGGCGCCCCAGTGCACGTAGCGACCGGCCTCGCCGCACTGTTTCACGAGCTGATGCACGAGCGGCAAGATAGGATAACCGACGATGTCGGTCTCGTGGCGCAGGAGGTCGAAATCCAAGGCCGCCACATTGCACTTCGCCGCAATTTCCTCGGCCGCCTCAGTCGGGATGACACCGCACGACGCCTCCGCGCGCGCCAGCGCGATCTCCACCTCGACGTAGCGCGAGATGAGGGCGTAGTCGGAAAAGACCTCGCGCATGCGTGGGGTGCCGAAGGCGTCACGGAACAGGATGGAATCGAGAACAGTCGTGGCGGTCGGGACAACAGGTTGCGCCATTTGATCCTCCATTAAGGCTCGTGGATATCATCATGTCCGGATACGAATTTCCGAAGCGACGGCCTGGCCAGCATCTGTGACGCGACTAAAGGAGAGACGTGCGTCCGCTCTCGGCCTGGGACCTCGATCAATGCCATCGAGCAGGGAGCCATTCCTGGATTTCAATGGCGTCCGTGTCGCGGGTGTAATTCAATGTAACCTCCCTGGCGTTGCCCGTTTCTTGTGAGGTGCGCGTCTTGTGATTGATGACGAGTGCAGCAACCGTGCCAGGTTGGCTTGCAATGGATTCTTTCTTGCACAAGAGGCGCTTAGGCGATTGGGGTCGCGCTCACGAGCGCGAGGGGGTGCGGAAAGTCGTAATGTGGCTCAGAACGTTTGTCTGGATATTCGTACTGTTTGACCGTGGCGCTGGCTGCCTTCCAACAAAGCCAAAAAAAGCCCCAAGGAGCGGCCCAAGTCTTTGGGGTAAGGGCGTTAAACTAGCAGCATGAGCTACCAGATCCGCGCCAGGCGGATCGGCCTGACCAGAGCTCTACTTTTCCGAATCTTCCGATGCGAGCTGATGCTTCCGGATTTTATCGTATAGCGTCGCTTTCGGGAGGCCGAGTGCTTGGCTGGCTGCGGCGACGCATCCATTCTGCTTCCGAAGTTCGAGCTCGATCAGAGAGCGCTCGACCTGCCTCATCTGGGCTGAGAGGCAGGCAGAGGTCTCCAAAGATCGTCCTAAGACCAGCGTCTGACCAGCGAGTCCGAGGACGAACCGGATCGCCATGTTGTGAAGTTCACGTACGTTCCCAGGCCAGTTGTGTGTTAGCAGTTCCCGCATTTGCGCACTGGAGATGATCGGCGCGTCACGCCCGAGGCGCAGGGCTGCCTGAAGGACGAAGTGTTCAAAAAGGAGCGGGATGTCCTCCCGCCGGTCCCGAAGTGGCAGCAGTTCGACTGGCACGACGTTAAGGCGATAGTAGAGATCCTTCCGAAAGCGGTTCTGCCTGCTCAACTCGCCAAGATCGCCTTTCGCGGCTGCCACAACGCGGCAGTCCACAGCGATTGGTGTGTTCGATCCCAGGCGCTCGATCTCCTGCTCTTGGAGAACACGCAAGAGCTTCACCTGCAGAGCGCAGGGCATGCTGTCGATCTCGTCCAGGAACAAGGTGCCCTTGTGAGCGTGCTCGATCTTGCCGATGCGGCGCTTGCTGGCACCTGTAAAGGCTCCAGGCTCGTGACCAAAGATCTCGCTTTCGAACAGGCTCTCCGGCACACCGCCGCAGTTGAGCGCCACGAAGTTTCCGGTCCGACTGCTGCCGCCCACGTGCAAGCAGCGGGCGACCAGTTCCTTGCCGGTGCCGGTTTCTCCGACGATGAGAATAGTCGCCGGGGTGTCGGCCAGCTCGAGGATCAAACGTCGGATCCCTTCGATCGCGGGAGAGCGTCCGATCAGCATGGTGTCAATCACGCATCGGTTTGACAACAAGGCCTCCTTGGTTTAAGTACGTACAATACGTCATGTCCGGACATAATAGATTATGTCCGGACATATTGTCAAGTCAAAATCAACAGGAAAGGCAGGTTGCATGAGTGAGACCCGCTACGCCCAGGTTGCCCGCGACCTGACCGAGGGGATTACAAACGGGCGTTTCCGGGTCGGATCCCTGCTTCCGACCGAGCTTGAGTTGGGCGAACACTATGGAGTGAGCCGGCACACGGTGCGCGCGGCCATCCGCGAGTTGCAGGAGCTTGGCCTGGTGTCGCGCCGCAAGAAGGTCGGCACGCGGGTTGAAGCCGCTTCGCCGTCGCGCGGCTATCGCCAGTCGCTCGCGTCCGTGGAGGATCTGGTTCAGTTCGGAGCGGCCCATACGCGCGTCGTGCGGGAGATCAAAGATGTCGTCGCCGACCGCGCGCTCGCCAGAGAGTTGGGCTGCGCCCCCGGCACACGCTGGCTTCGGATCTCGAGCCTGCGCATGAACGGGGAGCCCGGAGCCGCCCCAATCGGCTGGACGGATGTGTATGTGGATGCGGCCTATGCGGACCTGCGCGATGTGGTCCGCGAGTCGCCCCACGTGTTGATCAGCGACCTGATCGAGTCACGCTACGGCCGGCGAGTCGATGAAATCCGCCAAGACGTCAAGGCCGGCTTAGTGTCGGCGAAGCTGGCGCACGAACTCGAGGTGGAGGCTGGAACGCCAGCCTTGAGGATCGTGCGTCATTACATCGACCCTGTGGGCGAGGCAGTCGAGATTTCGGTCACCGTACATCCCGCCGATCGCTTCACCTTTTCGCTCCGGCTCAGGCGCGACCGCGATAAGACTAGCAGTGCCAACGCAAAGCCTTAGCGGAGCGGCCTAGCTGGCTCGAGAATACGGCGCGATTCGCCGTCCTTGTGCCCGCACGTCGTACAGGCATAAGCATTTAAGCCCGGCTGGTTGCGAAAGGGTTGGATGGTTGCCACCAAATCCATCCGGTGGTTGCAGCGACGGCAGTCAATGGTGGCCTCGGTCATGGGCGCTCGCCCAAGAGGAAGCCCCGCCTGCCAGTCCGGTAATCCAACTCGACTTACGACGCGAGCTTGTCCGGGTTCCTTCGTCGGGGCTTTTTCTTTGGTCGGCCGGCAGCTACATGCGTGCCGCCAGCACCCGCATCCCAGACTCTGTGATCCACAGCTTCGTCACCTCAAGCACGCCGTCTTCATCGTCGCGGCGCTCGATCCTTGCGACCGCAAGGCCGCTACGCACGAGCTCAATCAATACGTCGGCCGGGATACTCTCGGCCGCAAGGATGGCCTCCGTGCAGCCGTCCGGGTGGGCAACGATGAGCTCGAGCGCACGGTGGCGGGTGGGCTGAGGGCTGCGGCGTGGCTCAAACGGTAGTGAGGCAGTTGGGCTAGTCCAGCAGTTCGATTGATCAGCCCCCACTGAGTGGTCCAGGTGGAATGTTAGTTTAAGGTTGGCCGTTTCGCCAGCGTGGCCGGCGGAGCCGCTCGGCGTAGCGCAGCCGGCCACGCGGCGAAGGCGGGCACGAACACCTCCGGCGCTGGTGGCTTGAATCCAAGTGAGGCGTGCGGCCTGATCGTGTTGTAGTGGCGTCGCCAGCTCTCGATGACGATCTGGGCCTCGCGCAAACTGTAGAAGATCTCGCCGTTGAGTAGCTCATCGCGAAGGCGGGCGTTGAAGCTCTCGATGTAGCCGTTCTCCCAAGGACTGCCTCGCTCGATGTAAGCGGTCTTGGTGCCGACA
>Ga0207665_10003089_pt1 | contig 11169 bp, 10 predicted proteins | sample LARL112metaG_FD_184351 | JGI IMG/M metagenome (GOLD analysis project Ga0207665, IMG submission 184351) | Corn, switchgrass and miscanthus rhizosphere microbial communities from Kellogg Biological Station, Michigan, USA - LAR L11-2 metaG... | ecosystem: Host-associated > Plants > Roots >...
CACGGTCCTCATTGAGGGGCGCGCCAGGTCACGCAGGATCTCGGTGAGAGTGATCCGGTGAATCTTGCTACGGCCCAAATTGATTAGGACACCGGCGCCAGTCGAGCAGCTCAATGACGACGGCCCGCACACCCGCATCGCTGCAGATCCGACAGCGTGGTTCCCGGCGCTCGAAGTCAGCACCCACTGACTCAGCCACCCTCGTTATCGTGCTCATCAGAAAGTGGTTGTAGCCCAGCGGCTTCACGCGAAATGTTCAGCGCACGGCCACAGCTGGTCGAACCCTGGGCACCCTTCAACACTTCGCGAATCTGACGAGGTGTCACCGCACGATCGGTCACCCACAGATTATGGGCGACCCCGGGTAGTTCCTCGAACCTTCCCGCCGGGGATCAAGACGGGCAGATGCGCTGTGCTGAACAGCCATCCTCCCGTTGAGGGACGCAGTCGCAGATTGCGTCATGCGGTTGGCGTCATCGTGCGCGGTGGTAGGTCATGGTCCAGACCGCCTCGGAGTCGGGGTGATACTCGTTGCCCTCCCAGGGATCCCCACAGATGTGCAGATGTGCGTACGGCGTACCGGCGTACATGATCATCGTGCCCGCGTCGCGCATCACGGTGGATAGTCCGGTGGCCTCGGCCTCGAACGGCCAGATGAGCATCCAGTGTGGGCCGATGGGAATCAGCGGGCTCGTCCGGTCGAACGGGTCGGTGTAACTGTGTTGCACGGCACCGTTGAGCATGTAGATCAGTCCCGGTGATGTGTTGGTGGGTTTCGGTTTTCCGGCCCAGGCATCCATGATCCACTGCAGGCCCATCTCATCGGCGCACATGTCGGCTTTGGCAATCTCGACGCCAGGCATGCACGTCCAACCGTTGGTGCCCTCGCGGAGCACGGTTATGTTGCCGTCGGCGTTCATGTCGATGACTTTCGCTCCGTCACGGATTGCCGGGGGCCCCGATTTCAGCGCTCGTGCGATACGGGCTTCGGTGATGATGTCATACATGGCAGGTCCTCTCGTTGGTGATCGTTTCGTGCATGTCGGTTAGCCGCGCTTCGTTGCTCCTGATCAATAGCGCGGTCAGGTTGCAAGTCAACCGCGGTCGGGGAACGCCGAACCCGACTACGACAGTCAGTCGACAGCTCCCATTCATTGAGCAAAAACAGATGGCGCCTCCAGCTTGGTTTCTTCTGACAATCGACGCTCCGGCCGACACAGTGGACGAACCGCCCGCAGACTCGCTGTGGTCACCATTCGGTTCGACCGGGAGTTGGCGCTGCCGTGAGCCGTTCCCGCATGTGAGCGGCCGGTGTGTGGTCGACGAGCAGGGTGAGGAGATCGGGGCGGCTGTAGTGACCTCGCGAGTCCATCTTGACCTTGCGGCGGTCGATCCGTGAGAAGTCGAGGTCGGCGATGACCTCGCCTTCGCCGGAGCGCAACGGCTCGCCGATGATCTCGCCTAGAGGTGAGACGATCGCGGTAAAGCAGCCACCCGAGATGAAATCGACTGGGGCGCCTGTATCCTTCCCGATCTGTTCCCGTTGCTCTGCCTCGAGCCACCCGGTGGCGTTGACGACGAAGCAGCCGGATTCCAGGGCGTGATTGCGGATGCTGACCTCGATCTGCTGTGCGAAGAGGTCCCCGGCGAACGAGCCGGGCCACATGGCCGAGTGGATCTGTTCTCCGTCGGCCATCATCGTGTACCGCGCGAGCGGGTTGTAGTGCTCCCAGCATGTCAGCTGGCCGATACGCCCGACCGCGCTGTCTACGGCGCGAAGGCCCGAGCCGTCACCCTGCCCCCAGATCATGCGCTCGGCGAACGTCGGAGTTGTCTTGCGACGACGCTGTATCAAGGTGCCGTCGGCGTCAAAGAGCAGCTGCGTGTTGTAGATTGTCGAGCCATCCCGCTCGTTGATGCCGATGGACAAGACGATGCCGGCTTGCGCGCAGGCATCCCCGATGGCATGGGTCGCTTCTGAAGGAACGGTCACCGCCTGGTCGAGCAAGAGCAGTTGCTGGTCGGCCAGTTCAATGGGCCGTTGCAACGTGGAGAAGTACGGGTAATACGGCACAATCGCCTCGGGGAAGGTGGCGAACTGAACACCTTGGCGACCAAGCGCAATGATCTTCTCGACAACCTTTTCCACCGTTCCCTCACGGCTGTAGAGCACCGGACTGATCTGAACGGCCGCCGCCTTGACATTTGTCATCTCGATATACCTTTCGTTGTTGGATGTGACGCCGTTGAGCCTTCTTCGCGTGGTATATCGAGACGATCAGGTTGTCGGCGTTGACATCTGGGAAAACTGGCCTCGGCAGCGCCGAAGCTTAATGGCCTACCGCGTCGACTTTCGGAACGAGCCATCGCCATGCCGACCGTCGCGTAGTTGAAACAACCACCATGCTACACACTATTCGTGCGTTACGCACGATATGCAGAATGCGAGTTACGTGTGATGCACGTGCTGCGAAATGGTTGTAAGGTGGCCAGACAAAAGGAGGCGTCACCAATGGCCCCAGGGAAGAGCCGCCAACCCGACGCGGGGACAGCCGGTTCGGAGTACGCGGAAGCGCTGGAACAAGCCACCCGCGGGCTGCTCGAACTCAACGTCGCTGTCCTCGAACACCTAGAGAAACAGATCGGGCTCGCACCGCTGCGGGCCCTGCAGGCGCTCGACCGTCGAGGACCCAGCTTGGTCACCGAACTCGGCGACGAACTGGACCTGCTGCCCTCGACGGCCAGCCGTCTCAGCGACCGTCTCGCCAATGCCGGTCTGATTACCCGCAGCGTCTCACCCACCAACCGGCGAGCCACCGTGCTCGACCTCACGAACGCCGGTCGCACAATCCTGACCGAACTAATCACTCTGCGTACCAAAGCGATACGTGCCATCACCGATCAGATGAGCAAGCATGATCGCGACGCCCTGCTCCGGGGCGCCGACGCCTTCACTACCGCGCAACACCAACTGTCCGATCACTTGTACCACCTGCCGGACTCGCCGCCGCCCGTCACCTCCTGATCGCAATCGTTGTGGCCGGACCGGCAATGTGCCGACGCCGCCGCTCACCGGTCTCGCGGCGACCAATGGTCGGCTACCGAAGCAGCTGAAAGACGCCATCCACCACGGCCTGGCGCATCGCGGTCTTACTGACGTGCCGTTACGGCTCAGGCTCGCGGGTCGCGGCCCGGCCTGCCTTCGGCGATTCTGGAAAGGGCCTTCGCGACGCCTTGCTGCGTCATGCCGAGCCGGCGGGCGATCTGGGCCTGCGTGCGGCCACGGCGTCTCAGCGTCACGATCAGCTCGTCGCGCTCCATGGTGCTCAGGCCATCTGACGCTCAGCAGGCCCGCCCCGCGGCCCGATGTGGCACCCTCCGGCTGCGCTAACCGGCAGCTGCACGGGCTGCCCGCTCAGCTCGAGGCAGATGCGCCGATGCGGTGTGTAGGGCACACCATCAGCAGCGGTGCCTCGCTTGGCTGAGGAGCGTCAGCCCTTCGTCACCTCGATGTCGGAAACCAGCACGCGTACCCCTCCGGTGGACAGCCGCGCCATTGCCTCGAAGAACGCACCCGCTTCCGGCGTGGTCACTGCCGCAACGGCGGCGTCGTAGTCCGGATAATAAAGGTCGAGCATGCGATAAGCAGGGGTCGGAGTGCCGTCCTCTTTTGGCCACACCTTCGACGCCTCGAAGCGGAGGTAGCCCGGGATTCGCCGGGCTGCCTCCAATTGCTCTGACTCGTAAGCTGATTCGAAAGCACCGGCGTCGACAGGGTTGTCATAGATGACCGTGACCTTGGTTTCGGACAATTCAGTTCCTTCGTCGCTTGTATGCGGTCTTGTTCCCGCACCTTCCCCTCCAGCGATTATGCACCGACCGAATTGGCGGTGTGGCCGTGGCGTAAGGGCCGTCGTCTGACCGCGCACTTACTACGCATTGCGGGTTGGCTGGTCTGTTCTACGCTCTCCGAACGCCATCGCTTCACCTCCTTGGCGGTGGCGGCGACCACGATGGCGTCGTAACCCTCGGTCTGGCGCGCGGCCGTAAATTTCTCGGCGCGGCAAGCGTACGGACGGTCGCCGACGACTCGCCGGGGTTCCGGCGTTCGCGGCTGTGGTTGGAGGCCACGCTGCGCAAGAGTCCGGTAGCCATCACCGACCCGACCTTGACCGCAGCGCTCGGTGGTTTGTCGGACCCACTGGACTATCAGGGTAGTGATCGCCACCCACAACGACAGCAAGGGATAGCTTGCAGATGCGCATCGGCGTGCTCAACCTGCGCCGGCTACTCGCACTTGCCTCACCCACCACGCCGGTAGCTGGACCATGGCCTGATCGAGGCCCGACCCACAGGCCCCAACTTCGAAGCCCCACAACGATTCCAGCGCGCGATCCTACGTGAGCAACAACCACGTCCGATCCGCAGTGCGACCGAAACTCACAGTCGCCCCGGTGTCGACGGGCCCCTCCTCCAGACCCAACACGGCCGTTGTTCAGCGCACTCCTAGCTCCAGGTAGGGTTTGCTGATGGGGGTGACGCCGAACGTTTCATGACCTCGGCGCCGATCCCGCCGATGGGCATGCGTAGGCCGTCGAGGTCGTCGGTGGTCCGGATTTCGTTGTTGAACCAGCCGCCCATCTGTGAGCCGGTGTTGCCCGCCGGGAAGTACACGATCCCGAATTTGTCGTAGAGCCCGCTGATGAGGTCCATTCCGCCGCCGAACCGCAGCCAGGAGGCGTGTTCTGCGGCGGTCAAGCCGAAGGGGGCCCCGGAACCGAAGGTCAGGCCTGCGTTTTTGTCCACGTAGTAGTCGGAGGAGCTGTGGCCGCATTGGACGAAGCCCTTGCTGACCGCGGTCATCAGGTCGTCCTTCGTGTCGAGGTCGCCCTCGACGTTCAGGTCCATCGTGAACCGGCCTCCGGTCATGGCCTTGACCCGGTCGGCGACGAACTGGGCACCGCCGTACATGATGCTGAGGTCCTTGGGCCAGCTCACCATCATGCGCCAGTGCACCTGTGGGCCGTTAACGGACGAGGCATTCTCGGGGCCGGCTTTTTCTGGGCCGGCTTTGGAACACGCGGTGGCTGCGCTGGCGAACAGTGCGGAGCCGACAACGGCGGCAGGCACCCCGGCCAGCAGGCGGCGTCGGTCAACAGTCATGTCTATGCCTTTCTTCACAGACTGAATCGGTACGTAGTCAGTGATTTCACGCAGTTTCGGTGGCCGGCTCCGCGTCGGGTGCTGCCGCACCCCGGCTGCGCCGATCCCACTCCGCCAATATCTCCGGCGCGGTCGGCTTGGTCGCCAGGCTGCCGACCACATAAACCACCAGCCCGGAGGCCAGGCCGACGTAGATCGGCTCGTTGGCGAAGATGTCACCCACCACCACCATCGTTGCCAAAGTGGCGACGGTGCCGACGGCCATCGCCGCGACTGCGCCGACGTTGGTGCCGCGGCGCCACACCAGCCCGCCCAGGATCGGCACCAACAGCCCGCCGACCAGGATGTCGTAGGCGACCGTGAGGGCAGCGACCACGTCCTGCAAGATGCATGCGATGACCACCATGACGATGCCGAACCCGGCCACGTAGAGCCGGTTGTTGCGGACGTGGTCGTGCTCGCTGCCCGCCTCGATGTCACGCTTCATCAGCTGCGCGACGATGTCCTGGCTGAACACCGTGGCGGTGGCGATCAAGGCACCGCTCGAGGTGGACATCACCGCGGCCAGCGCGGCGGCCAGCACCAGGCCGGCCAGCAGCGGATGCAGCTGCATCTCGACTAGTTGGGCGAAGGCGTCGTCGCGGGACTCCAGCGCCGGCAGCAGAACCTTCGCGGCCATCCCGATCACCGCGCCCGCGACCGCGTACAGCAGGCAGTACACCCCGGCCGCGGTGCCGGCCCACCGGGCCACGCCGGGGCTGCGCGCGGTGAACACCCGTTGCCAGATGTCCTGGCCGATGAGCAGACCGAAGCCGTAGATCACGAAGTAGGTCAGGATGGTGCTGCCGCCGATCGCGGTCAGCGAGGTGGCGCTGGCCGGCAGCTTCTCGGTCAGGCCGCCGAACCCTCCGGCGTGGATAACGGCGATGGGCAGCAGGATGAAGAAGATGCCAACGGTCTTGATGATGAACTGCACGAAGTCGGTCAGCGTGATCGACCACATCCCGCCCAGGGTGGAGTAGATGATCACCACGCTGCCGCCCAGGATGATGGCCGGCACCTTGCCGATGTTGAATAGCGCGCCGAAGATGGTCGCGTAGGCGATGGTCGAGGTGACCGACAGCATGAGCGTGTAGCCCCACATGATCAGGCCGGACAGCACGCGGGAGCCGGGACCGTAGCGCAGCTCCAGCATCTGGCTGACGGTGTAGACGCGCAGCCGCTGAATATGGCCGGCGAACAGCAGGCTCAGGGCCAGGATGCCGACGCCGATGGCCACCACCAGCCACATGCCGGAGATGCCGTACTGGTAGCCGAGCCCGACACCGCCGATGGTGGATGCGCCGCCGAGCACGATGGCGGCCATGGTGCCCGAGTACAGGCCCGGGCCGAGGCGCCGGCCCGCGACCAGGAAGTCGGATTGGGTGGTGGCTCGGCGTTTGCCCCAGAAACCGAAGGCGATCATGGCGATGATGTAGATGGCGACGACGGCGATGTCCATGGTGTCGTGGTCCTTTCAGCGGATATCGAGGTGGATGAGGGTCGGGCCGTCGGCGTCCAGCGCGCCGGCGATCAGTTCGGGCAGGTCGGCGCTCGAGGTGGTGCGAACCCCGTGCGCGCCCATGGCGACGGCCAGCGCGGCGAGGTCGGGGGTGCGCAGCTCGACGCCGATCGGCGGGATGTTCCGCGCGGCCTGCTGGTCGCGGATTTCTTGATAGCCGCCGTTGTCCACGACGATCACCGGCACCGAAAGCCGTTGCTCCACAAGGGCGACCAGTTCCTGCACGGAGAACATCAGTGCCCCGTCGCCGAGCAGCACCGCCACCGGTGCGCCGGGCCGCGCGATCGACGCGCCCAGACCGGCGGGCAGGCCGTAGCCGAGGGTGGCGAATCCGGGTGTGTAGCAGAATCGGCGCGGCGCCGGGACGTCGAAGAAGTGCACCGAGCCGAAGTAGGTGACCTGCGAGCTGTCCCCGGCCAGCACGGCATCGGCGGGCAGCGCCGCACGGACCGCGGCGTTGATCTCGGCGTACGCGCCGGCGTCATTCGACGCCTCGTCCCGGCAGGCGGCGCGTAGCGCTGCGGCGCGCGCCGACCCGGTCGCGGTCGTCACCCGGTCCGCGGGCAGCGCGGCCAGCAGCGCGGCGACGGTGGTCGCGGCGTCGCCCTGCAGCGCGAGATCGGCCGGACAGTTCTTGTCCAGCTGCGCCGGGTCGATATCGCACCGGATCACGGTGCGGCCACGGATCTGGCCTTCCCACAGGTCGGAGTCGCCGAGCTCGGTGCCCACCACCAGCAGTGCGTCGCTCTCCGCGGCGGCGCGCTGCAGGGCGCGCAGCCGGATCGATGCGCCGACCGAGAGCGGGTGCGACTCGTCGACCACGCCCTTGCCGTTCACCGTGGTGGCGACCGGCGCGCCGAGCGCCTCGGCCAGCGCGGTCACCTCGGCCTGCGCGTCGACCGCCCCGCCACCGGCGATGATCATCGGCTGGGTGGCGGCGGCGAGCAGCGCCGCGGCCCGGCGGACGTGGCCCGGGTCGGCGTGCGGCGCTGCCACCGACGTGCAGACCCGCGGCTCGCCGGACCAGGTCTGCTCCAGCACGTCGATCGGAATCTCGATGTGCACCGGTCGGGGACGGCGTCCGGTGAAGGTGCCGAACGCCTCGGTCACCGCCGCGGCCGCCTCGTCGGCACTGCGCACCCGGCGGCTCCAGCGCACCAGCTGGTCCATTGCGCCGCTGGGGTTTTTGGCCTCGTGCAGCTGGCCGAGGTCGCGGCCTTCGGTGCCGGTGGGCAAGCCGGACGAGAGCAGGAGCATCGGCTGCGATTCGCCATAGGCGGTCGCGGCTGCCGTCATCGCGTTGGTCAGGGCGGGTCCGCTGGTGGTGACCACGACTCCGGGCCGTCCGCTGACCCGCGCATAGGCCTCAGCCGCATAGCCGGCGCCTTGTTCGTGGCGGGGCGTGATCGCCCGGATACCGGCCTTGCCGAAGTGCCGGTAGAGCTCCAGGTTGTGCGTGCCGGGGATGCCGAAGATGGCGTTGACGCCATGCGCGGCAAGGGTTTCGACGACGGCGGCGCCGCCGTTGCGGTGCTCACTCATGGCTTGGCCGCCAGCACAGACATCAGCTCGTACGCCACGTGTGCCGCCGCGATCCCGGTGATCTCGGCGTGGTCATAGGCCGGGGCGACCTCGACGATGTCCGCGCCAATTACATTCACGCCGACCAGGTTTCGCAGGCAGTGCAGCAATTCGCGGCTCGTCATGCCGCCGGCCTCCGGGGTCCCGGTGCCCGGCGCGTGCGCCGGGTCCAGCACGTCGATGTCGATCGAGACGTACACCGGGGCATCCCCGAGGCGGGCGCGCATCCGTTCAATCACCGCGGCCAACCCGTCCAGCTGGAAGTCGTCGGAGCCGAGCACCTGGAAGCCCAGCACGCGGTCGTCGGACAGGTCGGTCGACGCATAGAGCGGCCCACGGATGCCGACATGCAGGCAGTGCTCGGGGTCGAGCAATCCCTCCTCGCTGGCTCGGCGGAACGGGGTGCCATGGGTGAACGGAGCGCCGAAATAGGTGTCCCAGGTGTCCAAGTGGGCATCGAAGTGCAGCACCGCAATTGGGCCGTGGTCGCGGTGCAGCGAGCGCAGCAGCGGCAGCGCGATGGTGTGGTCGCCGCCCAGGGTGATCAGCTTTGTGCCGCCGTCGCGCAGCTCGTCGGAGGCTTGCTCGATGGTGGCGATGGCCTCGGCGATATCGAACGGGTTGACCGCAACGTCGCCGGCGTCGGCCACCTGCTGCACGGCGAACGGCTCGACGTCCAGCCGCGGGTGATAGGGCCGCAGCAGCTTGGACGAGGCCCGGATATGGCCCGGACCGAACCGGGCGCCGGGTCGGTAGGAGACGCCCGAGTCGAACGGGACGCCGACCACGGCGATGTCGGCGTGTGGCACCTCGTCGATGCGGGGCAGACGGGCGAAGGTGGCGGGTCCCGCGTAGCGCGGCACCCGGGTGGCATCTACCGGTCCTACCGGTTGGTGTGGCGACGTCATGACCAACAGGCTTCCTGAGATACCGGTCACAGCGATATGGCTCTTTTGTAGAAACTACTGCGAGCATGTTCGACAATATGTCCATGCTGACGGTTACCGAGCTGGTCGCCGATCCGGACCTCGGGTTGGAGTTGGTGGCCGGACGCGGCGGTGCGGACCGCGAGATCGAGGCCGCGGCCGTCTCCGAGCTGGCCCACCCAGGCTCCTGGCTGCAGGGCGGCGAGCTGCTGCTGACCATCGGGCTGCTGCTGCCGGACACCGTCGAGGGCTGCCGGTCCTACCTCGCCGAACTCGACGCCGCAGAAGTGCGGGCCGTCGGGCTGGGCCTGGGCGCCGACCTCCCGCACCAAGGGGCGCCGGCGCGGCTGGTCGCCGCGGCCGACGAGATCGGGATGCCGCTGATTACCGTCCCGGACCCGGTGCCGTTCATTGCGGTGACCAAGGCGGTGTTCGCGCACCGGGCCCGCGCCGAGCGGCAGGAGTTGGAGTGGGCGTTGCAGACCCAGCGGGCGCTCACCGCCGCCGCGGTCACGCCCGGCGGCCTGCTCGGCATCCTCGCCGCGCATCGCGAGGCGACCGGCCGGACCGGCGTCGTCGTCGATCTGCTCGGACGGGTGCTGGCCGAGTCCGACGCCGGGGGTGAGCGCCTGTTCTCGCGGCTGGCCGGGTCGCTCGAGTCGGTACGCGGGCAGGGGCTCGCCGCCGCCGCGGCGGACATCAGCGACGGCCGCCGCCGTGAGCTGCACGCGCTTGGGGCCCGCCGGCTACGGGCCTGGCTGCTGATCGACGGCCCGGCCGAGCTGCCGGCCGCCCATCAAGTGTCCGGCGACCTGGTCTCGCTGCTGTCGCTGGAACTCGAGCGCCGCTACGGACTGACCACCGCGCAGCGACGCGGACGCGCGCAGGTGTTGTCCCGGCTGGCCCGGGCCACCGTGGACGATGTGGTCGCGGCCCGGTGGCTGGCTTCGGTCGGGCTGCCCGACGCCGACCTCAGGGTCGCCGCCGTCGTCGCGCCCGACGATGCCGACGATCTGGCCGCGGACCTGCTGATCACCCTGCCGGACGCGCTGGTTCGAGTCGTCGGTGAGGTCGTCGAGCTGGCGGTGCCGCTGGACGCCGACCTCGGCGGGGTGCTCAGCACGCTGGCCGCCGATCGGGCGGCCGGGATCGGGATCGGGGTGCGGCCCGGCGCATTGGTCGTGTCATTGCGGCAGGCCCGATCGGCGCTGCCGGCCAGTCGGCTACGGGGCCGGCACATGCATGCCGAGGAGATCGCGAGCAGCCGGTTGCTGCTCAACGCCGTTGGGCCGCAGACCCTGCAGGCCTTCGCCGACGCGGTGCTCGGGCCGCTGGACGCGACCGACCGGGCCGACGAGTTGATGCGGGCGTTGGCCGCCTTTCTTGAGCACAACGGACACTGGGCGGCCGCCGCCACCGCGCTGCGCGTGCACCGGCACACCATGAACAACCGGATCAACGCGGTGGAGCGCCTCACCGGGCGGCGGATGGAATCGGCGCAGGACCGCCACGAGCTGTGGCTGGCGCTGCGGGCCCGGGACGCCGCCCGGATGTCGTCCGAGCCCGCGGTCCAGTGAGCATCAGCGGCACAGCGCCTCAAAGATTTCCCGGTACCGGCCGTTCGGGTGAAATCAGGTGTACACCAACCTGATTGGCGACCGGCGCGGCGGCCGCGACATCGAGGCGGCACGCCAAGCAGCCGTGCGCGTTGACAATCGGAGGGTGACCGCGCGGACACTGGGATGAACTGACGGTAGCGTCAACCGGAGCCCATTGCGGCCAATCGAAGGCGCGGACCGCTCTGCCGCCCGTCCAAATCAAGATTAGTACGCCAGTTCACGCCAGACGTCATGATCGACGCAACCCATTCGCTCATATGGTTTGAACCTCGACGTGCCGCTCCGACAAAGGTCCAGCATCCAAGCAGAATGAGGTTGA
>Ga0207665_10003092_pt1 | contig 11167 bp, 12 predicted proteins | sample LARL112metaG_FD_184351 | JGI IMG/M metagenome (GOLD analysis project Ga0207665, IMG submission 184351) | Corn, switchgrass and miscanthus rhizosphere microbial communities from Kellogg Biological Station, Michigan, USA - LAR L11-2 metaG... | ecosystem: Host-associated > Plants > Roots >...
AGATCGACGCGCTCTGGCGCGCGGTCGAGGACTTGAGCACCGACTTGAAGATGGCGCTGCTGCTCCGCGACGTGGTCGGCCTCTCGTACACCGAAATCGCCGACTCGCTCGAGGTCACCCTCGCGACCGTCAAGTGGCGGATCTACAAGGCGCGCGAGGAAGTCCAGATCGCGCTCGAGCGCGAAGGCGTCTCCTTCGCGACGCAGCCGGCTAAGGCCGCGCAGCAGATCTAGCCCGCAGCCACGCCGCGATGTTCCGCGCCTGCTGCCGGGCGTCGGCACCACGCGGAATCGGTCGGACCGCCGCCGGTGGCCTCGTCGCGGGCGGCGTGGAACCGCCTCCGTCGGTGAGCGCGACGGCGATGCCAGACGCGATCGCCGCCACCGCGACGACGGCCGCGATCGCCCACCAAAGCCGGTGGTGGTCGTCGGGCTGCACCGTCGCCTCGAACGGCGCGGTCGCTGAAAGCTCCTGGGCGAACGCTGCGGCAGACGGCGGGCGGTAGGCGGGGTTCCTCGCGAGCGCGCGCATGACCGCGTCCTCGACTTGCGGTGAGACCTCGGGCGCGTGCTCGCTCACCGGCGTGATCGGCTCCTCGCGCTGCTTTGCTGCGAGGTCGGCGAGCGAGTCGAACTCATACGGCGTCCGGCCTGCCAGCAGCTCGTAGAGCACTGCGCCGAGTGCGTAGACGTCCGTGGCGGGCGTCACCTCCTCGCCGAGCGCCTGCTCCGGGGAAAGGTACGCAGCAGTGCCGAGCACCGTTCCGACCTGAGTCAGCGCCGTCGTCTCGGCGGCGCGGGCGATGCCGAAGTCGGCGACCTTGAGCACGCCGTCGTCGCGCAGGAGCAGGTTCTGCGGCTTGACGTCGCGATGCACGAGCCCGGCCTCGTGCGCGTGCGCAAGGCCCTGGCACGCCTGGAGGACGAGCCCGACCGCTTCGGCGGGCGTGGGCCGGCCGACCTCGGCCAGGGTCTTGCCGGGCACGTACTCCATCACCATGAACGGCCGCCCGTCCTCGGCCTCGCCGGCGTCGTAGACGCTGACGACGTTCGGGTGCGAGAGGCGCGCCGCCAGCCGCGCCTCGCGCAGGAAGCGGTCGCGGAACGCGCTGTCTCCGGCGAGGTTCTCCGCGAGCAGCTTGATCGCGACCGGACGGTCGAGCTCCTCGTCACGGGCGAGGAAGACAGTCGCCATCCCGCCGTGCCCGAGCGAGCGGTCGAGCCGGTAGCGGCCGCCGCCGAGGCTGGAGGCACCCATGCGGCGGAGTTCTACCGGTGGGTGCAAGTTTTCGGCCGCTCCTGAGTCCTGCGAGGTGCAATCCAGCCTTCGCCCAGCTCCGAAAGGACCTCTGATGAAGCGAATCCTCCTGCCGGCACTCGCGCTCGCCGCGGTGCTGGCGCTTCCCGCGACCGCGTCCGCCTTCCGTGGCGTCGCAGTCGCCAAGAACCCTGCGCGGCACACGGTCGTCGTCGCCTCGAAGGGCGGCCTCGTCCGCACCGTCCGCGCCCCCGGGCACCTCGCCGCCGTCCGCCTCGGCAGCCGGGTGTCCTACACGGCCCGCCGCCTCGCCGACGGCACCTTCCGGGCCGGCACGCTCCACGCTTCCGGCCGCGTGAGCCGGGCGGTGCTCCGCGGAGTGATCGTGCGCAACCAGGCCAGGCTCCACCGGCTGCTGCTCTCGGCCGGCGGCTCGGTCTTCTCCGTCCGGGCTCCGGCCCGCGGTTTCGCGTCGCATCGCGACCATCGGCCCGGCGAGAAGGTCGAGGTGCGCGTGCGCATCGAGCGCGGCGGACTCGGCGCCGTCTCGATCGTGACGCTCGGCCAGGCCTCGACGCTCGAGCTCGAGGGGATCTTCCTCTCGGTGAACGGCGACCAGCTCCGCCTGGCGGTCGAGCACCGCGGCGAGGTCTTCGTCACGATCCCGGCAGGGTTCCAGCTGCCGCAGTTGAACCCCGGCGACGAGATCGAGCTGGTCGTGAGCGTCGACGCCGCCGGCGCCTTCACCCTCGTCAAGGTGCAGGCCGACGACGAGAACGACGACGACCAGGGCGAGGATCACGGCAGGATCGAAGTGCACGGTGCGATCACGCAGATCGGCGGCGGCACGATCACCGTCCAGCCCCACGACGGCTCGCCCGTCGAGTGCGCTGTGCCGGCCGGCGTCGACCTCTCCGGCTTCAAGATGAACGACCGCGTCGAGATGCGGTGCGCGGACGTCAAGGGCAAGCTGACGCTCACGCGGCTCAAGCAGGACGACGACGGCGACGGTGACGGGGGTGGTGGAGGCGGCGACGGCTAGCGCCGCCCGCGTCTCCCGTGGGCTCTCGCTCCCCGGCCGCCGCAGGCAGCGCGCGGCCGGGGAGCGCATCGCCGCGCTCTTCGAGGAACACGGCCGGATGGTCTACGGCATCAGCCGGCTGCTGCTCCGAGACCCGGTGGAGGCAGAGGACGCGGCTCAGCAGACGTTCCTGTCGGCCTACCGTTCGCTGCTTGCGGGCCAGGAGCCGCGCGACCCCTCGGCGTGGCTCGGAACGATCGCGCGCAACGAGTGCCGCTCGCGGCTCCGCGCCCGGCAGACCGAGCCCCTCTCGCTCGTGCAGGAGCCGGCCGGCGACGAGCTGCAGCGCGACGTCGGCCGGCGGCAGGAGATCCAGGCCCTCTGCGCCGCGCTGGCCGAGCTGCCGCCGCAGCAGCGCGACGCGGTCGTGCTGCGGGAGTTCTACGGCCTCTCGTACGCGGAGGTCGCCGCCGCGCTCGGACTGACCGGCGCGGCCGTCGAGTCGCTGCTGTTCCGCGGCCGCAAGCGCCTGCAGGAGCAGCTGCGGCCGGTGCGTTCGGCGCTCGGCGTGCTCGCGCTTCCTGTGACATTGCGCGATTCGCTCGCGCAGGCGCTCCCCGGATTCGGCGCCGGCGCTGCCTCGACGGGCGCCGCGGGAGGAGGCGCGGTGCTGGCCAAGCTCGCCTCGGCGCCGCTGACGGCCAAGCTGGCCGCGGCGACGCTCGCCATTGGCACGGTCGGCACGGTGGCAAGCGTGGAGCAGTCGAAGCACGCCCGGCCCCACCGCCCGGCGGCTTCGGCCCACAATTCGGCGCCGTCACCCGCCCACGTCAAGCCGGGCGCCGCGGCGGTGCGGACGAGCGAGCCCGTCACGGTGCGGTCGGTCGCGGTGCAGCCGGTTGCGCTTCGAACCAGACACGTCCGGACCCCGGCGCCAACGAGGCATGAAGCCCGGAGCGAGCACCAGGGCAGCTCGGGTGGAGGCCCCGGCAGCGGCGAGCTCGAGCAGGAGCACCGCTCGGCACCGGCGCCGAGCACGACCACGAGCGGTGACGACGGCAGAGGAGGCGGCTCGAGCGGCGGCAGCAGCGGCTCGACGACCGTGTCCGGCGGGACGTCACACGACGGCGGCGGCGACTCGGGCTCCGGCGGTGGTTCGGGCTCGGGCGACGGCTCCGGGGACCGCGGCGCTACCGGAGAGTCGGGCCGCGACGGCGGCCCCGGCTCCGGCGGTTCGGGCGCCGACGGCTAGTCGCCCTCGCCCTTCTTCTTCCCGTGCCCGTGGCCGTGGTGCCCGTGCTCCGGCTGCTTCGGCGGTGGAGGCGTGCAGGCAGCCAAGCGCGCGGCAAGGTCGTTGGCCGCCGAGGTGAGCGGCTCCTGGTAGCGCGCCGGTAGCCGGCCGACCGAGGCGATCACGTCGCTCCGGAAGCGGTTGGCCGCGTCGCGGGCCGCACACGTGCCGGGCGTCATGCCGGCCACGCGGTCGGCCTCGGCTGCCAGCCGCGTCGCAACGCCGGCCGGGATCCGCGGCGGCTTGGGCGGCGGCTGGGCCTGGTGCCCGTTGCCACCGCAGCCTGCGAGCAGCGCGGCGCTAGATGCCGTGAGCAAGCCGCTGCGCCAGCGCATCCGGGAGCCCCCTCTCGCGGATCTCGTTCTGGGTCGACGCGACCTCGTACTCGACGCGGCGGTGCTCGGCCCGGCCCGCCCCGAGGTCGAGCAGCAGCCACGCCGCGCGCGGGTCGCCGTCGCGCGGCTGGCCGACCGAGCCGGGGTTGAGCAGCCACCGGCTCGAGCCGAGCGTGGTCTCGGTGCCGCCGGCCGCGAGCCCACCGTCCAGCACGTGGTCGTTCAGCGAGATCGCGAGCGGCACGTGGCTGTGGCCGACGAGCACGACCTGTGACCGGGTCAGCTCGAACGCCGCGACGGCCGCCTCCGCGCTCAGCACGTACTCCCAGACCGGGTCGCGCGGGCTCGCGTGAAAGAGCTCGACGCCGTCGCATCGGCCCGCTGGCTCCCGCGACCCCAGGAACTCCCGCGAGCCCTCGGCGAGCACGCTGCGCGTCCAGCGCGCGGCCTCGACCGCGTCGCCGGCGAACTCCACCAGGTCGATCGTGCCGAGCACGCCGAGATCGTGATTCCCGGCGAGGCAGATCGACGCACGCCGCTCGACCGCGGCACAGCAGGGATTAGGGCGCGGTCCGTAGCCCACGAGGTCGCCGAGGCACCAGAGCTCGTCAGGCTCCTCTCGCTCGACCTCCGCGAGCACGGCCTCGAGGGCGTGCCAGTTAGCGTGGACGTCCGAGATGACCGCGACCCGCTTCGCCAAGGGCGCAACCTTAGTCGGGCTCGTCGCGGCCTGGCTCGCGGCTGCGTGGCTGCTGACGCGGACGACGATTCCGGGGAACCTGCATCTGCCGCACGTGGACGCAGGCCGCGTCTTTCCGGCGGACGTGCTGGACCGGTCGGCGCGCTACGACGGGCTGCTGCGCTGGCTCTGGCTGGCCGGGACGCTGGCGACGGTGGCTGCGCTCGCCGTCTTCGCCTGGCTCGGGCCGCGGCTGGCGCGCGCCTGGGAACTCGGCCGCGTCGGCAAGGGCGTCATGGTCGGAGCCGTCACGACCCTCGGCACCTGGGCGGTCGGCCTGCCTTTTGGCGCGATCGCGCTCTGGTGGGGCCGCCGCTACGGGCAGGAGCAGCAGGGCTACCTCTCGTGGGCGCTCGACCAGTGGCCCGGGCTACTCGGGCAGGTTGTCGGCCTGACGATCGCGCTGACGATTCTGCTCCTGCTCGCGGGACGCTTCGGCCGGCGCTGGTGGCTCGTCGCAGCGCCCTTCTTCGTCGTCATGGGCGGCGTCTTCCTGCTCGTCCTGCCGTACCTGGAGACGATCGGGACGCGCCCGCCGCACGACACGCCTGCCGCCGCTCGGATCCGCGAGCTCGCGCGCGAAGAGGGCGTTGCCGGCACGCCGGTGCGGATCGAGAAGGTGAGCGACCAGACATCGGCCGCAAACGCGATGGCGACCGGGATCGGACCGTCGGCGCGGGTCTTCCTCTGGGACACGTTCCTCGACGGCCGCTACTCGACGCGCGAGATCGACGTCGTCGTCGCGCACGAGTTCGGTCATGTCGCGCACCGTCACATCTGGAAGGGCCTGGCCTGGTCGCTGCTCCTGACCGTGCCCGGGTTCTTCGTGGTCGAGTGGGCGACGCGCCGTCGCGGCGGCCTGGAGCGGCCCGAGAACGTGCCGTACGCGTTGCTGGTGCTCGCGCTCGTCGGCCTCGTCGTGACGCCGTTCGGGAACGCCGTCTCGCGGCGCTACGAGGCCGAGGCCGACTGGTCGGCGTTGCGCGCCACGCGGGACCCGGCCGCAGCCGCGAGCGTCTTCCGCAAGTTCACGCGCTACGACCTCGTGCAGCCGAACCCGCCGCTGTGGTCGTACATCTGGATCGACAACCACCCGACGGTCGTCCAGCGCATCGCCATGGCCCGCGCCTTCGCGGCGCGCGGGCGCTAGTCGGAATCGTTGTCGTTCTCGGGGGTCTCCGGGAGGTTGCGGATCCCCTCCCGCGACGACCACTTCGACCACGAGTCCTGCATCGCGTCGAGCAGCTCGCGCATGAACCGCGTCGACATGTTCACTCGCGCGACGACGACGCCGGGGACGTCGCCCTCCTCGACCTCGTGGTCGATGCGCGCGAACGTCAGCGTGAACTCGTAGTCCGAGAAGCTGATGTTGGCGAAGTTGGCGTAGACCCCGGCCAGGTTCTCGGGGTCGAGGTGGATGTTGAGCTGGCGCTCCTGTCCTTCTTCGCCTTCCACTGGCGGGGATACTACTCGGGTGTCCAGCGCGGTCGCCCGGCTCGAGGAGCGGCTCTCGGAGCTGGCGGGCGCGCCCGTCGAGCTCGAGCGGCCCAACGACCCTGCGCACGGCGACTACGCGACCAACGTCGCGATGCGGCTGGCGCCAGTTCAGCGGCGCTCGCCGCGGGAGCTCGGCGAAGAGCTTGCCGCCGCGGCGACCGGCCTCGACGAGGTCGAACGCGCCGAGGTGGCGGGCCCGGGCTTCGTCAACCTGTGGCTGGCCGACGCCTGGTTCGGCGAGGCGCTGGGCGAGATTCTGGCCGCCGGCGCCGAGTACGGTGGCGGAGCGGCCGATCGACGCGAGCGGATCCAGGTCGAGATGGTCTCGGCCAATCCGACCGGCCCGATCACCGTCGCCTCTGCGCGAAACGGGGCGATCGGCGATTCGGTCGCGCGCCTGCTCGCCTTCGCCGGCCACGACGTCGAGCGCGAGTACTACTACAACGACGCCGGCGCCCAGATGGAGCGCTTCCGCGATTCCGTCGAGGCCGTGCGGCGTGGGGAGGAGCCCCCCGAGGACGGCTATCGAGGCGAGTACGTCAAGGAGATCGCGCAGCTCGACGGCGACCCGGTGCCCGAGATGCTGCGGCGGATCGAGGCCTCGCTCGAGCGCTTCCGGATCCACTTCGACTCGTGGGCCACGCAGAGCGAGCTCGAGACGCACCTCGGCGAGTTCCTGTCGCGTCTCGACACCTACCCCCGCGAGGGCGCGCTCTGGGCCCGCTCCTCGGGATACGGCGACGACGAAGACCGGGTCCTGCTCCGCTCCCCCGAGCAGGGCGGGCAGCCGACCTACCGCGCCGCCGACGTCGTCTACCTCGTCGACAAGCTCGAGCGCGGCTACGACCGGGCGCTGTACGTGCTCGGCGCCGACCACCACGGCACGCGCAAGTGGTACGAGGCGGTCGCCCGGATGCTCGGCTACGACCCGTCGCGCGTCGAGGTGCTGCTCTACCAGCTCGTCCACCTGACGCGCGGCGGCGAGCAGGCGAAGATGTCGAAGCGGCGCGGCGACGTCGTCTTCCTCGACGACTTCATGGACGAGGTCGGCGTCGACGCAGCGCGCTGGTACCTCGTCAACCGCGGGCCTGACCAGACGATCGAGATCGACGTCGACCTGGCCGCGGAGCGCTCGGAGAAGAACCCGGTCTACTACGTCCAGTACGCGCACGCTCGGATCGCCGGAATCCGGCGCAACGCGGGCGACGCCGAGGTCTCGGCCGAAGTACCCGGACCGCTGGCGCCTGCGGAGAAGGGTCTGGTCAAGCGCCTCGCCGAGTTCCCTGGCATCGCCGCCGAGGCCGCGGCGCGGCGCGGGCCACAGGCGATCCCGACCTACGCGATCCGCGTGGCCGACGACTTCCACCGCTTCTACCACGACCACCGTGTGCTCGGGAGCGACGAGCAGGCGTTCCGCCTCGGGCTCGTCCAGGCGGCACAGACGGTGATCGCGCGGAGCCTGGATCTCGTGGGGGTGGAGGCGCCCGAGCGGATGTAGGATCCGCGGCGATGGCGCGGGTCGAGGCTTCTGCGGAGCCCGGGCGGACGGGGAACCGCCCCGATCGCAACCTCGCGCTCGAGCTCGTGCGCGTGACCGAGGCCGCCGCTCTCGGTGCCGGCCGCTGGATCGGCCGCGGCGACAAGGAGGCCGCCGACCAGGCCGCGGTCGACGGCATGCGCGCCATCCTCGACACGGTCTCGATGGCCGGCGTCGTCGTGATCGGCGAGGGCGAGAAGGACGAGGCGCCGATGCTGTTCAACGGCGAGGAGGTCGGCGACGGGCGAGGGCCTGGGGTCGACGTGGCGGTCGACCCGCTCGAGGGCACGCGCCTGACGGCCAAGGGCCAGCCGAACGCGATCGCCGTGATCGCGCTGGCCGAGCGCGGGACGATGTTCTTCCCCGGTGCCGCGGTCTACATGGACAAGATCGCGACCGGGCCGGAGGCGATCGACGCGGTCGACATCGAGGCGCCGCCGCGGGAGAACGTCGAGCGCGTGGCGCGTGCGAAGGGGATGCGGCCGAGCGAGGTCTCCGTCGTCGTGCTCGAGCGAGACCGGCACGAGGCCCTGATCGACGAGCTGCGCGAGACCGGTTGCAAGGTGCACTTGATCCCCGACGGCGACGTCGCGCCGGCCATCGCGGCGGCCCAGCCGACGACGGGCGTCGACCTGCTGATGGGCATCGGCGGCACGCCCGAGGGCGTGATCGCCGCGGCGGCGCTCAAGTGCGTCGGCGGCGGCGTGCAGGGCAAGCTCTGGCCGCGCAACGACGAGGAGCGCTCGGAGCTCTTGAGTGCCGGGTTCGACCTCGACCGGGTGCTCACGACGAACGACCTGGTCTCGGGCGACGACGTCTTCGTCGCCGCGACCGGCGTGACGACCGGCGCACTGCTGCGGGGTGTCCGCTACCTGCCGGGCGGCGCAGTGACGGACTCGATCGTCATGCGCTCACGCAGCGGAACGGTGCGCCGCGTCGAGGCGACGCACTCGTTCGAGAAGCTCGAGGCCTTCAGCGGCCGCGAGTACCGCTAGGCCGCGGCCGTCTCCATCTCGGGCGCGTACATGCCGGTGCGCGCGGCGGCATTCATCTTTGCGCGGTGGTAGTACGCGCGCTGAGCAGCCTCGACGTTCTCCGGCTTGCCTTCCCACGCCTTGAGCGCCGGCGCCTGCAGCGCGCGGCCGTACGAGAACGAGAGCTGCCATGGGTGCGGCCCACGCGCGTTCATCGCGTTCAGGTGCGCGGTCGCGTCCTCGTCCGTCTGGCCGCCCGAGAGGAAGACGATCCCCGGGACCGCGGCCGGCACGTGGCGGTACAGCACCTCTAGCGTCGCCTCGGCCACCTCGTCGATTCCCGCTCGCTGGGAGGCGTCGTAGCCCGAGAGCACCATGTTCGGCTTCAGGAGGGTCCCCGGGAGGTGGATGCGCTGGTCGTGGAGCTCGGTGTAGACCGCCTGCAGCACGCGGCCGGTTGCCTTCGCGCTCTGCTCGAGCGTGTGCGTCCCGTCCTGCAGGACCTCCGGCTCGACGATCGGCACTAGCCCGGCCTCCTGCGACAGCGCGGCGTAGCGGGCGAGCGCGTGCGCGTTCGTCCAGGCGCAGTACTCGCTCGGCTTGTCTGGCGCAATCGAGTAGGTCGCGCGCCACTTGGCGAAGCGCGCGCCGAGCTCGCGATACTCGGCGAACCGCTCGCGGAGGCCGTCGAGGCCCTCGGTGATGGTCTCGCCGTCGGACAGCGCCAGCGGCTTCGCGCCCTTGTCGACCTTGATCCCCGGGATCACGCCCTTCGACTCGAGCAGCTTCGGGAACGGCGTTCCGTCCGAGGCGCTCTGCCGGAGCGTCTCGTCGAACAGGATCACGCCGCTGATGTACTCCTCGGCGCCCTCGGTCGCGAACAGCAGCTCGCGGTAGGCGCGCCGGGTGTCCTCGGTCGAGTCGACCCCGATCGAGTCGAAGCGCTTCTTGATCGTGCCGTCGCTCTCGTCTGCCGCCAGGATCCCCTTGCCCTGGGCGACGAGCGCTTTCGCGGTCTCCGCTAGTTCCTGCATTCCCTTTCGCCTCCGTTCGCTCGCTGCCCGGATTATCTCCGCTCGGCGTCGTAGCATGCGTCTACCGAGGGGCGCTACTGCGGCGAGCGCCTCTCGGTTTACTTCGAGTCGCTCGCGTCGGTCTGCAGCAGGCGCTGCGCCGCGCGGAGCTCGGCCTCGCTCGCCGGCTCGATCTTGCCGGCGCTGACCCACCAGGCCGGGTGGATCTCGTTCCACCCGTGCTGCGTGTCCTCGACCCACGGCCCGACCACCTGGATCCGCGCCCCTTCGGCGGGCACGGCTACGCGTGCACGGTCCGACGGAATCAATTCGACGATCAGGTTCCCGCCGACGCGGTCGTTGCCGTCCGCGAGCAGGCTCGCGAAGCCCGGGTCCGGCCGGAGGTCGACGTGCACGTCGCCGTCGTACTGCTCGAAGACGACCTTCCGCACGGTGCCGTTCACGACCCGGCAGCGGCTCTTCACGTTCAGCCGCGAGGGATGGTAGACGCCGGCCATCGGGTTCCCGCCCCGGCAGCGCGGGGAGAGCTGGGCGCTCTGGCGCCGAAGGGTGCACGCGCCGGTGCAGCAGACGAGGAAGATGCCGATCACGGCCGCAGGGCGACGCATGCCGCGAGCCTGCCAGCGGCCGCGCCGGCCCGAAAGTGGCTCTTTCGGCCGGGCTCGAGGCTCTTGCGGCCATGTTCCAGTCCGCAAGGATGGACCCGTTCCGGCGTCCTCTCATGTGCTGGGCGACTCCCCCGGGGGGCTGACGCCCGACCCCCTCGTGGCGTTGGAAGAAGGAGGAGCCGCCCAGCCTCACAAGCCTCCTCAACGACGTTGGTCTCCCGATGACCTACGTGCGTCAGGTCGGCTGAGCGCTCGCGAACGTCAGAACCATCAACCAGGCGGTCAGCCCGATCGCGCTTGGCCAGGAGGGCGGCTCGGCCAGGAGCCGCCCTCTGCTAGTTCTGGGTCGCCTTGCACCCAGGCGACAAGCCGAACGGTCCCCTTCTCCCCCTGGGGGAGGGCTGAATTGGCCAGAAGGTCGCCGCCCGGCGGGCGAGAACCGACCGTCAGTCCCCCCAGATAGCTCTCGCCTTTTGTACTCATCCCCGCGAGCGGCGCGCGCTACACCTCCAGGACTGGCGGTTGGTCGGCGTCCTCGTCTCGCTTGCCCACGACCGTCAACGTCCTGTGCCCAAGGTGAATCGTGTCTCCGGCGTTCGAGTTGGGAACGGCCGCACTCAGCGTCGGCGGCTCCGCCGGCTCGCCCTCCACCGTCTTCAACCTGAACAGAAACCCTGCCATCCTGACTCCCTTCCGGTCTGGGGCCGGACGGCAAATCGAGCCTATCGCAGGCGCAGGGCAGCCATTTAGTCGCGCTGGTGAACCGCCGAATCGATTTCGGAGCGCTCGGTTCGTGGCCTCAGATCCTCGGTGCCCTCGCGTTGCTGACGGGAATCGTGGGCGCCATCACAGGTCTCGCCTCCATCGCTCTGAA
>Ga0207665_10003093_pt1 | contig 11167 bp, 9 predicted proteins | sample LARL112metaG_FD_184351 | JGI IMG/M metagenome (GOLD analysis project Ga0207665, IMG submission 184351) | Corn, switchgrass and miscanthus rhizosphere microbial communities from Kellogg Biological Station, Michigan, USA - LAR L11-2 metaG... | ecosystem: Host-associated > Plants > Roots >...
TACGGCCATCTCAATCACCCCGGCAAGGGCCCCGATCAGCTGAGGATCCCGGACGGGATGGACTACATCCCGCTCGGCCCGGACGAGAAGCCGCTCTGGCAGCTCGTCCACCACCCGTAGCGCACGAACATACGTTCGCCTAAGCTACAGGTGTGCCGCTAGCCGTCCCGTATCCGATCGACGAAGCCGACGTGCGGCGGCGTGTGGAAGTTGAGGAGGCGGATGGGGACGCCGGCGGGGCGAAAACCGTGCTCGACGTTCGGCGGCACCGAAAGGAACGTGCCCGGGCCGGCCCGGTGCCAGGCGCCGTCGAGGAAGAACTCGATCTCGCCCTCGAGCACGTAGAAGGAGTCGGTGTGGTCGGGGTGGGTGTGCGGGTCGACGCCCTCGAAGTCGGCCGGAAAGGAAAGCTCGAGCGCCTGGATCTGCGGCAGCTCGGCAAGGACGCGGTGCCCGTACTGCCCGATCCGCTCACCTTCGCCCAGCCGCGTGAAGAACGGGTCCTCCATCGCCACGCACCATGACATACGTAGAACTCCACGCGCACAGTGCGTACTCCTTCCTCGACGGCGCCTCGCAGCCGGAGGAGCTCGCGGCGCAGGCGGCGGAGCTCGGTTACGAGACACTCGCGCTCACCGACCACGACGGGGTCTACGGCTCGCTCGAGTTCGCGCACGCGGCGAAGCACTTCGGCGTGCGGCCGATCACCGGCGCCGAGGTAACCCTCGCGGATGGCTCGCACGTCACGTTGCTCGTCGAGTCGCAGAGCGGCTACGCGAACCTCTGCCGGCTGCTGACCCTCGCGCACGCGCGCACGCGCGACACGACGAATCGCGATCCGCTGCCGCCGCGACTCGAGCTGGCCCTGCTCGAGGAGCTGAATGAGGGGCTCGTCTGCCTCTCCGGCTGCGCGCGCGACGGGCTCGCCGTCCGCGACCCGAACGCCGCGGCGCGGCTCGCGAGCGCCTTCGGGCGCGATCGCTTCTACGTCGAGCTGCAGCGCCCGTACGAGCGCGGCGACGTCCGCCGGAACTCGCGGTTGCGGGAGCTTGCGGAGACGCTCGGCGTCCAGACGGTCGCGACCGGCGACGTCCACGCGCACGACCGCCGCCGGGCCGTGCTCCAGGACGTGCTCGTCGCCGTCCGCTGCCACACCTCGCTCGAGGGCTGCGAAAGGGAACGACGCGGCAACCACGAGTCCGTCCTTTTGTCCCCTGGGGAAGCCCTTGATCGCTTTGCGGATCATCCGGAAGCTGTCAGGCAGACCACCGAGCTGGCAGCGCGGCTCGAGTTCGACCTGACGGAGGAGCTCGGCTACCGCTACCCGGACTTCTCCGACGGCGAGGAGCCCGCGATCGTCCAGCTCCGCCGTGTCTGCGAGCGTGCGTTCGCCGAGCGCTACGGGGGCCTCAACGGCCACAAGCGGCGGGTGCGCAAGCGGCTCGAGGAGGAGCTCGCGCTCATCGACGAGCTCGGCCTCGCCGGCTTCTTCCTTCTCCACTGGGAGGTGCTGGAGCTTGCGCGCGAGGTCGCACTCGAGGTGCGCGGCCCCGGCTCGATGCGGCACGTCCTGCCGCCGGGGCGCGGCCGCGGCTCGTCCGTCGGGTCGCTGGTCTGCTACCTGACCGGCCTCTCGCACGTCGACCCGGTGGAGAACAAGCTCTCGCTCGGCCGCTTCCTCAACCGCGAGCTCGCGTCGGTGCCCGATATCGACCTCGACTTCCCGCGCGACATCCGCGAGAAGCTCATCGTCCGCGTCGTCGAGCGCTACGGATCCGAGCACGCCGCGCTCGTCGCGAGCTTCGCGACGTACCGTTCGCGCGGCGCGATCCGGGACGTCGGCAAGGCGCTTGGCCTCCCGTACGCCGACCTCGAGCGGCTCGCGCGGCTGACCGACGGCTGGAACGCGGAGCGCGTCGCCGACGAGATCGCGGCCCTGCCGGACGCCGCGACGAAGCTCCGCTCGCCGCGCTGGCGGGCCTTCGGCGCCCTCTGCGGCGAGATCGCCGGACTCCCGCGCAACATCGCCCAGCACCCGGGCGGCATGGTCATCTCGTCCCGGCCGCTCGTCGAGCTCGTGCCCGTCCAGCCAGCGGCGATGGAGGGACGGCAGATGTGCCAGTGGGACAAGGACTCCTGCGCCGACGCCGGCTTCCTCAAGATCGACCTGCTCGGGCTCGGGATGCTGTCGGCGGTCGAGGAGTGCGTCGACCTGATCGCACGCAACCGGGGCGAGCGGATCGACCTCTCACGCGTGAAGCTCGACGACCCGGACGTGTTCGAGGAGATCCAGCGAGCCGACACGATCGGCTGCTTCCAGATCGAAAGCCGCGCCCAGATGCAGGTCATCCTCCGCACGCGTCCGGAGACGCTCGACGACATCACGGTGCAGGTCGCGCTCGTGCGGCCGGGGCCGATTCAGGGAAAGGCCGTGCACCCGTACGTCGAGCGGCGGCAGCTGCTGCGCGACGACCCGACCTACCGGGCGCCGGCCGACCATCCGCTGCTCGAGGAGCCGCTGCGCGACACGCTCGGCGTCGTCGTCTTCCAGGACCAGGTGCTCGACGTCGCCGTCCACCTGGCGGGGTTCTCCGTCGGTGAGGCGGAAGGCCTGCGGCGGGCGATGAGCCGCAAGCGCTCGCACGCCGCGCTCGAGGCGTGGCGGGAGCGGTTCGTCGCCGGCGCGCTCGAGCAGGGAGTGGACGAGCCGAAGGCACACGAGCTCTACGACAAGCTCGTCGCGTTCTCGGGCTTCGGCTTCCCGAAGTCGCACGCGGCAGCGTTCGGGCTGCTCGCGTACCAGTCGGCGTGGCTGCGGCACCACTACGCGCCGGAGTTCCTCGCCTCCCTCCTCAACGCGCAGCCGATGGGCTTCTACCCGCCGGCGACGCTGGTGCGAGACGGCCAGAAGCGCGGGGTCGAGACGCGGCCGCCTGACATCAACCGCAGCGAGGCCGGGTGCGTGATCGAGGACGGCGCTGTTCGCGTCGGGCTGAAGTACGTGACGGGACTGGGGGAGGACGACGCGGAGGCTGTCGCCGCGAACCGTCCCTACGCCTCGATCCGGGAGCTTGCGCAGCGGACCGGTCTCTCGGGGGACGAGTTGCACGCACTTGCCGAGTCGGGCGCGTGCGACTCCTTCGGCCTGCGCCGCCGAGAGCTCCTCTGGCAGCTCGGGCTCGTGCCGCGCCCGGCGAGCGTGCCCGGCACGGGCGGGGAGGCGAAGCAGCTCGCGCTGCCGCTCGAGCCGACCGTCGAGACGCCGGAGCTGCCCGAGCCGACGGTGTGGGAGCGGATGCTCAGCGACTACCGGACGACGAGCCTGTCTGTCGGCATCCACCCGCTCGAGCTCCTGCGGCCGCACCTGCCGAGCGGGACGCTTTCCAGCACGCAGCTACGTGGTCTTCAACACGGAGCGAATGCGCAGTTCGCCGGGCTCGTCGTGGCGCGGCAGCGGCCGTCGACCGCGAACGGCGTCGTCTTCATGCTCCTCGAGGACGAGCACGCGCAGGTGAACCTCGTGATCGCGCCGCAGGTGTACGAGCGCTTCCGTGCGGTGGTCCGCGGCGAGCCGCTCCTGCTCGTCCGCGGACGCTACGAGCACTCGGACCGCAATCGGAACGTCCTCGTCCGCGAGCTCGTGTCGCTTGCGCCGCTCGCCAGGTCGCTGACCGACGGAGCGGACGTGCACCAGGCTCTTCCGCGTGCCCACCATTTCGGTCACCGGTAGGCCCTTGGCGGGCGCGACGCGGGATGAGTCGGGGCTATTCGGGGCTCTGCCGGCGCGCCATTCGCAGGTGCATCGGCGAAGGCAGGTGTGGAGCGACGTTGAACGCCGTGCCGACGAGAGTGAGGTGGGTGAACGCCTGCGGGAAGTTGCCGAGGAAGCGCTTCGCCTCCGGGTCGTACTCCTCCGACAGCAGGCCGAGGTCGTTCGCAAGGCCGGCGAGCCGCTCGAAGAGCGCCAGCGCCTCCTCGTGCCGCCCCAGCAGCTCGTAACAGTTGGCGAGCCAGAACGAGCACGGGAGGAACACGCCCTCCCCCGGCGGCAAGCCGTCGACACCGGCCTCTTGCGTCCGGTAGCGGAGCACGAGGCCGTCCTGCAGCAGCTCGCGCTCGATCGCTTCGATCGTGCCGCCGATGCGCGGGTCGGTGGCCGGTAGAAAGCCGACGAGGGGCAGCAGAAGCAGGCTCGCGTCGAGCTCCTTGGAGCCGTACGACTGAGTGAAGGAGCCGAGCTCCTCGTCGAAGCCGCGCTCGCAGACCTCGGCAAAGATCTCATCGCGTAGCTCACGCCAACGGTCCTCGGGGCCATCGAGCCCCTGCTGCTCGACGGTCCGCACCGCGCGATCGAAGGCGACCCAGGTCATCACCTTCGAGTGCGTGAAGTGGCGGCGCTCGCCGCGGATCTCCCAGATCCCCTCGTCGGGGTCGCGCCAGGCCTCCGCGAGGTGGTCGAGCATCGCGAGCTGGATCCGCCACGCCTGCGGGTCGACGCCGATCCCTCGCACGCGCGCCTGGTAGAGCGCGTCGATGACTTCTCCGTACACGTCTAGCTGGAGCTGCTCGCTCGCCGCGTTTCCGATCCGCACGGGACGCGATCCCTCGTAGCCGTCGAGCCAGGGAAGCTCGAGCTCCGTAAGGCGCCGTTCTCCGCCGACGCCGTACATGATCTGGATGTCTGCCGGGTCGCCGGCGATCGCCCGCAGCAGCCAGCGACGCCATGCCGCCGCCTCCTCCACGTGGTTGCCCTGGAGCAGGGCAAGCAGCGTGAGGGTGGCGTCGCGGAGCCAGCAGTAGCGGTAGTCCCAGTTGCGGACCGAGCCGATCCACTCCGGCAGCGACGTCGTGGCCGCCGCCACGATGCCGCCCGTGGGCTCGTAGGTGAGGGCCTTGAGGACGATGAGCGAGCGGCGGACGATCGTCGCCCACTCCGGCGGCAGCTCGCAGTCGCACATGTCGCTCCACTCGCGCCAGAAACTCTCCGTCTCGCCCAGCGCCTGCTCCGGATCGATCGTCTCGGGCACGTCCTCGTTTGAGGGGAACCAGGTGAGGACGAAGGGGATGCGCTCGCCCTCGTCGACGGCGAACTCCGAGATCGTGCGGTAGTCCTCGCCGCGGGTCTGTGCGGGAGTGCGGAAGCAGAGCGCGTTCGGTCCTGCGAGAGCGACGCGGGTGTTCTCCTCGTGCGTCCGCTTGCGCACCCACGGGACGACCAGCCCATAGTCGAAGCGGACCGTCAATTCGGAGCGCATGTGGACGCTGCCCTTGACCCCCTCGACGATGCGCACGATGTCCGGGGCCTTGCCACGCGGCGGCATGAAGTCGAGGACGCGTGCGACGGAGCCGTCCTCGGCGTGCCAGGTCGTCTCGAGGACGAGCGTGTCGTGCAGATAGCGGCGCGTGCACGTGGCGGGCGAGGTCGCCGGCGCCAGGAGCCAGCGGCCGTTGTCGGGCGTCCCGAGCAGTGCGGCGAAGCAGGCGTCGGAGTCGAACCGCGGGAAGCAGAGCCAGTCGATCGAGCCGCTCCGGTCCACGAGGGCCGCTGTCTGGAGGTCGCCCAGCAGGGCGTAGTCCTCGATGCGCGCCATCAGCGGTTCTCGATCTCCAGTCCGAGCTCCGGCCAGCGCTTCCGGACGGCGCGGTTGAAGGCGTCCTCGTACGCCTCGGCGGCGTCCTCGTCGAGCGTGCGGGCAAAGCGGTCGCGCATGTCGGCGAGCGCCTCGGTCGCCGTCTCGATCACGTCCGCGTAGTCGCCGTACGCGTCCTCGGTGTCCTCCCGCGCCGCCTGCTCGTAGGTGCGGAACTTCTCGCGGCACTCCTCGAGCAGATCCTCCTCGTCCTCGACGAAGAGATCGAGCTGGCGCGAGATCACCTCGGCGAATGGCCCGCGGCGCAGCCTCACGCGATCTCCTCGTACAGCGCAAGATGGGAGCGCGCCGCCGCGTCCCACGTCAGCTCCTCGCGTGCGCGACGCGCGCCCTCGCGCGCACGCGTCAGCGCGTCGGAGTCGGCGAGAAGCTCGTGCACCGCGCCCGCGAGAGCAGCGACGTCGCCGGCCGGCACGACGCGGCCGGCACCGAAGTGGCGCACCGGCTCGGCGATTCCGCCGACGTCGTACGCGACGGCGGGGACCCCGGCCCCGAGCGCCCGGAGCAGCGCGCCGCTCTGGTCGAGCTCCGGCCGGTACGGGAACACCGCGACGGTTGCGTCGCCGAAGGCGCGGTCGATCTCCGTCCCCTCGAGGTAGCCGAGTCGCCACTCCACCTCGAGCCCGTTCGCCGCGGCGCGATACGGCTCGATCGGCTCCAGCGGGTCCCCGACGACCAGGAGCCGGGCGTCGCCGGCTTCCCGCACAGCCTCGATCGCGTCGCCGAGCCCCTTGTACGGCCGGATCATCCCGAACGCGAGCACGGTGCGGCCGTCGTCCCGCCGCTCGGGCTCGCTTGGGAAGACGGGGTGGGGGATCACCCTCAGCTGCTCGGGGTCGACTCCCAACTCGGCGAGCGCGTCGCGGCCGTTCTCGCTGTGGACGACGATCCGGTCGAAGCGCTCGAAGAGCCTGAGCCACAGGTCGGTCTTGTGGGCGGTGCGGCGGGGGAGAAGGTCGTGCGCCGTGAAGACGGAGGGCAGGTGCGGGTGAAAGAGGAACGCGTCGAGCTCCGGGACCGGCAGCCACTCCATGTGGAGGACGTCGGCCTGCAGGCGGCGAAGGGCGGCGAGCCCGACCGGGTGCTCGGCCACCTTGAGCGGCAGGCGCAGCCGCGAGCGGCCGAAGAGCCGCGACGAGAGGGGGTAGAAGAGCTCCCGGCGGCGATATCCGTCCGGCTCCGGGACGGTCCCGAAGCGGAAGCGGGAGGTCACGAGCTCGACGTCCGCGCCCTCGCGGGCGAGCGCCGCGGCGAGCTCGTGGTCGTACGGCGGGGTGAAGGCCGGGGGATCGGCGAGCAGCACGCGCACGGCTCCGTACGCTACGCCGTGGCCATGCTCGTGCGGACTTGGAACCTTTTCCACGGGAATGCTTCCCCGCCGGAGCGCCGGGCGTTTCTCCGCCAGATGATCGAGCTCGTGACCCGCGACCGCCCCGACGTCGTCTGCCTGCAGGAGCTGCCGGTCTGGGCGCTCGGGCACCTCGAGGACTGGAGCGGAATGCATGCGACCACGGCCGTCGCGCGCAGGCCGCTGCTCCCCGTCGGCGCGCGGGCCGTCACGGCGCTGAACCACGGGCTGCTCCGCTCGGCGGTGACCGGGGAGGGAGACGCGATCCTGACGACGCGCCCCGCGCACGACCTCGGCGCGACAGTCGTCGGCCAGGCGAAGCTGCGGCGGATCGCCCACGCAGTCGACCTCGACGGCCTGCAGGTCGTCAACTTCCACATCGACGGCGATCGCACGCAGCTCGACCGCGTGCTCGGCCTCGCCGGTGAGCGGTCGGTCGTCGCGGGCGACGCGAATCTCGTCTCGCCTGCCGCCGACGGATTCTCGGTGCCGCTGGCCGGAAGCATCGACCAGATCTTCGTGCGCGGGCTCGCTCTGGTCGACGGCCCGTCTGCCTGGCCGCTCGAGCGGAGGACGCTCGACGGTCGGGTTCTCTCCGACCACGCGCCGGTCGAGGCGGTCGTCGAGTGACCTTCGAGGAGGCGCGGGCACAGTTCCCCGTGCTCGAGCGGATCGCGCATCTCAACGCCGGATCGATCGGCCCCCTGCCGCGAGCGGCCGCGGAGGCCCTCGAGGCACGGCTCGAGCGCGACCTAGCTGAGGGCCGAAGCGGGCTCAGGTACGTCGAGGAGCTTGTCGAGGCGCGCGAGCGAGTCCGCAGCGCTATCGCGGCGGTACTTGGGACCAGTCCGGAGCTCGTCGCCCTCACCGGCTCGACGTCGCGTGGCTGCCAGATCGTGATCGCCGGGCTAGGGCTGGCCGTGGGCGACGAGGTGGTGACGACCGACCAGGAGCACTTTGGTCTCATCGGTCCGCTCCACGCGAGTGGCGCGCGCGTCGTCGTGGTCGAGGCCGACGAGGACGCGGTCGCCGCCGCCGTGACGTCTCGGACACGGCTGATCGCGCTCTCGCACGTTCTGTGGACCACTGGGAGCAGACTCGATATCGCCCGGCTGCGGCGACCGGACGGGCCGCCCCTTCTCGTGGACGGTGCGCAGTCGGCGGGAGCGATCGAGGTCGACCTCACGGGCGCCGACTTCTACACCGTCTCGGCGCAGAAGTGGCTGTGTGCGCCCGATCCGGCTGGAGCGCTCTTCGTGCGCGACCCCGAGCGGCTGCGCCTGATGCTGCCGAGCATGTTCTCGCAGCTGAGCTACGAGGTCGATGGCTCGTTCGTCCCAAAGGAGGGCGCGAGGCGATTCGACACCGGCTGGATCGGAGCACCTGCGCTCGCAGGCATCGCTGCGGCGCTCGGAGTTCATCCGGAGTGGCGCTACGAAGGCGGCTCCGCTGCGGCCGACCGCTGCCGCGAGTTGCTCTCACCGCTCGTGGACGTCGTGACGCCGCGAGGCGACTCGACGCTCGTCTCGTTCCGCCCCGACCGCGATCCGCCGGAGCTCGTTGCGTCGCTCACCGAGCAGGGCGTGCTCGTCAGGGAGCTCCCCGGACGCAACCTTGTACGCGTCTCGTGCGGCTGGTGGACAAGCGACGACGACCTGCGCCGCCTCGCAGACGGCCTACGCGGGTAGGCCGAGCTCGGTCGAAATGGGCTGCATCGCCGCGACGACAGTGCGGATGTGGTCGTCGAGCTCGACGCCGAGCTCCTCCGCTCCCTTGTAGACGTCCTCGCGGTGGACGCCGGCCGCGAAGGACGGCTGCTTGAGCTTCTTCTTGACCGACTTCGGCTCGAGCCCGTCGAGCCCGGTCGGGCGTACGAGCGCGCAGGCGTGCACAAAGCCGCTCAGCTCATCGCAGGCGAAGAGCGCCTTCTTCAACGGCGTGTCCCGCGGCAGCCCGAGGTGCTCCGCGTGCGAGAGCACGGTCTCGATGACCTCCTCGGGATACCCCTCCTCGCGCAGGATCGGGGCCCCGTCCTGCGGATGCTTGTCGAGCGTCGGGTGCATCTCGTAGTCGAAGTCGTGCAGCAACGCTGCGACCCGCCAGAGCTCCTCGTCCTCGCCGAACTTCCGCGCGTAGGCGGCCGTCGAGGCCTCGACCGCGAGCGCGTGACGCAGCAGCGGCTCGCTGTTCGTGTAGCGCGTCAGGGTCTCCCAGGCTTGTTCGCGCGTTGGCTCCATCGCAGCGATCCTACCGGGGGTTGTCCACGGTGACGACAGTGCAAAAAATGTGCGGCAAGTCGCCGGAACGCCTTGCGGGCCGGGCCCGCGGGACGTACACCGATCGGGTCGTTCAATCACCACGTCCAAAGGAGCCGGCAATGCGCATCGCCCGCCATCTCGTCGTCTCGACGCTCGTCTTGCTCGTCATGTTCGTGTCGGCCGGGGCCGCGCACGCCGACGACACCGCCTGGAAGGCGGCTCACGACACCGATCCCCACCTCGCGCTCACAGCGGAGCAGACGGAGATGACGGCTCAGAAGCGAGCAGCTGAAGGGCTCGCCGTCTCTGGACTTGCACCTGCACCAATCGGGGCCCCGGGCTCCATGTGCGGGAACGCCTGTGGCGGAGGTGGTAGCTATCCGAGCTCGGCGTCGCTTGCCGCAAACCAGACGCCCCAGGCGACCAGTTACTACTGCGGCCCGGCTGCCGTCCACGAGGCGCTTGGCGCGCTCGGCGTCGCTCTCTCGCAGTCGGCCGCCGCGAATGCCTTGCATACGACCACCAACGGCACGGCCTGGTCAGGCGGTGGGACCTCGCCTTCCGGCTATCCGGTCCCGGACGTCATGAACAGGTACCAGAGCAGGAACTACTACGCTCCGCAGCCGGTCTCGTCCGCGACTTCGAGCGCAATCAACACATACGAGAACGACCTGGAGATGGACGTTTCTGCGATCCGGGCGCCGCTGATCGGCGACGCCTGGGAGGTCCCGAACGGCTACCACCTCGTCGGCCATCCCGGAAATGCGCAGATCCTCCACTGGTTCGAGATTCGCGGCTATTACGGATCGGGCGCCAATACGCTCTACGAGGATTCCGTGCATGGCGCGGCCTCGATCAGCTGGTCCGGAGGCGTTCCCGCGTATTCGAATCTGCCGAGCAACCAGATCGTGTCGATCCTCGGTGGACGCGGCTACGTCTGGTAGGAGCTGGCGGCGCGCGGTCGGCGCCCTGGCCGTGGCAGCGGTGCTCGCACTCGCGAGCGCCAGCGCTCCGGCGGCAACGACTTACACGCACGGAGGCTGGTGCAAGGCGGGCTCGAGCGCGGCGTGGCGCCGCACGCTATCGCATCACGTGACAGCCGTCTCGAAAACGACGGCCATGGTGCCTCTTGCCTTGGCGCACGACGGCCGCTCGTTCTTCGCGGAGGTGTACTCGCCGCGTTTCTCGGGCGTCGCGCGGGTCGAGTCCAGGACGAGTGCCGTGATGAGGATCAAGGCGTTCCCCGACCCGAAGTTCGACCAGGCGTGGGGCGCCTTCGACGGACGCTGGCTCGTCTGGAACGAGTACCACGGCTTCGACAGCTTCGACGACTTCACGACCTGGGCGTGGGACAGTCGGACGCGGAAGCTCACCCAGATCGGCGCTGCGACGCGGGGGCCGAACGGTCAGTTCTGGGAGAGCCCCTGGCGTGGCGCCGACGTTCGCCGTGGGATTGCGACGTGGGTACAGGGCGTGGGGCCCGACGAGCTGGGCGAGGTCCATTCCTACAACCTGCAGAGCGGTCGCGATCTCGTCGTCCGGCATGGTCATCCGGGTGGTGGATTCCTGCTCGATCATCACCTCGTCGTATGGACCGAGGCGTCGGCTCGCGGAGTGCCGACGAGAATGCACGCGGCGTCTGCGCTGACCGGCCGACCCGTGAGTCTGCCGCGAGCTCTCCGAGGTCTGCGCAACGTCACGGGACTGCAGACCGACGGGCGCCGGATCGGCTACCCGGACGCCCGGTACAAGTCGCTGTGGTGGGCACCGGCGCTGGGGGCGCAGCCTCACGAGGTCGTGGGCACGAGGCACCTCGACCATGTCGACAACTCCGTTTCCGTCGGGGGCCGCTACGTCGGATTCGGCGTCTTCCCGGATGTCTATGTGGCGGACACGAAGACGCGCCGCTA
>Ga0207665_10003094_pt1 | contig 11166 bp, 8 predicted proteins | sample LARL112metaG_FD_184351 | JGI IMG/M metagenome (GOLD analysis project Ga0207665, IMG submission 184351) | Corn, switchgrass and miscanthus rhizosphere microbial communities from Kellogg Biological Station, Michigan, USA - LAR L11-2 metaG... | ecosystem: Host-associated > Plants > Roots >...
GTACTACTCAAACGCGACGCGCATCATGTTCGAGTTCAACCAGACCTACCGCCACCTGGAGAGCTCGCTGACGGAGGCCGCGCAGTTCACCGAATTGCTGCTCACCCCGCCGACCGTGAAGGACCCGGTCGCGCCCGACCCGCTGCGGCCGAAGGCGAGCGACGTCCGCTTCGAGCAGGTGACGTTCGCGCACGCCGGCGGGCTGCCATTGTTCGCCGGCCTCGACCTCACCGTGCCGACCGGCACCAGGCTCGGCCTCGTCGGCCGGTCGGGCGGCGGCAAGACCACGCTGACGCGCCTGCTGCTGCGGATGATGGACATCGACGACGGCAGGATCCTGATCGGCGGGCAGGACATCAGCAAGCTGCGCCAGTCGGACCTGCGCAGCCTGATCGCGTATGTACCGCAGGACCCCGCGATGTTCCACCGGACGCTGCGCGACAACATCGCGTTCGCGCGCCCGGCGGCGACGGATGCGGAGATCCGCCAGGCGGCGGAGGCGGCGCACGTGACGGAGTTCGCCGACGCGTTGCCGGACGGATTCGACACGATGGTCGGCGAACGCGGCGTGAAGCTGTCGGGCGGGCAGCGGCAGCGGGTTGCGCTAGCCCGCGCAATCCTGCGTGACGCCCCGATCCTGCTGCTCGACGAGGCGACAAGCGCACTGGACTCAGAAAGCGAGATCCTCATCCAGCAGGCGCTGTGGCGGCTCATGGAGGGCCGGACCGCGCTGGTCGTCGCGCACCGGCTGAGCACGGTCGCGCGCATGGACCAGTTGGTCGTCCTCGACCACGGGCGGATCGTCGAGAAGGGCACCCACCAGGAACTGCTCGGCCTGGACGGTACCTACGCCAGGCTCTGGCAGCACCAGTCCGGCGGCTTCCTCGATGAAACCGAGGCAGCGGAGTTGTCCGCTGCCTCTTAAGGTGGGGTCGTCTGGGCTTGTGGAGTCCCGGCGCGTCAGTCGTCGCCTCGGGGGAGGCGCCGAACAACGCTTCGGAACTCCACGGCGCCCCCCGCTCCTCTGCGGCGTCGATAGACTCGCGGGCGATGGCTAATACCGTTGATACAGCTGCCGCGGGGCGCCCGGCTGCCGGTGCGTTGCGCAGGGTTGCCGGGCTTGACGTTCTGGGTTGGCCTGCGCTCGAGAGGTTGGCTGTTGAGGCGTTCGTTACTGCGCGGGGCGGCGGAACTTCCGTGGGCGCCTACGAGTCGCTGAATTTGAGCTTTGCTGTTGGGGATGACCCGGGGGCTGTGCTGGAGAATCGGCGGCGGGTGGCGGCGTCGATTGACGCCGGCCTCGAGAACTTCGTGTTCAGTCGGCAGGTGCATGGCGCTGCGGTGCGGGTTGTGACCGCCGACGACCGGGGATCTGGTGCATTCGTGCTTGATGAGTCGGTGCCTGAGGCGGATGCGCTTGTTACTCGGGATCCGTCAATGGTCCTGGCGATTCTCGCGGCTGACTGCGTGCCGGTTGTGCTCTACGATCCCGTGGCGCATGTTCTTGGGTGTGTTCATTCTGGGTGGCGGGGGACGGTTGCGCGGGTGAGCGCGGCGGCGCTGGCCGCGATGCGGACTCTGGGCGCCAGCCCGGAGAACGTCATCGCCGGACTTGGGCCGGCGATCTCGCCTTACCAGGTGGGCGCTGACGTCGCCGATGCCGTGCGGCGGGGGCTGGGTGCCGCCGCTGCTGAGGTCATCCGCCCGGATGGAACCGGCAAGTGGCTCCTGGACCTGTGGGGAGCCAACCGGATCGTGCTGCGTGAGGCGGGGGTGGCGGACGGCAATGTGCATGTCACGCCGTATGTGACCGGCGATGGCAGGTTCTTCAGTGACCGGGCGGTGCGGCCCTGCGGGCGGCTCGCGCTGGTCGCGCGGCTGCGGACGCGAGGCGAAGGATGAGCGACGCGGTACAGCGCGGCGAGGTGTTCCGGTACGAGTCATTCGACGTGGACGCCGACCAGGGGGTGCTCACGTGCCGGTATTCGGTCGACGGGCGCGATTTCGCCGAGCGGGTGACGCTGGAGCCAGGGCCGCGGTGGGAGACCCCGGCCGCCCAGGCCGCCGCGCGGCTGGTGTTCCTGCTGGCCGGCGTCTCCTACTACAAGACCGCGGCGCCTCCGGTCATCGACCTCGGCGGGACCGCGCTCACCGAGCTGGAGCTGGGCTTCCTTCGCGAGTTCTACCTTCAGGGGCTTGGCGAGTTCGCCTATCGCAACGCCATCGACCTGAGTGACCTCCGGATCAACGCGGATGAATGTGATATTCAGCCGCCTATGACCGGCTCGCTGCCACATTCATCCGGGGGGCTGCGGGCGCTCGTGCCGTTCGGGGGCGGGATCGACTCGATCGTGTCGGTGGAGCACGTGCGGCAGCGGGCCGATGTGGCGCTGTTCGTGGTCAGCAGGCCGGGCGATCGCTTCGAGGCGATCGAGCGGCCGGCCGCGGTGAGCGGGCTGCCCATGGTCCGCGCCGGGCGCGAGATCGACCAGCAGCTGATGCGGTCGGCGGAGCTCGGGTTCCTCAACGGGCATGTGCCGGTGACCGGCATCCTGTCCGCGATCGCGGTCCTCGCCGCCGTGCTCGGCGAACGAGACGCCGTGGTGATGTCCAACGAGTGGTCGGCGTCCGTGCCGACGCTGGAGCACAACGGGCGGCCGGTCAACCACCAGTACTCCAAGAGCGCCTCGTTCGAGGCGGCGTTCCGCGACGTGCTCGCCGCAGATCCCGCCGGGCTGCCTGATTACTTCTCCATGCTGCGCGACAGGACCGAGCTGTGGATCGCTGAGGTATTCGCGGGGCTCGACCGGTACCACGGGTCGTTCCGGAGCTGTAACCGGGCCTTCCACCTCGACAAGTCGCTGCGGCTCGGGCACTGGTGCGGGCAGTGCGACAAGTGCTGCTTCATCGACCTCATCCTCGCCCCGTTCATGTCAGCAGAAGCCCTGCGCGCGGTGTTCGCGGCGGACGGCGGCGGCCCGGAGCCGCTGACCAAGCCGGAGCTGGCGCCGAAGTTCCGCGCCCTGCTTGGCTCGGGGACCAAGCCGTTCGAGTGCGTCGGCGAGGTCAGCGAATGCCGCGCCGCGGTGCTGCTCGCCGCCCGGCGCGCCGACCGCGCCGGCTTCCCGCTGCTTCAGGAACTCGCCGCCGAGGTCGCGGGCCGGCCTGACGCGCCGGCCGACGCCGAGATCGCCGCGATGCGCCGCCCCGTGGGCGAGAACTTCGTCCCGCCCGCATTCGCCTTCGAGGAGTCATGAGCCCGGAAAGGCCGAAGCTGGGCTGGGGCGACCTGCGCGGGGCTCGCGTCGGCGTCTGGGGTTTCGGCCGCGAGGGCAAGGCGAACCTCCGCAAGCTGCGCTCGCTCGGCGTCGAGCCCGTCCTCGTGGACGACAACCCGGCGGCGGGAGAAGCGGGAGACAAGCGCGTCCTGGCCACCGCCGACGGCGGCCTTGACGCGCTGCTGCGCTGCGAGGTCGTGGTGAAAAGCCCCGGGATCAGCAGGTACGGCCCGCAGGCCGACCGCCTTCGGCAGGCGGGTGTGGTACTGGCCGGCGGACTCGGGCTGTGGCTGCAGGAGGCCGACAGGGACCGGGTCGTCTGCGTCACCGGCACTAAGGGCAAGTCCACCACCTCCTCGGTCCTCGGCCACCTGCTGGACGGCCTCGGATACCGGGCGATGGTGGGCGGCAACATCGGCGCCGCTCCGTACGACCCCGCCCTGGCCGGCGACTACGACTACTGGGTGATCGAGGTCTCCAGCTACCAGGCGACCGACCTGGCCTCCTCCCCGCCGGTCACCGCGGTGACCTCGCTGCACCCCGACCACCTGCCCTGGCACGGCGGCGTCGAGCAGTACTACCGCGACAAGCTGTCCGTCTGCTCTCAGCCGGGCGCCGAACTCACCGTCGCCAACGGCGACAGCGAGCTGCTCCGCGCCCGCGCCGCCCTGCTCGCGCCCCGCGTCGAGTGGGTGCTGGAAACCGATGAGCCGGACGCGACGTGGCTAGACCCGCTCGGGCTGCCGGGCCGGCATAACAGGCGGAACGCGCTGATCGCCCGGCGCGTGCTGCACGCCCTCGGCGTCGAAGGCGCGGACGACGACGAGGCGCTGCGCGCCGCCGCCGCCGGCTACGAGGGGCTGCCCAGTCGGCTCGCCACCATCGGCGCGGTGGCCGGGGTCAGCTTCGTCGACGACAGCCTGTCCACGAACGTGCTGCCGACGCTCGCCGCCCTCGACGCCTTCCCTGACAGGCGGATCGCGCTGATCGTCGGAGGTCAGGACCGCGGCATCGATTACGCCCCGCTGGCGGCCGGAGTGTCGGGCCGGGAGTCGCCAACGTACGTTCTGACCCTTCCTGACAGCGGGCAGCGGATCAGGGCGGCCTTCGCGGCGACCGGTCCCCGCGGCGGCGCCTTCGCCGGAGTCGCCGACTGCCAGGACCTGGAGACCGCCGTCGCGGCGGCCTTCGCGTGGGCGCGACCGGACGGGATAGTGCTGCTGTCGCCCGCCGCCCCCAGCTTCGGCCAGTTCCGCGACTACCGCGACCGCGCGGAAGCCTTCGCCCGCGCCATGCGAGCCTGCGCCGCCGGCTAGGCGTCCTCGACGGCGATGCCGAGGTGGCGGGCGAGCAGCGGGGCCAGGGTCATCAACTGCAGCGTGTCGATGCGGGCGCCGCGCAGCGAGTCGTAGCCGGCCCTGATTCCCGCGGTGCCATCACCGCCGAGCGCCGCGCCGCGCAGATCCACGTCTGTGCAGGTCACCTTCGTGAAGTCGGCGTCGTTCAGCGTGCAGCCGGGGAACCGGACCCGCGTCAGCTTCGCCCCGCCGAAGTCGGCGTCGCGCAGCACGCAGTCCTCGAAGAGCACGTCGGTGAGCGTGCACTCGCGGAAGTTCACCGAGTCGAGCTTGCAGCCTCGCAGCGTCACGCGCCGCAGCACGCCGGCGAAGGCCTGCACCCCGGCGAGCACGCAGCCGCTGAACCATACGTCCGTCCACGAGCACTCGGCCGCGTCGAGCGCGACGAACCGGGTTTCGCCGAACCAGACGTCCGACAGCCGGGCGCGCCGCAGCCGCCCGCCGTCGAACGTCACGCCGGTGAACGCGGATTCCGCGAACCGCGAGCCGCCGGCCACCGCCTCGGCGAACGCGGCGCCGTCGAACAGGACCCGGTCGTAGTCGCCCTCGAGCTCGAGCTCGCCGTCGAACGGGCGCAGCTCAGCGGCGAACGGCAGATCGGCCAGTGCGCGCGGTGGCTTCATGGGTCAAGCAAACCAGACCCCCAGGTTCGAGGATTCCGTGGTTCAGCTCAATCCGGTTAAATAACGGCATAGAGCGCAGCTCCGGAACGCTCCGCCGACGTAGCGGGAGGACGCCCCCATGGCCTCAGCAGCCCCAGTGGTCTATACCAAAGACGGTCAGGTCCGGGGGAGTGTCGAGAACGGGGCGGTGGTCTTCCGCGGCATCCCGTTCGCCAAGCCGCCCGTGGGCGCGCTGCGGTTCCAGGCGCCGGCGCCGCCGGAACCGTGGGAAGGCGTCCGCGACGCGACCGCCTTCGGCCCGCGGGCGCCGCAGGCCCCGTTCCCCGGCATGCCGCCCGCGCCCGCCTCGCCGGACACCGGCGAATGGCTCACCCTGAACGTGTGGACGCCGGACGTGGCCGCCAGGACGCTGCCGGTGCTCGTCTGGATCCACGGCGGCGCGTACCTGTTCGGCTCGGCGGCCGACGATGGCTACGACGGCGGCAGGTTCGCGCGGGCCGGGGCGGTCTTCGTCTCCTGCAACTACCGGCTGGGCGTGGAGGGGTTCGCGCAGATCCCCGGCGCCCCGGCGAACCGCGGCCTGCTCGACGCGGTGGCGGCGCTGCGGTGGGTGCGGGACAACATCGAGCGGTTCGGCGGCGACCCGGCCAGCGTGACCGTGTTCGGCGAGTCGGCGGGCGCCGGGATAATCTCCGCGCTGCTCGCGATGGACCAGGCCAGCGGCCTGTTCAGGAGGGCGGTCGCGCAGAGCGTGCCGGGGACGGTGTTCAGCCCGGGCCTGGCGGCCGACATCACGGACGCGATCGCGGCGGCGGCCGGCGTCGCCCCTAGCTACGAGGCGCTCAGCCAGGCGGACCCGATGCGCCTGGTCGAGGCGCAGCAGTCAGTCGCCGCGCGGATGAGAGAGTTCCCCCGATGGGGGGCGGTGCGGCTCAGCGACACCCCGTTCTCCCCGGTCGTCGACGGCGAGGTGCTGCCCCGCGCGCCGTGGCGGGCGCTGCTGTCCGGCGTGGCGCGCGACGTCGAGCTGCTCACCGGGCACAACAGGGACGAGTACCGGCTGTTCATCGCGATGTCCGGGCGGACAGGCAACATCACCGACGCGGACGCGGCGACGGTGCTCGACGCCTTCGCGCCGGCCCCGGACGGGGCCGCCGGGTACCGGAAGGCGTACCCCGACGCGGACGCCGGGCGGACGTTCGAGCTGGTGTTCTCCGACTGGCTGTTCCGGATGCCGACGCTGCACCTTGCGCAGGCGCACGCCGCCTCGGGCGGCAGGACCTTCCTCTACGAACTGCGTGCGGAAGCGCCAGGCGGCGGGGGAGTGTTCGGCGCCTGCCACGCGCTGGACGTGCCGCTGGTGTTCGGCGATCCCGGTCCGCTCGGTGTGGCGCTAATCGGCGACCAGCCGTCCGAGGAGTTCCGCGCGCTCGGTGACCTGATGCGCAGCGAATGGCTGCGGTTCGCCGAGTCCGGCGAACCAGGGTGGCCGGTGTACGGCACCGAGCGCAGGACGACCCGGGTTTACGACCTGCAGCCGGACATCGCGCCGTACCCGGAGGAGGTGTCCATGCACCTGTGGGAGCGCCACCAGTTCGACGCGCTCGACCTGGCCGGTTAACCAGCCGGCCGGCTGTCTCGTCAGCTGGCCGCCAGGCGGCGCAGCGCGCCGCGGACCACCTGCGGGTCGGTGGTCTGCCAGAACGGCGGCAGCGACGCGCGCAGGAACTCGCCGTACCGCTTGGTCACTAGTCGCGGGTCGAGCACCGCGACCACGCCCCTGTCGTCGATCGTCCGCAGCAGCCGCCCGGCGCCCTGCGCCAGCAGCAGCGCTGCGTGCGAGGCGGAGACCTGCATGAACCCGTTGCCGCCGTGGCCCTCGATGGCCCGCGTCCGCGCGGAGGCCAGCGGGTCGTCCGGCCGGGGGAACGGGATCCGGTCGATGACCACCAGCCGCAGCGACGGCCCGGGCACGTCCACCCCCTGCCACAGGGACAGCGTGCCGAACAGGCACGTGGGCTCGTCGGCGGCGAACTGCTTGATCAGCTGCCCGGTCGCGTCTTCGCCCTGGCACAGCAGCGGGAACGGCAGCGTGTCGCGCAGCGCGGCGGCCGCCGCCCGCGCCGCCCGCATCGAGGAGAACAGCCCGAGCGTCCGGCCGCCGGCCGCCTCGATCAGCTCCCGCAGCTCGTCGAGATAGGGCTGCGGCAGCCCGTCCCGCCCCGGCGGCGGCAGGTGCCGCGCGACGTAGAGGATCCCGCTGCGGCCGTGCGCGAACGGGGACCCGACGTCGATGCCCGACCACTCGCTGCCCATCGAGTTCACGTCGAGCCCCCACTGGATGGCGAGCGGCCCGAACGAGCCGCCCAGCGTGAGCGTCGCCGAGGTGAGGATCACCGTCCTGGCCGCGAACAGGGATTCGGCCAGCAGCTCTCCGACCTCGAGCGGCGCCACGTGCAGCGTCGGGGGGCGCGAGGAGTCGGAGTCGTCTGGCGGGCGCTCGAGCCAGACCACCTCGTCCCGCTCTTCGACCGGCAGCTCGAAGGCGGTGATCATCCGGTCGGCGGTGGCCGTCACTTCTTCAAGCGCGACCAGCGCCGTCTGCGCGGCGCCAGCTTGGCCTGGGTCGCCATCGTCAGCCCTGACCGCGGCCCGGACCTCGCCGGCGCACGCGTGCGCCGCGTCCCGCACCGCTGCGAGCGACGCGCCGAGGGCGGGATCGAGCCGGTCCATCCGGCCCGCGGGCATGGTGACGAGCAGCGGGCCGAGCGCGTTGCCCGCCTCGGTCAGCCGCCCGGTCTGCGCGTCGCTGGCCAGCTTCCCCGGCCGTCGCGCCGCGGCCTCGACGGCGACCGCCGACAGCTCCCCGGTCGCCACCGACCGCACCCGGTCCACCAGCTCGTGCGCCTCGTCCACGATCACCACGCGGTGCTCTGGCAGGATGCCGCCGTCGCCGAGCGCGTCGATGGCGAGCAGCGCGTGGTTGGTGACGACGACGTCGGCCTCGGCTGCTATCCGTCGCGCCCGCTCGCTGAAACACTGCGTTCCGAACGGGCAGCGCTGACTCCCGATGCACTCCCGTGCTGTTACGGAGACCTGGCGCCACGCCTGGTCAGGTACTCCCGGGACGATCTCGTCCCTGTCCCCGGTCGCGGTGTTGTTGGCCCACTGGTGCAGCCGCTGCACGTGAGCGCCGAGCGCGCCGGTCGCCTGGAACAGGCTTTGCTGGTTGTCGTCGGGGGCGTTGCGCAGCTTGTTCAGGCACAGGTAGTTGTTGCGGCCCTTGAGGATCGCGAAGTCGGGAGTGTGGTGCAGCGGGAAGCGCAGCGCCTCGGCCAGCTGCGGCAGATCGCGGTCGACGAGCTGGCGCTGCAGCGCGATCGTGGCGGTGGACACCACGACGGGACCGCGCCGGTCCGTGGCCAGCCGCAGCGCCGGGACGAGGTAGGCCAGCGACTTACCGGTCCCGGTGCCGGCCTGCACGGCCAGGTGCTCCCCGTCCTCCATGGCTTCCCAGACGGCTTGCGCCATGCGAGTCTGCCCGGGTCGTTCCGAACCTCCGATCGCGGAGACGGCCGTGTCCAGAAGCGCTTGCACCGGGGAGTCATCCGGGGAACTGTCGCCCACGAGCGAGACGCTACCCTATGCAGATGCCGGTTTACGCCCTCGGTGATGACGAGCCAGACATCCACGAGCTTGCCTATGTGGCCCCCGATGCGGTCGTCATCGGGCGGGTCACGATTGGCCCAGAAGCCTCTGTCTGGCCGGGGGCGGTGCTCCGCGGCGACCACGGGACGATCTCGGTCGGCGCGCGGACGTCGGTGCAGGACGGCACCATCGTGCACTGCACCGCGGACTACCCGACGGTGATCGGCGCGGACTGCGTGGTCGGGCACAACGCGCACCTGGAGGGCTGCGTGGTCGAGGACGGGTGCCTGATCGGCTCCGGGTCGGTCACGCTGAACCGCGTCGTCGTCGGCGCGGGCTCGATCGTCGCCGCGGCCGCGCTGGTGCCCGAGGGCTTCGTCGTGCCGCCGGGCTCACTGGTGGCCGGCGTGCCCGCGACGATCAAGCGCAGCGGTATCGACGCTAGCTGGACGCAGGAATCGGTCCGGCACTACGTCGAGACCGCCCGCGAACACCGCAAGGGATTGCGGCGCCTCAGCTAGCGGTCGCGCCGGACTCCTGGCCCTCGCTGCGCAGTTCCGGGGTGAGCAGCCCTTCGAGCAAGACCACCTCGGCGTCGCTGAGCTCGTCGCTGACGGCCGCCTTCCTGTTGAGCTCGCGCGCCGAGTCAAGGTCGCGCTGCGTCCGCACGAGCTCCTCGCGCAGGCGCACGTTCTCGGCGGTCAGCGTGCCGTGCCTGCTCCACGCGGTGGCGAGCTCGAGCTCGAGCGCGGCCACGGTCTGCTGCAGGTCGGCCGGGGTGACCGCCAGCCGCCTGACGACCTGGACGAGCAGCCTGCGGGCCAGCTCGTCGTAGTCGAACTCAGCCGGGGCCATCGCGGGCGCGGAGGGCAGCCGCCTGCCGGCGCCGTCCAGCCCGGTGCGGCCTCCGGGCCCTGCTCCCGGCCCCGCCGCCAGGCTGGTCGCCAGCCCGGACCTGGCCGCCGCGCCGTCCGCGAGAGCGATCCGGTAGGTCCGCTTGCCGCGCACCTCGCGCGCGATCAGGCCGTCGCGCTCCATGCCGGAAAGCAGCTGCGCGAACGCGACGCTTGAGCCTGGGTAACCGACGGCCTCGGCGAGCCGGGTGCTGGCCATGCCTGTCGGGTCGGCGATCTCGTCGGCCGCGGTGAGATGAGCGATGATCCTGTCCCGGGTGCCGACGGCCCGTCGCCTGCCGGCTGCTCGTTTACTGCCGGCGCGCGCCGATCTCGACCCTGCCATTTGCGCCCCCCACCTGAGCTCTCCTACGTGATGCAATGATGCACGTGCACATGGCTGGTGCTGTTTTCATGATAGTACCGCCTGACCAGGCACTACCTGGGCTGGGAACGCCGCTATCACGCACCGAGACGCGGTAACGGGAACGGCAGGACGAGTACCGGAACGTTATCATTTCGAGCTTGTGATGATAGGCAGCCCGGGTAGGAGGTTCAAAGACTGGCCCGTGGGGTAGCCGAGCCTGTCCGCCGGGTGGGGCCTGGGCCCGGCTACCATACGTCCAGAGCCTCCCTACGACTACCAGGGGCGACGCCAATCATGAGTTCAGGTCTCGCTGGTGGCGGCCTAGCCCGCCAGGTGGCGGGCTAGGGTCGCCGTGGACTTCGACGTCAGCCTCAACTACGGGCTCACCCTGCTGGCCGCGCTGCTGATCGGGACCGGGTTCGTCCTGCAGCAGCACGCGGCGCAGCAGGAGCCGGACTCGCGATTCCTGCGGCTGCGGCTGATGACCGACCTGCTGCAAAGCAAGCGGTGGCTGGTGGGCATCGGGTGCATGGTCGGCGGCCAGGTGCTCGCGGCCTGGTCGATCGGGCACCTGTCGCTGGCGTTCGTGGAGCCCTTGCTGACCACCAACCTGGTCTTCGCGCTGGTGATCGCGGTGCCGCTGGCCAAGGCGTCGCTCACAGTCTGGGAGGTGGTCGGAGCGGCGGTGCTGATCACCGGGGTGGCACTGCTGTCGGCGTCGAGGTCGGTGAAGCCGATCGGCCTGTCGTTCGGCTCGGTGTCACACTGGTTCGTCGCCGCCGTGATCGCCGGCATCGCCGCCCTGGCCGCCGTGCACGCGGGGGTCCGCCGTAAAGGCCGGTCCCGGGCCCTGCTTACGGGGGTGGCCGCGGGCCTGGTGTTCGGCATCCAGGACGCGCTGACCAGGCAGACGCTGGAGATCTTGCAGTCGAGCGGGGTCAGCGCGATGGTCACGACCTGGGCGCCGTACGCGCTGGTGGGCGCCGGCGCGATCGGCAT
>Ga0207665_10003095_pt1 | contig 11160 bp, 13 predicted proteins | sample LARL112metaG_FD_184351 | JGI IMG/M metagenome (GOLD analysis project Ga0207665, IMG submission 184351) | Corn, switchgrass and miscanthus rhizosphere microbial communities from Kellogg Biological Station, Michigan, USA - LAR L11-2 metaG... | ecosystem: Host-associated > Plants > Roots >...
GCGGTACCCCAGAAGTTCAGGTCAGGGAACGCGGCGCGGAACTTCTCCGCGAACGCCAGGACCGCGTCGCGACCGCGCAGCGGCTCGTGCAGCGAGTACTCGAACCTGATGTCCGGGGCGGCGAGCTCGCCGACGACGGCGGGGTTGAACTCCTTGCCCCAGAACTCCGTGAACCACCGGCCCACAACGGCCTTGTTCTCCTCGATCGACATGAATCGTTCCCTTCTTGCGTGGGTGTCAGCCGCGCCGCATTGACGGGCGCACCCTGCAGACGGCTGCCGGGGCCGCCGCGTGAGACGGCGGCTTACCAAAGCCCGGCCGCGGGCGCGCGCCCGGTCCGCAGCACCCCGGCGTGCTCGATCTGGAGCAGGGCACGCTTCCGCTCCAGGCCGCCCGCGTAGCCGGTCAGCTTTCCCGTGCTGCCGATCACCCGGTGGCACGGGATCACGATGGACAGCGGGTTGCGGCCCACCGCGCCGCCGACGTCCCGCGGGTCTGTCCCGGCACCGAGGTCGCGCGCCAGGTCACCGTAGGTGGTCGTCCGCCCGTACGGGATCTCCGCGATCAGCTCCCATACCCGCCGGTCGAAGTCGGTGCCGTTCGCCTTCAGGGGCAGCTCGAACGCGCTGCGATCCCCGGCCAGGTACTCACTGAGCTGGCGAGCGACGTCCTCGAACCCCGCGTCGGCGCGGGGGCCGAACGCTGCCCGGCCGGGCCTGGGCCAGTGCCGCGGAAAGTACAGCCCGGTCAGCGCCCCGTCGTCCCGGACGACCGTCAGCTCTCCGAGGGACGTGGCGAGCAACGCGTGTGTCATTGTCGTTTCCTCTCCGTGCGAGTCCTTCCGTCAGTGAGCAGACGCGCCAGAAGGCATGAACGTGAGGCTCACGTCCGGGCCGTCCGTGACGTCTGCGGATTGCAAGGAACCCACGTGTCAACCGAGAGGACTAGTCATGCCGATCGTGCCTTACTACCTCGGACGCCCGGCCCGCATCTGGAGGGCAGTCGTGCCGAGCAGGCGTCGCCTGGATCAGAGGTATTCCTGGGCGCCGGGTTCGAGGGTGAGCTCCTCGTCGTCGCTGTCGTAGTCGTAGAGCTCGGCGTAGCGGCCCCAGTCGATGGCCGTGTCGAGCTGGCTGTGCGCCTCGCCGAGCGAGAAGCCGCGGCGGAGGATGTCGATGAAGAACCCGATGCGCAGGGTGTGGTCCGCGGTGGCGGCGAGGGCCTGAGTGATGGTGCGGACAAGGGGCGCGTACTTGGCGGCGTGCCTGGCGAACAGCTGCTTGCTGGTGAGGATGTCCGCTGCGGCGAACTCCTTGCCGTCGCCGGTGATCTCAATGTCCGAGCCGTCGATGCGGGCGAGCGCGAGCATAACGGCCGCATCGGTCAGCGGGAGCAGGTCGTCGATCTCGAAACTGAGGTCGTCGGCGATCTCCGCGAGGCCGTCCCTGCCGCCGCGGGCGGCGAGGATTTCGAGCAGCCCGGACAGGCCGCCGGGGCTGACGTCGGGCAGCGGCGTGTTGATGGGGGTGGCCATGGGCCGGACCGCCGGTCCTGGCGCGGCCTGCGCGGTGGCCTCAGCCTCGAGCGCGTCGGCGGCGGCCTGTTCGCGACCGGTGAGGATGCCGTAGATGGTGTCGACCAGGGCTTCGAACCTGGGGCCGTGCCTGTCGCGCGGGCGGGGCAGTTCGACGGTGAGCTCGGCCCTGATGCGCCCGGGATTGGAGGACAGCACGAGGACGCGGTCGGCGAGGAGCACGGCCTCTTCGATGTTGTGGGTGACGATCAGGATCGACTTGATCGGCGCGCCGTGTCCTTCCCACAGCTTGACGAGCTCGCCGCGCAGGTTCTCCGCGGTCAGCACGTCAAGCGCGGAGAATGGCTCGTCCATCAGCAGCGCGTCCGGCTCGGTGACGATCGCGCGGGCGAAACCGACCCGCTGCCGCATGCCGCCGGACAGTTCCTTCGGGTAGGCGGACTCGAAGCCGTCAAGGCCGATCAGGTCGATCGCCCTGAGCGCGCGGTCGGCCCGCTCGGCTTCGGCGACGCCGCGTGCCTCAAGGCCGAGCTCGACGTTCTGACGGACGGTGAGCCACGGCAGCAGCGCGAAGGTCTGGAAGACCATCGACACCCCCGGATTGGCCCCGGTGAGCGGGGTTCCCCGGTAGGAGACGCTGCCTGAGGACGGCGGGATAAGCCCGGCGACGCAGCGCAGCAGCGTTGACTTGCCCGAACCCGATTTGCCGAGCAGTGCGACGATCTCGCCCTCGGAGAGGGTGAAGCTGACGCCCTCGAGCACGGGCAGGGCATGGCCATCCGGGGTGGTGAATGTCTTGGTCACCGACTCGGCCTGGACGATCACCGCGCCGGTCCGTGTCGCTGTTTCGCTGCTCACCATCGAGTCCTCCTCAGTTCGGCAGGACGTATAACGAGGGTTGCGGGCTCACAGCGAGTACCGCCGTTCGGCTAGAGCGTACAGCCGGCGCCAGAACAGCCGGTTGGTGAGGACCACGTAGACGCTCATCACCGCGATGCCGACCAGGATCTTCGGGAAGTTCCCTGTCGCGGTCGCCTCGGCGATGTAGGCGCCGAGGCCGGTGGCGGTCAGGTGGTGGGGGCCGTAGCTGACTATCTCGGAGACGATGGAGGCGTTCCACGCGCCGCCCGCGGCGGTGATCCCGCCGGTGACGTAGCTGGCGAACACGGCGGGCAGGATGAAGTTCTTCCAGCGCAGCCAGCCGCGCACTTGGAGGTTCGTCATCGCCTCCCGCAGGTCCGAAGGGATCGCGGAGGCGCCGGCGATCACGTTGAACAGGATGTACCACTGCGCGCCGAGCGCCATCAGCAGGATCGCGCCGAAGTTGAGCGGGATGTGCCAGGCCACGAACAGGACCGTGGCCAACGGGAAGATGAAGTTGGCCGGGAAGCTGGCGAGCACCTGGACGACGGGCTGGGCGATCCTGGTCACCTTCGGGTTCATCCCGATCCACACCCCGATCGGCACCCATACCACGGTGGCGACGGCGAGCAGCACGATCACGCGGGCGAAGGTGGCGGCGCCGAGGGCGAAGGCGTAGCCGAACTCGCCGAGGCCGGTGGTGGCGTGGACATAGCCCAGAGCCTCCCAGGCGCCGTAGGCCACCAGGACGGCGAGCACCCCGGCGAAGAACACGTCCCCGGTGCGTTCCCGTGTCCGCGAAACGGTCAGCGGGTGCTCGGCGAGGCCGAACGGGCGGGTGGCCCGGTCGAGAAGCCGGCCAACCGGACGCAGCGGGCGGCCGAGCTGCTCGGGGACCTGGGAGTGGCGCAGCACGTCGAGCACCAGGCTCCTTGGCCGTTCCGCCGCTTCCGATTCCTCGACACGGAACCGCTCCGCCCACGCGATCACCGGTCGCCAGAAGACGAAGTTGACGCCGATGACGAGCACGATCATGACGAGGATGGCGAGCCCGACCTCGTTCAGGTTGCCGTGGGCGATCGCGGTCGCTACGTACGAGCCGATCCCGGGCAGCGCGTAGTGATGGTTCAGCACGGAGATGGACTCCGAGGCGGCGAGGAAGAACCACGCGCCGCCGAAGCTCAGCATCCCGTTCCATACCAGCGGGATCATCCCCGACGGGACGTCGAGCCGCCAGAACCGCTCCCACCTGGTCAGCCGCATGATGCGGGCCGCCTCATCCAGGTCCCGTGGCTGGGAGACCAGCGAGTGATAGAAGGCGAATGTCATGTTCCACGCCATCGAGGTGAAGATGGCGAACACGGCCGCGGCCTCGAGTCCGAGCTCGGAGCCGGGGAACAGGTTGATGAACGCGGTCACCGTCACGGCGAGGAACCCGAGCACCGGCACCGACTGCAGGATGTCGAGCACCGGGATCAGCACCTTCTCCGCCCGCCGCAGCCTGGCCGCCGCCGTCGCGTACACGAAGGTGAAGATGATGGAAATGAGCAGCGCCACGAACATCCGCAGCAGCGACCTGACGGCGTAGTACGGCAGGTTCGCCGGATCGGTCGAGACCTCAGACGGCGCCGTCTTGGGCAGGAACGGCGCGTTCAGCGCCGGACCGAGCCGCAGCAGCCCGAACAGCAGCGCGATCAGCGCCGCCACGACCAGCACGTCCGGCCAGCGCAGGGCCGGGCGTCGCCACAGTCCGCGCGCGGGGAATCCGCCAGGAACCGCCACCCGCTTCCCCTCTCCTGCGGTGCTGCATTCCCCCAGGAGTAAACCTGGCCCGCCCGGATGAACGGAAGGCGGTGCTCAGGCGTCCTTCGCGTTAACGTTCCGCGCTTCGCGCGGCCTCGAGCTGTGCCTGCGCATCGGCCAGCACCTTGACCACGTCGCGGCCGAAGCGGACGTCAAGCGGGTGCGGCCGCCCGGACTCGGCGCTGGCGACCAGCTCCAGCGCCGCGACGCGCAGCGCGTCCACCGAGTCGTCCGGCATGGCCGGCATGACCGAGCGGCCGGCCTCGCCCCAGACGAACAGGTTGTTCCCCGCGGCCGCCTGCGGGGCACTCAGCGTCACGGTCGCGGCACTGCTCGCGCCACCCGAGTGCCGGAGCACCAGGTGGGTGACATCGGTCCCGCCGACCACGGCGGTAACCGAGGTCACCGGGCCGAGGCAGGCCCACAGCATGGCGACCACGTGCGGCCCGAGGTCCCACAGGCCGCCCTTGTCCCGCCGCCACGGCGTGTTGAACGGGCTGTCCGGCTGCAGCGCGGCGCCGAGCCAGACCGCGACCCCGCCGGACCAGCCGCCGTCGGCGCCCCTGGCACGCTCGTCGGCGAGCCAGGCGCGGATCTCGGTGTTGAACTGGTGGGTGAAGAACACCACCGAGGCCACGCCCGCCGCGTCGGCCGCGTCGACCAGCTTGTCCGCGTCGGACACGGACAGCGCGACCGGCTTCTCGAGCAGCAGGTGCTTGCCGGCTTCGGCGGCGCGGACGGCGAGCGGCGCCTGCACATCAGGCGGCACCGCGAACGCCACCGCGTCGACCGCGTCGAGAAAGGCGCCGAAGTCGGAGAACTCCGCCGCACCATGCTCGGCTGCCAGCGTCCCGGCGGCATCGAGATTCCGCCCCCAGACGGCGGCCAGCGAGGCGCCCGGGATGGATGCGAGCGCCGCCGCGTGCGCGATCCTGGCCCAGTACCCGGTGCCCGCGAGGCCGAAGCGCATCAGACCTCGGCGACCTCGAAGATCAGGGTCGACGAACCGCCGGTCGCGAACTTCTCCACATCGGCGGCCGCCTCGGCCGCGATCGGGGAGGCCACCGCGGCTCGGAAGGCCGCCATGTCTTCCCAGTCGAGTTCGGCGACCAGGTAGTACGGCGCGCCCTTCGAGATGTTCCTGCTGACTGTGTACCTGAGGAGCCCTGGCATCTGTTTGGCCAGCGGGACGTGGATCTCGTTGTAGTGCTTGTCGAAGGCAGCGAGATCTTCAGGTCGGTTGTAGAGAACCAGCATGCGCACCATGGCACTGATGCTACGGCCAGGACCCACAACGCGTAAGGTCTGACGGGTGCGTGTCGTTCTCGCTTCGGCTTCCCCCGCCAGGCTCGCCGTGCTGCGCGCCGCCGGCCTCGATCCGCAGGTCATCGTCAGCGGCGTGGACGAGGATGCCTTCGACGCGCCGACCACGGCGGAACTCACCGGCCTGCTCGCCACGGCCAAGGCCGCCGCGGTCGCCGCGTCGCTCACCGACGGCCTGGTTATCGGCTGTGACTCGCTGCTCGACCTGGACGGCCGGCCGTACGGCAAGCCCGCCTCGCCGGAGGAGGCCGTCGCCCGCTGGCATCAGATGGCGGGAAAGTCCGGCACGCTCTGCACGGGACACTGCGTCATCGACGTCGCCACCGGGCGCCGCGCGGCGGCGGTAGCCACGACGACGGTGCGCTTCGGCACCCCGGCAGAAGACGAAATTGACGCCTACGTCGCCACGGGCGAACCGCTCATCATGGCGGGTGCCTTCACGATCGAAGGCCTCGGCGGCTGGTTCGTCGACTCCATCGACGGCGACCACAACAACGTGATCGGCATCTCCCTGCCGTTGCTTCGCGGGCTGCTGCTCGACCTGGACGTCACGATTCCCGCGCTGTGGAGTCAGTACAGCCGCTTGGCGTAGCTCTCCGGCGCGTAGTACTCCTCAAGTTCCGCCACCGTCTCGGGTGTGTCCTGCGCCGCCTTGCACAGTGCCGCGATCGACGGCAGCGCGTCGGGTTTCCAGCTCTCGGGTTCCCATAGCTCGGACCGCATGAACGCCTTGGGGCAGTGCGAGAAGACCTGATCGATCTCCACCACCAGCGCCAGCACCGGGCGCCTCCCGTGCACCGCGAGGTCGTCGAAGAAGGGCGCGTCCCGCACCAGCCGGGCGCGCCCGTTGATGCGCAGCGTGTCGTTCCGGCCAGGGATCAGCGAGATGATCCCGACGTGCGGGTTGGCGAGGATGTTGAGGTAGCCGTCGGCGCGCTTGTTGCCCGGGCGCTCGGCGATCACCACGGTGCCCGGATCGAGCACGTGGACAAGGTGCCCGGACGGGTCGCCCTTGGGTGAGGCGTCGCAGTTCCCCGCGGCGTCCGACGTCGCGAGCACGCAGAACGGCGACGCCTTCAGCCATTCGATCTGCGTCGGGTGCAGTTGCGGGCGCACCTTCGTCACCGCGCGGCCCGCGGGAAACCCGCCGAGCACTTCGCGGAGTTCCGCTTCGGTGGTGATCTCCGTGAAGTTCATGCTCACAAGCGTATAAAGGACTGCGCGGACGGCTGCTCGGACAGCAGCGACGGCGTCCCGATTATCTTGCTGTCGGGCTTGCCGACGACTTCCTCGTCCTTTCCGTCGTAATCGAACTGCTCGAGGATGTGCCGCATCGCCTCGAGCCTGGCGCGCTTCTTGTCGTTGCTCTTCACCACGGTCCACGGCGCGTGCTCCGAGTCGGTGTAGAAGAACATCGCTTCCTTGGCCTCGGTGTACTCGTCCCACTTGTCGAGGGACAAGATGTCCATCGGCGACAGCTTCCACTGCCGGACCGGGTCGACCTGCCTGATGACGAACCTGGTCCGCTGCTCGCTTCGCGTCACGGAGAACCAGAACTTCGTCAGCGACAGCCCCGAGTTCACCAGCATCCGCTCGAACTCCGGTGCCTCGCGCATGAACTCGGCGTACTCGTCTGGCGTGCAGAACCCCATCACCCGCTCGACTCCGGCCCTGTTGTACCAGGACCGGTCGAACATCACGATCTCCCCGGCTCCGGGCAGGTGCGTCACGTACCGCTGGAAGTACCACTGGGTCCGCTCGCGCTCCGTTGGCTTTTCCAGCGCGACGACTGTCGCGCCGCGCGGGTTCAGGTGCTCGGTGAACCGCTTGATCGTGCCGCCTTTGCCTGCCGCGTCCCTGCCCTCGAAGACGATGACGATCCGCTGGCCGGTGTCCTTGACCCAGTTCTGCAGCTTGACCAGCTCGATCTGCAGCATCCGCTTGGCGTGCTCGTAATAGTCGCGCGACATCCGCTCTTCGTACGGATAGTCCTCGCGCCAGGTGTCGACGGGAGTGCCGTCCGCCCAGAGCAGCACCGGGTCGTCGTCGTCGGTGTCTTCCACGGTCAGCCCGGCGAGGACCGCGAGGTCCTCGGGGTCCGTGGAACCAGGCGAAGGCAGCGATCTCATCACGCTTCTAGCAGACCACATCAGCCGGGCCAGGTCACGGGCTGGGGTAGCTGTTTGGCCGCACGTCGGCGCCGGGTTCTCTTCCATTTATCCGGAACGGACCGTGCGTCCTCTCCCGGCCCGGTTGCTCGCGTAGCCTGTGCGGCATGGGTGAGGCCGTGATCTACACCGACGGGGCATGCAGCGGGAACCCGGGACCCGGCGGATGGGGTGCCGTGCTGCGATACGGGAGCGCGGTGAAGGAACTGCACGGCAGCGAGCCGCTGACGACGAACAACCGCATGGAGCTGACGGCCGTGATCTCGGCGCTCGAGGCGCTGAACCGGCCGACGAGGGTCACGCTGTACACCGATAGCCGGTACGTGCTCGACGGGATCACCAAGTGGCTTCCCGGCTGGCAGCGCAACGGGTGGCGAACGGCCGGCAGGCATCCGGTGAAGAACCTGGACCTATGGCAGCACCTGGTCAAGGCGATGGCCCCGCACGAGATCACCTGGCGATGGGTCAAGGGGCACAACGGGGACCCGGGCAACGAGCGCGCCGACGAACTCGCCAGGCAGGGTATCGCCGAAGCCCTCGCCGCCGCCCGCTAGGCCCGGGGCAAGAAGACTACATCTCCGGCTGAAGGGGCTTCGGCCGCCAGCAGGGAGTTGAGTGCGCTCGTGACCGCGGTTACGAACGCGCGGTTTTCCGGGAAGGTCTTGGTGCTGACCAGGATCAGCCCTGCGTGTGGCCGGCTGGCTGCTCGGTACCGCGCGTGGAGCGACATGAAGTCCTTGATGTTCGCCGTAACCAGCGATCGTCCTGCCTCGGTCGCGCCGATAAGGATCTCTTCATCGGGCAGCCCGGTGAACTCGGGGCTGGTCACGACCGCCCGGACGTCGTGTCCCTTGGCGCACAACTGTTCCGCCATCGATCCAGGGAACATCTCGTCAAGGAGCAGACGGCGAGGCACCGGCGCTACCCGGCTAGGAGCTCTTGTTCGCGGCGCCAGGCCCGCTCTGCGTTCTCCTCGGCAGCGTCGGCCGCGGCCACTTCGGCGTCAATCTCGTCGGGATATGAGGCCCAGTAGCTAGTCGCCACGCGGATCAGCCGCACGGGAACCCCGGTGTTCTCGGAGATCATCGTGAGAAGCTCCCGCTCACCGAGGTCGGGCTCTGCGGCGCGCGCAGACCTGACCGCCCGCACGACCTCCCACACGTCCGGTCCGGCGGCTAGGCCGGCTCGCCGTCCGGTCGGGCCGGTCCTGAAGATCACGCCGGGGTGTTCCATCATGCGAAGCCCCTCGTCTACCAGCATGTTGGCCGCTGCCGATAGCGACAGCCCGTGGTTAATGGAGACAAACGCGGCGAGCCGGTCGGCTACCACCATGTCGAAACGCACGGGAGTCGGGTTCTTCTTCGGCATGGCTACAACGTAGTTTATTGGAGTCGCGACGTCCAGCTAGAAGTTCGCCACGCCGGCTAATAAGAAAGCAGGCCGCCCGCCGGAATGGCGGACGACCTGCGCGGGCGGAAGAGGCTTAGCAGCGGCCGACGTACAGGCCGGCTGTGTACGTGGTCCACGGGGACCAGTTGGTGCCGTTGTCGGACAGGATGATCGCGGACTTGGCGTTGCCGAGGGCGTTGTAGGTGGCCAGCGAGCCGTTGGAGGCATTGATCTGCCAGTACCCGAAGTCGTCGGTCGGGCTGAGAGCGTACTGGTTGCCGCCGGACTCGGCCATCGCGATCTCGGCCGCCATGAACGCATGGGACGGGTTGCCGCCTGCGGCGTCCCACAGCTGCTCCAGGCCTGAGCAGCCGAGCGTGCCGCTCAGCGAGCCTGACCCGCCTTGCGAGCTGGTGTGGCTCCCCTGAGTGGCGTCCTGAGCGGTTACTGTGCCGCCGCTGGAGTGGCTGCCGCTCCCGGTGCCGTCACTGTGGTGGCTGGTGCTCGTGGTCACCACCGGAGCGGCCGGCTTGGCGTGCTTCGGGACGTAGCTGCCGTGCTTCGGGACGTAGCTGCTCAGCGTGAAGTTCGCGGGCGGGTCGGACGGAACGAACAGCGTCTCGCCCGGGTAGATCAGGTTGGGGTCCGAGATGGTCTTGTCGTTCTCGTGGTAGAGCCACTGCCAGTCGGCTGCCTTGTGGTAGTAGTGCTCGGCGATCCCGGACAGCGTGTCACCGGACTTGACCTTGTAGTGCGTGTTGCTAGCCGGGCCGGACGTCGCGGCGTGCCGCGCCGTCGAGGTGCTGCTGACGCGGACGGCGTGCGCCGCGACCGAGTCGAGCGTCGCCGCCGCGGCCCGCTGCCCGGCGCTCCGCGTATCCGCTGCCGCGATGGTGCCCGGCTTGGCGGCGCCGGTGAACGCGTGCTGCGCCTGCGGCGCAGCGACCAGCGCCCCGGCGATCGCCATCGCGGGAGCCGCTTTGCCGGCCTTCTCCGCTACCTTCTCCACCTGTGAGGGCGCCGTGTGCCGCCCCCTGCGCCGGATCCGCACTGGCCGATGCTCACTCCGCCCAGCGGTCATACTCTCCCCAGGGTTGGGTGCCTTGCCCGGCCTACTCGGCTGCTAGCGGCAGCTTTCGGCGGAGCCTGTCACTGTCGGTAACACAAGGCTTACGTCCCGGTTTTGGGCGGTCTGTGTTGCTTTGTACCTACCGAGCCAATGGATGGAAGCATGGCAGGCAGCGGATATAGATCGCAGGCGAATCGAGTTTTTTCTGTGATGCATCTGTGATCAATACGCTGAGTCACGTACGAGGCGGTGCTGACCTGGCTGGCGGAGGTTGGGATACTTGCGGACGTGACTGATCTTCCCGAGCGCACGACCAGGTATTTCGAGGACTACGTCCCAGGGCTCACGATGGACTGCGGCACTGTCTCGATCAGCGAGGCGGAGATCATCGCGTTCGCCAAGGAGTACGACCCGCAGCCCTTCCACGTCGATCCGGTCGGCGCGGTCGACGGGCCGTTCGGCGGGCTGATCGCGAGCGGCTGGCACACGATCAGCCTGACGATGCGGCAGCTCGTCGAGCACTGGGTATCCCCGGGGACCAGCCTCGGCGCGGCCGGGGTGGACGAGATCCGCTGGCCCAATCCGGTACGTCCAGGCGACCGCCTCCACGTGCGCGCATCGGTCCTGGAAGCGCGCCGCTCAAAGAGCAGGCCCGACCGGGGCATCATCCGTTCGCTAGTCGAGGTGACAAACCAGGCTGGCGACCCCGTGCTGCGCTTGACCGCGATTAACTTCATCCTGGCCCGCGACTCAGGGTAGGAGGGGAGCGCAGGGGAGATTTCTCGCCGGTGTTCCGAAGGACTGCCGGCGAAAACTCTTCCCAAGCCCGGCGACCCCACTCAGCGCATGTACGGGCCGAGCGCGGCAAGGCCGCGCGAGGTAACTTCCTCAACGGGCCCGGTGGCATCAATCCCGACGAGGACGCCCTCGTCCGCGTAGAAGGCGATCAGCGGCGACGTCTGGCTGTTGTACACCTCGACGCGGTGCCGAATCACTTCTTCCTTGTCATCATC
>Ga0207665_10003096_pt1 | contig 11160 bp, 12 predicted proteins | sample LARL112metaG_FD_184351 | JGI IMG/M metagenome (GOLD analysis project Ga0207665, IMG submission 184351) | Corn, switchgrass and miscanthus rhizosphere microbial communities from Kellogg Biological Station, Michigan, USA - LAR L11-2 metaG... | ecosystem: Host-associated > Plants > Roots >...
ATTCTGAAAAACGAGCACCGGAGTAGCGAGAGCGTTTGAGCGCAAGTTCGCGCTTGCGTCACGGACGCTTGCCGAGAGAGTCCACAACAAATTGTCGCCGGCGATGTGCTGGTAATAAATTTGGCCGCTTACCTCGGTATTGTCCGCGTCTTGCCGCTGTCCCGAAGCTTGCTGCACGCGTTCATTCGGCACGGTGCGGTGAATTTCGCTGCGCGATACGGTAAACCGCAAACGATCGCGTTCCGAAAAATCGCGCTCATACGCGGCGGAGAAACCGCTGCCGTTCCCCCAATTTGTATAATTCTCCAGCACCGGCGGATCGAGATAGCGGTCCGTATGAAATCCCTGCCCGCTTACTTCATAGTGATTTTTTCTGCTCGAGTACCCGATTTCACCGCTGCCGCTGAGCGAATCAAAACTGCCAGCTCCGGATTCGAAACGTCCGTGCCACCCGGGTGGAGGATTTTTTTCTGTCGTTAATTCGATCACACCACCTAGTTTGCGGCCATACTCCGCGGCGTATCCCGCAGTCATCACACGCATCGATTCGACGTCGCCAGCGTCAAGTGGAGGAGCAAAGGCGGGCGAACGATTCTGCGTCAAGGGCATTCCGTCCAGCACGTACTGCACCTGATATTCGGAGCCGCGCGGGTGAAGTGCGCCGTTCGCTTCGTAAAGCCAGCCTGGCTGATCATTCACAAGATCGGAAAGGCTACGGCCTGCCTGGGGCGATTGATTTTCGCGAAGCGACTCGCCGCTGAGCGAGTAGACGGTTGCGGTTTGTGACCGATCGAGCAGTGTCGCCGCATCGCTGACTTCGACCTTGGTGGCTACGGAGGCTATGCCTAACTGCACTGCCACGCGAATAGGCACGTTGCTGCGCACTTCAATCAAGCCGGTCCAGACCGCGAAACCTTGCGAAGTTATGCTCAACCGATATACGCCAAAGGGCAGTTCCGCCGCCAGAAATTTGCCGTCAGCGCCGATCTCAAATTTTTTTTTCACCTGGTTCGATTCGCTGACCAACTCTCCTGCCGCTGCGCTGCTGCGCTCCTGCGGATCTTTGACTTCAATTTGCAATTCTCCCCGCGCTTGTTGGGCATTCGTGTGAACTGCGAAAGTCCAAAGCAGGAATACGAAAGGCGTTGTGATACCGCAGCACCGTTTCAGTTGGCGCCATTTATCACAGCCCCAAAATTGTAAAGATTGCGAGTCGGTTTGCATGGACTTGTCAACGTACCACATTGCGTCTCGCGAACGGCTGTTGCGGTTGGCAGCCCGCCTGCAAATAGTGAAGATACTTTGGTTTATAGATTGTCTTTTAAATAAGACTGGCGGTGCTCTTGTCGCAGGTGCGCCAATCGCTCACAATGCCAAGGCCAATCGCGGCAACATCTATTGGCAAACACTTAATGTCCACACATCCCATTACTGCTCTTCTGCAATTCTCCGGTATCGCTTTTGGTTCCACAACAGTGGCTTCGGAAAAAGTGGACGCAGCGTATGGAATGCCGAAGGGTAAGCTGCGGGAGCGTGCGGGAATTCTTTCTCTGGCGTACTCGGCCGACAGCGAAAGCGAAGTTACATTGGCCGCCCGAGCCGCGGAACATTGCCTGCGGGATGCCAGCGTTTTGCCAGGCGCGATTGACTGGATTATCGCATCCAGCGAAACGCACCACGCTTTTCCGTCGCTGGCTGCGCAAGTGCATCGTGCGATCGGTGGGCGAGAAAGTTGTGGCGCGCTGGACGTTGGCGGTGCGTGTTTGGGACTGTTAAACGCGCTGGCTGTCGCGAACTCATTCGTGCAATCGGGGCAGGCCGGTTGCGTGCTGGTCGTCACTGGCGATGTACACTCAAGAACTCTTACGCCGGGACGAGTGGCGGGTGAGTTCGGCGGACTGTTCGGTGATGGCGGCTCGGCTTTTCTGATGCAGCGCGGGGGAATTGATTCAAGCGAGAATTATTTTTCACCGCGGGATTTCTTTTTTGGTTGCGCATCGCAACTGCAGGAGGCGATTCAAATTTCGGCCGAGCCGGTCGATCGCTTGCGCGTGGTGTTTGATGGAGATGCGCTTTCTCGCGCGGCAACGGCGCGTCTTGAATTGTGCATTCGTGAACTCGAAAAGCGGAGCGGCATTTCGCGCAGTGAAGTGGGAGCATTTGCGACACATCAGCCGAACCCGCGGCTGGTGAAACTGCTCGCTAAAAAATCGGGAATACCGCTGGAACGGTTTCCGATGATCGCGGATACGCGAGGGAATCTCGGTTCAACGACTTGCGCGGCAGCGCTGCATTCCGCGCTGCACCACTTGCGTAGTTCCGCGTCAACGAAGCCCCAGCCGATCTTTGTTGCGTCCCTTGGCCCAGGATTATTGTTTGGAGGCGGATGGCTGCGCCCGGAGTTCTGATTGTGTTCGCACGGCGAGAGAATCGCGTGCTGTACCGCGATCGTTGCGGTAATCTGCACATTTGGCGACGATGGCAAGTCTAATGGCGCGGTGAAGATACCATCCGCGGAAATCGTTCCAGCGACGTTGCTGCCTCCAGCGATCCCATTCACGCTCCAGTTCACGGCGGCGTTGTTGGTGCCCGTGACGGCCGCTGTGAGCTGCAAGGTTTTCCCCAGGAATACACTTCCGCTGTTTGGCGTAATCGAGACGCTGATTGTGGTTGGAGGAGGTAGTGGGTTGGTGCCCGGGCTCGCGCCTCCCCCGCCACAGCCCGAAAGACTTGCGCAAGCTACCGCCAGCGGGAACAGCCAGCCCTTAGCCGGTGATCGCCATTGAAACGATCGATTGTTCCATCGCGGGAACTTGCGCATATCCGTTGAAATGCAGTCGAGTGGCCAGCGCAGGAATGAGCAGCGGAGCTGCCAGACGCCCATCGGTGGTGAGCGGCTGTAAGACGACTAAACATCATTCATGTCAAGTGCTTACGCTACTTCGGAGCGCAATGACAACGTTTTCTGAAAAGCGTGGGCAACTCCCAGGTGAAAAGGAATTTCTCACTTTGAAATTCCAGATGCACGCCGAAATTTCAATTCGGAGCGCGCAGGCAGCGCTTTACTTCGGGACTTCTTTACGTCATTACTTCTTTTGACTGGAATGAACCCTCTGACCACTCGCGGCGTCATGCCTATGTACAAGGAGAGCCGAGCCATCACTGCTCGCTTAAACCAGACCGTGCAGGAGTGGATCCTGTCCAATACCGCAGGAGAGATCGCCGCCGCCGTGGGGAGGCAGGACGCACATTGCGAAGCTGCCGAAGCGACTCAGCGTGAATGGGAATCGCTGCTCACGGAAAATGCTCCTTTGGCTTTTCGGGTTGCGCGAGGAGTTTTGCGCAACGATGCCGATGCGGAGGACGTGGCGCAGGAAGCGTTGCTTCGCGCCTACCGGCGATTTGCACGGCTGCGTGAGCGGACGCGATTTCGCGCCTGGCTGGTACGCATCAGTTTCCGAATTGCGCTGGACCGGCTCCGCTCCGCCAAGCGGCGCCAGCAACGCGAAACGCAATGGGTATTTGAGAATTCGCGAGGTGCTGCGCGTCCCGGCGATAGCAGGGAGTTCCAGGGGCAGTTCGATCGCGCCATGGATGAACTTCCAGAAAAGCAGCGGCTGGTGCTGCTGCTGACGGCGATCGAAGGCCATTCCTTGGATGAAGTGGCCAAGTTGCTTGCGGTCCCAGTGGGCACTGTGAAGTCCAGGCTCTTTTTTGCACGAAAAGCTCTCGCGGAGAAATTACAATGTTTTGTGAATCCTACCGGCAGCCGTTGATCGATGCTGCTGCTTCAGGCGGAGCGTTGCCACGCGAAGTTGCGGCACATCTCGCCGGCTGCGACGCATGTTCCTCTGGGTTCGCGGCGGAACAAGCACTTTTTTCTTCGATTGATTGCTCGCTGCATGCCGCCTCGAACGCCGAGATTCCAGCATCTCTCATTCCTGGTGTTCGTGAGGCGCTTGCGCGGAACGCATTTCCATTTGGCGGATTTCAGTGGCGCGCAGTTCTCGTTTTTGGCTCAACAGTTCTGATCGTCGGGATGCTCGCGCTCTGGCATACGCGCGCTGTTTCTCGAAACGAGAAGATACCAGCTGCGGTTGAGTCTCTTAGGACGTCTGTCACAGGTCCGGAAAAACAAATCGAATTCCCAACCAAGATCTCGCCGGGAGCGGTCCGGCGCGTGTCACGCAGGCCCCAGGTACGCCCAGTCGCCATGCGCTCCAATCTGGAGGTGATTATTTCGCCTGAGGAAGAGGTGGCCTTAGGAAAGTACGTCGCCATGGTGAACACAAAAAACGCGAATGGCTTGGCTAGCAACACCGCAAAGTGGGATCTGCGAGCTAGTTTTGAGCCACTGGAAATTTCGGCAATAGATTTGCGTGAATTGGCGATCCGGCCTCTTAGAGATGGAGACGCTGACTGACTTTTTGCTGAATGTGAAGGTTACGTTCGGAATTTACGTGACTGAGGAGCTACGCTATGAAAAAAAGTTTATTTTTAGTTTCCTTCGCATTCCTTGCTTGTTTTACGCCGCTGGGCGCGCAGGAAAGTTCTAAGAGCGGGAGCGCCGCAAAATCGGATGAGCGAACCGTCGCTGTCACTCCCCTGCGCGTGCAAGTGGTGTTCACCGAAAATGACGGTGACAAAAAGGTGGCGAGCCTGCCGTACTCGTTCACGGTAAACGCCGATGAACGACGAGCGCGTCCGGGTTCTCAAATTCGCAACGGAGCTCGAATTCCCGTTCCGACCGGTAAAGAGCAATTCACCTACCTCGACATCGGAACGAACATTGACTGTTCCGCAACTCTTCAGGATGACGGGCGTTTCAAGCTGATGATGACCGTGGAGCGAAGTTCGGTTTCATCTGAGGGTCCTTCGACGAACAGCCTGGCTCCCGTTGTCCGCCAGTTCAGGGCTGAAATGAATCCTGTTTTGAGAGACGGTCAGACGATTGAAAGCATCGTTGCGACTGATCCGCTGGGTGGGCACGTGTTTCATGTAAGCGTGACTCTCAATGTAGTGAAATGATTTGAAACTTCCCGCTATCTGGATGTTCCTAGGATAGACAAGAGCGACTGCGTTAGATCGGGATTCAAAAATCCATACCCTGCCTTGGTCAGCCTTTCCGGTACGACGCGCTGACTGCTGAGCAGCAGCGCGTCGGCCATTTCTCCCATCGCCAATCGCAACGCAAATGCGGGCGCAGGAACAAGTGCCGGACGATGCAGCCCGCTCGCCAAGGTTTTCGTGAATTCCGCGTTGCGCACGGGCTGCGGGGCGACCACATTCACCGGACCGCGCAATTCTCGATTGCTCAGCGAGAATTGAAGAATCTCGACGACGTCTGCGAGCGCGATCCATGACATCCATTGTTCACCGCTACCTATGCGGCCGCCGAGGCCCAATTTGAACGGCAGCATCATCTTAGGAAGAGCTCCGCCGTCTTTTGACAGAACGATTCCAAAGCGAGCCAGTACCACCCGTGTACGAAATTCCTCCGCTTGCAGGGCTTCCGCTTCCCATTCTTTACAAATGCCAGCCAGGAGACTATCTCCACGCGCGCTCTCCTCGGTCAGAACTTCGTCGCCGCGATTTCCGTAATATCCAATCGCCGAGGCACTCACGAACACATCGGGCTTGGCATTCATTTTCCCCAGGGCCGTGACAAGCGCGCGCGTCGAATCTACGCGGCTGGAACGCAAAAGTCTTTTCCGTGTGGCGGTCCATCGTCCGTCGGCGATGGAAGCGCCTGCGAGATTTATCACCGCCTCCGCCCCAACGGCCGCTCCGCCCAACTCCCCGGTTTCCGGGTTCCATGCCACGTCAAACGTGCCCGGCGCCCCACCCTCAGTTTTCGTCTTTGGGCGGACCAATCGGCACACCATGTGGCCGTCGCGAGCAAGTGCCGCCACCAGAGCGGTTCCCACCAGGCCTGTTGCACCGGTCACCAAAATCTTCATTGCTGCCTCGTACTCCGTCCGGCAAGTTTCATGTACAGATAGACTATACGTTCAAATTAGCGCGCAAGCCCGTTGGCGCATTGCGGGTCAATGCCATCCTGACGAACGCCTCGGTATTGAACTCTTGGGGCGGTTGAGCCGATATTGAATCCCGGTAAGCCGATTCAGGTAAAATGAGTTGAGTCATCCCATGCTCGTCAAAGTGCTCTATTTCGGCCGCTTGAAGGAACTCTCCGGTGCGCCGGAAGAATCTGTCGAATTGCCCGACGGCGCGCGCATTGAGGATCTCTTTACACACTGTGCTGCGACTCGTCCCGAGCTTCGCAAATTTCGCCAATCGCTGGTGGCTGCCTGCAACCGCGAGTTCGCAGCCTGGAGCACGCCTCTTCACTCCGGAGATGAAGTTGGCTTCCTGCCGCCGGTAAGCGGGGGCTGATTGCATATGCCCGCTCAGCATCCCCAGGATCGCATTCAAATCACGCGCGAAGTCATTCCTTCCGGCGCAATTGCTCGCATAGTTCGCGGGGATGATGACGGTGCCGTGGCAACTTTTGACGGCTGCGTGCGGAATCATTCTCATGGCCGCCGCACCTTGTATCTCGAATATGAAGCCTACGAAACAATGGCGCTGGCCAAAATGCAGGAAATTGCCGGGCATCTTCACCAGCGTTACCCGATCCATCGCGTCGCCATTGTGCACCGGCTGGGACGCCTTGAAATCGGCGATACCAGCGTGTTTATAGCGGTCAGTTCCGCTCACCGGAGCGCCGCTTTCGATGCCTGCCGCTATGCGATTGACACGCTGAAAAAGACAGTGCCCATCTGGAAAAAGGAGTTTTTCGCGGACGGCGCGATCTGGGCCGACGGCGAACTCCCGCCAGTACCTGGAGAGCCCGCAACGTGAAGTGTCCGTGGAGACACCCACCGAAAAATCGGCATCCAAGTAAATCGATGACCGCCCTTTGCTCCCGCCAAACCACTCTGGCTGCCAGGATATCTGTCGGCGTGCCCGTTGTCGTGTGTTATCTGGCGATCGCCGCCGTGAGTTACTCCGAAGCGCTGCCAAATCAGCAAACGAATCCCAACCGGCCGCCATGGGCGCAAAAAAACAAGACCGTCGATGCGTCGGCGGCTCCTCCGGCGAAGGCTGAAGCTCCAGACCCCGCGCAGGACCGCGCAAAAATTAAAGTCAGCGTCAACCTGGTGAATGTCCTGGTCAGTGTCCTCGACGAGCACAATCGTCCCGCGCCTGATCTACCCCTTGAAGCATTCCAGGTGCTGGACGAGGACAATCCGCAAACCATTGCGGTGTTCGAGAAAGAAACGCAGCAGCCGCTTGATCTGGCCTTGATGATCGACGCCAGCCTGAGCGCGCAGCTCGGTATGCCTTCGCAGCGCCAAGCTGCCGCACACTTTATTCAGCAAGTGCTCCGCGCGGGTGACCGGCTCGCCGTTTATGCCTTCGACGAAAATGTCACGCAGATTGCGGCATTTTCAGACAATGTGGCGCACCTGCAGGACGCCATCCGACGCATCCCGCAGGGGGCGGGGACTTCCATTTACGACGCAGTCCTTCTGGGATCAAAAGCGCTTGCGAGACAGGGATCGGAACGACGTCGGGTAATTATTCTGATCACTGACGGCGGCGAAACCACCAGCCGTGCGGATTTTGATTCCGCGCGCCGCGAAGCGGTCCGTACAAGCACGCTGCTCTATACGGTGGTTGTTCGCCCCATGAAAAATGAAAGCGGCCGCAACACGGCTGGGGAACACGCGCTGGAGACGATTACGGACACGACCGGCGGAGCGGTTTTTTATCCCGATTCCTCAGCGGAGCTGGATTCCATTTTCGATCGCATCAATCGTGAATTGCGTACGCAATACCGGCTTGGCTACTATCCAAATCCGCGCGGACCGGCGGACACCTATCGCCGCATCGAGGTGACGGTTACACCGCCAGCTTCCAACGAGACGAAAGAGGCATCTACCACCAACGCAGCCACGAAAACCGTGGGCCCGGGAGAAACGTCAGCCTACTCGGTTCGACACCGCAAATCCTACTACACGGGTTTGCCGTAGGGTTTTGCATATCGCCCAAGAGCGCATACCTCCTTCTTGAAGGAGCCCACACTAAACGCGTTTTCTTCCGGCCGTGTGTTTCTTTTATCGCAGAACTGATAACTTAGACTGGCAAGATAATTTCTATGACTGCTAATTACCTGGATGTGGCGATTGAAACCGCGCTTGAGGCCGGCAAAATTCTTCGCGAAGAATATGCTCTGACGCCTGATATTCGCTACAAAGGTGACGTCGATCTGGTAACGCAAGCCGACCGCCGCAGCGAGCAAGCGATCGTGACGCGGCTTTCCAAACATTTTCCGGAGCACAGCATTGCCGCCGAAGAAGGTACGGGTCATGTGCGCAGCTCTGAATTCCGTTGGCATGTGGATCCGCTGGATGGGACCACAAACTTCGCGCACAAATATCCCTGCTTCGCCGTTTCCATTGCTTTGGCAGAGAACGGAAACGTCCTTGCTGGCGTCGTCTACAATCCGATCCATGATGAACTGTTCGCGGCGGCGCGTGGTGAAGGCGCGACTCTAAACGGTAAGAAGATTTCCGTATCGAAGGTGGCGACACTCTCCACCAGCCTGCTCTGCACTGGATTCCCCGTGCACAAGCGTCGCGCCAATCCGAACATTCATTATTATTACGATTTTACGATGCGATCGCATGGAGTGCGCCGCGATGGCTCCGCCGCTCTTGACCTGGCCTGCGTCGCCGCCGGACGCTTTGACGGATTTTGGGAATTTGGACTCAAACCGTGGGACACCGGCGCTGGGGTCTTGCTCGTTCACGAGGCCGGCGGGACTGTTTCCGATTTCGACGGTCAGCCCTATCAGCTCGGTGGTCCGGTGATTCTGGCGACGAATTCTCTGATTCACGAAGAGATGCGCGAGACGGCATTGGCCATTTCAAAGCGCGACGCGAGCGCCCCTTTGCAGGCTCCGCTGCAAGATGCTAACAAATTTTAGCTGATAACAATTCTGTGTCGAAAAAAATGGCCCGATCGTCGCCCGCGAATTGTCGAGAGCCATTTGCTCCTGGCCACGTGCTCCAATCAGCCTCTATTTGGCACCCCACTCTGAATACAGCTTGCTGATCGTAGATCCGATCGAGAGCTGCCAGGAGAAGATGGCGATGTTCTTGAATCGCTCCGGGACGGCGTATTGGTCGACTGCGTCTTCCACCGGCACTCCGGATTTGTACATTTTTTCGGCTTGAGCGGCAATGTCATCGAAGAGGTCAGCGAAAAGTTGCACATCGTTGCGGCTAGCGATTTGGCCGTGTCCGGGAATGAAGATGGTGTCTTTGTCGTACGATAAAAACGTCTTCAGAGTGGAACGCCAGCCGGAAACGGTGGCTTGATCGTCAAACGTAACCGGATACATGTGGTTGAAAAGCAGATCGCCGGCGTACACCACATTTTGATCGGGAACGCGGACAATAATGTCAGTGCCGGAATGACCCGGATAAGTTTCTACCACAGCGGTAAGGCCGCCGAGAGCGAGCTTCACAGGCAGCTTTGCGGGATCGAACCGCCGGTTTGGAAACGCGAGCACGCTCGAATTGGCGGCGGTGAAGATATTTCCTAACGTGGCGACCAATTCTTCGGCATGCTTACGTGCAACTTCTGTTTTGGCGCTTTTCGCGCGAGCTTCCGCCGGCGCCAGAAACGTGGCCTTGTCAACTGACTGCATTGCGCCGTACTTGTCAAAAATCCTGCCCGGCACACCGGCATGAGCCCAAATCGCTATGCCATTCGCACCATAAAAGGAATTCCCTAGAGTGTGATCGAAGTGATAGTGGGTGTTCAGTGCGCCCATGATTGGTCCCTGGCTTAACGTACGCAACGTTTCGTATTGAAAACTAGCTCCGGCAGGGCTGACGTAGCCTTCCACAAGCAATGAGGCACTTTTGCCGATCAAGAATCCACCATTGCACATGGTCTGCAAACCTTTGGAGGTGTCGGAAATGGTGGCGTACAGCCCGTCACCTACTTTGCGGACCGAGGCAAAGCCTTTGTCTACAACCGGCGTTTGCGCGATGCGCGAATCTGCGGTCAATGATTTTGCCAGCGCTGGCAAGGGAAGGAATTGGTAAGCAGCCAGGAGAGCGCTCCACTGAGACGTGCGACTAATAAACTCGCGACGCGAAAACGAAGCGGATGCGGACGAGCTGGTGGAAACCATAAAACCCCCGAGTTGTGATATAGGACGCTTGGTGGGCGGTGCATGCCGAATCGAGTGCTACGTTACTTTGAATTTCCGTCAAATAACAAGACAACCCGGAACTGGCAAATGCGTGACCATTTCCGGGTGTCCGGATCTTTGTTTCGTGGTCTGCTACTTTTGTTTGGCGATGATCAAACCTGAGATTTTTTTGTAGGTTGCTGCCGGAATGATTTTCTTGTTCGACAGGTCGGTTTTCTTGGCATAAGGCCGCCCATCGATAATCTTCTGCGCATAGGCGTCGCCGATGCCCGGCAGCGCCTTCAGTTGGTCGAGCGAAGCAGAATTAATGTCGACCAGATCTTTCTGAGCGGCGGTGGAACCTGCGGCTGCGGATTTGCCCGCAGCCTGCGGAGCAGGATGCGACACCGCAATGGAAACTCCGAGCACGGCTACCATCACGGCCAACCACATGGTCTTTAAGATTCTCATACCCTAATCCTCCTTTATGTTTTCGGTAGATTTTTTGGGCTGGCTATTCCGAACTCGCTACTTTTCTGCGGCGCGGTATCCCGCTTTCTGTGCATCCGCTTCGGTCATGTACTTTCCTTGTTTCGTCTTGCCGTACCAGCGGGTGCCCGGCTTGTGATAGATGCCGGAGTCGGTATTCACCCAGACCATGCCGTTGCTATTCGCGGGAGGTGCTTGATGCTCGGTGGTCGTGGCCTTGGTCGAAGCATTCGATGAATTGCCTGCATTGGATGGATTGTCTGTTCTGCTGGCAGGTGCCGGAGCCGCTGCGGGCGATGATGTGGACGACGACGCGCTCGGCGATGATGTCGGAGCCGGCTTGCGCGACGTAGCGCTGGTTGCCGGCGCAGACTGTGCGTTCGCAGAGTCAGTGTTCTCGGTAGCCTTGGATTTCTTCGATCGGCTCTTTTTTGCGGTGGTCGCATCCGAACTGGCCG
>Ga0207665_10003097_pt1 | contig 11157 bp, 11 predicted proteins | sample LARL112metaG_FD_184351 | JGI IMG/M metagenome (GOLD analysis project Ga0207665, IMG submission 184351) | Corn, switchgrass and miscanthus rhizosphere microbial communities from Kellogg Biological Station, Michigan, USA - LAR L11-2 metaG... | ecosystem: Host-associated > Plants > Roots >...
TCTGACGATTAGAGCCGGCTGGCGTTAACCGGGTTACAATTTTTATTCGGCAGAGCTGCACGTTACCTTGACCGCCGGCCTGCCGCGGCGGCCTTACGGCAATTTCTTGCCCACAAAAATCCAACCGCTTCACCTTGAGTACGGCGGCTGGGCCGGCTTGGCTGTGCAAGATATTTCACCAGCACCCGGGCAAAGTTATTGCAACTCATTGTCGACATCGCGTCAGCATAAAAATCCTTGCGGATGCCACGGGATGCGCGTCCGACGAGTTTTTTGCAAGGACGCATATCTTGTCTAGTGACAGAAGCGCTTCAATCGTTTCAGGAAATTGCCGATCTCCCGCGATCAGCGGCCGGAAAGGTTCAACAGTTCAAACGGAGCGTCAGGAACTTCGTCAAAAATCAGGACATGATTGGTCTCATCGCTATGGCGCAACTTGCGCAGCGCGAGACGCGCAGCCTGCAGCGCTGCTGCCAGCATCCAGAGATACCACGTGCTCTTCAACAGCAAAGCGTGTTCCAGGCTGGGCAGGATGGAAGCAAACGCCCACAGGCCGAGTACGTAGAGCAACACGATGACGGTGGCGCTCTGTTTCCAGGCGGGATACGCGCACGCAAAAGGAATTTTCGCGAACCGCCGCAACAGGCCGTCGGCCAGGAGATAGCATGCAGCTATCAACACCGCAACCAGCGCGCCGCCCGCCGTCAGGCCCCAAAAGAACAGATACAGCGGCAAACAGACCGCCAGTATCCAGGGCAGGACAAATGTCATGATCACCTTTCTGGCCGCGTCCGCCGACTCGGGCTGGCGATGGTCCAGAGTTACCTTATGCACCCAGTTCGCCTTGATCTCCGCCGGCAGGTCAAAGACAAAGCGCAAACCGCAGATCAGAAAATAGGCGAGCGTTAGCGGCACGGAAATCAGGGCCGCGCTGGGCGCTGCCGTGGGCCCTGCCGTCTCATTGAAAGCGGACACCAGTGTCTGCGACGCAATCACAAAGCCCAGGCCCGCGAAAGCGCCGAACAACAATGAATGGCGCTCATTGCGCAGGAGAGTTTTCATGGCAAAGCGGTAAGTAGCCCGCTCAAAGGGCGAGCGCAACATAAAGCGGTCCATCAGCCGCATGGGAAACAGGTTCCTGGGCTCGCGGTTTCGCAGCGTGGTATCGAGCGTTTCCGGAATGCGGATGAAATAGCGATAGTAGCTCAGCACATACACCATCGGGGCCAGCAGCGTAACCGCAACAACCGCAAAGATGCCGATTCCGGCCATCTGCGCCAGCCCGGCATTGGCTTTGCCCATGATCGTCCGCGACAGTCCGAGAAACCAGACCGGTGGAAGCCATCGCAACAGCGAATGCGGTCCCCTGGCAAGCGCTGGAAGCATTGGCGTGACGGCAAACGTGCTGAAGAGCAAGCCAAGCAACAGGACCACGATCAGCACGCGGAGATAGATTGAGATGCGGCGAAACAGGCTGTCCGGCAGCGCGACCATCAACGCGCCAATCAATGCGAACATGGCGAAGAACACGAACAGGCTGGCCAGCAGCACTCCGGCAAAATGGGCCCGGACAAAATAGAGATAGGCGGCAAACTTTGGCTCTTCCATGGTGACTTCCATGGGGAAAAAGAGCGAGGAAACGGCGTTTACGTCCACCGCAAATGCCAATGCGATCAGGACAATCGCCGTGATGTTGGCCAGAAAGATCCGGCGAGTGGGAATGGGCAGCGGCGCCAGGTTCATGTAATCGCGGCGGTCAGGGAAGATGCTGTCCCACTTGAGCACGGTCACAATGCCGGTGATGACCATGGAAAACGTGAGAAAAAAATACTGGTCGGGCACAGAAGCGGCGTAAGGGTCGAAGTTCTGGTTGCCGCGAAAATAACGGAGCAGGCCGGAATATTTGTCGAGCAGGAGGATGGAAACAAACGCGCCGGGCGCGGCCAGCAGCGCCAATACGGCGCCTGCGCCCAGTTCAAGGCCGCCTTCGCCGCTGCCGGAAAACAAGCGCATCCCAAAATGCGCTACCAGCCGCCAATAAGGGCGCTCCAGCAGCCGCATCCAGCGCTTGTGGATTGCCGTGCGTGTTGCGGCGATCACGGGGCCGCCATCACTTCCACAATGTCGTGCGCAATCTGCTCGGCATCCTGTTCCTGCACCAGGTGCGAAAACGAATCCTCCAGCGTTTTCAGGCCCGTCATCCGGCTCACCTCGCCGACCGAGCCGTGTGCCGCCACGTTTCCTTTGCTCAGGATCAGCAGGTGGGAGCAAAGTTTCTCCACCACCTCCAGAACGTGCGAGCAATAAAGAATGATCTTGCCCTGGTCGCTCAGCGATTTCACCACCTTGCGGAAGATCATGGCGGAGGTTACGTCCAGTCCGGAGAGGGGTTCGTCAAAGACCAGGATTTCCGGATCGTGCATCAGGGCGGAGATCAGCAACACGCGCTGCCGCATGCCCTTGGAGTAAGAAGCGATGGTGGCATGGCGAAACGGAAAGAGCAGGAACAGTTCCAGCAGCGCGTCAGCCCGCTTGCGGACCATCTTCTGGTCCATCCCGCGCAGAATGCCGACAAACTCCAGGTATTCCCAGCCCGTCATATAGGGATAAAGCAGCGCGTCCTCAGGGACGTACCCCAGAATCCTTTTATAGGCGGGCAGATCATCTTTGATATTGGCGCCGTGAAAGAGGACCTGGCCGCGGGTGGGTTCCATCAGGCCGGTGATCATCTTTACCGTGGTGCTTTTCCCGGAGCCGTTCGGCCCCAGATAGCCGAGAATCTCTCCCGGGCGCACCGTGAAGTCCACATTGCTCACGGCAGGCAGGCTGGCATAACACTTGGTAAGTCCCCGAGCCTCAAGCATAAGGTCGCCTCAAGAAGGCCATCTCAGGAAAGACACCGCTCGCAACTTCTGGGTTCCCGGAAACAGCGGCAAATAATCCTGTGCGGGCCCGAATTAAATCCGGTAGAATCAGGGTGTCAGGCGCTATTCGAGAATACTACATATAAAGAATACTACATAGGATCCACAAGGGACATGGAAACTGCAGCAAGAATCTCTCACACATCGGCGCTGATCCTGCAGACCATCCGCTCAGGATACGTTTACGGTTTTGACATCATGGACGTCACCGGGCTGCCCAGCGGCACCATTTATCCCGCGCTGCGCCGCCTGGAGAAGGACTCGCTGGTCCGCGGTGACTGGGAAGACAGCCGGATTGCCGTGCGCGAAGAGCGTCCGCCCCGGCGTTATTACAAGCTCACGCGGCAGGGCAAAGATGTGCTGGCCAGCGCCGTGGAGCGCTATCCGCTGCTCGCCCGGCTGGCCCCGGAAGAGAAGACGGCGCGACGGTAAAAGGAATGTTGTGCAGGCTAATCCTCAAATTCGGCCGCTGATCTGGCAATGTAAGCTGCTGCTGCGCAGCGCGAGTCTGCTGGTCCCAAAAGCGCAACGCGGCGAATGGTACCGCGAGTGGTATGGCGAGATATGGCACTGGCTGCACTTTCTGGCTGAATCAGGCCGGCTGAATTCGCATACATCGATGGAACTGGCGCGGCACTGCTGGGGCGCGTTTCCTGATGCGGCCTTCCATCGCTTTAGCCAGAAGAAAGTTGTGCGCGCCTTTGACGAAGTCCCGCGCACAGCACGCTTCTGCCTGGGATCCATCTTCTTCGTCCTGGTTTTTCTGGTGCTGGTCACCGGTTTGGCGCCGACCATACGGTCAGGTTTCAAGCCGCTGCCCTTCCAGCAGCCCGACCGTCTTGCTTACCTTGCGATGCACGGCAGCTTTACCAAATATGACGAAGAAAATCTGTTTCGCGCGGCGGCACAATGGGCGGAGCGGAGCAAAACAGCGGAGATGGTGGCAGCCTATTCCTGGCATCCGGTGGGCCTGGTTTTTCCCGACAAAGTGGTCAACGACATCAGCGCGCGTGTTTCACCGAACTTTTTTGACCTGCTGGGCAACAAGGCCGCTTTGGGCCGCTTGTTTACGCCGGCCGACGAAACGAATTGTGCGCCGTGCGTGGTGATTACCGATCGTTTGTGGAAGGCGGAATTCAATTCAGACCGCAACATTGTGGGCAAGACCATCTCCGTGGATGGGCGCCCCGGGACAGTGATCGGCGTGCTTCCGGAAAGTTTTGTCTTCACCTTTCCTGAAGTGTCTGTCTGGCTGTTGCCCCGCTGGGGTACAACCACCAACAACTTTGCCGACCGCACGGGCGCTGTGCTGCGCATGCAGCCACAGGCCACGCTGGCGCAGGCAAAACAGGAATTCGCGCAGATGGCCGAGAAAGACGGCTATTCCCAGCCGCAGATGGAATCGTTTGTTTCGCGCGCGCACCAGGGCGTGAAGTTATATTTGTTTTTCACGGTGCTGTCGTTGTTCGGAGGCATTGCGCTGGGCAGCAGCCGGCTGGGTGGCGCCAAGACGCGCAAAATCAAACTGAGCTTCGTCCACGGATTGCGTTGGTGGGGGTTTTTCTCCGTAAAGACCCTGCTGCTGTTGGCCATCTGCTTTGTCGGTTCGCTGGAGCTGACAGGCAGGGTTTCCATCATGCTTACCGGGTCCGTGCATCCTCTGGTTGGCCCATTCTCCACCTGGCTGTTTCTTGTTACCGCGATGATCGCTCTTTCGTGGTCACTCTATGACCAGGGACGCCGCTGCCGCTTCTGCCTCAGACGGCTGGGCAACGAGGCGTCCGTGGGGACGCCCGGTTACCTGTTTCTCGGTTGGTGGGGGACAGAGCTGGTTTGCTCCGATGGCCACGGCTTGCTCCACGTACCAGAGATGAAATCGAGCTGGCAGGAGTTTGACCAGTGGGTCTCACTCGACGAATCGTGGAAGCCGCTCTTCGAGCACGAAGAGCCCGTTCACACGCCGTAATCTCCGCTCTTAGAAGCTGCCGCCGTTTTCCGGACCATCATCATCGTCATTGGTCATGCCCGCAAAAGGATCGTCGTCATCGCCGGCGCTTCCCGGCTTTGTTTTGGCTGAAGCCTGGTCGCCGGAAGCCTTGCCCTTCTCCTGCTCTTTCTTGTGCTGCTCACGCATCTGCTTGAGCTGCTCTTTTTGTTCCGGAGTCAGTACGCTGAACATCTGCTGGTGCGCCTGTTTACGGAGCGCCTGCGTCTTTTCTTTCTTCTGCTCGTCGGTAAGTGAACTGTCCTGGCGGATGGCCATTCCCTGCTTGCGCATGTCCTTGCCAATCTTCTGGAACTGTTCCTTCTGCGCATCTGTCAGGTTGAGCTTCTGGGCCAGCATGGCCATGTGCTGGCGCTGGCGTTGAGCAGCGGCAAAGCGCCCGCGTCCCTGGCGACCAGTGGTCTGGCTCTCGCTTTGCGATGGGCTGCTTTGTCCCTGGTCTTTGTTTTTATCCTGGTCCTGCGCCTGACTGGCCAGCGGCAGCAGCAATACCGCTGTAACGGCTGCAAATAGAATGCGATGAATGAATCGGTGCATGGGTCTCCCCTCCCGCCACATACTAACCCGCATGGTCCGGGGAAGTTCTTTTCTCCGTCCCAAAGGTAACTTTTGTATTTGTTTCGGGTTTGTTACCTTTGGTAATGAGGAAAAAGGCGATGAAGAGATTTCTGGTTTCGGCGGCGCTCGGCCTGATGGCGCTTGCGCTCATCGGGCAGGAGCACAATCACGAACAAGCGGGGCAGGCGTCCGCGGCACAGGGCGAATTGAATGCCACCACGGAAGCCATGGGGCGAAGCCACAACCATGAAGAGCACGAACACATGGCCGCCCACATGCACATGACCGAGCTGCGCAAAGCCCAGCCGGGCGATTCTGCTAAAGCGCAGCAGGTGGTCGACCAGGCCCGCCCTGCGCTGGAAAAATATCGCGACTACAAAGTTGCGCTGAATGAAGGCTACAGGATTTTCTTGCCCAACGTCCCGCAGAAGATGTACCACTTCACCAATTATCAGTACGCCATTGGCGAAGCCTTCCGCTTTGATCCCACCAAGCCGACTTCTCTCCTGTATGAAAAGCACGGAGACGATTACAAGCTGATTGGCGCCATGTATACGGCGCCGGTACGCTTCAGCGAGCAACAGCTCAATGAGCGGATTCCGTTGAGCATGGCGCAATGGCATCAACATGTAAATATGTGCAAACCGCCGAGCGGCAGGGAATTCGAAGCCCTGCGCAAAGACGCCAAATTCGGGCTCAACGGTTCCATCACCACGCAGGAAGCGTGCGAAGCCGCAGGCGGAACTTTCATGCCGCACGTCTTCGGCTGGATGGTGCACATGTATCCGTGGGAGAAAACGCCGGAGGAGATCTGGTCCCTGGAGCGCCAACTCAAGGACAAGCCGGGCTCAGAGCATGAGCACCACGATCATGGCGACATGAAATAACATCCCGAACGCAGTGAGGGAGCCCTATTGCAAAGTTGCTGACGTGGCCCGATTCCATCCTGTCTACGACGCGCTAAGACACTACCGGAACCCAATTCAACCTGAAGATTATTTGAGCTGATAGGGATCCCTCCCCTTCGGCAAGCTCAGGGTCGGGATTACAGAAAAGCTAGCCAATCCTAATCCCAATTTCCTGCCCTGAAACTTCCTTTGTCGCCGGATGGCGCAACGCCGCGACTGCGAATTCGGTCCCTGGCTCAATCAATATCGGGTCCAGAGTGTAGCTACCCGGCTGTACTGAGAGGCGGGCCTTGATTCCAAAATATTCCGGAAACTCTACATTTTGTTGCGCACCGCAACAGACGTAGAGAGACAGCAGATCACAAAACTGCAAAACGCCGGTGAGGGCTTCCAATTCTTTGGCCGTGTATTTCTGTTTTGCGGCGAGCTTTGCCTGCCTGTCAAATTCATTTTGCATGAAACGCGCTTCAACCTCACGCTCGGATTCAGAGAGCCTGGAAGCGCTTTGCTCCGCGATGCGCATGAAGTGCCGGCTCACAATGTATCCACCCGCGGGGCTGACGGATTCGGCCACATCGATGGATTTCTCCCAGGCATTCACGAACTCGCCCACGCCGCAGGCAATGAACGATTTTGGACAGCCCTGCCGGACAGAGCGGCTCTGCATGATCGCTTGTGCGTCAGGCACGCCCCAGCCGGCATCGTGCAACGCAATCGCTCGTATGATTTGAGCGTCAACGGCCGGCAGGTCGACGCCGGTCAGCTTTGCGGCAAACTCTCCGGCCAGCGCGGCGTGAGAAGGCTGTGTAATCATCCAGCAGCTCTCGTGTATCTCGCGCTGCGTGCGCTCCACCACGCTCCATGCGGGCAGAAATTCAGCACTGGCGGCAGGGGCGGGATCAAGAGGGCGCAGGATCATCAGCTTGAGCGCCGTTTGGCCATGCGCCGTGGCACTGCCATGGCCCTGGCCGGACCGCTGCTGGACGGCGGCTTCTTCATGCCTTCCAGCAGTTCCTTGAGCGCGGCGGCGTTATTGCGCTCCACGTCCTTCGACGCGTAGATCAAGGTCACCTGATCGTGCTCAAACAAAAGCCGGTACAAGGTCTCAAGCTCGGCGGAAGCTTCCGGCGTGCTCAACTCCTTGAAGTAGCGTTTCTTGAAGATGATCCAGTTGGCGCTGGAATGGAACCATTTGCGCAGACCCTCTGACGGGGCAAGCTTCTTCAACCAGTGGTCGATGCGGGCCTTCTCTTTCTTGATTCCGCGTGGCCAGAGGCCATCCACCAGCACACGCTGGCCGTCAGCAAGAGAAGGCTTTTCATAGGCGCGTTTGATTTCAACCGGCATGGAATTTGCCGCAGTACGGTCCCCAGGGGTTTTCAAAACGCTGCGCTATAGACATAATAGTCACTTGAGCCGAATAGCGTCCATTCTTCTGATGATGGCAGTGGCCGGACTGCTGTCCGGTTGCGGCAAAGATCAATCCAAAATGACCGATGCCGAATTGGGACTGAACGCGCAGCAATCCCAGGGGCGCAAGGTCTACAACATTTATTGTCTCAGCTGCCATCCCGCATATTCTTCCCACGGGAACAAAGGGCCGGGGCTGAAAAACCTATATCAGAAGCAATACCTGCCCAGCGGCCTGACCGCGACTGACGAACACGTGATGCAAAGCATCGTTCGCGGCCGTGTCATGATGCCGCCCTTCGGCGGCCAGTTGGACCAGCAGGAACTGCAATCGCTGGTGGCGTACCTGCATACGCTGTGATTGCGCGCAGCTTATTTTACTTTTGCCGTCGAAAGTATAATAAGTGCTTCTGTAACTTAACCTCAGTTGAATTAGCAGGCTATCCGCAAACGCTGCAGGTCAGGGCGTTCCACGTCCGGGGACCGAGAAGTTCGAATGCCCATGGGAGCGTTCCGCTTCCTTGAGCTCTTGCTCGAACTCCTCTCCTTGCTCGTACCAGAGGCTGACGTTCCGCCACGCCACAAAGCAGCACACAAGAAAGATCGCCGGCAAGAAGATGAATGGCGTCCACGGCCCCACGCCAATAAATACCAGGAAGGTGTACAGGCTTCCCAGGCCCGCCGCCAGCATTACGCGCGCAATCAGCATGGGGAGCGTCAATACCGCGCAGCGATGCGTGCGCGGATCGGGGAACGAATGCCGGTCAATGAAAGATGCAACGATATCGGCGCCGATCAGGATGATAAAGATCGATGCGCCGCAATAGGCCAGGAATCGCAGGAATGCGGAGTGGGAAATTCCGGCCCCGGCAAACAGCGCAGAGGCCGCAATCGGCGCCCAGTGCCCCAGCGGAGCATGCAGGGCCGCCAGCCTGCGAACGAGTTTGCGCAAGTCTTCTCCCACAGAACCAACTCACCGAACCTGAAGTTTAGGACCAATTTCAGCCGGTTGAAAGTTACCTCGGTGTCCGCCCCGGCAAAGGGACGGGGTTGCGAAATGTCAGGTGTGAACATTCGCCAGAAAGGTAAGGGTCCCTCACTCCGGCCGGAATGTAAATCATCCCACCTCCACCAGGCCATACCTTCTCTGCCAGTGCTGGCGCAGGTGCTGCATCACTCGCTTGCGGTCTTCCAGAGAAATTTCCGGGTCCTTTTCTTCCACCAGCTTTGCGGCTTCCACCTTTGCCAGTTCCAGCAGGTTGCGGTCGCGCAAAATGTTGGCGATGCGCAGGCCGGGCATTCCGGCCTGCCTGGTGCCGAAGAAATCTCCGGGGCCACGCAGCTCCAGGTCGAGTTCGGCGATCTCAAAACCATCCTGCGTGCGCACCATTTGATTAAGGCGGCGCTCAGCCTCGGGTGAAACCTTGCCGCCGGTCATGAGCACGCAATAGGATTTGGCTGCGCCGCGGCCAATGCGTCCGCGAAGCTGGTGCAGCTGCGACAATCCAAAGCGCTCCGCATGCTCCACCACCATCACGGTGGCATTGGCCACGTCCACGCCGACTTCAATCACCGTGGTGGACACCAGCACGTCAATTTCGCCGGCCTTGAAGCGGTGCATGGTCTGTTCTTTTTCTTCGGCGCTCATTCGGCCGTGAAGCAGGCCCACGCGCAGGTCAGGAAAAATCTTTTTTCGCAGCTCGTCATACATATGCAAAGCGGCCTTGAGTCCCGTCTTTGATCGAGCGCCCGCCGGCCCGGCGGCAAATTCCATTTCCTGCTGCTCCGCCGGCGCGCCTTCAATCACGGGATAGACGACGTAAGCCTGGCGGCCAAGCTTGACCTGCCTGCGCACGAAGTCCCAGACCTCATCGGCGCGCTGGTCGGAAATCTTGCGCGTGGTGATGGGCGTGCGTCCGGGCGGCATCTCGTCGAGCACGCTGGTATCGAGATCGCCATAGAGCGTGAGCGCAAGCGTGCGCGGGATAGGCGTAGCGGTCATCACCAGGGTGTCCGGCTCGGCATCGCCTTTTTTCATCAGCTTGAAACGCTGCATCACGCCGAAGCGGTGCTGCTCGTCCACGATCACAAGGCCCAGCTTGTGGAACTCAACTTTTTCCTGGATCAAGGCATGCGTCCCGATGACCAGGTGAACGTCACCGCGCGCGATGTGGCGGCGGGCGCTGCGTTTCATGTCTTCGTCCAGCGAGCCGGTCAGCAGCAGGATGCGATAGCCGGCCACGTCTTCCAGGATGTGCCGCGCGGAAAAATAATGCTGCGTAGCCAGGATTTCCGTGGGCGCCATGAATGCCACCTGGTATCCGTTCTCAATGGCGATGACGGCCGCCTGCAAGGCGACGATGGTCTTGCCTGAGCCGACGTCGCCCTGAAGCAGGCGGCGCATGGGCGAAGGATGCTGCATGTCATGGGCAATTTCGCCCAGCACGCGCTTCTGCGCGGCGGTGGGCTTGAAAGGCAGAATTTTTTTGATCGCCTGGCGGACGCTTTCCGTCAGGGCGAATGAGATGCCGGGACGCTCGCGCATCTTGCGCCGCTTCAGCTCTAATCCGACTTCAAGGAAGAAGAGCTCTTCAAAGATCAGCCGTTTGTGGGCCGGGGTGGCATTATTCTGCAGTGCGGCAAAAGCCTCGCCTTCGGGAGGAAAGTGGACCTGCTCAAACGCGAGACGGCGGTCCAGCAGGTCCAGCCGGCGGCAGAGCGCAGGCGGCAGGCCGTCAGGGATCTGCTGCGCCAGATTTTGCAGAGCGCCATAAATGATGCGGCGGAACCAGCGCGAGGTGAGTTTGGTGTTGGCCGCCGATTCGTAAATAGGCACGATGCGGCCAACCTCGAGCGACTCAATGTCCCTTGCGCTTTCCAGATCAAGTTCGCCCTCGCCGCCTCCATCCAGAAGCTCGAACTGCGGCTGGGTGATCTGGAGACCTCGGCCCTTCCATCCTTCCTCAACCTTGCCATAGAGCGCGACGAGCTGGCCGGGCTTGAAGCGGTCGCGCAGGTATTCGCCATGGAACCAGATGCATTTCAGCGTGGAGCGCCCCTGGCCGGCCACCAGTTCAAAGATGGGCATGCCGTTGCGCGTGCGAAAGACGGCGGAGTTGCGGACTTCGGCAATGACAGTGGCCATTTCGCCGGGGCGCAGCTCGGCGATGCCACGCGGGTTCAGGCGGTCTTCATAACGGAAAGGCAGGTAGTAGAGCAGGTCCTCGACGGTGGAGATGTTCTTCTGCTCCAGCCACTCGGCGATGCGAGGGCCAACGCCCTTGACGAATTTTACTTCGGTATGAAGGTCCAACATTTCTGTCGCTTCGCTCCAAACCGCTTACGAAGCACA
>Ga0207665_10003101_pt1 | contig 11152 bp, 12 predicted proteins | sample LARL112metaG_FD_184351 | JGI IMG/M metagenome (GOLD analysis project Ga0207665, IMG submission 184351) | Corn, switchgrass and miscanthus rhizosphere microbial communities from Kellogg Biological Station, Michigan, USA - LAR L11-2 metaG... | ecosystem: Host-associated > Plants > Roots >...
CGCTAGGCTGGCAAAACCTCCCCTCGCGCCCAGCTTTCACGCGCGGCTACGCAGAAATCCGTCAATGTTCCCGCCGCAATCGCGGTGCGCATCCCTGCCATCAATTCCTGGTAATAGGCGAGATTGATCGTCGTGAGCAGGATCGCGCCGAGCATTTCGTTGGCTCTGACGAGGTGGTGCAGATACGCGCGCGAGAAATCGCGCGCCGCCGCGCAGGCAGCCGCCGCGTCGATCGGGCGCGGATCCTCCGCGTGGCGCGCATTCTTCAGGTTGAGCGGACCGAAGCGGGTGAAGGCAAGGCCGTGGCGGCCGTTGCGCGTCGGCAGTACGCAGTCGAACAGGTCTATCCCGCGCGCCACCGCCTCGACGAGATCCTCGGGGGTACCCACGCCCATGAGATACCGTGGTCGATCGGCCGGCAATGCGGGCGCCACATCTGCGACGATGCGCAGCATCACCTCTTGCGGCTCGCCCACGGCAAGCCCGCCGACGGCATACCCGTCAAAGCCGATATCCGTGAGGACGCGCGCGCTCTCGGCGCGCAGCGCGGGATCGTCGCCGCCTTGCACGATGCCGAACAGAGCGCGTCCTGCGGACGCGCCCTCGAAGGCGCGCTTGCTGCGCTCGGCCCAGGCGAGGGAGAGTTGCATCGCGCGGCGGAGTTCGGCGCTTGGCGCCGGCAGCCTCACGCATTCGTCGAGCTGCATGGCGATGTCGGAGCCGAGCAGATTCTGGATCTCGACTGCACGCTCGGGAGAAAGCTCGACGGTGGCGCCGTCGAGATGCGAGCGAAAGGTCACGCCCTTGTCCTCGACCTTGCGCAGTTGCGCGAGCGACATGACTTGGAAGCCACCGGAATCGGTCAGAATGGCGCGCGGCCAGCACATGAATGTGTGCAACCCGCCGAGCGCCGCGACGCGCTCGGCACCCGGCCGCAGCATGAGGTGATAGGTATTGGCAAGGACAATGTCAGCGCCGGTTGCACGCACCGCATCCGGCGTCAGGCCTTTGACCGTGGCCTGCGTGCCGACCGGCAGGAACGCCGGCGTGGCGACGCTGCCGTGCGGCGTCGTTATTTCCCCGCGGCGGGCGGCGCCGTCGGTGGCAAGCAACCGGAAGGAGAAGACATCGGGCATGTTGGTGCAGGCGACCTGGCCGTAGCTCGAGGTGGAATGCTTCCCTTGTGTTTGCGGGATACCTAGGGCCGAAACAGCAGGCAGGCGTCGCCGTAGGAGTAGAATCGATAGCTCGCGCGGATGGCGTGGGCGTACGCGCGCCTCATCACCTCGAGCCCGCAAAACGCTGCGACCAGCATGAACAGCGTGGAGCGCGGCAAGTGGAAATTGCTCAACATCACGTCGATCGTCCGGAAACGATAGCCCGGCGTGATGAATAGGGCAGTCTCGCCCGCAAAGGGGCGGATGACGCCATCGTCGCCACTCGCGCTTTCAAGAAGCCGCAGCGAAGTCGAGCCGACCGCGACGATGCGCCCCCCCGCCCGCCGCACCCGGTTGAGCGCATCCGCGGTCTCCGCGTTGACGCCGCCTTGCTCCGCATGCATGCGATGTGCGGCGGTGTCGTCCGACTTGACCGGAAGAAACGTCCCCGCGCCCACATGCAGCGTGACCTTGTGCAAGGTAATCCCCCGCTCCAGCAGGCGTGCCGTGAGCGCATCGGTGAAGTGCAGTCCCGCGGTCGGCGCTGCGACCGAGCCCTCCTCCCGCGCGAACATGGTCTGGTAATCGGTTCGATCGCGCTCATCCGGATCACGCCGAATATAGGGCGGCAGCGGCATGGCGCCGCGTTCGTCGAGCGCCTGGTCGAGCACAGGGCCATGAAAGGCAAAGGCCAACGTGACCTCCCCGCCCCCGGCCTTCTCCTCGACCGTGGCATCAAGCTGGCCGAGAAAGCAGACTTTACCTTCCTCCCCGAAGCGCACCACGTCGCCAGGAGCCAGGCGCTTGGCCGGCTTCACGAACGCGCGCCAACGCGAGCCGTCGAGGCGCTGGTGCAGCGTCGCCTCGATGGCGGGCTCCACGACGCCGCGGCCGATGCGCCGCCCGCGGAGGCGGGCCGCAATCACCTTGGTGTCATTGACCACCAACGCGTCGCCCGCACGAAGCAGGTCGGGGAGATCGCGCATGCCGCGATCCTCCCGTTCCGGGACCTGTCCGGGACGCACGACCAGCAGCCGCGCCGCATCCCGCGGCGAAACGGGACGCAACGCGATGCGATCGGGCGGCAGTTCGAAGTCGAACAAGGCGGTGCGCATGGCCTCTCATACAAGCGCACGCGCCGCAGGTCATCGCCCGGGCCAAAACCTCAAGCGGGCATCTGTGCAGGTCCTCCGCACGCCGCGAGTTTTTGCTGCAACGCGGCGAAGGAGCCGTAGCTTCATACCGTGCCGACTCGCCTTCGCCGAAGGCGTCAGCGCGATTCGCATGCGGCCCCTTCGACCCGCGCACATTTTCTTGATGGAATGACACCCACGCATGCACAAGATGTTCTCGATGATTGCGAGGATCCCATGCTCTTGTCGCGGTTGCGTCAAACGATCTTCACAGGCGGAGCGTATCGAGTGGCCGCAACGACAAAAGCCAGGAGAGAGGCCAATGGGAGCCGTCATGGTGAGATGCCCCCAGACCGGACGTGACATCCCCACCGGTTTGACCTCGGATCGCAAGAGTTTCGAGGCCATGCCGGTCTTTTTCGCACGGGTCCACTGCCCGATTTGTCGGACCGAGCATGAATGGTTTGCCAAGGAAGCTTGGGTGTGCGACGCCGAGCCGCGCCCGCAACGCAAGGCTTTCCTTTGAGCTTTTTGCCGGCGGCCACGGGCGATCGCCGCGCCGCTTCGGCTTACTTCTAGTGGTGAAACAACACCGTCGCGACCCGACCTCACACGATTACGCGTTCTCCGCCATCTTGGCTGAGATGATGCGATCGGGGTCCGCCACCGGCTCGCCACGCTTGATCTTGTCCACGTTTCCCATGCCTTCGGTCACTTGGCCCCAGACCGTGTACTTGCCGTCGAGAAACGGCGCATCCGCAAAGCAGATGAAGAACTGACTGTCGCCGGAATCCGGAGATTGCGCCCGCGCCATCGAGACGGTGCCCCGGCGGTGCGGCTCTTTGTTGAACTCCGCCTTGAGCTTCTTGCCGGAACCGCCGGTGCCGGTGCCATGCGGGCAGCCGGTCTGCGCCATGAAGCCGTCAATGACGCGATGAAACACGATGCCGTCGTAGAAGCCCTCGCGCACCAACTCCTTGATGCGGGCGACATGGCCGGGTGCAAGGTCCGGCCGCATCTGAATGACGACCTTTCCTTTGGTGGTGTCGAGCGTCAGCGTATTCTCGGCGTTGGTCATGGGGAGTTCTCTGCTTGTTTGAACTTGCGCTCATCGGTGAACCTGATGGTGAACGGCCGGCCGGCCAATGCGTTCCCGAGCGCGTCGGTGAACGGCAGAGGCGCGCAGCGCTTGAGCATCTTCGCCACTGCAACTCGATAGGCAAGCCGTTCATCATCCGAGGCGCCGGGGGATTCGAATGTGATTCTCGGCTGGCCGAGAAGTTCGCCGTTGCGGCGGAAGCTCATCTGCACCGTGATTTGCATGCCCGCGCGCGATTGATCAAGGGGCGGCGGGACCCAACACGCTCGCAGCGCCGCCATCACGTCGCTCAGCGTGTTGACCGGCGGTTGTTTGGTTTGCGCGCCTGCCCCGCTCACCAGCGCGGTGAAGGCCAACGCCCAGCCGGCAACACGCAACCGTCCCATCACGGCTGCTCCCGATTGTCGACAAAACGGATCGCAATCGGCCGACCTGCGACTGCGTTGCCCAATCCTTCGCTCAAGTGCAGTGGCGCGCAGCGTTCGAGGGCCGCGGAAATCGCGTGCAGGTAGACCTCCCGGGTTTCCGGGGAAGTGCCGTGGCTGACATAGGTCACCCGCGGCGTGGCGATGATGTCGCCGCTGCGCTTGAAGGCAAACCGCACCGACATCTGCATGCCGGGCCGAGCCTCCTCCTTCGCGGGCGGAATCCAGCAAGCGCGGAGCGCGTCGAACATGGCGTGCAGCGTATCGAGCTTGTGCTCGCCGCTCGGGTCCTGGGTAGGAGCGCCGCCCGCCGGCCCATTGCCCGCGGACGCGCTCTCTATGGTCAATCGGAGATCCTGCCCGATCCAATAGTTGGGGTGAGGGATACAGTAGCGGTTGGCAAAGGCGCTGCACACGGCCGAAAAGCATGGATGCGTCGTGAAGGCGCTGCAGAAGGCAACCGCCGGCTCAACGCCGCCCACCAGCGCCGTGGCCAAGAGGCCAAGTCCGGTCAACGCATGGCCGGTGTGCACCGACCCTCCTCATGACTTGGCATCGGCCGCGACCTGCACGCGGATCATGCGGTCGGGATCGACCACCGGCTCGCCCTTCTTGATCTTGTCGACCACTTCCATGCCGGAGAGCACTTCCCCGACGACGGTGTACTTGCCGTTGAGGAACGCGCCATCCGCATACATGATGAAAAACTGGGAATTGGCCGAGTTCGGATCGCTGGCGCGCGCCATCCCGACCACGCCACGCTTGAACGGCACATTGGAGAATTCGGCCGGAAGGTTGGGATATTTCGAGCCGCCGGTGCCGTCGCCGCGCGCCCCGTCGCCGGTCTGCGCCATGAAGCCGGCAATCACACGGTGAAACGGCACGTTATCATAATATTTCTCGCGCGCGAGAAGCTTGATGCGCTCGACGTGCTTGGGGGCGATGTCATTTCGCAACTTGATGACGATGCGGCCGTATTTCGTGTCGATCAGAAGCGTGTTCTGCGGATCGGCGCCAGGCTGCACTTGCGCGAGGGCGGGCGCCATACCGATCAGAAGGGCAAAACATGCGAGCAGACGGATCATGGAATCTCCCGGGCTCAACGGCCGGACTTGCCGGCGAACTTTGCTTTCAGGCGGGCGGCGACCGGCGGCGGAACGAACGGCGAGACGTCCCCGCCCATGGATGCGATCTGCCGTACCAGTGTGGCGGTGATCGGGCGAACGTTCGGCGCCGCCGGCACAAAAACGGTCTGCACGGCGGGCGCCATCGTCGCATTCATGCCCGCCATTTCCATCTCGTAGTCGAAATCAGTCGCGCTGCGCAGCCCGCGGATCAAGAGCGTGGCGCCCTCGCGCTGCGCGGTGGCGACGACAAGATCGGCGAATGTGATGCAGGCAAACTCGCAACCACTCGCGCGCGCCAGTGCGCCGCAAGTCTCCTCGACCATCTCGCGCCGGTCCTCGGCGGCGAACAAGGGCGCCTTGCCAGGATGGGTCCCGATCGCGAGCACGAGCCGATCGGCGAGCCGGGCGGCCTGGCGCACGATGTCGAGATGCCCATTGGTGACGGGATCGAATGACCCCGGGAAAAGCGCGGTGCGCGGCATGACGGCGGTCTAGCGCGCGCCCCGGAGGGCCGCAAGGTCACGCCCAGCACATCGGCGGAGGCAAGCGCGGCGATAGGAAGGGTGCCGTTTGGCCCGGCCTGGCGGGAGCGCTGGCTTGGCAATTCTCTTTGTTTCTCATGCCGTTGCAACCTTTACCGAACAAGAACTGCGAGCTTCGCGGCGCCGGCCAGAAGGGCTTGGCGCGGGTTCGCGTTTTGCCGCCGAGTACCCGCCAAAACGCGGGTATCATACAGCCGAGCAAGGGATGCCGACTGGAGGTCCATCCGGCAAATCAGAGGTGTAAGCGGCAGCTTGCGGATGATCTCCCGGCGCTCTTCCTGCCGAGCGTTGCCACGGCGTTCGTACCCCCAACCAGCGAATTCCATCATGCAAATTACCGCCGCCGTGGTGCGCGAAAAATCCGGCGCGTTCGCCATCGAGCAGCTCGAATTGACCGATCCCCGGCCCGACGAGGCGTTGGTGCGCATCGTGGCGAGCGGCATGTGCCAGACCGACCTGCACGGTCGCGACGGTTATTACAACACGCCCTATCCCGCGGTTTACGGCCACGAAGGCGCCGGAGTGGTCGAGGCGGTCGGCGCCAGCGTCACGAAATTCGCTCCGGGCGACCACGTCGTCATTTCGTTCCCCTGGTGCGGCGCCTGCCCCAATTGTCGGCGCGACATGCCATCCCATTGCTTGAAGGGGCCTGAATTGAAAATGCGCGGCACGCGCCCAGATGGCTCGACACTCATGAGCAAGGGCGGCGCCGCGGTCTATGGCGCCTTCTTCCAACAGTCCTCCTTCGCCACCCACGCCATCGCCAACGAACGGTACATGGTAAGCGTCCGGAAGGACGCTCCGCTTGAGCTGCTCGGACCGTTTGCCTGCAGCGGCCAAACCGGCGCAGGCGCTGTGCTCAATTCGATGCAGCCGCGGGCGGGAGATTCGTTCGCCGTGTTCGGCGTGGGCGCGGTCGGCTTGTCCGCCCTGATGGCGGCGAAAATTGCCGGATGCGACCCCATCATTGCCGTCGACGTGCACGACGAACGACTGGCCCTGGCGCAGGCGCTGGGCGCCACGCACGTGATCAATCACGGCGGCCGCACCGACGTGGTCGCGGACATCCGCAGGATCACCGGCGACGGCGTGCGCTTTTCGCTCGAGACGTCCGCGCAACCCGCGGTCTTGCGTGAAGCAGTGGAGGCGCTGATCGCTGCCGGCACTTGCGTCCTTCTCGGCAGCGCTCGCGGCGGCACCGAGGTCAGCTTCGAGATGCCGTTCCTCCAGTTCGGCCGCGTCGTACGCGGGGTGATCCAGGGCGAAAGCCACCCGCAGGAGTTCATCCCCAAGCTCATCGATTTCCTCATGCAAGGCAAAATGCCGGTCGAGCGGATGATGACGTTCTATCCGCTCGCGCAGATCAATCGGGCAGCGCACGAGTCTTCGCTGGGCGCGACCATTAAGCCGGTTCTGCGCATGCCGACTTGACGCTCGCAGCGGCACTGGCGGGCCAAGCTGGCAAAGCTGTGATATTCTCGAATCGTCGAGCTTGGTTAACCGTCGGCCGGGCCGTCATGCGAAGCCTCCTTTGCCTTGCTCTCGTGGTTAGCGCTGCCCACCTCGGCGGCGGCGCGAGCCTCGCGCAAACACCGCCGAGTGAACGGGAGCTGCGCATCTATGCCGGGCTGCATGACGCCGCCGCACGCGGCGACGCCGCCGAGATCGAGCAGCTCATCGCCGAAGGCGAAAAGCCCAATATCCAGGATGCCAACAGCCGAACGCCGCTGCTTGTCGCCGCGTTTCTGCGCCGCCATGCGGCAACGCAGGCGCTGCTGCGGCTCGGTGCCAATGCGAACGCGCTCGATGCCCAGGGTTACGATATCGTCACCATCGCAGCGATGAATAACGACCTCGAGATGCTTAACATCGCGCTTGCGGGCGGCGCCGATGCGCGCGCCATCATCGGCCCGCACCATGCGACTGCGCTGATGGTCGCCGCTCATCGCGGCCACGTCGAGATCTTACGCGCCCTCATCGCGGCGCGAGCGCCGCTCAATCACGTCAACGATTTCGGGCGGACCGCATTGCTGGAGGCGGTGGTGCTTGGCAATGGCGGCCGCAACCATACGGCTACGGTCGAGGCGATGGTCGAGGCCGGGGCCGACGTGACGCTCCCCGACCGGCACGGCATGACGGCGCTCCAGCATGCCCGCGCCCGCGGCTATTCGCAGATCGCGCGGATCCTGGAAACCGCCGGCGCACACTGATGGGATGGATTGCCTGCGCGCCCGCGCCGGGCGCTAGGTTTGCCGGTCTAAGGAACCTCCTCCCCCCGTTCGATCCGTCGCATCAGCCGCTCGAGCTTTTCCGAAGGCTTGGTGCGAAGATCGGCGTCGTACATTCGACGAAGCTGTTCGGCAATGGCAAACAGGGTCTCGGTCCCCAAGCGGACAACCTTTTCCTCTGTGTCCTCCTCGGGCACGGACATGTTGGGTCGACCTCCCTCGGAACGCATCGCCAGACCGTTTGCCGAAAGCCCCTAACCCGGCGCGGGACGGAAGGTTCCCCTTGCGAGCTTGCTCTGGCGCGAGGATTGCCCCTCTCTAGATTGAACGCGTGACTTGCTACTCGCAAGCATACCTCAGCGCATGGAGGCGATCATAAGGGGTGGGAACCGGAAGGACAAATGAGCGCACATGCACTGCGCTAATCCCAGCCGCATTGGGCCGGTGTCAAAATCTCGTCGTGAAAGCAGTCGGCGGCCGCCGAGCGAACTGGCCGATTCCGGCTCGGCTACGCCGGCCGCCGTGCCAAGGAGAGCCACACTCCGCCGCCGATCAACGCCGCGCCGGACAGCCGACCCAATAATTTCGCTCGCCAGGAGTGCATGAACCATGCCCGTCCGAGCCCGGCCGCGGCGGCCCAGGCGGAATCGGTGAACGCGGCGAGCACGACCGAGACGGCGCACATCAGCGCGAGCTGCGGTTCGACCGGAAGGGCGGGATCGACGAACTGCGGCAAGAAAGCCGTGAAAAACGCGATGCTTTTCGGGTTGGATAGCGCGACCGCAAAACCGCGCCAAACATGCAGCTGCCCGCGCGGCGCCGCCGCCGCGCCCGTCTCGCCGGCGTGGCGCCACGCTTGGATGCCGAGCCAGATCAGATAGGCCGCGCCGATCCAGCGCAAAACTTCGAACAGCATGACGGCATTCCTGACCACCCAGCTCAAGCCGAAGGCAATGGCGGCGAGCAAGACCGCATTGCCGAGGGTGGTGCCGACGACGGTGATGAGCGCGGCGCGCGTGCCCTCCCGCGCGCCGGTCGCGATGACGAGCGTCACGATCGGTCCTGGCGTGATGACCAGGACGGCGGTGATCAGGAGGAAAGCGGCAAACAGGTCCCAGTTCATCTCGCCTCCAGGCTGCGCGCGTGGTCAGTGCAAAATCCACGCTGGTTATGGGAGTAGCAACCTCGCGATCAAGTCTGCCGCCGACGCCCGCCGTGCCACAAGCATGCGGCGCAACTAGCCGCCGTTCTGCTCGCCGTCCTCGCTGATGCGCTCAACCGAGACCACGCGCTCGCCTTCCGCGGTATCGAAGACGATCACCCCTTGGGTTGAGCGTCCGGCAATGCGGATTCCCTCGACGCGCGTGCGAATGAGCTGCCCCCCGTCGGTCACCAGCATGAGTTGATCTTCGTCTTCCACCGGGAACGAGGCGATCAGCTTGCCGGTTTTCTTCCTCGTGCTGCCGTCGCGCTCGCGCACATCCATGGCCACGATACCTTTTCCGCCGCGACCGGTGACGCGGTATTCGTAGGACGAGGAGCGCTTGCCATAACCACGCTCGGAAATCGTGAGCACGAACTGCTCCGCCGCAGACATTTCCACGTAGCGCTGCTCGCCGAGCTCGATCGTATCGGCGGAATCCTGCGCCTCTTCCGCGTCGAGCGCCGGTTCTTCGGCCTCGGCACCGTTGAGCCCGCGCCGCACCGCGCTGGCGCGCCGCAAATAGGCGACGCGCTCCTCGGCGCTCGCGTCCACGTGCCGCAGGATCGATAGCGAGATCACCTTGTCGCCTTCCGCGAGCGCGATGCCGCGCACGCCCATCGAGGTGCGGCCTTGGAATACGCGTACGTCCGTGACCGAGAAGCGAATGCACTGGCCGCCGGCCGAGGTGAGCAGCACGTCCTCGCGCTCGGTGCAAATCTGCACGTCGACGATGCCTTCCCCCTCGTCGAGCTTCATGGCGATGATGCCGGAACGGCGTACATCGGCGAAATCGGAAAGCTTGTTGCGGCGCACGGTGCCGCGCGTGGTGGCGAACATCACGTCGAGCTCGCTCCAGCTCGTCTCGTCTTCCGGCAGCGGCATGACGGTGGTGACCAGTTCGCCGGGCTCGAGCGGCAGGATGTTGATCAGCGCCTTGCCGCGCGCCTGCGGCGCCGCCTGCGGCAGCCGCCACACCTTCTCCTTGTAGACCCGGCCGTGCGACGAGAAGAACAGCACCGGCGTGTGAGTTGAGGCCACGAACAGCCGCGAGACGAAGTCCTCCTCGCGCGTCTGCATGCCGGCGCGGCCCTTGCCGCCGCGGCGCTGCGCGCGATAGGTCGAGAGCGGCACCCGCTTGACGTATCCAAGATGCGAAACCGTGACCACCATGTCCTCGCGGTGGATGAGGTCTTCCTCCTCCACCTCGCCTTCCTGCTCGATGATGACGGTGCGGCGCGGCGTGGCGAACTTCTCGCGCACGGCTCTGAGCTCGTCCTTCACGATGCTCTGAATGCGCGCACGCGAGCGCAGGATATCGAGATAATCGGCGATCTCCTCGGCGAGCTTGTCCAGCTCGGCCTTGATCTCGTCGCGGCCGAGCGCAGTCAAGCGCTGTAGGCGTAGATCGAGAATGGCTTTGGCTTGTTCGGCCGAGAGCTTGTAGGTACCGGCGGTCGAGACCTTGTGGCGAGGATCGTCGATCAGTGTGATCATCGCCTCGACGTCGCGCGCCGGCCAATCGCGTGCCATCAAGGCGTCGCGCGCGGCGTTGGCGTCGGAGGAGGAGCGGATCAGCTGGATCACTTCGTCGATATTGCTGACCGCAATTGCAAGCCCGACCAGCACGTGGGCGCGATCACGCGCCTTGCCAAGCAGATACTTGGTGCGCCGGGAGATCACCTCCTCGCGGAAGGCGATGAAGGAGGTGAGCAGGTCCTTGAGATTCATCACCTGCGGGCGGCCGCCCTCGAGCGCGACCACGTTGGCGCCGAAGGTGGATTGCAGCGGGGTATAGCGGTAGAGCTGATTGAGAACGACGTCGGCCATGGCGTCGCGCTTGAGCTCGATGACGACGCGATAGCCCTCGCGGTCGGACTCGTCGCGCAGTGCGGAGATGCCGTCGATTTTCTTGTCGCGCCACAGTTCGGCAATTCGCTCGACCATCGCCGCCTTGTTCACCTGGTAGGGAACCTCGCTGACGATGATCGCCTCACGGTCGCCGCGTAGCGTTTCGATCTCCACCTTGCCGCGCATCACGATTGAGCCGCGGCCTTGCATATAGGCGGCGCGAATGCCCAAGCGCCCGAGAATGATGCCGCCGGTCGGAAAGTCGGGGCCGGGAATGATGCCGATCAACTCCTCGATGCCGAGATCGGGATTTTCGATCAGCGCGATACAGCCGTCGATCACCTCGCCGAGATTGTGCGGCGGGATGTTGGTCGCCATGCCGACCGCGA
>Ga0207665_10003105_pt1 | contig 11142 bp, 9 predicted proteins | sample LARL112metaG_FD_184351 | JGI IMG/M metagenome (GOLD analysis project Ga0207665, IMG submission 184351) | Corn, switchgrass and miscanthus rhizosphere microbial communities from Kellogg Biological Station, Michigan, USA - LAR L11-2 metaG... | ecosystem: Host-associated > Plants > Roots >...
CTCGCCCCCACGTCGAACTGCCAATCAGACGATAGACAGACCCGCTTTGCTGTCCACTGCCAGAGGGGAGATTTCACCGATGCTGCCATCCGTCCACGCCGCTGCTAACTCGCGCTCCGCGCCCTGGAAGTGGGTGGCTGCCCTCCTTATCGTCCTCGCCGCCAGCCATGGCCCCGTCCAGGCCGGCGGGCCGGTCTTTCTGACGGCCGGCGGCCAGCCGTACCGCTGGGATATGTCGCGGCCGGTGCGGTATGCCGGTTTCCCCAGGGATACCAGTAGCCGTTCATCTCGTGGCCAAAGGACAAGACCACCCGGCCGCCGAAAGCCTTTACCGAGGCGGCGTAGGAGCGCAGATAACTGTCATAACGCCCTGCTGCGATCGCGGCGAGGCTGACCCCGGTCGGTTCCATCTGGACCAGCGGCACCGCCCCCCGCTTGGCTGCCTCCTGGGCGAATCCCGACTGGAACCGCTCCAGCCACCCGCTGTAGTACATAACCAGCCCGGGCCGTACCCCGGTGGCGGCCGTGAAGGCACTGACCCCGGCGTAGGACTCAGGCAGCCCGGTCGTGTAAACGCCGAGGTAGCTCGTGGGCGCCGGGGACCTGCCGTCGGCGAACCTGCCGTACAGCCCAATTCCAAGGGCGATCGCAAGGGCCATCGCCACGGCCGCCGCAGCGATCAACCGGACAGGCTTCTTCCGCCTGCTCTCCCGATCCGGTGGCGGCGGCCCGGAATCGTGGCGCGGGTTCGCCGCGGCAGGCAGGCTCGCCCGGCGACCGGCGGCCAGCTCCCGCATCCGTGACGAGGCTCGGCGATGCCGCCCCGGGCCCTGCGCGTCAGCGTGGACCGCGGCCCACTGGTCCGCCGTGTTCCGTTTCACCGGCGTCCACCCCCGGCGGCGACGGCGATGACCATCGCTCCGGTGCGCCTGGTGCCGCACTGGAACAGACGCCGCCGGCCGGTCACGAGGTGGCCACCTTGTAGGTCCGCGCGCCCCGGCCGAACTCAGCGATCGCGGCCGGCCCGGTAAGGCGCCAGTCCTGGGTGCCCGGGGCGTTGAACCATACGAACCCCAGCAGCCCATAGTCACGGATGCCGCTGAACAGGTTCGCGATCTTGGCCGGCTGGTCGGAGGCGGGCGCCGCGCCCGTCTCGGCGATCAGTACCGGGGCGATTGTCAGCGCCCGCACGGCCTTGATGGTCGGCCCGAACAGGGACGCGAACATCCAAGTCCGCCGGAGGTAATAACCGTCAATCCCTACCCAGGTCACGTAGGAACTGCCTGGCCACCAAGCGGCCGGTGAGGGAATCCCGTGGCGCTGGTCCATGATGTTGACCGTCCACAACCAGGTCACGTTGTCTGCGCCCTGTTGCCGGAACAAGGTGACGATGTGCCGCCATGCGGCCACGAAAACCTGGGGTGACGTGTGCCGGTACCCCCAGGGGTACCAAGAGCCGTTCATCTCATGGCCGAAGCCGATGATGACCGCATGGCCCGTTCTCGCCCCGTAGCTGGCCACGCTGGTGGCGAACGTCTCCAGGTAGGTGTCGTAGACGCCGGCAACAATCGCGGCGAGACTGACTCTGTACGGCTCGATCTGGATAAACGGTACGGCGCCGTTATCTCCTGCCTGCACGGCAAAGGCGGAGCGGAATGTCTCCCGCCAGCCGCTGTAGTACAGCGCGACGTTCAGTCTCGCGGCGGTGGCCGTGGCCAGTGCCTTAATCGGCGCATAGCTCTCCGGTACGCCTTTCGCATATGCACCGACATAGGATTCGGGATGCGCCGGCAACCTCACCACTACTGGATGGTGGCTGAAGGTGCCGATCGGCGGTGCGTCATCCGTGACAGGCCGCGGCGCGGCCGCAATGGGGCCACCGACCTTCGCCACGCCGGTGGTGACGAGCGCCAGAGCCCCGGCGATGCAGAGGCCGATGAGCACGGCGGCGACCGTGCCATGCATGATGCCGCCAAGCCTGCGGCCGACGCCTTCTATTGTTCGATAGCCGCGGAACATGGCCGAGCGGGCACGGTCCGCGACGCCGCGGTTGGAGTGACGGCCACGCCGTGGCGGCTGAGCCTTCGGTGCCGGCGATCCCCCGTACGGTGCCGTCATGCGGCCCGCTTTCCTGGGAAGATCAGCCGGCCAACGATGAACGCGTTGACGACGCCGAAAGCTGCCACAGCGGCGAACCTCAAGGAGCCGGTCTGCTCGATGCGCCAAGCAGCGAGGCCAAGCCAGGCGAGGGCTACGGTGCCGTTCCAGAGGGTAACGCCCCACCAGAACCGGCGCGTGGCGTCGCCCGGCCCACGCGTTGGCTGCCAGGACATGACCTTGCCGCGGGAGTAATCCCAGATCGCGAGAACCTGGGCCCATCCGACGGCGATCGCCAGCGGCCAGATCCTGGGGCTGTAGGGGGCATTGTGCCAGAGGGGATAAAGGATCGTGCTGGTGACGACGGCGGGAAGCAGCAGCAGTGAGTTGCGGAGGAGAATCTCGTCTGGCAGGAAGATCAGCAGCGTCACCGGGATCAGCGGCACGATCAGGGTGCGCAGGCCAGTGGTCAGGTTCCAAAGCCAGCCGGCGATGTAGGGCAGCCGGGACGTCCAGGGCATCTGGACCCGCCACATGTGCCTGGTCCAGATCAGCGAGGTGGCGCCGCAGCACCAGCGGTACTGCTGGCGCATGAACGCATCGAGGGTGTCCGGGCAGATCCCCGCCGCCAAGGGGACGGGAAGGTAGATCAGCTCGTAGCCGCAGTACCGGACATCGAGCCCGGTGTGGGAGTCTTCGGCGTACGGGATCTCGGTGAACCCGCCCACCGGCTCGAGCGCCGCCCGGCGGTATACCGCGTTGGAGCCGACGCACAGCGCCGAGCCGAACCGGTCCCGCGACACCTGGACGGCCCGGTAGAACACCTCCAAGGTCGGGCCCGCGGCCCGCTCGACCCAGGTTTGCTGGCGACTCACCCGGAAGAATTGGGGGGTCTGCACGATCCCGGTGTACGGGTTGTCCATATACGGCAGCGTCTCGGCCAGGAAGTCCGCGCGCGGCCGGAAGTCAGCATCGAAGATCACGATGTGCTCGCCGCGCGTACGCGCGAAGGCGTAGTTGAGGTTGCCCGCCTTCTTGTGGCTCCGTATAGCCGGACGGCGCACGTAGGTGAACCCAAACGCTGGTGCCAGCGCTCTAGCTTCGCGGCTCGGGCCGTCGTCCAGCACGAAAACGTACGCATCGCCGGGGTATGCCTGCACAAGCTCGAAAACACCGGTCCAGGTATTGCGCAAGACGTCCGTCGGCTCACCGCAGATGGGCAGGAAGATATCGACCGACGGGTAGCGGCGCGGGCGCCACGTCGCAATGAAGGAGTTGTGGGCCGCAAGATCAAAGCTGCGGCCAGCGAAGTTCACCGGCAGGCTGACCAGCTGATAGACGCAATAAGCGGCGGTGTAGGCCGCGAATAGAGCGACCGCGAAGGGTAGCACATGGGCGTAGCGCAGCTCGAACCACACTTGCGCCGCGATGAGGCAGAGCGCCGATATCGACAATGCCGTTGCCAACAGGGGAAGGGACCGCCATGCGTATGAGCTCTTCTCGGCATCGTCAGGCGGTTCGGGAAGCACATAACCGGACCGCCTATGCCGTCCCTCGCGCGGCACAGCATAAGCAGTCATCGCGGGCCTTCACGTACCCAGATCATGTACGCGCTCGTGAACGCCGTGGTCCGGTATGGGATCCGGGCGGCGAGCCGGTAATCACCAGAGCTCAAAAGGTCGCTGAGCATTCGAAGATCAACGTTATGCGGGCAGGCGGCCTGCGTGCTCTTGACCGCAGGGTCCTCGTTTCCGCAGTCCCCGCCACCAACGGTGTATGACAGCAGGATGACCGAGAACTGCCGTTGCTCGACGATCTCTTTTTCGGCCTGTCGCGAAGCTCGCGGTATGGCCGCGATTCGCTGCCACGGCTCGCTGCCTATGAGGTAGTAGTCAAACGGCGCGGTCGTGTCCACCAGCAGCGATCCTGGATGAGCCTGGAGCGTTTCGGTCAGCGCCGGAAGGACCGGGTTCACATTTGCCCAGTTGCCGTACTGATCCGCCGCGAGTGCGATGCCCGCAACCGCGGTAAGCATGATCAGCGAGAACACCGCGCAGAGCGCCCCACGGGATTTCGCCGGCGGGACCGCGCGTATGAAGGCCATCAGCGCATAGCCGGCGACGGCCGCGGCGAACCAGCTGCCGAATGCCACGTGCTTGAACAGACTCGTGAACACGTGGATCCGGGCCTGCTCGGCAGGTGCCAGAAAGGCCGCAGCCGCGAGTGCCCAGGCGAGCGTCCGGTGCGGCCCGCTGCGCCGGGCGCAGGATGTGGCGAGAGCCCCGATCACGCCCAGAACCGCGATGGCGCCCACCCAACCGGCGCTGACGAAGAGAATGCCGAGCATCGGCCAGTTACCCGGCGGCCTGGACAGTGTGGTGGAGGCTATCCCCGTCAGGTAAGGTCTCCCGGCCCAGGCCAGCGCGACCGCGATTCCGGCGGCGGTGCCTCCGGCCATCAGCACCCCAGCGATCATGCCTGCCCGCCGGCCTAGGTCTCGCCAGTGGAAACTCGCTATGGCGATCAGGACCACTGGATCGAACAAGGCGGCCGCGTACTTCGTGGCGTCCGCCGAGACCAGGGCAACGGCCGCCAGGCCGATGAAGGTCAGCCGACCGGCCACGGTGCGGCATTCGGCCGCGCGTATACCCAGCCATGTTGCCGCGGCCAGCAGGAACAGCGCCATCGCGTCGTAAGTGGCGAGCGCACTGAGATATTGCGCTGAACCAAGTGCGGCGAACAGGGCAGCGGCGAACGTGGCCGACTGGCGGTCGAAAATACGCCGCGTCGTTCCGTGCAAGAGCACTGTGGCGCCAAGGATGAAGCACAGCGACAGGATCCGGGCGCCCGTCAAGCCGCCGAAACTGTTGGCCAGGGCGCCGAGCGCCGGGTAGAGCACCGGCGCTCCCGAGAAGTAGCTGGCGAAGGAAGGGATCGGGGTCTGGTGCAGCCAGTGCGACCATTCCAGGCGCCCGGCCCACAGATACATCGCTTCATCGGTGAACGCGGTATTGCTGGTGACCAGGCGCAGCGATAGGAAGACCTCCAGGGTGAGGACGACTATCAACGGCATTGCGTGCAGCTGAGCGAAGTTGCTGCTGGCCTGCGCCGCCGTGGGCTCCCGGAGGCTCCCCCGCGTCGTCTCCCGGCCCGGGGGATTCGCCGGCGGGCTCAGGGAAGCCGAGGGCCGCTCTATCACCGCGGAGACTGGTGAGGCGGCGGCCTGGCCACGCGTGGCCAGCGCCGGCAGCGCCTTCGGTGCCTGCGCTGGTGACACCGCTGATTCAGGCGATGCACGTGGCCGGGGCGGCGCAGCGGGCGCCGCAAGGCCGGCTATCGCGGCGAGCCCCGCCTGCTGTGACTCGGCGAACCTGGTGGAGGCGTCCTGTGATTGCACGACGGGGGCATAGGTCGGCACGCGGAACCCATTGCCGGACTGCCCGTCGAATCCGTTCCGGGGCCTTTCGTCGGGGGCGGAAGGCAGGTCGCCGCTGGCCTCCCGGCGGCGGCGCCATTCTGCGGCGGTCGCGGGGGTGATGGGCTGACGGGTGTCGGTCACGATGCGGGCTCGTGTCGCCAGATGACATACGTCCCATGACTCCCCGTGAGGGTTTCCGTGCCATAGGGGACTACATCGGCGATGCGGTAGCGGGGGTCGTGGTGAAGTTGGACGCCGAGGCGGCGGTCCAGGGCGGTGGTGTCGGCGAAATTCAGCGCGACGAGGGAGAAGTAGCCGCGGGTGATGAATTCGGCGAATACGCCGGCGTTGCCATCGCCGGTGACACCGACGGTGCTGGCGGGGCCGCCGGTATTGGCCCCGGATGGCAAGACGATGTTGCGTGTGGACGACCACCGCTGCCACTGGGCCCCGGCAGGCAGGTAGTAGCGAGCGATGGAGGGGTCCTCGACCAGCAGGTGCCCGCTGCCGTGATCGGCCAATGGCCGCAGGATCGCGATGAAGCTGGAGGCGTTGGGCCAATCGGTGGAAAACACCCACGACTGGCTCGCCCCTACCGCGGCCGGAAAGGCCAGCGCCACCACGCAGGCCCCGCACGTGACGGCCTGCGAACGGCCCGCCGGCGCGGCCGCGACGAACCTGTCCACCGCGTACCCGGCGGCGATGGCGGCGAACCACGCACCCAGGCCCACGTGCTTGTTCAATGAGGCGAAGGTGTGCAGCCGCGCCTGCTCCAGTGGCCCCAGTACGGCGGCGGCGGCCAGCACCGCCAGCAGCAACGTCCGCGGCCAGTTCGGCCGGGCGGCCAAGCTGACGATCACTCCGCATATCGCCAGGACCAGGATCAGGCCGGTCCACGACCAAGCGGCGCTGAGCACCGACAGCGGGGAGTCCGGCCCCGCGGCCCGCGCCAGCGTGGTCTGCCGCACCCCGGCGAGGTAAGCGCTGCCGCCAGTCAGCAACCCTGCCGTCACCAGCACCGCCACCACGACCAGCAGGATCGCGCACCGCCTGGCCGCCAGGCGCCGGCCGGCCGGCCACCCGGTCAGCAGCGCTAGCGCCAGTACTACCGGGTCGAACACGGCCGATGCATACGCCGTGGCGTTGGCCATCGCCAAGGCGGTGCCCGCCGCGACCATCCAGCCGGTTCCCTCCCCGTCTCCGGCCCGCACCACACACCATGCCGCGAGCGCTGTCAGCGCGACCGACAAGGCGTCATAGGTGGCGAACGCTCCCAGATGCAGCGTCGGTCCCGCAACCGCGAACAGCGCGGCCGCGAAAAACGCAGCCCGCAGTCCGAACAACCGCCTGGCGGTTCCCCACAGCAAAGCCGTCGCCGCCAGCATGAACATCAGCGACAGCAGCCGGGCTGCTGCCAGCCCTCCCAGGCTGTCGGCTAGCGCCCCTACCGGCGGGTAGATCACCGGTGCTCCGGAGAAATACGACGCGAACGGGGGGATCGACGCGCCGTGCAGCCAGTGTGCCCACTCCAGATGCCCCGCCCACAGATAGGTGGCTTCATCCTCGAAGGCCGTGTCAGCCCGGACCAGGCGCACCGAAAGCACCGTCTGCACGGCAAGAACCAGCACCAGTAGTGACGTCCCCGGCAGCCGTCGGCCACGGCTTCGCGCCCGTGGTCGCGACGTCACCCCGGGCCTCGCCGCCTCGGTCACCTCCGTGGCAGGCCCAGCCGTCCCGTCATCAGCCCGGGCTCTGCCAGAGATCGATTGCATCCCCGTGCCCCAGGCAGAGCCACTTGCCGACCCCGGTGTCGACGCCCCATCACCCGTCATCGCGCCGTAATCGCTACGTCGCACCATGTCGCCTCAAAAACAAGGGCGTACTAGGGAAATCTCAGCCGCCCCGTGGTCTAAGCACCGTCCCAACCCGTCACATTCCACGACGACACCCCCCCAACGGGGCATTCGCCCGACCAAAATCTACCGGCCACCACTCCCCCACGACTGTCATTTGCGGATTAAGGACCGAATGTCCTGACTTGAGAAGGGCTGCGCCCAGAGAGGTGTGGGCCACGCCGGAGACGGCTCTCAGCGCCGCCCGCGCCTGGAGCTAGGCTTTCGTCCGGGAGAGAAATGACCGGTGATCTGGAAGTAATCCTCGCCAGCCTGAACAGCCACGGCGGGCGCGGCGCGGACGGCCGGCCCTACGACCTGGAGGCCGCCTGCCGCCAGTTCAAGGCGGACATCATCGTCCTGCAGGAGGTGTGGCGCCCGCACGATGGGCCCGATCCGGTCGCGGATATCGCCTCGGCGCTCGGCACCGAACTGCTCAGCGCCGATCTGGTGGACGACACGGACCTGCGCAGCTTCGGCATCGCGGACGAAACGGCGCGCGGCCGGTGGGGGCTGGCGACGCTCACCACGGCACCGGTCACCGGGTACGAGGTGGTGGACCTGGGCCGCATCGCCGGTGACACTACGCCCCGGGCGGCTCAGCTCGTCACGATGGAACTGCCGGGCCGTGGCCCGTTGCGCATCGCGAACACGCACCTGACCCACCGGCTGCTCAGCCCGGTCCAGTTGCTGCGCCTGGTCCGGCGCCTGGATGCCGGCGACATCCCGACCGTGATCGTCGGGGATCTCAACATGCCGGCGCCGCTCACCGGGCTCGCGGCCGGTTACGCCCCGGCGGTCAGCGGGCGCACGTTCCCCGCGCACCGGCCCCTGCTGCAGCTCGACCACATTCTCACCAGCCGCCGTGTCGCCCGCTGCGGCGGCGAGGTCCTCCCGCCGGCCGGCTCGGATCATCTTCCGGTCCGTGCCCGGCTGCGCCTGAAATAACGGCATACATGCGCTACGCCTGCCCCACCGGGCGGCCGCCGCAGGTGCCCACGGGCACGGGGCGAGCAAAGGCCACACCGTCCGGATCGCTGGCCGCCTGGGGCCTCAGGTCCGGAGGTAAGAGGCGCCGTTGAGGTCGAGGATGGCGCCGCTGGCCCATTCCGCCTCCGGTGAGGCGAGGTAGACCACCGCCGCGGCGATCTCGGCCGGCTTCGCCACCCGCCCGAACGGGCTCTGCGCCCGGATCGCGTCCCCCTCCGGGCCCGCCAGGTAATCAGCGGCCATGTCGGTCTCGACGTACCCTGGCGCGACCGTGGCCACCGCGATGCCGTAGGGAGCCAGGTCCCTGGCCAGCGACTGGCCGAAGGCGTTCAGGCCGGCCTTGCTTGCCCCGTAGGCGGGGTGCCGCGGCTCGCCGCGGAAGGCACCGCGCGAGGAGACGTTGATGATCCGGCCGCCGCCCCCGGCGATCATGTGCTGGACGGCGCACCAGGTGGCGTTGGCTGCGCCGGTAAGGTTGACCCCGATGATCTCCCGCCACGCCGCCTGCCACTCCTGGTAGGACACCTCGGCGATCCGGTGGCCGACGTAGACCCCGGCGTTGTTGACCAGCACGTCCAGGCCGCCGAGCGCGGCGGCCGCCTGATCCACGGCCCGGCGCACCGCCTCGGGGTCGGCCAGGTCCGCCTGCACCACCGCGTGCCCGCCGCCGGGAAGCCCGGCCACGATCCCGGCGGCGCGCGCCGCCGAGTCACGGTGGTGGACCGCGACCCGGTCGCCGAGGTCCGCGAACGCCCGGACGATCGCGGACCCGATGCCCCGCGACCCCCCGGTTACCAGCACCGCCCGGTCAGCCATGGGACCCGACCCTAGGGCATCGCCTGGCAGGCCATGCAGCCGGGACCGGGCGGTGGGACACACCCGGCCCTGGCCTCGCGCCGCACGGGTGAACACTGCGTGAAGAACGAGCATGCGGCGTTGTCACGGCCTCGGCGGGCGGCATTGAATGAGATTGCGGCCATGGTGCGCATGTCGTCCGTAACCCTCAAACGCTGCTGCGCGCATCTGGAGGGCCGCAATGGGCACCACCGCATTGGTCGCCAACTCCACCATCCGGCTGTCACCGGGCTGGAACGCCATCTACTACTGGGGCGTCTGGGTGGTCTGCATCGTCGGGCTTGGCGTCATCTTGCGGGCGGCGCTGAAGTCCAAGCGCTGGGCTCGCTGGACGACCCAGGACATCCTCATCGTCGCGGCACTGGGCGTGCTGCTCGAGGTGTACGACAACATCATCGGGGATCAGATCATCGGCCCGCTGATCGACCCGATCCCCGGGGCGCACTTCATCCAGATCCACGACCTGCCGTACATGTTCCTGCTGATGGTCGGTGTGGCGCTGGTGCGCAAGCCAGGCTGCGTGACGGCCATGGTGTTCGTCAACTTCCTGCTGTCCCAGTTGCTGTTCGGCAGCGGGCATGGGGCGCTCGACTGGACCGACGGCCTCACCCAGGCCATCTTCTGTGACCTCTACATCGTGGCGCGGCGCGGGGCGGTCTACGCGCCTGGGGCGAGCACGCTGTCGATGGTGCTGGACGGGTTCATGATCGGCATGCTGCGCGGCGGGCCGAACGCGTTCCTCACCGACTGGACCTTCGATCCCTACCTGAACGCCACGTACTACACGTGGCTGCAAATGTGGAACGACACTTGGTCCAACGCCCTGTTCAACGGCATTGAGGCGGCCGTGGGCGCCCCCCTCGCCTACCGCATCGCGGTGTCCGTGGTGCCCTCGCTGGGGGCGAGCCGGGCTAAGCCGGCGGCCGACCCGTTCACCGAGCCGGCGGGCGCCGCGGCGGGCGCGCTGGCCAGCCCAAAGACACGACCTGGTGAGGGAGGCCGGACATGAAGCGGATCGCGCTGGTCTTCGGCGTCGTGTCCCTGCTCCTCTTCGCGGACGGTATCTACCTGCTGGCGACCCATAACGAGGTCGGCGGCGACACCGGCGTCCTGTTCGGCAATCCGGACAAGTTCCTGTCAGCCGGGACCATCGTGGTGATCTCCGCCCTGCTCCTGCTCGTGGCCAGCGTGATCATGTGGCTGGTCGGGGTCCACCGCGAGGATAAACAGAGGCGGCCGGCGGGAGATCCGCCCACGAGCGAGCAGCCAGGGCCGTCAGGCCGGACGGCGTCGCAAGCGTGAGCGAAGCCCGCACGGCCGGGGGACTGCGCGCCGATGACGTGTCGTTCGCGTACGTCGGCGCTGCCCGCGCGGCACTGCGCCACGTGAACCTCAGCGTGGCGCGGGGCGAGGTGATACTGATCACCGGCGCCTCCGGCTGCGGCAAGTCCACCCTGGCCCTGGCGCTGTGCGGGCTGATCCCCTCGCGGGTGCACGGCGAACTGCGCGGGCGCGTCATGTTCGGTGCCACCCCGCTGAGCGGCATGAAGCCGCATGAGGCGTCACAGCTTGTCGGCATGGTGTTCCAGAACCCGAACCTGCAGCTGATCAACCAGACGGTGCAGTCGGAGGTGGCATTCGGGCCGGAGAATCTGGCGCTGCCCCAGCCGGAGATCGCGGCCCGGGTCGACTGGTGCCTGGACGTGACCGGGATGGCCGGGATGCGCACGGCCGCGGTGGTGACGCTATCCGGCGGCCAGAAGCAGCGGACGGCGATCGCGGCGACGCTGGCCATGCGGCCCCGGATCCTGGTGCTCGACGAGCCGCTGTCCGACCTTGACCCGGTCGGGGCGCAGGAGGTGCTCGCGACGCTGCAACGGCTGGCCCGGA
>Ga0207665_10003106_pt1 | contig 11142 bp, 11 predicted proteins | sample LARL112metaG_FD_184351 | JGI IMG/M metagenome (GOLD analysis project Ga0207665, IMG submission 184351) | Corn, switchgrass and miscanthus rhizosphere microbial communities from Kellogg Biological Station, Michigan, USA - LAR L11-2 metaG... | ecosystem: Host-associated > Plants > Roots >...
AATCTCAATCTCGACGACGAGGAGCTGAAGCTTTACGAGCGATATTACGAAGCGCTTGCAAAAGATATTCCGGCGCCCGACCTGGTTATTTATCTGCAGGCCAAGCCGGAAATTTTGCGCGCACGAATCGCAAAAAAAGCTCTGAAAGACGAAAATCAGATTGCGACGGAATATATCGAGGAAGTCTCACGCGCGTATGAGCACTTCTTTTTTCGCTACGAAGCGTCTGACCTGCTGGTGATCGATACATCGGAGATCGATTTCGTGGCGCGCCACGAAGATTTGCAGCAGTTACTCCGCCGCCTGCAGGATCCAGTGAAGGGCACGCAGTATTTCTTGCCATTGGGCGCAGCCGAGTAACGCATCCGCTTGACTATTCCGCCTCATTTCGATTCGACCGAACTCGCCGTGCTCTGGATATACAGTTACACGGAGCTCGCAACACGTGTAGTCGCTGCGCGGCTCGATTCAGCTTGTTGTCGAACTGTTGCGCGACGCGAAAGTGTAATTGCGCTAAAGATTGTCAACACAACTGCGATCACAAAATGTCCCGCCGGCCTCAGATCCAACACGTTATGCTCAAGCCAAACCCAAGCCAGCAGCGCCCAGCACGTGCTTCCGACGACAGTAATTGCGGCCAGAGTCTTGTCGTCGAGACGTTCGGCGCGCACGATATTCAGAACACCAAGTAAGGTAGCCGCGAGCGAAGATCCCAGGGACCAGATAAAAATACCGCTCCCAGGCTGAAGCCACACGAGAGTTCCTATCGTGTGGCCACAGGCGCCCAGAATCAGCAATACGCCGAAAATCCGATCAACTGTTTTCAACAGCAGACGCTCCTCAATGGAATTCTCCTTCGAACGAGTCTAAATTGCAGAACCTTGTTTCTCGGCTTCGGTAGCAAACAGTTGCAGAAGAGAACCCCACCCGCTCTCTGCGTTAACCCCAGAGCGCATTGACTCCCAACCCGCGCCCGAGCGTTCGAAGTGACGGTGTTCCAGGTCCACTCTCGTCATACCGTCGGCCTCGAGAGTGAAGCGCACCTCGACTTCGCTCGCCTTCGAAATATCCGGCTCGTACTCCCACTGCGGAGAGATCATCCACGCCATCACAAAGCGGTGATTTGCCCCCAGGGACAATCTGTTCCATCGACTTGCTGCGAGTAGCACCGGCCGCCCACGCGGCCTTCAATGAGGCCTCGCTTCGGGGGAACTTTGCCGATGTGATGGCTACGCGGCCACCATGAGTCAATGGCCGCAGTGAAAACTTCGAACGCATGTTCCGGACTGGCCTTTACCGTAATGCTCTTCCTGACCGGCGCGTCGGTTACTGAATTTGCAGCGGTGCTCATAGGTTCTGCTCCTTTGTGCCTTCCTCAATCTTGCGCTTGAACGCGTGCAAAGCCTGTCCCCAGAATTGCTCGAAATACTCGCGCAGAGTTTCGAAGCCGTTGGGATTTAGTTGATACAAACGGCGAGTTCCCGCAGCCCGGTCCAAAACAAGATTTGCCTGCTTGAGAATACGGAGGTGCTGAGAAATGGCAGGTCGGCTGACGGGGAATTCGCGCGCCAGGTCGCCGACGGCCATTTCGCCGGTGAGGAGTCGAGCAAGAATGGCTCTCCGAGTCGGGTCGGCAAGCGCGTCCAGTTGCATGTCTTCGTAAGTCATTACTTACGGTAAGTTACAGCTTACGAATTCTGATGTCAAGCGTATTTTTCCGGGGCGAACTGCGTCGACAAGCCCTTGTCTTAACCTCCTGGTGGGACTACTCGCCAACGCCATGCATCGAACAGGAACCATGGCCAAGAGAAAGCAGAATTGGGGAGCAACTCCCTGGAAGATTACGTTCCGCACAAAGTCAGCGAGGCTGCCCGATCATGTGGACTTCGCGGTCGTAGGAGGAGGATTTGCCGGACTGTCGGCGGCAGCGTGGCTGGCTCGGTTGGCTCCGAAAAAGACAGTGTTGCTACTCGAAGCAGAGCGGGTGGGCAACGGAGCCAGCGGACGCACCGGAGGCTTGGCGCTGGCGCAGACCGCTGCCGGTGATTTGCCGGGTTTGGGAGACGTGCTGCGCGGCTACCGAAAAATCGTGCGCGATTTACGCATACACGCAGAGCTGGACTTGCCCGGTGTGTGGGAAGTTTCGCGGCATGATAAATCGATGGAAGGAAAGGCAGTTCACCCATTGAAAAATTCGCCCATCGACTGGGACGATTCCGGGCGCGTGCGTGCGGTCAACAGAGTGCCGGGCGGAACGGTGAACCCAGGGAAAGTTGTTTCGGGATTAGCGCAAGCGGCCGCCAAACCCGGAGCACAGATTTTTGAAGAAGCAGAAGTTGTGCGTATCGAGTTTACCGATCCGGTGCGGCTGCATGTGGAACAAAAGGTGAAGCGTGGCATTCAGAAAAAGAACGTGACGGCGACGCGAGTGCTCCTCACCACGAATGCAGGTTCCCGTGAATTGGCTGGGAACATTTATGCATCGAAGGAATCATCGGAACCGCGGCTGACTTTTGCCATTGCAACGGCACCGCTGACGAAAAAACAAATCGCGGCATTGGGAATGGATTCTGGTCGCCCTTTCTATACCGTGGATGATCCCTATTTGTGGGGACGACGCAGGAATCGCGCCATGATTTTTGGTAGCGGACTTATGCCGGCCTTTGGTAAATGGCTGCGTGAGGACGCAACCAGAGCGAAATCTCCCACGGCTGGTGTGAAACAATTATGGGGTGGGCTGGAGCGCTTTGATGTGCGGCGTGGCGAGCCAGCTGCGCGGCTGCGTTCATTGGAAAAACGCGTACGGGGCTTGCATCCAGCAGTAAAAAACGTCCGCATCACTCATCGCTGGGGCGGCCCCATTCTGACCACCAAAAATTTTATGCCCACGTTCCGCACCCATCCGGAAAGTAACAATGTTATCGTGCTGGGTGGATTTTCCGGCCATGGCGTGGCGCTGAGCGTTTATCTCGGCTATAAAGCTGCGCAACATTTCGTTGGCAAATACAAATTGCCGCGCTGGCACAAATCCTAAGTCAATCTTCAATCGAAAAATCCTCAGCTCCGGCGATCGCACTTCCCGCACTTCTATTCTGTCTATGAAGTCTTGGTCTCGGCCTGTATAGTGACGGCTTCGCAATCGTTTGCAATATTTCCAATGTGGAGGAATATATGAGTCTTTGGTCACGCCGCAAATTTTTTCTGACTTCGCTGGCAGGTACCGCTGCCGTCGGCACCTCGAATTTATTGGGAGCGCCGAAAACAGCGGCGGACTTTCCTATCGCGCAAACCTCGGGTGCCGGCACGAAGGGCACGCGGCCCGTTATGATTTCCAGCGCCAACGGAGTTCACGCGCTGCAGAAGGGCATGGACATTTTGAAGAACGACGGCGACACGCTCGATGCCGCAGTTGCGGCGGTAACCGTGGTTGAAGACGACCCGAATGACGATTCCGTCGGCTACGGCGGACTACCGAATGAAGAAGGTGAAGTGGAGCTCGACGCGTCCGTGATGCACGGGCCAACGCGACGCGCCGGATCGGTGGCCAGCGTGCGCCGCATCAAGAACGTGGCCCGCCTGGCGAAAACGGTAATGGAGCGTACAAATCACACGATGATTGTGGGCGACGGGGCGCGACGGTTCGCAGTGGCGGAAGGCTTTGAAGAGATGAACCTGCTGACGGATCATTCGCGAAAAATCTGGCTGGCGTGGAAAGCTTCCACGTCTTTCAACTGGCGGCCGGGCATCGATAGCCCGGAGTGGGTCGGCCGCTCAGCGGCCGCACGTAAAGAAGATAATCCTCGATATGAAGAGTTTCGCCGGCGGCTTGCGGATATTTGCGAGCACGATGAAGTCTTGATGGCGCGGGCGACGGAAGTGATCGCCAATCCGCCCACCGGCACCATCAACTGTCTTGCGGTGAATGAAAAGGGAGAGATCTCCGGCACGACGACAACGTCCGGTTTATCGTGGAAAATCCCCGGGCGCGTCGGCGATTCGCCGATCATCGGCGCCGGATTATATGTGGACGGCGATGTAGGCGGCGCAGGTTCAACGGGCAAAGGCGAAGAGAACATCAAAATTTCCGGCGGACATACAATCGTGGAAATGATGCGCAAAGGAATGTCGCCCAGCGATGCTTGCTTGGAAGCTTTGCACCGCGTGGCGCGCAATTACAACAATGACAAGAAAAAACTGTCGACGTTCCACATTTATTTTTACGCGCTGAATAAAGATGGTGTTCATGGCAGCGCGTCACTCTGGAAGAACGGCTACGATCCGAGTAAACGTGCTCATTACGCAGTGCATGACGGCACACAAGGAAAACTCGTCGAGTGCGCCGCATATTTCGACGAAATCGGCGGCGGTCAGTAAGAATTCGCCGCCGACAGGCAGACGGTTTGCTCCAAACTACCTCCGTCATTCCGAGCGAAGCGAGGAATCTCTCTTTGATTCCTGTTGAACGCGCCGTTATTCGACGATAATGTGCAGGAATTTCTTCTTGCCGGCGCGCAGAAGAAATTCGCCGGGCTGGCTGAGATCGACGTCCTTACGGAAATCTTCAACTCGTTGTTCGTTGATCTCAACACCGCCTTGCTTGATCAGCCGTTCGGCTTCGCTTTTCGACGGCACCAGATTCAACTCCACAAGCAGAGCGGTTAGCTTCTTGGCTGGGCCGCGCGGGATTTTTTGTCGCGGGGCTTCCGCTGGGGCCTGGCGGTCACGAAAGACGCGCTGGAAATTTTCCGCAGCTTTGCGTCCCGCTTCGACGCCGTGAAAAACGGATACAACTTCTTCGCCCAACTTCATTTTCGCTTCCATGGGATGCAGCTTGCCGCTGGCAACTTCACTTTTGAGTTCGCTGATTTCCTTTTCCGTACGATCGGTAACCAATTCGTAGTAACTCCACATCAGTTGGTCAGGGATGGACATCATTTTGCCGAACATTTCCTGCGGCGGCTCCGTGATGCCAACATAGTTGCTGAGGCTCTTGGACATTTTGCGGGAGCCATCGAGACCAACAAGAATCGGCATGGTCATGCACACCTGCGATTCCTGGCCGTACTCGCGCTGAATTTCACGGCCCATCAGCAAATTGAATTTTTGCTCCGTGGCGCCGAGTTCAACATCGGCTTCCAGCACAACCGAGTCGTACGCGACAAGCAGCGGATAGAGAAATTCGTGTACCGCGATGGGCTGCTGGTTCACGATGCGCGTGTGGAAATCTTCGCGCTCCAGCATGCGTGCCACGCGATATTTCGCCGCCAGCCTGATGATATCGTAGCTCGTCAGCTTATCGAGCCACTCGCTGTTGTAGCGAATTTCCGTTTTTGCGGGATCGAGAATTTTGAACACCTGTTCGAGGTAAGTTTTTGCGTTGGCCTGCACCTGCTCCCGGGAAAGCGGCGGCCGCGTTTCGCTTTGCCCAGTAGGATCGCCAACCATAGCCGTAAAGTCACCTATTAAAAAGACCGCCAGATGCCCCATATCCTGAAAATGTTTCAGCTTGCGGATCACCACGGTGTGGCCCAGGTGAATGTCCGGCGCCGTTGGATCGACGCCCAGTTTCGCGCGCAACGGTTTGCCGCTCTTGCGCGATTTCTCCAGCTTCGCCCGTAAATCCTCTTCACGAATGCTTTCGTGAACGCCTTTTTTCAGATAGGCAAGCTGTTCGTCGACAGACTTAAAGTTGGAGGAGGTCATTTTTTATGTTAAGTCAGCAAAACGCGGCGGCCCTCAATCTTATACTTCCCTTCAAGAACGATCTTCACCGCTTCCGAATAGACGCGATGCTCTTCTTTCAAGATGCGCGCGCTGAGCGTGTCTTCAGTATCGTTGTCTTCAACAGGAACCACGGACTGCAACACGATTGGCCCGGCATCAAGATTTTCGTCGACAAAATGGACCGTGCAGCCGGCGAACTTTACCCCGTATTCTAGCGCCTGTTTTTGCGATTCGAGTCCGGGAAACGACGGCAGTAGCGACGGGTGAATATTCAATATCCGCTGCGGAAAGGCCGCGACGAAAAACGGAGAAAGCAAGCGCATGTAACCGGCAAGGCAAACAAGGTCGACATTCGCTTCCCGCAACGCGGCCACCACCAATCGATCATACGGCTCGCGTTCCAGGCCTTTGGACGGAATGACGCGAGCCGCAAGTCCACGCGCGCGCGCGCGATTGATGCCCGGAGCGGCTTCGCGATTGCTCAGGACCAGCGCAATCTCGGCGTCAGGGATGCGGCCCGCAACCACGCTATCGGCCAGCGCCGCAAAGTTGGAACCACGTCCGCTCAACAGCACGCCAATGCGCTTGGTCATAACCGAAAAAAGTTAGCACAGTTGCCGCGCGGTTCCCAAGTTTATGAGGCAACCATCGCGATTTTTTTGCAGCTACGCAGGGCTTTCGAATTGCGCGAACGTGATGAAGTGCCCGGCGGGATCTTTGACTCCGATTTCGCGGGCGCCATAAAACGTCGTGCGCTCGGGCATGTAGATTTCCATCCCGGCGACGGCCGCTTTGACGGCGTTCAGATCGTCTACTTCAACATAGAGGAATGTCGGGCCTTTGCGAACGTCCCCAGCAATCGCCGGTAAATCTTTTTCCGTGCTGGCGTAAGACTGGTACATCACCTCGGCTGTTCCCTGCTGCAAGGCAACGAAAGCCAGCCGGTCACCATCGGGAACTTCGACGGTCTTGATGAAGCCAAGATGCTGCGTCCAGAACGGAATTACCGCTTCAATTTTTTCCACGAACAAAACGGGCGTAACTTTTTTCACTGGCATCTGATCCTCACATTATCGATGCAATCGCGGATAGCGCCTGCAATCATATCCGTTCATTGCCGCACCGAAAATCTATAAGACCCAGACCGCGATTCGGCTAAAAAGAACAGCCTCGGCGAACTGCCAAGGCTGCCTCTCGTTTGCGACCGGTGTAATTGCGGGCGTAATTGCGATCGATGCTCGATGTCAGCTCTTGCTTCCGCTTTCCTTCGGCATCAGCTTTTTCAACGCCGCCTCTCCCTCCGCTCCGAGTGGAGCAATCGGCAACTTCGTCGAACTTCCTGCTCCCGATCCGCCATTGCTTGGACCAAAGAAGCGCATCGCCGTTGCGGCCAATCCATCCAGCGCGCCGCCGCCGTTACCGCCTCCAGTAACCAGCACGTCTGGAACAAACTTGGCTTTGCCTTCGGCAAGCGCGGCAACCACGTTCACGATGGCCGTAGCGTTTGACCCGAGTGCTTCGACTTGCGCGCGATAGCCACGAGCGCGAGCGAGGCCGACCGCTTCGACCTCCGCACCTTTCGCGGTACCGGTCTGCCGGATATATTCAGCCTCACCGCTGGCTTCTGCAACGCGAGCGTCGGCGTTGTTCTTCTTGATGTTCACGCCAACTTTGGAGCGGGCTAGATCGGCCTGCATGTCTGCGGTGCCTTTGGCCTGTTCCATTTCGATGCGCTGATCCTGCGCGGCTTTCTGCTTCTTGAACGTTTCGATTTCCTGATTCGCAACTTCTCGATGCGTCAGTACCGTCACCATGTCTTCCGGCAGGATGACGTCCTGAATGTACACACCCTTGGTCTCCACCTGGTATTGCTCGAGCTGCTGACGAATGTGTTCAAACGCTTCCACCTGCACCTGCTGGCGTGTTTCGATGAAATTAATTGCCGGCATGCTCTGCAGTGAATTGCGGAAGTGATTGCCTACCGCCGCTTGCAGAACTTCGTTCACCAGATTGCGCATAGTGCCCACCATGGAAATCACGCGCGGCGCTTTGGTATCTGAAAAGTGGATCTGTACCTGCAAATCGATTTTGAAAACAAATCCTTCTTTCGATTTCGCCACGATTTGCTGCAACTGCGCGTCCAGGTTGTGAGCTTCGCTGACGGCATCCGCCCAATTAAGGTTGAGAATCGCAGTCGGCACGATTTCCGATTCGTAGCAACGCGGATTCAGTGGATATTTTCCGGTACGAAGCGGCTCCTGCCACACGCCGCGATGACCCGGCCGCACCAGCGAGCCATATTTGAATTCGGCACCGGAGGTGTCTTGCGTCGCCAAGCCGACGTACGCCTTAATCACTGCAACTTGGCCTTGCTTGACCATCATCATCGGCACCAGCTCCACGCTGACCAGAAAAGGGTTCAGCGCGTACGCTCCGTAGAGCAACGGATCGTGCTGCATCCCGATGTGGCCGCCGTGATCGAGAAACGCCTGGTAGTCCTGATAGTTGTTGTGGAGATGGTTCTTGCTGCCGAGCAGCGCTTCAATAATCTGTGCGTCAGAAGAAGTTCCACCCGGCTGCTCGAGTTTTTCGATGTCGGTATACCCGCCGAGGCGGCTCGCCAAATCTCCCGAAGGAAGCGGATCGCCTTCGTACGTGGTCACGATGCCGACCACGTCCTGGGTCGTGCCGTCTTTGCCGCGCGGTTGCGGCTCGATGCGCACCAACTCCAATTGATCAGGTTTCAGCCCCAGCGACGCGGGCATCAATTCTCCGCCGCGTCCCATCTTGGCGCGCAACTCCGGTGACACCGGAACTCCATACACACGGTTGCGCGTCAGAATCAGGAAGCCGAGCGGGTGAACCGGCACAAGCGAACCAGGCGGCAGCACTGGCCGCTGCACGCCCTTTTGTCCGCCGAGCTGCACGAAGCTGCGCAGATCCGAAAAATTGGCGAACTCTTTTTTGTACACCGCGGACTTCGCGCCGATTGGCAGTGGATTGCCAACCTGCGCGATCACCACTCCGATCTCGCCCGCAGGAACCTGCACCCACGGATATTTATCTACCGAGTAGATGGAAAATGGCTTCCAACGTAGGCCGGGCATCAACAGATCGGCTTGATAGCCGGCTTCACCGTTGAAGGCCACCGGATTGTCCTTGGCCAATTTCTTGAACGAAAAGCGCTTCGTTACCAGGCCCACTTCCGTGGGACCGATTTTGTGAAGCGACGCGGCAATGGAAAATGCCGCCATCACCGTTAGGATGAACAGAATCGGATAATGGAAAAAGAGCGCGAAAATCGTTTCCAGCGCAGACATACACACACCTCCTGGGCGTTTGGAGCCGTTTGAACTTGCTTTGTCTAAGGGAGTTACATGTTTCGGACGCGCAAACTCTGCTGCCTTGTATTACGCCTGTCAAGTGGAGCACCAGTACGCGACTTAAAACCAAGTATTTTCATGACGTTGCCAGCCTTGCCGTTCTGGACAAGCTGGTTTTCGCTATCGCCACAGGCGTGCGACGGGAAGGCTAAAATAAGAACAGGCAGTATTTGCCCGTTCATCGGTCTCCAGGGAGAAATTATGACCACACAACTTCTTCGTCGCGTTGGTTTTGGTTTGTTGGCCTGCTCATTGCTCACCGTTCCGGCGTTAGCCCAAGGCAATGGCCATGGGAACGGCAAAGCCAAGGGTCACGACAAGAAAGACAAGGACGATGGCGGCGACCGCGGAGAGGGAAAGTATTACTTTCAAACGCGCGACCGCGAAGTGGTCACGACCTACTACACCAAGCATGGAAAGGGTTTGCCACCGGGCTTGGCCAAGCGAAACGGTAATTTGCCGCCAGGCCTGGAAAAACAGCTGCAGGGAAATGGCAGCCTGCCGCCAGGCCTCGATAAAAAGATGGAGCCTTGTCCGGTGGAGATCACCATGGAACTGCCTCCGCTTCCGCCCGACTACCGGCGAGGAGTCATTGGCGCAAGCATTGTAGTGTTCAACGTGAGAACTAACATCGTGGTGGACGTGATGCACGACGTAGTCCGCTAGCCTTTAATTTTGGCTTCTGCCGCTTTGGTCGTGTAGCCAATCCTGGCTGCGCGCAGTGCAAGCCACGCCTCGCTCAAAACCACGCAGGCAAGATTGCCTGCGCCACGTAAGAATACGCCTACAGAAAGTGAACGCTACAAACTTAAAGCGCCCGAATAGACCACCCGCGCTTTCGCAGTCTCCCCACGTTCAATCCGCCCGATCTGGAAAAATTTTTCGCGCCGACGCTTCAGGTCCGCTTCCACTTTCTTGACGTACGCCGAAGGCACCACCAGAATCATCCCCACACCAAGGTTGAACGATTCAAGCAACGAATCTGAATCCATCTTCCCGAGCTTCGCCAGGTATTTAAAAATCGGCAACACCGGCCAGGAAGCCAAATCAATCACCGCTTTTACTCCCGCCGGAAGAACACGCGGCAAGTTCCCGGGAATCCCACCGCCGGTTATATGCGCGAGCGTGGATACCCATCCGTTGGCAAGAATCGTCCGCAAAGCCGGCGCGTAGCACAGATGCGGTTTCAGAAGCTCCGCGCCAATTTTGTTGCCTACCTCTGCGACGTAGGTATCCGGCTTCACTTTGGCGACTTCGAAAATCAGTCTCCGTGCAAGCGAGTATCCATTGGTGTGCAAACCCGCCGATGGCAGCGCCAACAGCGTATCGCCCGGCTTTACATTTTTTCCAGTGAGCAACTTCTTCTTTTCGACGGCGCCGACGATAAATCCTGCCAGGTCGTATTCGCCATCGCCGTAAAGTCCCGGCATTTCGGCGGTTTCGCCACCGATCAAAGCGCAACCGGCCTTCCGGCAGGCGCGGCTCATTCCATCAACCAGCTGCTCGACCACATGTGGATCCATTTTGCCCAGCGCCAGGTAATCCAGAAAAAACAGCGGCTCCGCGCCCTGCACCAAAATATCGTTCACGCAGTGATTTACCAGGTCGCCGCCGACCGTCGAATGCACGTTCATAGCGATGGCCACTTTCAGTTTTGTTCCGACGCCGTCCGCGCTCGAAACCAGAACCGGCTCTTTGTATTTTTTCTTGTCCAGTTCAAACAATGCGCCGAAGTTCCCGATCCCTCCGAGAACTCCGTTCGTAAACGTGCGCGTGGCGAGATGGCGGATGCGATTTTTCGCGTCATCCGCGGCAGCGATGTTCACTCCGGCGTCGGCATATCTCATGGGTTGCGGCGAGCTACCTTTGTATATTTTTGCAGAGCGACGAAGGAGGGCTCGCCACTAAGCTCAGATTTCCGCGACGGCCTAAAAAACGTGGAACAACCGCCTCCACCGGACCGTGCCAGGGTGGATGATTCCGTTCAAATACGCCAAAAATCTTTCGCCGATCTGGCCCGGTTGCCACGCCTCCG
>Ga0207665_10003107_pt1 | contig 11137 bp, 10 predicted proteins | sample LARL112metaG_FD_184351 | JGI IMG/M metagenome (GOLD analysis project Ga0207665, IMG submission 184351) | Corn, switchgrass and miscanthus rhizosphere microbial communities from Kellogg Biological Station, Michigan, USA - LAR L11-2 metaG... | ecosystem: Host-associated > Plants > Roots >...
CTTGCCGAACTCGGGGTCGAGCGTGTCGCCCTGGTGGCAATAGGGATAGCCGAAATGCTGGCCCTTGCGCGTGGCCACGTGCAGCGTGTCGTTCGGAGACTCGTCGCCCAGCCAGTCGCGTCCATGATTGGTGAACCACAGCTGCTTGGTCTGCGGGTGCCAATCGAAGCCGACCGAATTGCGCACGCCCAGGGCGTAATTCTCGACGATCCCGGTCCTGGGATCGACCCGCGAAATCGCCGCCTGGAAGTAGGCCGGCATGACGATGTTGCCGGGCGCCCCGACGTTGTAATACAGCTTGCCGTCGGGCCCGAGCGCGAGGAATTTCCAGAAGTGGCCGGGCTGATTCTGCGGATCGAGGCCGTCGACCACGACCTTGGCTTCCGGCGGGTTGTCCAGGCGGCTCTCGATGCCGTCGTAGCGCGTAATGCGGTGGCGCTCGGCGACGTAGAGCGTGCCCCTGCTGAAGACGACCCCGTTCGGCGATTCGAGGCCTTTGAGAATGGTCTTCACCTCGCGCTTGCCGCCGCGGTCGAGGACCGCGTAGACGTCCTTCAACTGGCGGGTGCCCACGAACACCGTGCCTTGGCTGCCGAGCGCCATCGAGCGCGCTCCGGGGAGGCCTTCGACCCAGACTTCGACCTTGAAGCCCTCCGGGACCTTGAGCTTGTCGACCGGGAGTTCCTTCGTGGATTTTCCGGTGACCTCGATCGCGAACGGGTGCAGGGTGGATTTCTCCTGCTCGGCGTTGCGCCCTTGCTGCCAGGAGGGCGGAGCGGCGGCGGGCGCCTGCGCCTGCGCCGCACTGGTGATCAGCGCGCAGACGAGCGCGGCACTGAGAGAGACAAGGGGTCGGAACGGTGCGGAATACATGGAATATCCTCCTTTTCCCGGGTGTTGTTGCCTTCGAGGGGGCGCCGCGATGCAATCGACGGGGCGTGGTGGCATCATAGCCACGCTCGATCCCGGGCGCAACCCGATGAAAAGGAAGCCGCGCTCCCGTCTCCAGCGCGACTCACAACGACCCATGGCGCACCGAATCACGGCCTCATGTCCCGCAGCCCTCCTCGCTCTCGGCGCGGGGACTTTCACCGCCCCGGCCAGCGCCCAGACCGAAGCGGCGGAGGGCGAATCCTCGGGCACGCCTTCGATCGTGGTCACCGCAACGCGCTCAGAGCGCAACAGCTTCGATCTGCCGGTCTCGATCGACCGCATCGACGCCGATGCCATCCGCGAGGGCAAACCGATGATCAATCTTTCGGAGAGCCTTTCCCGAGTGCCCGGCGTGGTCGTGCAGAACCGCCAGAATTACTCCCAGGATCTGCAGATCTCCTCGCGCGGGTTCGGTGCGCATGCGCAATTCGGCGTGCGCGGCGTGCGCCTTTACGCAGACGGGATTCCCGCGACTTCCCCCGACGGCCAGGGGCAGACCTCCAACTTCGATCTCGGCGCGGCCGAAAGGATCGAGGTGATGCGGGGACCCTTCTCGACCCTCTACGGAAATGCCTCGGGCGGGGTCATCCAGATATTCACCGAGAACGGTCCGCCCGAGCCCACGCTCACGGAGGCCGGCGCGGCCGGGAGCTATGCAACCAGCCGCTCCGCTCTCAAGTTCGGCGGCCAGTCGGGAGCGCTCAATTACATCGGCGGAGCGTCCCACTTCGAGACCGGCGGCTACCGCGATCACAGCGCGGCAGAAAAAAACCTCGGAAACGCCAAGCTCAAGTTTGCGTTGAGCGACGATACGCGGCTTTCCCTGATCCTGAATTCCGTGAGGCAGCCGGCGCAGGACCCAGCGGGGCTCAATCGCGCGCAGCTGGAACAGAATCCGCGCCAGGTCGATCCTTCCGTGCTGCAGTTCAACACCCGCAAGGATGTGGTGCAGAACCAGCTCGGCACGACCCTCGAGCGGCGGCTCTCCGCGTCGGACAGTCTGCGCTTTGCCGTCTACAGCGGAAGCAGGCAGGTCGAGCAATTTCTGGCAATCCCCATCGCTGCACAGAATGCGCCGACCTCGTCGGGCGCCGTCGTCAACCTCGACCGTTTCTATTACGGACTGGATATGCGCTGGTCGCGCGCGACGGAGCTCGCCGGCCGATCCCTCGCGTTCACCGTGGGAAGCGATTACGACCGCCAGAAAGAGCGGCGCAGGGGCTACATCAATAACTTCGGCACCTCCGGCGCGCTGAAACGCGACGAGGACGACACCGTGTACAGCGCCGCGCTCTACGCGCAGGGTGACTGGAAATTCGCGCCGCGCTGGAGCGCGAGCGCGGGCCTGAGGCGTACCGAGGTCTCTTTCCACTCGAGCGACTACTTCATCGCGACGGGCAACCCCGACGACAGCGGCCAGATCCGCTTCAAGAACACCAGCCCCGTCGCGGGCCTGGTCTACTCGGTCTCCCCCGTGCTCAATCTGTACGGCAATGTCGGCAAGGGCTTCGAGACGCCGACATTCGCCGAGCTCGCCTACCGCTCCGACGGCACGACCGGACTCAATTTTGCGCTGCAGCCGAGCACCAGCGTTAACACGGAGCTCGGCGCGAAAGCCTTTCTCCCGGGTGGCCAACGGCTTACTTTCGCGGTTTTTCACATCGACACGAAGAACGAGATCGTGGTCGATACGGCGGCAGGCGGCCGCAACACCTTCAAGAACGCGAGCCGCACTACGCGCAACGGTGCGGAAGTGTCCTGGAGCGCGAGAACGCTCGAGACGCTCGACCTGCTCGCTGCGCTCGCCTTCGTCGATGCGCGCTATCGGGATGATTTCACCAGCGGCACCCCTCCGGTCCTGGCACCCGCCGGCAATTACATGCCGGGCGTTCCGCGGCGTACTTTCTACGGCGAGGCGCGCTGGGCGCCGATCGGGTGGAGTCTCAGCACGGCACTCGAGCTGCGCCACGGCGGCCGCGTCTACACCACCGATGCGAACACCGAGTCGGCCGATCCCTACACCGTCGTGAACTGGCGGTTCGTCCTCGAGCAGCGAGCGAGCGACTGGCGCGTCAACGAGTTCCTGCGAATCGAGAATCTCTTCGACAAGCAATACGTCGGCTCGGTGATCGTCGGCGACGCCAACCGGCCCTTCGAGCCCGCGCCGCGGCGCAACGCCATCGTCGGGATCAACGCAGTCGCGAGGTTCTGACAGCGCGATGCCGGTCGATCCAATACGCCCAGGGAGTCAAGATCGCCAGCGCGACGATTCCCAGGATCGCCACAGCTTTTTCGCTCGGCGGCGGTGGAGACCACGGCCCCGGAACATAAAGGATGAGGAGCAAGGCGATGAACGCCCACCATGCGACGGTTCCGATGCGATCCCTGGCTTTGGTGGACTGCAGGTAAAGTGCGATCCCGGCCGCGAACATCAGGCCTTCCACTGCGAAAGTCGCGGGTAAGGACTGCCACAAACCCAGGCCCAGACGCTCGCTTCCGCCGGGACGGAGCGGCAAGTCGGGCCGATGGGTGACGCAATCCAGGACCCAGTGGCTGGCGACGGCGATTCCAACCCACGTGGCTCCCGCGTGATCGCCTTTTACCGTTTGATAGACGATCGCGAAGAGCACGGCCCAGACTCCCGTCATCAGAAGGCTGTGCGACCAAGGGTAGTACACGAAATCGAACGGATTGATCGCGGTGAATCCCGGCACGATGCGGAATCGCTCGATCCCGAGCAGCACCAGCACCGGCCACACCACGTCGAGGAACGCCGCGGCGACGACCAAGGTGCCGAGCGACGCTCTGGGCGCGACTTTTTTAGCGGCGAAAGCGACGGCGAAATGCCCGATGAACACGTCATCCTCCGAGCAGGGCCTTCTTCAGGCTGCCGGACACCGGATTATCGCCGAGCCAGATCCTGAGTAGCGCGCGGTAGAAATCCTCGCCGGGAATGGCCTTGCCCTTCGCTTCACCGTTCAGCACGACGCGCGTCCCGGTGCCGGGCAGCCAGTCGAGGGCGATGATGTCGCCCTCCATTGCCGACTGCAGCGCGTTCATGGTTGCGCTAAGCTCGACGAGACGGTCCTTCAGAGCTTCCCGCTCGTCGGCCGGCGTGTTGTCCCGGATGCCTTCGTCGAGTGCGTCCGTCAGCTGTTTCGCGCTCAGCTCGCGCATCATTCGCATGCTCACGCGCTTCGCTCCGGACAGCGCAAGCACGTCTGCCACGCTCGTCTTTTTCTCCGCGAGATAGAGACCGGCGACATAGATCTTGAAGAGAGCCTTGGTGCGCAGCCCGGCACCGTTCAGCATCAGTTCGCCCGGCCCCAGGCTGATCCGGTCATCGACCTTGACTCCGGCGACTTCCGCAGCGAGCGCGAGCTGCGTGCAGAGCATCAACGGCAGGATCAGGCGGTTCATCAGGCGCTTTCGTACAGGCGCGTGAGGACGAACTCGCGATGGCCGAGCGCTTCTGCTGCGGTGAGGCGGCCGTTCGCGGTGCGGAACATCATCTCGATGAGCTTGTCGCCCGCCTGGTCCATGTTGATCTCACGGCGCGTGATGCCGGACACGTCGACGTCGATGTGCTCGGGCATGAGGCGCACGGTGCGCGGATTGGCGCAGAGCTTGATCACGGGCAGGATTGGATTGCCGATCACGTTCCCCTGGCCCGTCGGAAAGAAGTGCACCACGTAGCCGCTTGCCGCACACAGCGTCACCATCTCCGCCGCCGCGGAGGAGGAATCCATGAACCAAAGCCCCGGGCCGCTCGGGACCTCGGCCTTGTCGAGCACGCCATCCACCATGCATTTGCGACCGATCTTCTGGATGTTGCCGAGCGCCTTCTCCTCGATGGTGGTGAGGCCGCCGGCGATGTTCCCCTTGGTCGGCTGCGAATCCATGAGGTCGCTCGTCTTGTGGCGGTCGATCACGTCCTGGTAGCGATTGAACATGAACATGAACTTTTCGCGCACCTCGGGCGTTCTGCAACGCGCCGCCACGAGCTGCTCGCCGCCGGTGAGCTCGGTCGTTTCGCCGAAAACGAGCGTCACCCCGTGTTCGTAGAGCTTGTCGAAGGCGTTTCCCACGCAAGGGTTCGCGCCAATCCCGGATGTGGTGTCCGATTCGCCGCACTTGGTCGACACCCACAGATCCTTGAGCGGCCGCTCCTCGCGGCGCAATTCCGAAGCCCACTGCATGTAATCCTTCGCGGCCTTGGAAGCGCGGCGAACAGTCTCCATGTCGCCGTGGCCTTCGATGCCGAAGAAGGACACCGGTTTTCCCGCTGCGGCGATGCCGTCGGCGACGCGTTTCGCCCAGCCGTCCTCGATGCCGATCACGACCGCCGCGGCGACGTTGGGATTGGACCCGGTCCCGATCAGCGTCTTGAAATGCAGCTCGAGGTCCGCGCCGAATTGCAGCCGCCCGTAGGGGTGGGGAATCGCGAGCGTTCCCTTGATATTGTTCGCCACCGCTTCGCAGGCCGCGTTGGAGAGATCGTCGACGGGCAGCACGAGAACGTGGTTTCGGACGCCGACGCGACCGTTGTCGCGCTTGTATCCCCGGAATGTCGCCTTGCTCAGATCCATGCTCCGACCTCAAACGAACCGTTGATGGGCTCTCACCAGCGCTTGGTCTTGATATTGTGCACGTGGGCGTGCTCGCCCACCTTGATGGGCGCGATCGTGCGACCGATGTCCACGCCGTATTTGATCACCGTTTCGCCGCTCTTGAGTTCGCGGATCGCGAGCTTGTGGCCGATGGGAACGTCGCTCTGCGCGCGTGCCTTGATCTCCCTGTCCTGGTCCATGATCCAGCCGGTCAGCTCCTGCCCTGCCTTCACGCCCTCGACGACGACCACTCCGACGGAGTCGTTCTCATCGTGCACCACGAAATGAATCATGGGATCGGTCAGCGGCAGAGCAGGTTGCCCGCATCCGGATCAACCGGACGCGTGCAATCCTGGATGTTGATCTTGCGCGTCGGATCGGGTTCGGGCGCCCGGACCGAGGTCTTGCCGTCCGGGCCGAGCCGGTAATAGTGCACGCCGTCGGCGAGCATCACCCCGACGATGATCGCGTTGCCGAGCGGCGAGCCGCTGGCCACGTTCACTTGGGAGGTCGTGTTCATGCCCTGAGCGGAGGCGCGTTCTCCGGCCGAATAGCGGACCGCGCAGCCCGCCAGTGCGACCGTGACGATGATGCAAGCCGCCGAAATCCCGCGCATAGGTCGAAAATTAGCACGCGCCAGAGTGTTTCGCCATATTCGCGGGGCTCGCTGCTAGAATTGTTTCCTGAAGCGGAGGTTGCGCTATGAACAAGCCCGTTGAATCCCTGCCGGCGGAGAAGCTCGAATACCTCAAGCGCCGCACCGACAAGTACTTCAGCAAATCGCGGCAAATCGTCGAGAAGTTCGGCGACCGGACGGTCACCTACGGCGTGTTCCTGCGCCGCGGCGTGATCTGCGCCGTCAACCCCGCCATCGACGTCCTGCGGAGCTACTATTCCGCGAAGGCAGAGCCGCTCAGGGTTACGCGCCTGTACGAAGAAGGCGCGTTCGTGCCCGACCAGAAGGCGCTCTTCACGTACACCGGCTCGTTCGCGGCTCTGGTCGAGCTCGAGACGCTCATACTGCAGCGCGTCGGCGTCGCCTGCGTCTCCGCATACAACGCCTACAAGATGGCGATGAACCTGAAGAAGGTTGCGTTCATCGACATGCACGCGCGGCACTCGCCGGGAGACGACCTTTCGCTGCTCGCGGCGTACGGCGCCTCGGTCGGGAGCCGAATGGCGAAACTCGGTGGCGCGATCGGCTTCATCGGTTCCTCGCAGGACCTTACCGCTCACTTCTATGGCCACGACAATGGCATCGGCACCATGCCGCACGGCATCATCGGCTACGCGGGGTCGACCCTGCGCGCGGCGCAGATGTATGTCGAAACCCATCCGCAGGATAATCTCACGGTGCTGATCGATTACTACGGGCGTGAGTATTCCGACGCCCTCGACATCTGCCGCTGGTGGTACAACGAACACCTGCCCGGGGACGAGACGGGCGCACGAGCGCTTGCTCTGCGCATCGACACCCACGGCGAGCGCTACGCGGAGGGCCTCGACTACGAAAAATCGACCGAGATCGTGGTCAACTGGCTGCACGTACCGAACGAGTACGAAGCGGTGCGCTACGTGATGGGCGAGGAAGCGTTCGACGCCGACAGCCTTAACATCGTCAAGGACCGCGTGCGCAAAGTGCTGTTCGGCACTGGCGTCTCCGTCGCCGCGGTCATCCAGCTGCGCCAGACGCTCGATGCGAACGGTTTCAACGCCTGCAAGATCGTGGGCTCATCGGGATTCAATCTGTTCAAGTGCAAGATGTTCGCCAACAGCAGGGCTCCGCTCGATGTGATCGGCACCGGCTCCTTCATTCCGGAGAACTTCAACGACACTTTCGCGACGGCGGATATCTTCATGTACGACGGAAAGCCCGGCATCAAGCTCGGGCGCGAGAAGTTGTTCCAGGGGCTGAAGCCGTAGCTCCATGTTGTTTCCGACGACGCTCGTCGGCAGCTACCCGCAGCCGGAGTGGCTGATCGACCGCAAGAAGCTCGCCGGGCGCTTTCCGCCGCGCGTGCGTGCGAGAGAGCTGTGGCGCATCCCCGATGTGCATCTCGACGAAGCGCAGGACGACGCGACGCTGCTCGCGATCCGCGCCCAGGAGGAAGCGGGCCTGGACATCGTCACCGACGGCGAGATCCGGCGCGAGAGCTACTCCAACCGTTTCGCCACCGCGCTCGAAGGCGTGGACATCGACCATCCCGGCACGGCCCTCGACCGCTCGGGACACCCCAACCCGGTGCCGCGCATCGTCGGAAAGATTCGCCGGAAGCACGCGGTAGAGATCGAGGATCTGAAGTTCCTGCGGGCCCACACGAAGAAGGCGGTCAAGATGACCGTGCCCGGTCCTTTCACCATGAGCCAGCAGGCGCAGAACGAGTACTACCGGTCCGAGGAAGAAGCGTCCATGGATTACGCAGCCGCGGTGAACGAAGAAATTCGGGATTTGTTCGCCGCGGGTGCCGACATCGTGCAAATCGACGAGCCCTACATGCAGGCGAGGCCGGAGAAGGCGCGTCGGTACGGCCTTGCGGCGCTCAACCGAGCGCTCGAAGGCATCGCCGGAACAACCGCGGTGCACATCTGTTTCGGATACGCCGCCGTCATCCACGTGAGGCCCTCCGGCTACTCGTTCCTCGGCGAGCTTGCGGGCTGCAACTGCCGCCAGATTTCAATCGAGACTGCGCAATCCAATCTCGACTGTTCGGTGCTCGAGTCCCTGCCCGGCAAAACGATCATCCTCGGCGTGATCGACTTGAACGACGTGACGGTGGAGACGCCGGAAAAGGTCGCCGCGCGCATCCGCCGCGCCCTGCCCTTCGTCGCGCCTGAGCGCATCGTCGTCGCGCCCGACTGCGGGATGAAGTACTTGCCGCGCGAGGCGGCGTTCGGGAAAATGAAAGCGATGGTCGAGGGCGCGAAGCTCATGCGCGCCGAGCTCGGCCGGAGCCGATAGCGAAGGACGACGACATGCTTGCGGTGATATTCGAGGTCATTCCGGCTGCGGGCCGCAAAGAGCAATAACGAGGAAGCCGTGCGGCGCTGGCGCAACCTTGCGCGCCACCGCGAGGCGCAGGCGCGCGGGCGCTCGGGCGTGTTTGCCGATTACCGCCTGCGCATCGCGAGCGTTGTTCGCGACTACGGCATGACCGACCGGGACGAAGCCCCTAGGGACAGCCGCTCGGCCCACCCCGTCTGAGGACCTTGGGCCCGGTGCGGGCGCGGCCTCTGGCATGGGTCCTGCGTGCCTTGGGGGTCACGGCCATCTAGAATCGCTACAAAGCGTAGCGACTTTTCTACTTGATCGGCTTAATAACCAAAGACATACAACTGCTAGTAAATTCGCTGAATCAATATTATGATGTATCATATTGGACATCAAGAAGTAATTGGGTAACCTCGTCCAAAATCTCGGAGTCTGTTTCAGAGTTCCATGACCCAGTCTCCGAATTCGGGGAGTATTGCGGGTTCCAACTACCGCCTTCCCCTAGCGGCCGGTTGTTGGCGGGAGAAATCATGAACAAGCTCGCTGCATCGATTATCGGAAGCTTTGTCTTCGCGGGCGCGCTCGCCCTGGCGAGCTGCTCAAACAACACGACTACGACCGGATCGGGGACCCCACCCATATTCGGCGGCAATCCCCCAGGCCCCGGGACCGGCCCGGGTCCCGCCCCCGGCCCCAGCGGCACGCGGGTTCAGGTGCTGGCGAGCAGCCCGCAAATGCCCTCGTCCGGAACGGTGACGGTAGACCTGACCGCGATCGTCGTCGATGCCAACGGGCAGGCGGTCTCCGGAACTACGGTAGTGCTTTCGACGGGCACCGATCCCTCCGCGTTCATCAGCAACATCAGCGCCGGCGGGGTATCCGACACAAACGGCACCGTCACGGCCAAGCTCAATCTCGGGTCCAACAAATCAAACCGTTTTATTTCGATCACCGCTTCTGCTGTAGGCGCGACCGCGGCCACTGGTGTCGATGTTACCGGCACCGCCATCACGGTGAGCGGCAACAGTTCCCTCGCGCTTGGCGCCACTACGGCGCTCACTTTCAGCCTCAAGGACTCGGCGGGGGTTGCATTGCCGGGCTTTACGATGACCCTTGCTTCGGCTGCCGGAAATTCAATTTCTCCGGCCACAGGCACCACCAACTCTGCGGGTCAACTCGTCACCACCGTCACAGGCAATGTGGGCGGCAACGATACGATCACAGCCACGGCGGCCGGGGCGAGCAAAACGCAGGCGCTGACCGTCAGCGGTGCGGGTTTTGCGTTCACCGCGCCGGCCCCGTCGGTGGACATACCCCTTAACACGCCAACGGCAGTCTCGGTGCACTGGACCACCAGCGCCGGAGCTGCCGTGGTCGGTCAGCCGGTCACTTTTGCCACCAGCCGCGGCACGATCGCCGGCAGCCCCTCGACTACAGACGGAAACGGCGACACACCCGGCGTATCGATCTCATCCACTACCGCAGGTACCGCGACCGTCACCGCCTCCGGCCCGGGCGGCACACCGGCCGCCAGTATTAACGTTACCTTCGTTGCCACTACCGCCAGCAGCATCGCGGCTCAGGCTGTCCCCGGCGCGGTCCAGACCACCACCGGAGTGGCATCTCAAACCAACAATAAGTCAACGATTTCGGTGGTGGTTCGCGATGCGGCCAATAATCTGGTCAAGAACGCGGGCGTAGACTTTAACCTCACTGATACGACTGGAGGCTCTCTCAACGCGTCGCATGCGATAACCGATGTGACCGGCGGTGCCGCGGTGACCTACACTGCAGGTACTGTAAGCAGCGCGCAAAATGGCGTGGCCATCCAGGCCACGGTGACTGACATCGGCGGCGTTCCAGTCGGCGGCCCGGCGATAACCGACACCGCGACCTTGACTGTCAGCGGGCAGTCGCTTCTGGTGCGCCTGGGTACCGATAATCTGGTGCTGTCACAGCCTCCACTTTACAAAAAGACATGGGTCGCGGTCGTGACCGATGCCACGGGAAATGCCGTCTCAAACGCGACGGTGCTATTTGCTTTGCGTCCCGGTCGCTATAACAAGGGGACGTTCGACTTTTTTGATACCACAGCCAGTACTTGGCACCAAAATATAACAGCAACGTGTCAAAACGAGGATTTCAATTTCAACGGCAATCTCGATCCGGGCGAAGACTTCAACGGAAACGGTAAGCTTGAACCCGGGGGTGTGGCCACTGTAAACGCCACAGCCGTCACGGACTCGAGCGGCATCGCCATTGCGGTCATCACGTATCCGAAAGATCACGCGTTCTGGGCCGAATATATCCTCGAAGCCCGCACCGCGGTCACCAGCAACGATCCGCCTACGCTCGCTACATTTTTTCTAGTGGGTGCGGCGAACGACTACTCCGACAAAACCACAGCGCCGCCGGGTCAAATCAGCCCCTATGGGTCAGCCGCGGTGTGCTCCAATCCGAATTAAGGTGGCGGTCTCTAGCCTGGTCTTCGTCATCTAAAGCGGCGGCTCGACCTCTCAGGTCGAGCGCAGCCGCTCGAATCCCACCTCGAGATCCGCGATCAGGTCCTCGACGTTCTCCAGGCCCGCGTGGATCCGGAAGCACG
>Ga0207665_10003108_pt1 | contig 11131 bp, 8 predicted proteins | sample LARL112metaG_FD_184351 | JGI IMG/M metagenome (GOLD analysis project Ga0207665, IMG submission 184351) | Corn, switchgrass and miscanthus rhizosphere microbial communities from Kellogg Biological Station, Michigan, USA - LAR L11-2 metaG... | ecosystem: Host-associated > Plants > Roots >...
CAACACCCCGTTGCCGAGCCCCGACGTAGTGCAGGAGTTCAAAGTTCAAACTAGCCTGTACGACGCCACCCAGGGACGCAACGGGGGAGGCAATATTAACGCCATCCTCAAGACGGGGACGAAGACTTTTCACGGCAGCCTGTTCGAGTTTTTCCGCAACACCAATTTGAACGCCAACGAGTGGTTTCTGAACCGGAGCCAAATCAGCCTGGGACTTCCCCAGCAACGTCCCGACATCAAGCAGAATATTTTCGGGGGCAGCCTGGGAGGACCGGTTGGCAAGGACGCGAAGGGCGGATTCTTTTTCGTAAATTATCAGGGAACGCGCCAGCGCAGCGGGCTTTCGCCGGGAGCCATCGTCAGCACCACGCTGCCCGTGCTCCCGAGTGCAAATCGGGGGACGTCGAGCTACGCGCAGTCGCTGGTCGACACGTTCTTTCCGGGAAACGCCAACGTAACCGCCGCGTCAATCGATCCCGTAGCGCTTAAGCTCTTGAATTTCCGCAACAGTCAGTTCAATGATCCGGGTGGATTTCTATTCCCCAACGCCGACCCCGCGTCCGGCGGCCAGTGCGTGCTTAGCAAAGCCGGCAAGTACACGGACGATCAGTTCACCTTGAATTATGACCGTGACTTTCATGGCGGATCGGACCATATTTCTGGACGCTTCTTCTTTTCTAACTTCGAGTCCGTACTGCCGTTCGGTGCTGGCGGTCTGACTGCCACTTTGGGTGGAACTCTCAATATCGCGGACATGAACTTTCCCCTGGATCTGCCCGTTCACGACCGTTTTCTAAGCGTGGCAGAGACTCACATCTTCAGTCCGCGCCTGGTGAACGAAGTGCGTGTAGGCTACGTCCGGATCGACAACCGGGCGATTAACGAACCGATTGTGACTGTCGATGATCTGGGGATTAACCGCCCCAACAGCAATCTCTACAAGACGATTTACAAGTTTACCTTTTCCACCTTTAACCTCGGCCCCACGCCGGGAGCCGACCAGAGCCAACTGCAGAATAACCTGACGTTCCTCGATACGGCCAGTTACACAGCCGGGAAACATCTGTTACGTTTTGGAGGGCAGTACGATCGCGTTGCCTTGGACAAGAACTTTCCGCAGACGTTTAACGGAGAGCTGTTCTTCTTCCCCTCCGGACCCAATGCGCTCAATCCCACTAGCCCCTGCGTTGGCGGCTGCACTGACTTCCAGAATTTTCTTCTGGGGCAGCCCGGATTCTCCTTTGGCGGCAGCGGTGTCTCCAACCACGAATATCGTATTAATGACTACGGACTGTTTTTCCAGGACGACTACAAGGTCACTCCAAACCTGACCATCAATGCGGGCTTGCGGTGGGAATTGTTCGGCGCCGCTAAGGACAACCTGTGCCATATCGGCAATACCGTTTCGGCGCTGGTGCAGCAGCAGACCAGCGCGTTTATTTACCCGAAATGTGTCGACAAACTTGGCGTAGCCGGTTTGACTGGCACCGCCAGCGACACCACCATGAACAATAACTATGCTTCCAACTGGGGACCGCGTTTTGGCTTCGCCTACGATTTGTTTGGACACCACAGCACCTCCGTCCGAGGCGGCTATGGGATTTTCTATGTCCGCGAAGATGTCGGTACCGTTGACCAGCTTTCATTCAGCGCTCCGATTCTGCCGATCACCACGCCGCTAGGAACGCCTGGGGACATGGCGGATATTTTTGCCTCGGGTGTGGGGAGGTTGCCCGTCGGCGGTCAGATCGATCCAGCGTACGTGCCTGTTTATTCGCACTTTTTAGGTTTTGTGGATGGGAATGGCAACCCAACCACAGACACGACGGCGCAGGCGGTATTCGATAATGGTTTCCCGAATCCATTCGGGGACGCTGCACATCCGAACGGAATCTTCGGCGGAAATCTGATCAACCTCTTTGGGCTGGAAGTGCCCCGGCATTTTGTGTCACCCAGTACTCAGCAGTGGAACCTGAGCATCCAGCGGGAATTGCCGGGCAATTGGATCCTGGAGGTCGGCTACGTCGGCACCAAGGGCACCCACCTGCGCGAGACCCGCGATGCCATTCAGCCCTTCGATGCCCGAACCCATCCAGTCACAGTCACCGCGATGGATGGCACGCAATACACCATCACAGACAACACCTTTTCGAATGCTAATGCGCGTTCCCGTGCGTTCGGTCTGGCTACGGGTAATTACCAGTTGTTCGCAAGCGACGCCTGGTCACACTACGATTCATTGCAAATTACGGCGGGCCACCGGTTTTCGCAGTCGCTTCACTTCCAGGCGGCGTACACGTGGTCGAAGGCGCTGGACGCTACGTCCAGCGGCAATACTGCCTTCAACACGGCGATCAACGATCAGACCAATCTGAGGGACTCTTACGGACCCTCGGACTTTGATCGCACCCACCGGCTGGTGGTGAACTACGACTGGAGTTTGCCGTTCCTGTCGAAGAGCGAAGGCATCGTCGGCGCGCTCCTGGCGCGATGGACGCTGAGCGGCATCACCACGTTTCAATCGGGGACGCCCTTCACCGTGATCGATGCTGCTGGCGGCTCAGCCTTTGCCCTGAGCAGCCCGAACACCAGCACAGCAACCCTGAATCCCAGCTTCACCATCGCTTCCGCCCAAACCCATGGGGACATTCACAGCCGGATCGATCAATTTTTTGATCCCAATGCAATGAGCGGGGCGCCGACGATTGGGGTCGACGGAACCACCGGTTTTGGAAACCTCGGGCGCAATCCGTTCCGCGGACCGTTCCAGCAGAATTGGGACGTTTCTCTGGGCAAGAACTTCCGCATTACAGAAAGCAAGAACTTCAAGTTTGCGGCGGATTTCTTCAACATTTGGAACCATCCGATTTTTGCCAGCCCAAACAGCATCTTTAACGGCCTGGGATTTGGCACGATCACCAGTACGAAGGGCACCCCGCGACTAATCCAGCTTTCGGGAAGGTTCTCTTTTTAGTGACAGATGAGACGAAGGACGAAGGCCGAGTTCCGATGCTGGAGAGGGGCCAGATCCCGCCCGAGCTCGGCGCCTTGTATGATGCTCTGCTGCAGCAGCGGGGCGTCGTGCCCAACATGTTCAAGACCATTGCCAACGTGCCTGCTTTGGCGCTGGGGTTTGCCGCGCTGCTAAAGCCGCTCTTGAGTGACGGCGCTCTGCCGGGCTGGTATAAGGAGCTGGTGGCCACGCGCATGTCGGTGTTGCAAGGCTCGCTCTACGCTGTGACGGCGCATTCGCTCTCGGCCAAGCAGAAGGGTGCGACGGAAGCGCATATCGTTGCAGTCAAAGCTGACTTCGAACGCGGGCCGTTCAGTGAGACGGAGAAGCTGGGATTGCGTTGCGCCGATAGGCTTCATCACTCCGCCAGTCAGATTGATGACGACTTCTACGCCAAGTTGAAGACTGCGTACAACGATCAGCAGATCCTGGAACTGGTGGCTACCGCCTCAGTCTTTGAGTTCTTTCCGCGTTTTGTGGATGCGCTGCGTATACCGGTCACTTCGGCGGCAAAAACCAGTTCGACAGGTCAGGTCTGAAAATGCGACCACTGGCTTCACGGATGTCAGTAATGAGCGGCGAAGGCGCGCTCAGTATCTTCGCTCGCGCCAAGGAGTTGGAGCGCTCGGGTCGCTCGATCATCCATTTGGAGTTGGGCGAGCCTGATTTTCATCCCGTGAAACCGGTGAACGACGCGCTGAAGCGGGCGATCGACGAGGGGAGAGATCGGTACTGTCCCGTCGTGGGTGTGCCAGCACTGCGGGAGGCGCTGGCGGTCTATCTCCGAGAAACGCGCAATCTGAATATCTCGTCGCAGAACATCGTCATTGCTCCTGGCTGCAAGATCGCGCTCTTCATGGCGATGATGGCGCTGATTGATCCCGGTGACGAAGTGTTATATCCCGATCCGGGGTTTCCGGGATATTCATCGATCACGCTGGGGTTGGGCGGGGTTCCGGTGCCGTTTGTACTTTCCGGCAAGAATCACCTGCAGCCTGATCCGAAGGAAATTGAGGCCAAGATCACGCCTCGCACAAAAATCTTAATCACGAATTCGCCAGGCAATCCGACGGGAACGGTTTACACCGGTGCAGTGCAACGGCAACTGGCGGAACTGGCAGTCAAACATGACCTGCTGGTACTCTCGGATGAAATTTACGCCCGGATTATTTACGGCGGGACGTATGTGTCGATGACGAGTTACTCCGGCATGGAGGAGAGGACGCTGATCATCGACGGCTTTTCCAAGAGTTTTGCGATGACTGGCTGGCGATTGGGATACGCTGTCGCTCCTACCCGTATTGTTCCTGCGCTCGACATGCTCGCCGTCAACACTTACACGTGCGTGGCGGAATTCACCCAATATGGAGCTATTGAGGCATTGCGAGACCGGGAAGGCGCCACGCCGCGCATGGTTGGTGAATTTGCCAAACGTCGTGAACAGTTTGTGCGCGACCTGAATCGGGTGCCCGGATTCCGTTGCGCTCCTCCGGACGGCGCATTCTACGCGTGGGTTAACATTTCCGAGGTGGGACGTAGCGCCGAGGAGATTTGCCGCGTCATGCTGGAAGAAGGTGGGGTGGCGGCGATCCCTGGAGCGGCTTTCGGCTCTGCCGGGGCGGAGTATGTGCGTTTTTCTTTTGCGTCGTCGACCGCGGTTTTGAAAGAAGCGGCGGAACGGATCCTGCAAGTTTCTTCGGCTTGGCAGGGGGCGCCTGCGGGATCGTCTAGATAAACGTAGCGAGACATATGCAGCGCCGCCGTCCCGGCGAGTGTCGTGGGGCGTCTCGCTCCCACCGCCAATGGCGCCCACATCCGAGGGCGAGATGCTCTCGGGACAGCCGGCGGGGAAGCCGGCGCTACTGGTTGAGTGCGGTGGTACGTTCCACGATTGGGAGATTTCATGAGTCGGCGGATTTGGCTGCGTGTGCTTGCGGTCTGCGGGTTGTGTGCGGCAGCGCTGGGCCAGGCGCGTCCCCTGCCAGGGCCGGATGTGACGCAGATTTACCAGCGGCTGCTGCCGCAGATCGAAAAGATACCCATCTTCGATCATCACGCGCATCCGGGATTTGCGGACGATCCTGATGTGGACGCTATGGCCTCGCCGCCGGGCAGCGCCGCGCTACGCACGCGGGACACGAACCCTGAACTGGTTGCCGCGTCCAAGGCACTGTTTGGCTATCCTTACAATGATCTTTCGCCGGAGCATGCCAAATGGCTGGTGCAGAAAAAAGCTGAACTGCAGAAGGCGCAGGGCAATGCGTATTTTTCCAACTTGCTTGACAAGCTGAATATTGAGCAGGGTGTCGCCAACCGGGCGATGATGGCGGACTATCTCGATCCCAAACGCTTTCCCTGGGTGTTTTTCGCAGATTCTTTTATGTGGCCGTTCGACAACCAGCGCGAGCGCGCCCGCAATCGTGACGAAGAAGTTTACATCCCCCTGCAGGAGAAGATGCTGCACCGCTGGATGCAGCAGGAAAATGTGGATAAGTGGCCGCCAGACTTTGCCAGCTATCTCGCGTTCGTCAGCCGCGTGCTCGAAGACAATCAGAAAAAAGGCGGAATTGCGATGAAGTTTGAAGTGGCCTATTTCCGCGCGACAAAGTTCGCCGATCCCAGGCGCGAACAGGCCGAGGACGTCTACCAGCGTTTCCGAAGCGGTGGAATTCCCAGCGAGCAGGAGTACCGGACGTTTCAGGACTACATTTTCCGGTTCTTGGTGCGTGAAGGGGCAAGGCTGCATCTGCCCGTCCATGTGCACTCGGCGGTGGGCATCGGCGATTATTTCAACTTGTCCGAGGGCAACATCCTGAACCTGGAAAATATTCTGCGTGATCCGCGCTATTCCGGAACGGTGTTCGTGATGATCCACGGCGGCTATCCTTACGAGCATCAAGCGATCTGGCTGGCGGCGGTAAAAAATGTCTACCTGGACACGTCTCTGATGGAACTTGATATGTATCCCTCGGAGTTCAGGCGTGTGCTCAAAACCTGGCTGGAGACTTTTCCCGATAAAATTACCTTTGGCACTGACTCGTTTCCCTACAACGAGACTTTGGGGGCGGAAGAGAGCTACTGGCTGGGAGTGCAATCGGCGCGCACCGCTTTGGCAGCTGCCCTGGCCGAGATGATTTCTGAAGGTGAAGTGAGCGAGCCTCAGGCACTACAGTTGGCGCACGGCTATCTGCACGACAACGCCGTTGCAATCTATGAAGGCCGGGTACACTGAAATGGCAAAAGCACAAGGCACAACCAAGAAACGCAGCAACACGAGATCAGACAGGGGTAAGACTGCGAAGGGCAAACCCGCCCAACGCGCAGAGGCCTGGCGTGCAAAGGCCCAGCGTGCAGCGGTGAAGAAGAGTCCGGCGATGAAGATGGAATTGAAATACGTTCCCTGGTCTTCGATCGACCTGGAAGACTTGAACCCGCTACTGCAGCGGCAGTTCGTGGTCGGTCACGACATCATGGTGGCGCGCGTCCTGATGAAGAAAGGTTGCATGATCCCCCTGCACAGCCACCACAACGAGCAATTTACTTATATTCTGGAAGGCGCGTTGAAGTTCTGGATCGATGGAAAAGAGATCGTGGTGAACGCCGGCGAGGTGCTAACCATCCCTCCACACATGCCGCACAAGGCGGAAGCGCTGGTGGACACCGTGGATCTGGATGTATTCAATCCGCCGCGCGCCGACTGGATTAACAAGACTGATCAATACCTGCGTGGCGGCAAATAGTCCATCCATACCGTATGCTTATGACTGAATGCATATATCCGAATGATTGACCAGGCCGCCTCCGCGTCAAAACTGGTAACAGGCGTTTCGCAATTGCGCTGCATTGAATGCGGAGCCGTGCGCGACAGCGAGGGCAACAACCTACGCTGCGCGCAGTGTGGCGATTTGCTGGAAGTGGTATATCCCGGCTGGAAGACAAGTGCGGGAATGCGTGCGGCCGGATTCGATGCTGCGGCGCTGAAAGAAGTCTGGCGGCAACGTCGCACGTCTTACAACACCCTGGATGAGAGCGGCGTCTGGCGCTTTCGCGAAGTCCTTCCCGCTTTGATCGATTGGAAACATGTCATCACTCTTCGGGAGGGCAATACGCCGGTATACGAACTGCCGGGCTGCGGCCGCGCGGCGGGCGTCCAACAGCTCTACGCCAAACACCAGGGCATGAACCCCACCGGTTCTTTCAAGGACACGGGTATGACTGCCGCCGCGTCCTTCGCCCGCCAGGGTGGATTCCGCTGGGTGGCTTGCGCCTCAACCGGCAACACGTCCGCTTCGATGGCGGCATATGCCGCTCGCGCCGGAATGCGTAGCCTGGTTCTGATTCCACAAGGCCAGATTACCTGGGGCAAGCTTTCGCAGGCGCTGGACTACGGTGCCGTCACCTGTCAACTGAAGACGGACTTCGATGGCTGCATGCGCGTGCTGGACGAAGTTGTGCAGCGCATGCCGGTTTATCTTTTGAATTCTGTGAATCCGTACCGGCTCGAAGGCCAGAAAACGGCCGCCGTCGAGTTGCTGGAACGCTTCGACTGGCAAGTACCGGATCACGTGATCGTCCCCGGCGGCAACCTGGGAAATTCTTCGGCGTTGGGGAAGGCGTTTCTCGAAATGAAGGAACTCGGTCTCATTTCCCGACTGCCGAAACTCTCCGTGATCCAGGCCGAAGGTGCCAATGCGCTGGTCCGGACCATGCGCGAAACTGGTGGGATGAAACTGGTCTCAGTCCACGCCGAGACCATGGCGACCGCCATCCGCATCGGCAGTCCGGCTTCGTGGAAGAAAGCTGTGCGCGTGCTGGAAGCAACCGGCGGCGCGGTAGAGCAGGTGAGCGAAGTCGAGATTGCGCTGGCCAAGGCGGAAATTGGAGCGGATGGCATCGGCTGTGAGCCCGCCTCGGCGGTTACCCTCGCTGGATTGAAGAAGCTGGTCGAGCGCGGATTCGTGACGAAGAATGAATCCGTGGTGCTGATCTTGACTGGCAACCTGCTCAAGGATCCTGATTTCACACTTAAGTTTCATCGCGGTGACTTGTTTGAGGGTACGTTACAGGAAGAGGAAGCTGAAAGTGTCCTTACCCCTCGGCAGCATGCTCCCATGGTGTTGGACGCTAGCGCGAGTGCAGTGCTGAAAGCACTGGAGTATGCCGAGAGGTTTGAGTCCAAATAGCGATCTTTTATCCGCCTATGGCAGCAAGGAAAAATCGCCAACCCGCAAGCTCGCGACTGGAACTTCTGCTGCCTGCAACTTCCGCGAATCTTGGCCCGGCATTCGATGCCGCGGCTCTCGCGTTCGAAGTGTTTCTGAAAGTTCGCGCCCAGACCGCCGATGAATTTTCCATAGTTGCGCAAGGGAGAGACGCGGTAATTTGCAGACAGGTCGAGAACCATCTCATCCTGACGACCTATCGTGAAGTACTGGAAACGGAGGGCAAGCCAATTCAGCCGCTCGCCCTCCAAATCGACAACCAGATTCCTATCGGCAAGGGATGCGGTTCGTCGGCTGCCGCGCGCCTGGCGGGAATTGCGCTGGCGGTACACCTCGGCCAGTTGCCCTGGACGGACAGTCGAATTGTTGGCGAAGCGGCACGCCGCGAACACCATCCCGACAACGCGGCCGCATGTTGGATGGGGGGACTGGCGGTGGCCAGAATGTCGAGCGAAGGCGAAGCTCAAGTTGCCTGCGTAAGTCCAAAAGGGAATTGGCCACTGTTGCTGGCCGTACCGGAAGGGGCGCTTCCCACGAAAGAGGCTCGCCGCGTGATTCCCTCAGAATATTCGCGGGCGGACGCGGTGGCGAATATTCAGAACTCCATGCTGCTGCTGGCGGCGTTGGTGCAAGGCCGGCGGGATTTGCTCGCTGCCGCACTGGAGGATCGCATGCACCAGCCTTACCGAGCCAAGCTTTGTCCGCTATTGCCGGCGTTACAGAAGCTCGCAGGGACGGCCGGTATTCTGGGGGCAGTGCTAAGCGGAGCGGGCCCGTCAGTGCTGATTTTCGTTGATGGCAAGGAGAAAAACGCGGATCGCGTCGTCGCGAAGGTTCGTGCTCATTTGCGGGCAGGTGGACTCGATGCCGAACTAATAACGACCGCGATCACCAAACAAGGAGCGGGTCAAGGCAAGGCCTGGACCAAACGCCGCTCCTAACTGCGACGGCGTTGCTCGCTCTTTGCGATCTGATTTGCGGTAACAAGCCTGAACAGATGCTGTTGGAAGCTAAGATGAGGCTGGTGCGCAAAGTGCGCCGGGTAAGAAACCAGGGCGCTGAGAAAGCTCTTGATTTCGTGCTGCACATCGCGCTCCCGGGCGGCGCGACTCACGCCCGAAGCGCTCGGGCGACGTTTGCTGTTCTTCATGTTCCTCCTGAGAGTATTCTTCCTCCGCAAGCACAATCGCAGACACTTCATCCCAATCAGTAAACGGAGGAGAAGAATGAATACGCGAGCGCGAAGAAGCTGTAAATGGCACTCTCGTGCCATTCCTGGAATGGGGTTCGAGATGGGCGGCGGTTCTGCATGGCGGCGATTGTTAGTTGACGAAGCTGGCGCGGCCACCTGAAATCGAAACTCTCGAGACCCCACAACCCAGGTGAGCCGAGACTCTAACGCCTACTGGCGGGCGGGATGATGCCGTTCATCCGCAGGTACTCGACCATTTGCCCGTAATGGTCAAAGCCATGCCAAGCCACGGCGGTGGCCAGTGCCAAACGAGTTGTCGTCCCTTCGCCGAAGGCATCCTTGATGTTGCTCACAGCATTCTTGTCATTGATTGATGCCGCCGCTTTGTGAACGTATGCGAAGGAATCTTTCAGAAACTTCATGATTTCCGCTTTGCTCGCGACTGCGTCGGGACCTTTCTCGCCCCCTGTATCTACCGGAGGTTTCTCTTCGAGGATACCTGCTGCGATTATGTAATTGACTGCCGCCACGTGCTTCACCTGCTGCGCAAATGTGCGCACTCCCTTGAACTCGCCACCGGTGGGCGCGAAGCCGTATTTGTCTTCGGGCATGGCATCAGCCGCAGGCACAAATTCGTTTTCCAGATTGGTGATGTCGCCAGCCAAGACCTGGTTGATGGTGTGAGGTTCCGCGGGTTTGGCGGCTTGCGCCAGTGCGATACCGCTGAGCAAAAGCAACGAAGCAAACACAGTCTGAGTGTTCTTCATCGAGTTTCTCCTTAAGTGTTGTGGCTTGCAATCTAATCGCGCACGACAGACGGCGTTAATTCCATCTGGTCCGACGTGAGCCGATGCCGGCGAACCGTAAACAGGCCGCCAACTAGGGCCACCGCCGAGCACAATAACGCAGCAGGTACTCCCACTCGCGTGGCAAGAGCTCCCCAGGCGGCGCTGCCCAGGGCCATGCCGCCCTGCAATACCAGCAGGTACATGGAGAGCGCGCGCGCCCGCAAAAATGACGGAGACATCGTCTGCGCCGCAATATTCAGGCAAGCCAGGATTCCAATCCATGCCGTCCCGCTGGCGAACAATACCAGACAAAGCCAGGAAAATGTTTGGACGCGGCCGGCGGCGAAGGTCATGGCGGCAAAAAGCAGGATGTCGAAGGCTACAAGTCCGTCCACGGAAAAACGAATGCGTACCCGAGGGAGCACCGCGGCCCCAGCCAGAGCACCGAGTCCGAAGAATCCCAGCAGCAGGCCGTAGCCGGTTGCGCCATGGGGACGGGCCAGGATCGGGAGCAGGGCAGGCAGGGAACTCGCCGCCAGACTGAAAGCTCCCGTCCGAATCAAGATCGACCGCACCGGAGGAGCGCCCCGAACGTAGCGCAGGCCAGCCACCAGGGCATCGCGCACCCGCCCGGTTGCAACCTGCTCGATGTGCGGACGCTTTGCCTGATGCGCGAGACGCTGGCGCGGCACGACGCACTCGCGGACTTTGCCTTTGCCATGCAAGGACTGGGCGCCGGCCCGATCAGTCTTTTTGGTAACGCCGAGCAGCGGCATTGGCTCGCGCGTACGCGCAGCGGCGAAGCCATCGCCGCGTTCGCGCTGACCGAGCAGCAGTCCGGCTCGGATGTGGCCAATATTGCGCTGACCGCGCGGCGCGAGTGCGACGACGGCTTCGAGGTGTACGTCGGCGAAAC
>Ga0207665_10003109_pt1 | contig 11129 bp, 9 predicted proteins | sample LARL112metaG_FD_184351 | JGI IMG/M metagenome (GOLD analysis project Ga0207665, IMG submission 184351) | Corn, switchgrass and miscanthus rhizosphere microbial communities from Kellogg Biological Station, Michigan, USA - LAR L11-2 metaG... | ecosystem: Host-associated > Plants > Roots >...
CGTGTGGACGAACGTGCAGGCGTTCAAGAGCGCGTCGGACTTCGACTCGATACCCGGCGCATCAGTGTCGTCCTCAGTGACGATTGGTCGCAAGGGACAAGCCATCCCGAGAAATGGCGCCCCTTCCAACTCCATCACCCACCCGCAGGTAGCTTCGAAGGTTGGTGGAGAGCTCAGCACGACCTTGTGCGAACCGTTGTCGGCGATCCCCCGTTATCTTCTCCGCTTCATGCGATCCAGGGCCACCCTCTCGCACTAACCGCAACCTCTTATTTCTGGAAAGAAAAAGGCCGCCGGTGTTTCTCCAGCGGCCGAAGTACTTTGTCCTAGTTGTTTCGACTATTGTCCCTTGCCGGTCAGCGTTAGAACTTGCGGGCTGCCGACACTATTGTCAAATACCTTGTAGGTCGCATTCTCAGTACCAACCTTGCTGGGGAAGAAACTTACCGTGATCTGGCAAGTCGCCCCCGGCTTCAGCGGATTGGCCGAATTGTTCCCACAAGGCGGGTTATCGCCATAATTGCTGCTGAAGTCCGCGCTATTGGTTCCGAATATCTCACCACCGATAAAGTAGACATTCGTCGTCCCCACGTTGGTGATGGTAACCGTTGACGAAACGGTTTGACCTCGCGTAACCGTCCCAAAATTCACCGTGCTGGGCGCGAACTTAATGCCGGTTCCATACCCTTGCAGAGCTACTGTCTGTGGGCTGGTCACGTCACTGTCATTCACATTGAGGGTTCCCATCGCAAAGCCAACCTTGGTGGGTTTGAAGTTGACGTTGATCACGCAGGTTCCGTTGGCTGCGATGACCAGGCTATTGGTGCAGGTTGTGGTGCTTGCGCTACCGAACGTCCCGGTTAACGTAATCGCCGGATTCCCCAGCGTGATCGATACACCCGTGTTGTTGGTGAGAGTTATCTTTGTATTCGCACTGGTCACACCTACCGCCGTAGTTGCGAAGCTCACTGAGGCTGGGTTGAGAGATACATTACTGATTCCGGTCCCGGTTAGCCCGATGAGCTGCGGCGACGAGGGATCGTTGTCATTGATTACCACTGAGCCTCGCTTCGCGCCTGTGGACTTCGGCCCGAAGGTCACGCCGATACTGCAACTTGCTCCTCCTGCCAGCGTGGAACCGGAAGCTGGGCAAGTGTTGGTCGCGATCGTGTAGTCCGTGGTATTGGTCGACGTGACCGTCCCCATCGTGATCGCAGTCGTTCCGCTGTTCTTTACGGTTACGGTCTTAGCCGCGCTCGTGGTTTTCACAAGTTGGTTGCCAAAGCTCAGCGGAGCGCCCGCCAGCGATATGGCGCTTCCCAGACCTGTCAAGCTGACCGCATTAGTCTGGCTGAAGTAGCCGTTCGAGTTGATGGTGACGTTCCCATTCAGGCTTCCTGAAGCTGTCGGCACGAAGTACACGTACATCGTGCAAACGGTTCCGTTCGCCATCGTCGACGGACAGTTGTCCGCCTCGCTGAAGTTCGTGCTGGTCGAAATGTTGCTGATGCTGACCGGACCGTAGGCACTCACAATAAGCGTTTCCGGTGAACTGGTGGACCCGACCGAAGTAAGTCCAAATGACAGGCTACCGGTGTTGGTGCCCACCGCAGCGAATGCCGAGATGCTGCGCACCCGGAAGTTGTTGTAATCGGAAACCAGAACGTTGCCCGAAGGATCGAGCGCGATTCCAGTTGGTTCGTACAATGCCGCGGCTGTTGCCAGGCCGCCGTCTCCGTTGTAGCTGGCTACGCCGGTGCCCGCGATTGTCGTCATGACCCCATTCGGACTGACCCACCGCACCCGGTTGTTGTAGTCGCCAATGAAGAGGTTGTCGTTGGCATCGACAGCGATTCCTTGTGGGTAGCTGATGCCATTCGCGATCGCCAGTCCATCACCCGTGAAGGCGCAGTTGCCGGTTCCCGCCACGGTGTTGATTACGTTTGTGGCGACATTGATCTCGCGTACCCGGCAGTTGTTGGTATCCGCGATAAAGACGTTGCCTGCGGGATCAACAGCGAGCGACGTCGGTCCGTACAGCAGCGCGCTGGTTGCCGGTCCCCCGTCTCCAGAGTACCCTTGCAGACCGCCGATACCGGCGATGGTTGTGATGACGCCACCGGAAACTTTACGGACAACATCCTCAACATAATCCGTAATGTAAACATTGCCCTTGCTGTCCACGGCGATTCCGTAGGGGTTATAGAGTTCTGCACTCGTGGCAGAGCCTCCATCGCCCGTGTATCCGCACCGTGGGCTATTGTTGACCACCAAACCTGCGAACGTTGAGATCGTTCCGCCCGCGGTCACCTTGCGTACCAGGCAATTGTTGGTATCAGCGATGTAGACGTTCCCCGCGCTGTCCTTGGCAACTCCGTAGTTGTAAGTAAGCTCCGCACTGGTCGCGGCTCCGCCATCTCCGGAGTAGCCGTAGGCTCCATTTCCAGCGAAGAAGTTCACCAATCCGCTGGACTTCACATCTTCGCGAACCATGAAATTGTGGCTGTCGTTGATGTAGACGTTCCCGGCGGAATCGTCAAAAATTCCATAGGGATAGTTCAACTCCACGCCCGACGCGGGTGCGCCGCTGACCAGCGTCTCAAGATTGTAGGAGTGGTTGCCGGCCGCCAGGTTCAGGTTTCCACCGGCGGTGAAGCTGTCGATGACGTAGTTGTCGTTGTTCGCGATGTAGATTAGCCCGCTACTGGTCTCAGCAACGTCTACGGGATAGTAGAGTTGGGCGCTCGTAGCCGAGCCGCCCTCGCCGCACGTACCGGCGCAAGCAACGCCGTTACCGGCAACCGTGTTCATATTTCCACCGACTGTGAACTGGCGAACTCGCTGGTTGTAGTAATCAGCAAACGTCACCGTGGTGCCAAGCACTGCCAGTCCAAATACCTGGTTCATCGACGCACTGGTGGCGGCTGCTCCATCCCCTGAAAAACCGCAGGTATGGTTCCCGCCGACCGTCAGGATCTTGTTGGAGGTCTTAATGACTTCTCGGATCACGCAGTTCGAAGCGTCCGCAATAAACAGATTTGACGAACTGTCGGTCGCTAGTCCGGAAGGAGTGTACAACTCCGCGTTGAGCGCTGGGCCGCTATCGCCCGAATAACCGCAGGTGTGATTTCCAGCATAGGTCGAAATCGTGTTCGTCCCAAGAACCAGCTTGCGCACCACGCAGTTAGCCGAATCACCGATGAAAAGGTTTCCGGAGGTATCCAATGCCAAGCCCTGCGGAAAGTAAATCTGGGCGGCCGTTCCTTTCCCGCCATCACCCGAATATCCGCACGAACCGGCAATACCGGCAATGGTCGTGATCGTCTTGGCGGTGTCGACTTTTCGGACCACGCAATTGCCCTGGTCCGCGATGTACACGATTCCAGTACCATCAACTGTCACTGCGAACGGATGGTACAGGCTCGCATTTGCCGCGCCGCCCGTTACGCCGTCTCCCGCATATCCCTGTGCACCGCTGCCGGCGACCACGGAGATGGTACCGCTGGCGTTCACTTTGAATACGCGATTCTGATTATAGGCGGCGATGTAAAAGTTGCCGGAGGTGTCCACGGCAACGCCGTAGGGGTTGTAAAGGTTGGCGTTGGTGGCGGGGATGCCGTTCGGACCGCCACCAATTGCGGTAGTAATCACATCTTGTGCGACTGCGGGAACACTCACCAGCAGCGCGGCCAGCAGAAGTAGAGTCGACGAAGTGAAGCGGCGCATCATATTTTCTCCTCAGAGGTCGTGATTTCAAGCATGTTCAGCCTGCAGCAGTCCTGCTGGTTAAAACACCAACGGGCGGCGGCTGATCTGCGCACCCTTCTGCCAACTTTTTCCTTTGCTGTCCTGGAAAAGAATGATCAGGTTCGGTTGGGCCGGAGGCGCCATCCATTCGCGGAACTCGCGCTTGGTTATGGAAAACTCTTGGCTCATTTCAATGAAGTGCTGGCTCTTCCAAACCTTCACGGGTTGGAAGTTTCCGCGAAACGTCATGGCCGGAGAAGAATCCATAAGCGCGACAATCACGCTCTTTGCGTCTGCGTCACTGTGGTTGAAAAGCTTGAGGTGAAGGGTGACCTGTACCACGTCTCCTTGTTCTTGCACTCCGCTGACATCGAAGTAGCCGGAAAACTCTCGTCCGCTTTTAGTGGTAGCGGCCACCGTGGCCAGAGATAGGACAGCAAGCAGGGCACAGACTACCCATGCGCGTGATGGGCGCAGCGATCGCATAAAACTCCTCCTTGAATCGAATCGTTCACAACTCTACCCGCGCCCAGGCTAGCCGCACAAAAATGCGGCCTCTCCTTAGCGAGAACCGTTGTTTGAATTGATATTGCTGGGGCCTTACCGCTTTGGCACCTGGGAAAACGACGACCGGTACAGACTGTTTTTTTAACTGGACTACGTTACTTGGTTCGTCGTCGGTGGGGGCTCGACGCCCCGAGGCAGACAAGAAATCGCCTTCCCCAAGGCGGCGCAATTGTGGCCTTATCCAGGAACGTTGTCAAGATGAAGAGTTTTTCACAGTGCAAATGAGTGCAGAATGAGTGCAAGTCTCACTCGATTCTTTGAAGCAGTCGCTCATCTCTTTGCTCACTAGGCGGGATCGTTTGGGCAGGTCAGGAGGAGGGTGGCAGTTGTTCCGCTTCCTCGGCGCGGTGACTCTCCACCGACAATTTGCGCAACGATAAACGTTCTCGATGGGCGAGCACCAGGCCCGTCGGCACTACCGCGGCAAACGTCACCAGCCAAAGTAAGATTCCACAACTCGCTGCCATTTCCGGAGGCACATCAAACACACTCGAAAGCGTAGCGATGGTTGCCATCTGCGAACCGCCACCCACTGCCGGCAATTGCAGCATCGAACCCACCATGCTCGATCCCATCAGGATCAGCAATTGCGAAACGGGGATCTCCAGCGCGTCGACACCATAAGAGTGCGTCACTTCCTGGTAAGAGAGCGCGATGAGGTACCACATCCCGACCGATACCAAACTGAGCCATAGCATGGAAGCCGGCCCGTGAATGGTGTTGAGGCCCATCCCGAACTCTCGCACCTTTTGGCCAAGCTTGTGACCGATATTCGAGGACAGGTGCGAGAATCGCCTTTCGACCCACTGGGCGGCAGCCTCTCTATTGCGGCCGATCAAGACCGCTCCGACAGCGGTTGCCACCACGACCGCAATCAGGAAAAATCCCGCCTCGCGAAAGCGCGCATAGTATTCCGGATGCGGAATGGACGGTAAGGCGCTCGGCAAGAAAATTGCCAGCACAATCAGGAATGCGAACGCGCCAACGTCAAAGATGCGTTCGACTGCCCATACCGCCAACTGCGAAGAGAAAGAAAGATCGGTTCGCCTCGCTATCAAATAGGGACGAATAAATTCACCAGCCCGCCCCAATAACGCCAGCCCGGTAAAACCAACTAGCGTGGGCGACACCATTTCGGTCACGGTTGTTCTTGGCCGCACTGGCTTCAGGAATATTTTCCAGCGAAGCGCCCTCATCCCGTACCCGATGTAGATCAGTGCGATCCCGTGCAGTACGTGAATTTTGTTGATCCGATGCGTCTGACTCCAGAACGTCCCCCAATCGAAGGTTCGCCAATGCCGATATTGGAGGTAAATCAGGATGGCCAGTATGAGGAACACCACAACGCTGGCCAGAATTCGCTTTTTGTCCATGAAGGGGGGAGAACTCCGCGCCGCAGCCTCAGCAACGCGACGCGGCAAACGGCACGTTCAAAGGTAAATGACCACGTCGAAGGGGTCAATCGATTCGAGGTGACGCGGACGATCCGTGTGTTTCTTCCTCGCAGTCTGGCCGGGAGGGGGTTGCTTACAAGCCCAATAAACGCAGGCTCATTCGGTGGCCGACGCCGTGCTTGCGGTCGCCCGAGTCGTTGGCCGCCGGTTGCTTGTCTTGGTGCTGGCCTTTTGAGTGCTGGTGCTCTTCTGTGTGGAACCCGGTTTTTCCTCGGCTGCTTTCTTCTTATTGAAGTCCTTCACGATTCGCGCCACATAAAGTCGCGTCTCGTAGTAAGGAGGCACACCGCCGAATTGTTCGACGCGTTGCGGTCCTGCATTGTAAGCCGCTAATGCCTTCACCAAATCAAAGTTATAGCGCTCCAGAAGTTCCCTCAGATATTTCGTCCCGCCTTCGATGTTCGCTTGCGGATCGAACGCATTGGGTACGCCCAATTGCGACGCCGTTCCGGGCATCAACTGCATCAGCCCCTGCGCGCCCTTTGGGGACACGGCCCGAACGTTGAATCCGCTCTCCGCCTTGATCACGCTGTTTACCAGGTCAGGATCCAGCCGGTAGCGGCCGCTCGCTGAATTCACCGCCTCATTCAAGTCCACCGAATGCGATCGGGAGAAGCTCGCCGGCGGTTTCGAGGAGAGACTTTGCGGGTGGTTCCCAAGAAGGCTCGACTGCGCTTGCGGTGACGAAGCTGGCAAATCCGGCGCCGCCTCGTAATGCTCAATTTCCGCCGTTGGCACATCGACGAAACTTGACCCGTCAGCATTTACATACAAGCGAGTCGTATTCCCAACGATTTCGCGCCGCTCATGCCGGATGGAGAATCCATTCTTCAGCACCGCCACTTCGCCCGCAAAGCAGGGAAGCGCCGCGCCCGCCAGCACCGCGATGACGACTACTCGTAAATGGAAATTCAACCGTTTCATCTGCAACGTGGTGCGGCTAGCGCTCTGCCATCACCGCACCCAAGACTAAGTCTACCGCCGCGGCTATACCACACGCATCATTCCCGCGAGTCACGGTCCACCCGCGGCTGCGCAACTCCTCGCACGCATTCCCCATGATAACCGGATGTCCTGCAAACTCAAGCATTTCGACGTCATTGTGGTTGTCACCGATGGCCATGACCTCTTCGCGGCCATAACCGCGAAACTTGGCCCACCGTTCCAAAGCTTGCCCCTTGGAACATCCCGCGTTTAACACGTCAATCATCGACAAATCCCGTGGCGGATACTCCGTTCGCAACACGGTGACTGTTCCATCCATGCCAGCGCCCTCAAGCGCCCGCAACGCTTCCTTCATTCGAGTCATGGTTCCGCAAAACATGGCCTGCACCGGATCACTCATCAGCGCGTTTTCAATCGGGATCACGAACTCGATGAACTCCATATTCTTCTCCAGCCAACGCCGGATGCTAGCTCCCAGTTCGTCGAGCCGTTCGAGTACGATTGCACCCTTGGTCTCCTTGTCGAACGTAAGAACGGTGTTGCCTCGGAATTCGTGCATAGCCCCACATAGCTTGCGACAGGCTTCCGCAGGCATCAAGTCGCGATGAAAGGTCTCGCCGGCAAGCGAACGCGTCACGGCGCCATTCGAACTGATCAGCCAAAGATCAAAACCAAGCTGTTTCGCAATCGGCAGGGCGAACGTATGCCTTCGTCCTGTCACCAGCACAATCTCGATGCCTGCGGCGTGGGCGCGCCGCAGCGCCAGCAGATCGCCCTCGGAGATTTGGAATTGTGGATTGAGCAGTGTGCCGTCGATGTCGGTCGCCAGCAGGCGGATAGAACCTTTGGAAATCGTCACTGCTACGATCTTAGCATTCGTGCATGCTTAAATCGCCGCTGTCGGCGGTTGCTCAGGAAGCGGGTAGACGTGCGAGCAGGCTGCTCGCCTTGCGAAACCACGGCCGTTCTCGACGTCGAAGGTATCGCGGCATGGTCGGCTTCTTATCGAGAATCTTCTGCGACCACACGCGCGCCTCGGCCGCTCGTCCCTGTGACTGCAGGAACAGCGCGTAGTGATAATAGGTTTCTGAAATCGTGGAAATCCGTGTCGCCTCACGGAACATGGCGTCCGCTTTGTCATTCTGGCCCGTCTGCGCGTAGGCCCAAGCCAGCAATCCCTTGGCGCGATGGAAATCGTAGTCCGGATCGGAACTGACCGCCCTCTCCAAGTCCGGCACTGCCGACGCGAAGTCGCCGAGTTCGACCTCCGCAATGCCTCGACGATAAAACGGGTCCGCATGATCGGTTCGCGAGGAGATTGCTTTGTCGTAGGCCGCACGGGCGCGCGCAAACTTTCCATCATCCAGGTATAGCAGCCCGAGTTCTTCGTAGTTTCCGGCCGAAGGATTGTCGAGAACAATGCGTTCCAGTTCCTGTATGCGCCGGCGGCGCGGGAAGACCTGAAACGAACTCCGCAACAGCCCGGCGTCGGGAATCACTTCTACCAGGATGTAGATTAGTGCTCCCACCCAGTGAAACAGGATCACCCAGATCCAGAAGAAATTCGGTCGCCGCCGAATGAAGTGGATGATGGCCACAATTCGGAGCCCAATCGACCACCACGAAAACATGAAGAACAGAAAGGATCCCATGTCGAAACCGCACTATAGCATGCGCGGCGGCGTCGAACTTCGGCCATGTTCAGGGGATCTTGGCATCCCGTCGGCTTCGGGCGAGGCCCGCACCAGTTTGATTTTTCCGGTAGCGCTCCTCGAAGGCATGGCGCACGGCGCGCCACTCAGATGCTTCGATCAGCAATTCGTTGTGTTGGTTGGACGGAGGCACTATGTGAGGCCGGGGCCGCATCGCTGGTTGAACTTCTCGGGGTTCTACTGTCTCTACCCATGCCACCAGACGCTCCAGAGTCCAGTTCTTCTTTACCATAACGTGGTAGTCGAAAAGATGTGCGATGACTTCCTTGATCCGCATCTTGCGCCGTATCCAGATTCGCCAGCAGTCGCAAGGGCGCGGCACCTCCTTTAGCATCCATGGCCCCCAGACTCCTTCCGCACCTAGTGTGCGTCGATCCTTCTCAGCAAACGGCGTCGCCACCTGGTGAAAACTGCATCCTCTCGCTATGGCTGCCATGCCAAGAGCACAACCCTCCTGCGTTTCGGAAAAATGTTGTCCCCCGGCCCTGGGAGCCAGGACGGTACTGCCCAATAGAATCGCTTCGCTGAGTTTCATATCGATATCAATTCTTTCTCAACCTGGCCAGCTGTATTCGATGGCGTCGAGTCCGATTGGACGCATATTTGATCATTCACGAGATCCGTTCTCACTTCGATACCGATCGAGTGAGTCCTTGTGCTTCCAGCCAGTAATAAAATTCCTCGATCCAGTGATCGCTGGTGGTGCCTTGCTGTTTCATCCCGAAGCCATGATGTCCCGCACTGTAAATATGAACCTCGGGCTTGATTCCCGCCGCCTTCAACGCCTCATAAAACTTGTTGACCGGTTCGAGGGCGGTTTCATCATCCTGCGCCCACGCCATGAAAATCGGCGGCAGCTTCGTCGGTATGGCCGGCATTACGCCAAATGGTCCACCGTAAATTAGCGCAGCCAAATTCGGACGGGCCGCCGAGTCCTGTTGCAGCAGCACTCCGCTGGTCACCATAGCTCCGGCCGAGAAGCCGAGGAATCCGACCTTGTCGGGAGCAATGCCCCACTCGGCCGCGTGTTGCCGAACCACCTTGAGAGCCTGAATTCCGTCGTCGATCCCGTATTTGCATGCCTCATCCATATTGAGATCTTTTGGAATGCCTTCGCCTTTCTTTTCAGGAATACGATATTTCAAAACAAATGCCGCAATGCCTCGGCCCTGCAGCCATCGCGCCACGCTGTAGGCTTCTTGCTCAATCGCCAGCGCGACACACGCCCCACCGGGCGCAACAATGATCCCGGTTCCGGCAGCCTTGGATTTCTCGGGAAGATAAAGCGTCAGCGTCGGCGTGACCACATTCAATATGACGGTCCCCACAGGAGTGTTTTCTATGGTTACTTCCTTCTGGGTCCAAAGCTCAGAGCCTGGAGCGACGCCGGGCCATAAATTCACCGTCTGTGCATCCGCAAAATAAGACACCAGAATTGTTAGTGCGATTGCAGACGCCAGGAATGATGTTGAGTGCCGCATTCTTTCTCCTTGAGATCCCGGGACGAACCGGGCACCCCCATCCTACCGTCGCATCTTTTGCCACGCTAGAGGCGGCATCCTGTTTTCGAATTTCTGCAAGGTAGTCGATTGAATTGAAATGAATGAGAGATCCGGCTGGAAGATGCGACGGCCCTGTCCTGGGCCCGCGTGAAATCACATCTTTCGACCTTCAGGTTGTGCTAAAGGATGGAGGGTACGCCTGACTGGCGACACTTCTACCCCAGTTCGATCTGAAGTGAAGGAATTTTGCTCGCGAGAGGACAATCATGGCTGAGATGACACGAAACGAGTTCTTAAAGAGCTGTGCATTGGGCGCGTGTTCCTGTTCTCTGGTGGCACTGTCAGCGACCGAGACAGCAGTGGCTGAGTCTGGCAACTCTGAGGTCGATACCCTGAAAGCGCAGCGTGACGCAATCCGAATCCGGTATGCGAAATTGCTTGGCATCCTGGACGAAGAGATCGACCAACCCACCAGAAAGCGCATCTTTGAACGCTTGGGACGCGTCTGTGCCGACCAGTTCCGCGCAATCACTTACGACAAGTACAAAAATGACATCCGCGGTTTTCTCGCTGCGATTCAGGCTCCGGGCGGATGGGTGGAAAAAGCCGAATACAACGAGAAGACCGGCACCATCCGGATCTTCGACCGATCCAAGAGTTGCACCTGTCCGTTGGTGGAAAAAGGGCTAACCCCGTCCGACCAGTGCGAGTGCACTCTGGGATGGCAGAAACAAACCTATTCGGCCATTCTCGGCAAACCGGTCGAAGCAGAACTCGAAGAGTCGATCTTGCGTGGTAGCACGCGCTGTGTCTTTCGCATTCAGGTTGTGTAGCCTGGGGTAATCGGGGCTGTGACCAACCTTCCGATGGCCGCGGTGTACACGGTCTGGCTCATTCCCGTCCATCGGGCGTTCCGATAGCGATTTTCGCGGGTTGGATCCCACCAAGCAAAATCCCAGCCCTAGCAAAGGTTGGACGTGCACGTCTAGAGTCGACGCGTACGTGTTCCTCGAGCGTTCGGCCCGACGCTCACTTAGCTGGGATCAGTACCGCCACCGAGGCCACGCACCTCCACGTGCGGTTGATGTTCACCCACGTGTCGACGAAGCGCTCGCGCCGCGTCACCGCTTTGCCTTTGTGCGTGCTCTGGGTGCGAAACACTCCCACGACCACCGCCGAATCGCCATAAACATCCACTTTGC
>Ga0207665_10003111_pt1 | contig 11129 bp, 14 predicted proteins | sample LARL112metaG_FD_184351 | JGI IMG/M metagenome (GOLD analysis project Ga0207665, IMG submission 184351) | Corn, switchgrass and miscanthus rhizosphere microbial communities from Kellogg Biological Station, Michigan, USA - LAR L11-2 metaG... | ecosystem: Host-associated > Plants > Roots >...
GCCAAGAAAGAATATGAGAAGGTGAACTGAGTATGAAAAACATTGGTAGGCGCGTGGGGACTTGAACCCCAGACCTCTGCCGTGTCGAGGCAGCGCTCTGTTCTCCTGAACCCTAATTATAATGGCTTTTTTATCATTTATGTAGTCCAACCCGACCAATTACCCGACCAATTTCATTTCGTTCTGTGCTACAGTTGCCTTAGCTCACCTCCACTCATCCTCGTGGAGGCACAACCTCAAACACATTCTAAATCTATAAAGGACCTTCGATGAAATACTCAATGGGTGTCGCCCCTAAAAGACGCAACGGCAAACTTGTCGGTTATGACGGATACCTCCACTATTACGACGAGAGCGGTAAGCGCAAAAGTATACACCGCGAACGGAAGAGTAAATCCGAAGCGCGAGAAGCCATAAGAATCGAACTCAACAAACTTGAAGACCACGGCCCCAAAGCCCTGGAGGGCGCCGTAACCACGTTCGCTGAGTTAGCCGACTACTGCGAAAAAGAGATTTACGTTGAAGCGGAATATAACGAGGCTGGAGAAAAACTGTCAGGCGTTAGAGATGTAAGCACCTACAAAGCACATCTCAAACATTCCAGAGCATTTTTTGGCACCAAGAAGCTCGAACACATCTCCGTTGCCGACCTCAAACGCTATCGCTCCCATCGCCTCCGTTGTACACGCCGAGGACCAAACAAAACTGAAATCAATATTAGCCCTGGGACAGTTGCTCGCGAGCTAACCACACTACGCGCCATGTTCTATGAGGCCAAACGAAATCAGTGGATTAGACAGAACCCTTTTGAGTTTGCCCGAAAGAACGAAATCATCAAATCCAGTGATCGCAAAAAGCGGAACCTCTTCCTGACCTTCGACCAGGAAATCAAACTCCTGAAGGCCTGTGAAACAGAAGATCGCCGACACCTTCGCGCGCTCATCATAGTTGCCGTTGACACTGGTGCCCGCTTCGGCGAATTAATCAATCTAACCAAATCCCAAATAGATTTTCGCGCTGGGAAAATTCACGGACTACTTAACTATAAAGACTTGGGCGGAGATAAGCAGCTCCGGAACGCTTCAATGACGGTACGAGTCCGCGAGGCACTCTTAGACATAATCAACAATCCAGGCAAGAAGGCCTTTCGTCAAAACCGATCCGGAAAAAAGCCTTCTGATCAGTTAGTGTTCGGCGTCTCCGATAACGTCCGCACAGCATGGGCAGGAGCACTAGAAGACGCAGGCCTGAGCGATGTCGGACTACACTTTCACGACCTGAGACACACCCCAGGCACAAGAGTACAAAAACTGATTAGCATGGGAAACATCGCCAACGCTCTGGGCCACAAAGATCCCAAAACAACTGCCCAAGTTTATGTCAATCACACCGAACAAGATTTGGTCGATTTTGCAAAGGCCGTGGAACAAGCAGTAGAGGCAGGATACAAACAAGCACTGTCGGACGACGCAACGCCCGATCAAGAGTCGACTCTAATCAGCTAATGCGATGAACAACACTCAAACTATTACGATTCGCGCTACCTCCTATCCAGACGATCGAAAGCCCTCTTCTCCAATTGAAATAGCTTAATTGGGTTAATTGACTTCGACGGTTTGAGAACGCCAACCTTGGAACAATTCTTGCTCAAATTCAGCCCCCTGGGTTTTTATTCACTCGGCTTGAGCCAATACAACGCGGGACAATTCACCGCTGCAAATCTATCTCTCGCAAACGCCGTCAACACCCAACCATACTACCGGAAAGCTCAGGCCCACTTAAAAAAGTTAAAGAAACAACTCGTCCCTAAGAAAGCTAGAAGGTCGCGCAAGTCAGCGCAAACGCATCTCTTTGTCGCAAACGTTCCCGCATAAGAAAATCGCCGGCCAAAACACAAGAAGCGACACACTAGCTCAGCAATTGAGTGACGCCTTAATGCCCACTTGATGATTAATTCCGTAGCGCATCGTTTCATTACCTCCTTTTTGATGGCCTCTTTGACCTTTGTCACGTCCGCACCTGCTCCAGCTCCTTCATAGAAGGACATCGACTCAAAGAATGATCCCACGTCCCGAGCAAAGAATTGATGCTCGCGATTAACTCCTTCCAGACCATTCAGGTTCGTCGTGCATAGGATCGAAACGATCCAAATTGCAAAGAGTTCTATCTTTAGTCACACGAGACACCGGGCACAAAACGGTAGTAACTGCTCGTATTCGAGTTTTTTTGAACCAGATTCTTAAGTGCCTGTTATGGGTTCGGAATAAACTGGGATGTTTCCGGTATTTCTACTTAGGGTGAGCGAGACCAAACAGGCATCGAACGGAAGATCTGACTGCGCCAGAGCGGAGTCCCCCAGAAGGAGCGTTCCCCAGAGCATGGTCGCCAAAGAGATCGTCAGCCGCGATCCAAATCTTGCCTGTGAAGAAATGGCGACGTTTGGCGAGCGGATCGCGGATCGCATCGTAAGTTTCGGTGGATCGTGGGCGTTTATCATTCTCTTCGTCATAGTGTTTATGGTGTGGGTCGCGCTCAACTCGTTCGTGCTTATGATGCGCGGCGCGGCTTTTGATCCTTACCCATACATCCTCTTGAATCTCGCTCTTTCAACCATCGCCGCCTTCCAAGCTCCAATCATCATGATGTCGCAAAACCGTCAGTCGACTAAAGATCGTATTGCCGCCGCACACGCCTACGAGGTTAACCTCAAGATGGAAATGGAAATCGACAAGCTTCATGAGAAGATCGATGCTATGCGAGGCGAACAATTGGCCGGAACTAGTCGCCATACATCTAGTTCAAATACGTTCGCTGAGCGACTTTCTTAGGCAGTGATGCGCGCGTCAAGGCTACCTTGTGACACGTCATGTTTGGTGCGGGACAGCTCAATAGCTGGCCTGGCACTTCCTACTCTAGGTACGTGTAGTCGAGTCGCTGTTTCTTATTTGGTCCTTGTATCGTCCAGGATAATTTCAAACCGCAATCCGAATAAATCATGCGAGCCCTATAGATGTCGGCTCCGCAGGCGTAAGGGGAGTCGCTTTCCCATTCGTCTCCCCCGGCCTCGATGAAGTCCACTAAATGCACGGCGGCGTTCCGGCCGTACCGCAAATGCGAGAGACTGAGAGTCGGACTCTCGCTTTGCAGAGACCAGGAATAAACGTTATGGAAAGCAATATTCGAGCAATCCTCGAACGTCCACAAACCGGCTTCGTCAAAAATGACCGTTTGGGAGTCTGGTCTTAGTGCCCTTACAGTTCCATGACCACGGAGCAGTTGTGAGTCGCCTGGCCGGGCTTGTACATAGAACCGAGTTCTGGAAGACAGTACGTGGCGTAGATCCTCAATAGTCATGCCCAAATACTTGCCTTACACGAACGTCGCAATCTCCTCCAAAGACTTCTTCGTGATAGTCGGCACCATCGCGTCGCCCGCCGGATAGCCCACGACCAGAATCAGGAAGGGGCGCTCGTGGACAGGCCGGCCAAGGAGGTCGTTCAAGAATCCCATAGGGCTGGGAGTGTGAGTGAGCGACACCAGCCCGGCATGGTGTATGGCGGCGATCAGAATGCCGGTGGCGATACCGACTGACTCCTGAGCGTAATAGTGCTTGACCCTTCGCCCATCGGGGAGGACGCCGTAGCTCTGGGCAAAGATCACTATCAAAAATGGTGCAGTCTCGAGGAACGGCTTGTGCTCGTTCGTCCCCAACGGAGCCAGCGCGTCCAACCACTCCTTGGGGGCCTTGTGATGATAGAACTCGTACTCTTCTTTCTCTGCCTCGACGCGAATCTTTTGTTTGATCGCCCGACCGCTGACGACGACAAAGTGCCACGGCTGCATATTCGCGCCATTCGGGGCCGTGCCGGCCGCGCGCAGACAGTTCTCGATCACTTCGCGCGGGACTAGCCGGTCCGAGAACTCGCGCACGGTGCGCCGACGTCGAAGGTCGTCGTAGAATTCGTCCGCCCGCTGCTTCATCTCTTCCGGCGAGTGTTCCTGATAATCAGGCAACGGAATAAAAGTAACCTGTGCCATTGATGTCTCTCTCCAAGAGCGGCTAACGTCAGATAATTCTAAGATCAAACAAATCCGGACGCCGATAATGGCCCGTAACATCGAGCGTCATTCGTTCTTTGTCGATGGCCTTCAGGTCGAGCTCAGCAAAAATGATCCGTTCCTCATCAAACAGCGGTTCAACGAGGTAGCTCCCGTCAGGCCCGATGATCGCGCTGCCTCCTCTAAGAAGTAACTGATCAGGCTTATCCGATAATTCCGATGCCACAGGTAATTGATTTGGCAAGTCACGAACCTTCATCAAGAGACCGGCCGCCAGCACGAAACATCTTCCTTCAAACGCATAATGCCGACTAGCGATCTGGTGCATCTCATGGACTGTGGGCCACACCGCGATGTGTATGTGTTCGCCCGAATCGTGCAGCACTTGGCGCGCGAGTGGCATCCAGTGCTCCCAGCAAACCATTCCGCTGATGCGACCTACCGTGGTATCAACCGCTTTGAGGCCGGCTCCGTCACCCTGGCCCCAGACAATTCGTTCGGTGTACGTTGGAATGAGTTTGCGATGGTGGTTGAGCAGGGCGCCATCCAAACCGAACGTGAGCAGCGTATTGTAGAGCGTCCCGTTGCCCGGTCCTTGATCTACGCGTTCGTTTGCTCCGATTACCAAAACCACTTTGTGATCGCCGGCAGCCTTCGACAACATTTGTGCTTCGCGACTTGGAATAGACAAACTGTTTCGTCGCAGTTCCGCGAAGACTTCTTTGGTCGGTTCGTGATCCCAGAGGGCGGCGCCGGGACAATAGTCAAGCCATGCCGGATAGCCTGGCAGCCAGGTTTCACCGAAGACGACCAAGTGTGCGCCTTTCTTCGCGGCTTCGCCTATGTACTCGATCGCCCGCGCGAGGCTAGCTTCAAGGTTCATGAAGACAGGCGCGGCTTGAACAATCGCAACTTTCACCATCTTATCTTGTCACTACTCATCAGGCTTATTAATGCGCTCCATGACCTTTCCTTCCTGACGCGCTTGCGCCCAGGTCATCGGAAAGAAGGACACCTCGCCGCTCTGCTGGGCTGTCACTAGATGATCCAAAGCAGCGACGATGATTCGTCTTTGCAATTCACGGTGAAAAGGTACACCAAAGTGATGGCCCATCATAAAAGGCAGGAACACCGCACGTGGCGGTTTACAGTGCTCGGTAACGTCCTGGGCGACCGTAAGAGAAACTGTCGGGATTCCTTTTTTTTCGATAGCGCGCTGAACCAGCGCGACAGACTGATGTCATATCGGTCAAGCAGGGCACAGCAATACAGCCTCTGCGCCATCCGCTACTACAGCATCGGCAAGGTCTTCGGCCAGTGTTCGCTCAAAGCGTTCTGGATCCATCTGATAGCCGATGAACGAAAAAAGGTTCGGCGTAAGCTCACCGATTACGCCTTCCTTCGTCAGTTCCTGCAAGCGCTCGATGGGAAAGATCACGTTCAAATCCTTGAGCGCACCCGTTGTGGGGTACTTGATTTGGTGAATCTCCAGTTCGGATATTGTTGACGCAGACGGCACTCGTCGGAGACTGAAATCGCCTACAGGATGGACTACATCAAAGGGCAGCGTGCCTTTGGGTTGAATGCCCGCGGAACTGACAAACGTCAGCCGAGTTTGCGACAACGGTTTGCGAAGACGCGCCAACGGGATGAAATCAGACTTAGTAATCATCGAGCCGGGATAGCGCTCGTTGATTGTTTCCCACAGACTGGGTCGCAATTGCCTGGTGTCGTCAGAGAGTTCCGTCATGGATCCATGCTCCCGAGCGCTTTACGAAATAGAAGTGCAAGTAGAAATAGAGATGGGCCAAAGTTGCCGGCGTTTGGTTATTGAGAGTGGCGAAGATAAACTCGCGATCGGTCGCCGGCACATCGAGCATCAGCTTCAATGCCTCGATCCAGGCCTTATCAATCTCTTTGCGACCCGCTGCCTCGTTCCCGTCGCCAAGGTGAAGACGAACATAACGGATCAACTTTTCGCTATCGTTCTCTGCGACTGCGGTCTTTAGATGTTGGAGTGACACCGGCTACCTCCACTCAATTAGTTAGTCGGGCATTATACGACGGTCTTGACCGGTCTCACTCTCTTGGGTTGTGTAACGGCGACGCTCCGAGCCATACCTTCTCGGCCTGAAGAATATCGAAACATTCGGGCTCTCTTTGATTGCGAGAAGAAATGGAGTGTGCGTTGTCCGCACCTGCGAGATGCATGTAGACCCAGCACACTCCTTCGGCGCGCCGAACCCTTTTTTTCGGCGCAACGAAATCGAAGCTCTCCGAGCTTACTGCTTCTTGTTGTTCTGCATCTTGTCCATTTTTGCCCCGGCCATGGGCTTCTTATGTCTCCTATGTCGCCGTCTTCGATGCGACATTTTGTTGCTGGCCATCTTGTCCTGGCCCATTTTGTCCTGACCCATCTTGTCCTGGCCCATCTTGTCATCCTTCATTTTATCCTGCTGCACCTCAGTGCCGCTCGGCGACGAGCCGTTGGCAAACGCAGGTGCAATGGCCGTACAGGCCAACAAGATGGAGCCAACGATGACCGCAAATAATTTTCTCTTCAGCATTTCTGGTCTCTCCTTAGCTGTGTGACTTTTGCACGGCGAAGCCCTCACCGCAGGGATCGGGCTCATCCGCAAGTGATTTGCTCACCCACCTATGTCAATACCCGATCTGTGTTGATTTATTCCCGAATGCGGATCACTCGGTTAACGGTCAACCGGCGATTTTAGAATCGGCTTCAGAAAGGAGGGAGCGCGCGGCGCCCGCACCTGCGAGATGCATGCTGACCCTTCGCGCGCTCCCACGCGGCCGAATCCCCTTATCCGGCGGCGATAGTGAGACTTCAAAACCTATGAGTCGAAGTCATAGACTTCCTCCTCTGCGACCAAAAAGATCGGGCTCCCTCCGGAAGAGATCGATGCTGCGTGTGCCAGGGTTTCTTTTCCTCCATCAGAGGCCGCACAATTTTGCAAGGCCTCAATCGTGGGGAAGTGGACCTCCGCAATTACATGAAAAGGGGGCACACCCTGAGGAGATCCAAGGATCCTGGTGGCGACGATCCTGGTCTTTCCCGACAGTTTCTCAACTGCCATCGGCACGTGTTCTTCGCCGTAGACCTTATCGAATGCGTCGATGTCAGTTGGAGGCGGATAAATCACAATCAATTTTGCTCCAGCCATTTTTTCCTCCGCTACGTGCTTCTTAATTTTCTGACTCCCTGCGATGCTTCGGGCTGATTCGCGATTAGCCCATCAGCGTAATTTGGCAGTTCATTTTGACGACAGACCAACCACCGCCGCGCCGAGAACCCTGCGCGTGCCGCGCTCCTGGACGAAAGCCACAGCGCGCAGGTTGTCCCTCTGCCAGCCGCTGTCAAGATTCACGGTTGGTTCCGCGTCAAAACCGTTTTGGTTGGCGCCGATCTCACCCAACGAAGTAAGCTCTCGCACGACTGCGCTGTGTCGAAGATAGCGCCCGGCATTTTCGCCGCGCGCGACTTCGGAGCGAAGGTTGTTTTCAGTTATCGCCAACAGCACCTCAGCAGTGTCGCCGGCAGTTAAGCGCGGAAGATTGGTCAGGTGAACGGAAAGCTTCACCGCGCGCGAGTTTGGCGCGTTTGAGTCCGGGGAGGAAGCCAGTTGGATTTTTGCCTTCGGGGCCTGAGCGGCCTTGGCGATCGCAGCCCGGGCGCGCTCCATATTGCCGCCGGCAAATTCATCCCGGCCGTCAACGATCATCTGCGGCGTATAGACGCCGTCCTGATTGAACGCATCTGAGTATCTGCTCTGACGCCTGCTAAAATCCGCCGAAGAGTAGGGATCGATCCAACCCAGCTTATTCCAGTAATCCACGTGCTCGCCCAGCGCGATGACCTCAACACCCTGGATGGGTTGCATCTTGTCGAGTTTGGAAAGAACTTCGTCCGCGGGCGGGCAACTTGAACAGCCCTCCGAGGTGAAGAGCTCCACTACCACCGGTGTCGCGTTGGCTCCTAGTGGCTTGGCCGCCTCGCTTTCAGTTGCGACAGTGGCCGATGCTCCTTGATGTCGATTCAACGTTCGAAAGGCAGCTACACCGGATACGACCAAGAATAGCGCAATAAATAGTTTCATCTTTAGGGTCCTCATGATAGTTTTCGGCGAGAGTTCCATTTAACAATTCCCGCCTATCTTGTAATCCCGGAGAGATCAAGATTTATTCCTCGTCGGAGCCGGCCGAGACGCTCAACACGAAAGGCACGGTAATCACTCGCCCACTGCGCTGGAACTGCGCCCAAACTTTGTAAAGTCCACGACTAGGAAATTTCGTGTGCGCGGAAATCTCTGAACTGATATGACCCTTTGCTCCATTTGCCTGAGCCGCCTTCGAATGATCCATTCCCTCCATTCCTTTCATCTCGGGCATCGGGTCGTGATTCACCATGCCTTTCTCTGTTGGATGTACATGAAGATAATCATTTGTGTCGCCGCTAATGATCACTACGTGGGCCGGGGCGCCCAGATAGCGTTCAAGATCGGTGACCGGCGCGCCCGTCTTCTCATCAAAAAGGGCGAAATTAAGCATGACCTCCTCGCGAGAGCGCAGAGGCTTGTCAGGACGCAGGGTGACGCGCATACCGCCCTCCGTTTTTGTCGCCGTGGAATCCGGAGCAAGAGCAACGCTCAAATGTGCCAAGCCCATGACTTTCAAATCAAACTTTTCGATCACCTGCGATCCGTTTGGCTGCGTGAAGTCGGCGTAGAGCCTATAGTCGCCGCTGTTCGGAAACGTTTGCACTCCGCGGTACGTGCCGTCTGATTGCGATTCGGGGTGAACATGATAGAACTCGGAAAGATCGCTTGAGACGACAATCAAGTGCAGCGGTTTTTCGTGCGAGAGGTCGAGGTTGCGGACTACTGCACCGTTTGCGTCTTTGATACTGATAATCAACTTGGTAGGCTTGCCAGCCTCTACTTCGGATGGCTCGGTTTTGAGTTCGGCGCGAAATCCGGACTTCGGCGATGAATTGGGATCCGTGCTGGAAACTGTACTGGAAACACCAACGTTCCTGTTTCCATTCTTCGTGCAGCCAACCGCCCATACGATCAAGACCGATGCTCCAGCGATAGCGAGCACTTCCAGGATGTTGTTCCTTATGGTCCTTTTCATCTTCATCTCGAAGACACTTCATCAATTACTGGTTTCAAAGCTGCTTCGAATTGGGCTCGATCCCGCGCGCCGATAAGCTTCTGACGGATGCGACCTTCGCGATCGATAATGTAGGTGGTCGGCAGGCTGCGAATTCCCGCGAACCTATCCTGGACGTCTTCGCCGCCAAGCAGGACCGTGTAATCCTGCGGTATCTCCTCCTGAAACTCTCGAACACCGTCGGGAGTGTCGTCCCAGGAAACACCGACGACTGTTAGTCCGCTTGCTTCCAGGTCGTGTTGGAGCCCGTTCAGTTCAGGGATCTCCGCGCGACATGGGGCGCACCACGTTGCCCAAAAGTTCAGCAGCACGACGCGGCCACGAAAACTGCTCAGGGTCGATCGCCGGCCGTCAAGAGATGACAGTTCAACTTGCGGCGCAGGCTCAAGTAATGTCGTCTCTGGCACCACCGCCGAGCTTGTTGCCGGATCACTCTTAACCTTTATGCGCGATTCCAGATTGGGCAATAGAGACGCGAGACGGGAGCTTGCCAATCGGGTCGCATAGCCACTGGCGATCGCGCCGCCGATGAGAATGAGCATGACGCCTGATACAACTTCGACCTTGTGTAAGTGCCGGCGAAACTTTGCGTAGAAGCTGAGAAACTGATTGATGCCAAGTCCCGTCAAGAGGAAAGGGACGGCCAGGCCGGCGGCATAAAAGGAGGACAGTACCAATCCGCTCTTCCAGCCGCCGCTGGTGGCCGCGAGACCAATGATTCCGCCGAGGATTGGACCAATGCAGGGTGTCCACCCCGCCGCGAACGCAATCCCGAGTAGTAACGAGCCTAATAGTCCACGTGGCTTCTCACTCGAAAAGAAGCGCGTGTCCTTGTAGAGTGTTTTGAGCTTCAATAGTCCGATCATTTGCAATCCGAATCCGATGATCAGTAAGCCACCGATGACCCTGATCCATGGACTCGATAATATCGAGGCTCCAACCAGCCCCGCCGCCGCTCCCAGCGATACAAAGATCAGTGACAGCCCTGCGTTAAAGGCCAGCGAATTAGCAATTACCCATCCTCGCACCGACGAATGATCATCAGTCTGCCGCTTTAAGCGATCGATGGTCACCCCCGAAATCAGTGATAGGTAGCCGGGAACCAGGGGCAACACACAGGGAGACAAGAACGAGGCAAGCCCCGCAAGAAAAGCGATTCCAATTGTTATGTTTGTGGTTGCCATTCGCGTTCTCCGGCACAAAGAGAAAATTGCTCGGCATCACTTCCGTCGAATCCGCTTTGTAATGCCGAGCAAATAACCCTACTGGTTCTTGTTGCTCTGCATTTTGTCGTCTTTCTTGGGCTTCTTGTGCCTTTTGTGCCTTTTGTTGTCCATTTTGTCGCCGGCCATTTTGTCACCAGCCATCTTGTCGCCAGCCATCTTGTCGTCTTTCATCTTGTCGTCTTTCATCTTGTCGTCTTTCATTTTGTCATCCTTCATCTTGTCTTGCTGGCCTTCTTGTGGCGACGCAAGAACGAAGGTCGGAACGATCATCGGGCTAGCCATGAAGACGGCAGCGATGATGGCGGCACTCAGTTTTCTTTTCAGCATTTCAGATTTCTCCTTTATTGGTAATTGGAACGCGGTGACACCCTCACCGCGGGGATTTGTCGAGTTTCACGGGCGCCGTTAACCAGCACCTATATGAATACCGGGGGAGGCTGGATTTATTCCCAACGAAAGATCTTCGGAGTTATCCGAAAGCATCCTGGGTCTAGCGGGAATAAAATTGGCGACCGAAGATATTAGAGAAGATGAGGTATTAGGTTTGAGTTGAACCGCATGGCACATCCGCGTTCGGAAGATGCGAAGAAGAAGAAACGTGCCTGGCATGCGAACGACTCGAACTTCATCTCAAAAGCCAAGTTGGCGTTGAAG
>Ga0207665_10003112_pt1 | contig 11126 bp, 7 predicted proteins | sample LARL112metaG_FD_184351 | JGI IMG/M metagenome (GOLD analysis project Ga0207665, IMG submission 184351) | Corn, switchgrass and miscanthus rhizosphere microbial communities from Kellogg Biological Station, Michigan, USA - LAR L11-2 metaG... | ecosystem: Host-associated > Plants > Roots >...
GAAGCTCTGGTCGCGGAACACCGTAAAGCCTTCCTTCAGGCTCAGCTGGAACCAGTCGCGGCACGTGACCCGGTCGCCAGACCAGTTGTGGAAATATTCGTGCGCGACGACGCGGGCGATGTTGTCGAAATCACCATCGGTCGCGGTTTCCTGGTCTGCCAGGACGTAGGCCGAGTTGAAGATGTTGAGGCTCTTGTTCTCCATCGCGCCCATGTTGAAATCGCTGACTGCGACGATGTTGAACTGGTCGAGATCATATTCGCGTCCGTAGACCTTTTCGTCCCACGCCATCGCGAGCTTCAGACTGTTCATCGCATGCTGCGTTTTGGGAAGATCCGCTTTGCGAACCCAGATCGAGAGGTCGACCTTCCGGCCGGCGACGTCAAGTACCACCAGGGATTCTCTTCCGACGTGGTCACGCCGGGCGGCCCGATGCACCTGACGCTCGCTTTCAACCCGTCGCATCTGGAGATCGTCGATCCGGTCGTCGAAGGGTCGGTCCGCGCACGGCAGGACCGTCGCAGGGATCCGACCTTCGACCAGGTGATGCCAGTGCTGATCCACGGCGATGCGGCGATCGCGGGGCAGGGCGTCGTGCAGGAGACGCTCAACCTGTCGCAGACGCGCGGCTACCGCACGGGCGGCACGATCCACCTCGTGATCAACAATCAGATTGGCTTCACCACATCGGATCCGCGCGATACGCGCGGCACGCTCTATTGCACCGACGTCGCCAAGATGGTCGAGGCGCCGATTTTCCATGTCAACGGCGACGACCCCGAGGCTTGCCTGCTCGCGATCGAGGTCGCGATCGAGTTCCGGCAGAAATTCGACAAGGACGTTTTCATCGATCTCGTCTGCTTTCGCAAGCAGGGCCACAACGAGGCCGATGAGCCGATGATCACGCAACCGCTGATGTACAAGCGCATCCGCGAGCATCCCGGTACGCGGGCGCGGTACGCCGAAAAGCTCGTCAAGGAAGGGATAATTACCGCCGCCGATGCCGAGGCGATGATCGCGACCTATCGCCAGGCGATGGACAAGGGCTATCACACCAATACCACCATCCTTTCGAACTACAAGCCGCCGTTCTCGGTCGACTGGACCCGGTTCGTCGGACGGCACTGGGCCGACGAGGCGGATACGACGGTCCCGCTGCAGAGGTTGACCGAGCTGGCGAAGCGCGTCACCGACGTCCCTCCTAGCTTCAAGCTGCACCCACGGGTGGAAAAGGTGATCGCCGATCGCCGTGCGATGGGCGAGGGCACACTGCCGCTCGACTGGGGCATGGCCGAAACACTCGCTTACGCGACGCTGGTCGACCAGGGCTACGGCGTGCGGCTATCGGGACAGGACACCGGTCGTGGCACGTTCTCGCATCGCCACGCGGTGCTGCATGATCAGAATCGCGAAAAATGGGACGCCGGGATCTGGGTGCCGCTGCAGCACATCAAGCAAGGGCAGCCTGATTTCGAAGTGATCGACTCGGTACTGTCCGAGGCGGCCGTGCTCGGATTCGAGTACGGCTACGCGACCTCCGAGCCCAACAAGCTCGTCGTATGGGAAGCGCAGTTCGGTGACTTCGCCAACGGCGCGCAGGTGGTCATCGACCAGTTCATTGCGGCCGGCGAAGTCAAATGGGGCCGCGTCTGCGGGCTCTCCTTGCTGCTGCCGCACGGCTACGAGGGCCAGGGCCCCGAGCATTCCTCGGCGCGGCCCGAGCGATATCTTCAATTGTGCGCAGAACACAATATGCAGGTGTGCGTGCCGACGACTCCGGCGCAAATCTTCCACCTGCTGCGCCGGCAGATGGTGCGCAACTTCCGCAAGCCGCTGATCGTGATGAGCCCGAAGAGCCTGCTGCGGCACAAGGAGGCCGTGTCGACGATGGACGAGCTCGCCAATGGCAAATTCCAGACGGTCATCGGCGACATCGACAAACCGGTCGCGAGCAATGTGCGCCGCGTGATCGTCTGCAGCGGCAAGGTCTACTACGATCTGCTGGCGCACCGGCGGGAGCAGAAGATCGCCGACATTGCGGTCATCCGGCTCGAGCAGCAGTATCCGTTTCCGCACGCGGATTTCAAGGGCGAGGTCGCACGCTATCCGAATGCGACCGAAGTGGTCTGGTGCCAGGAGGAGCCGCAGAACCAGAGCGCCTGGTACCGGCTTCGCGCGTACATGCGCGCCGACATCGGCGACAAGCAGGTGCTCGCTTATGCCGGCCGTCCGATCTCGGCATCACCCGCCGTCGGCTACCTGTCCAAGCATTTGGAACAGCAGAAGGCAGTTGTCGAGGAAGCGTTCGCGGCCACGCTGAGGTCGGGAGAAATGGTGACAGCGCATTGAGTTCTCGATGGCGGGCGGCAGCGAGAAGAAGCAAGAGCTCGGCGAGAAAGGCGCGTTCGCACGCACCGGTCCGTACTACAGGGATGGAAGATGCTGATTGAAGTCAAAGTGCCGGTGCTGCCAGAGTCGATCACCGAGGCGACACTGGTCAACTGGCACAAGAAGGCCGGCGACGCGGTCAAGCGCGACGAGAATCTGGTCGATATCGAAACCGACAAGGTCGTGCTCGAGCTGCCGGCGCCCGATTCAGGCGTGCTGACCGAAATACGGCGCGGCGACGGCTCGACAGTCACCGCGCAGGAAGTCATCGCGGTGCTCGACACCGGAGCGCAGGCAGCGGCCCATGCCGGCGTCGCAGCGGCGCCGCCGGCTCCGACCGCCGCGGCCTCCGCCGCGAATCCAGCTCCAGTTTCGGGAAATGCATCCGCCGCAGCGACATCTCCGGCCGCCCCCGGCGCGACCGCACTGCCTGCGGCGCGCAAGATGATGGCCGAGCAAAACCTGGGAGCGGCCGATGTGGCGGGGACGGGCCGCGGCGGGCGGATCACCAAGGAGGATGTTGTCGCCGCGACTCGGACGTTGCCGGCGCAGGCCGACCAAGCGCAAGGCGCCGCGCCGGCAGCGAAGGCGCCGTCGGCCCCGTCGGCGGTTCAATCGCTAGCGACTCTCGGCGCGCGGCCGGAACAGCGCGTTCCGATGTCGCGGCTGCGCCAGCGGGTCGCCGAGCGGCTGGTGCAGTCGCAGTCGACCGCTGCCATCCTGACGACGTTCAACGAAGTCAACATGGCGCCGGTGATCGAGCTGCGCAACCGCTACAAGGACCGCTTCGAAAAGGAATACGGCGTCAAGCTGGGCTTCATGGGTTTTTTCGTCAAGGCGGCGGTGCACGCGCTGAAAAAATTCCCGACGGTCAATGCATCGATCGACGGGACCGACATCATCTACCACGGCTACTTCGACATCGGCATCGCCGTCGGCAGCCCGCGCGGACTGGTGGTCCCGATCCTGCGCGACGCCGATCAGATGCCGATCGCCGAGATCGAAAAGCAGATCGCCGATTTCGGCAAGCGGGCGCAGGACGGCAAGCTGACTGTCCAGGAGCTGACCGGCGGCACCTACACGATTTCCAACGGCGGCGTGTTCGGCTCGATGCTGTCGACGCCGATCATCAACCCGCCGCAATCGGCGATTCTCGGCGTGCATGCGACCCGCGAGCGGCCGGTGGTCGAAAACGGACAGATCGTCATTCGCCCGGTCAACTATCTGGCGCAATCGTACGACCATCGGATCATCGATGGCCGCGAGGCGGTGCTGTCGCTGGTGGCGATCAAGGAAGCGCTGGAGGATCCGGCGCGCATGCTGCTCGACCTATGATCGGCTGATCGACGATGGCAGAGTCCTTCGACGTCGTCGTGATCGGCGCCGGACCCGGCGGCTATACCGCGGCCATCCGCGCGGCGCAACTGGGTTTCAGGGTTGCGTGCATCGACGACTGGAAGACCGCCGAAGGCAAGCCCGCGCCCGGCGGCACCTGCACCAACGTCGGCTGCATTCCGTCGAAGGCGCTGCTGCAGTCGTCCGAAAATTACGAGCATGCGGGCCATGCGTTCGCCGAGCACGGCATCGAGGTCAATGGACTCGCGCTCAACCTGGGGCAGATGCTCGCGCGCAAGGACAAGGTGGTCCGGCAGAACAACGACGGCATCGTGTATCTGTTCAAAAAGAACAAGATCGCGTTCTTCAACGGCACCGGGAGCTTCGCCGCCGCCGACGGGAGCGCCGGCTGGCGGATCGCCGTGTCCGGCGCCGGCGACCAGACGCTCGCCGCGAAGCATGTGATCATCGCGACCGGATCGAAGCCGCGTGCGCTGCCGGGCGCGCCGTTCGACAATCGCTTCATCCTCGACAACGAAGGTGCGTTGGCGCTGTCCGCCGTGCCGAAGACGCTCGGCGTCATCGGCGCGGGCGTGATCGGCCTCGAGATGGGCAGCGTCTGGCGGCGCCTCGGCGCCGAGGTCACGGTGCTCGAGGCGCTGCCGGTTTTCCTCGGTGCCGCCGACGAGCAGGTCGCCAAGGAAGCCTGGAAGCTGTTTGCCAAGCAGGGCCTGTCGATCCGGCTGGGCTGTACGATCAGCAAGATCACGGTGAGCCAGAATGTCGCGGTCGACTATACCGACGCCGAAGGCAAGGCAGAGACCGCGACCTTCGACCGGCTGATCGTATCGATCGGGCGTGTGCCGCACACCGCCGGCCTCAACGGGCAGAGCGTCGGGTTGACGCTCGACGAGCGCGGCTTCGTCGCCGTCGACGACCAGTGCCGCACCAACCTTGCCAACGTCTGGGCGATAGGCGACGTCGTGCGCGGGCCGATGCTGGCGCACAAGGCGGAAGAGGAGGCCGTCGCGGTGGCCGAGCGCATCGCCGGCCAGCATGGCCACGTCGATTTCAACACCGTGCCCTGGGTCATCTATACGTCGCCGGAGATCGCCTGGGTGGGCCAGAACGAGCAGCAGCTCAAGGCCGCAGGGATCGCCTACCGGGCCGGCATGTTTCCGTTCATGGCCAACGGGCGCGCGCGAGCGCTGGGCGACACCCGCGGCTTCGTCAAGCTGCTGGCCGACGCGAAGACCGACCGCGTCCTCGGCATGCATGCGATCGGACCGATGGTTTCCGAGCTGATCGCCGAGGGCGTCGTCGCGATGGAATTCGGCGCCGCGAGCGAGGATATCGCGCGTATCTGCCACGCGCATCCGTCGCTGTCCGAAGTGACCCGCGAGGCGGCGCTGGCCGTCGACAAGCGCGCGCTCAACTACTAAAGAGCCGAACGACTTTCGTTCATGATCATGACCGCCCTCTCATGAACGAAGCCGTAGCCGAAACCTACGTTCCTACAGCCCCCAGCGGCTCGCTTCTCGCGCATCTTGGGCCCGAGCTCGACCGGCGCCGGATCGTCCTGGACCACGCCCAGCTCGGCGCTCTCGACCGGCTGCAGCGCCTGCACGACGAGCTGGTCGAATTCCGCCGGGCGAGACTGTCGCTGCTGCGGCGCTGGCTCCGCCCGCCGTCGCCTCCGCGGGGCGTCTACCTGTGGGGAGGCGTCGGCCGCGGCAAGAGCTTCCTGATGGATGCCTTCTATGCGGCGGTGCCGCTGCGGCGCAAGACGCGCGTGCACTTCCATGCCTTCATGAAAGGCGTCCACGAAGAGTTGAGGACGCTGGCACGAGAGGAAGATCCGCTGGCGACGGTGGCAGCGCGGATCGCGCGCCGCCACCGCCTGATCTGCTTCGACGAATTTCATGTTTCCGACGTTGCCGACGCAATGATCCTCGGCCGCCTGCTGACGGCGCTGTTCCGGCTGGGCACGGTGTTCGTGCTGACGTCGAACTACCGCCCCGATGATCTTTATCCGAACGGCTTGCAGCGGCAGAATCTTCTGCCGACGATCGCGCTGCTCAAGCAGTGGCTGGATGTGATCGAGATCGACGGCGGGACCGATTACCGGTTGCGCGAGCTCGAGCAGGCGGCCACCTTCTATGTCGCGCCTCCGGGCGCGGCGGACGCGAGGCTCGCCGCGCTGTTCGAGCGGATGCGCCCGGGACCCGACGAGGATCCCCGGCTGGTCGTCGATTCGCGCGTGCTCAAGGCCAGGAAGCGCGCCGGTGGGCTCGTCTGGTTCGACTTTGCCACGCTGTGCGAAGGGCCGCGCTCGCAGATCGACTACCTGGAGCTCGCGCGTCGTTTCGCGGTGATCATCGTATCCGATGTGCCGCGGCTGTCGCCCGACATGAGCAATGCGGCCCGCCGTTTCACCTGGCTCGTCGACGTCCTCTACGATCATCGGGTAAAGTTGCTCTTGTCCGCCGAGGTCGCCGCGGTCGATCTCTATCGCGAAGGCGCGAACAGCCGTGAATTCGCGCGCACCGTCAGTCGGCTGGTCGAAATGCGCACCCGGGAATACATGGCACTGCCGCACCTTGCGGGGGACGCCGCCCCCGCGGCGGACGCGCCGGAGATTGCCGATCCGATGCGGCGCTGAAGCATCGGTACAGACGCTGTCAGGAGGAGATACCCGTGCAGAAATTCAAGGCCTACCGGACGTTCCAGGAGAACGGCGTCGTGTCCAGCCGTTTCGTCGAGATGGGACTCGACGAGCTCGATCCGGGCGACGTCGTCGTCAAGACCAAGTATTCGACGATCAACTACAAGGATGCACTGTCGTACAACGGCGCGGGCAAGATCATGCGCAAGTATCCGACGGTCGCGGGCATCGACATGGCGGGCACGGTCGACACGTCGGCCGACCCGCGATTCAAGCATGGCGACAAGGTGATCGTGCATGCCTACGACGTCGGCGTCGCGCATGACGGCGGCTACGCCGAATACGTGCGCGTGCCTGCCGACTGGGTCGTGCGCCGTTCGCCGAACATGACGGCGTTCGAGGCGATGACGCTCGGCACCGCGGGTTTCACGGCAGCGCAGGCGATCGAGGCGATGCAGCACAACGGCCTGACGCCGCGCAGCGGCCCGGTGATCGTCAACGGCGCGACCGGCGGCGTCGGCAGCGTCGCGATCGACGTGCTGTCGCGCCTGGGCTACCACGTCGTCGCGCTGACCGGCAAGGAAAAGGAGACCGACTACCTGCGATCGATCGGAGCATCCGAGGTGGTGCTGCGCTCGAGCATCGACTTCGCCAAGGTGCGCCCGCTCGACAAGTCGACCTGGGCCGGCGCTATCGACAACCTGGGCGGCGAGGTGCTGGCCTGGATGTTGTCGACGATGAAGCAGGCCGGCTCGGTGGCGAGCGTCGGGCTTGCCGCGGACTTCAAGCTCAACACGACGGTGATGCCGTTCATCCTGCGCGGGGTGAACCTGCTCGGGATCAACAGCTCCGAGTGCCCGATGCCGTTGCGGCAAAAGCTGTGGGACCGGCTGGCCAACGAATGGCGGCCGTCGCGCGTGCAGGCCAGGGTCGTCACCATCGACTTCGCCGATCTGCCGACGCACTTCGACGCCTTTCTCAAGGGCACGGTTCGCGGCCGCACGGTCGTGCGCGTCGGCGCCGATACCGCGGGACTCTGAACCTGAAGCAGGCGCTGCACGCTTATGCCGAGGCGCACCGGCGCTCGCTCGCCGATCGCGACCTGTTCTGGCGCGAGCGCGCCGCGCTGATCGAGTGGCAGACGCCGTTTACCGAGGTGCTCGATTACAGCCGGCCGCCGTTCGCGCGCTGGTTCGTCGGCGGCCGCACCAATCTGTGCCACAACGCGATCGACCGGCATCTGGCGACGCGCGCCGCGCAGCCGGCGCTGGTCTACATTTCGACCGAGACCGATGCGCGGCGCAGCTACACCTATCGCGAGCTCGCCGGAGAGGTCAATCGCTTCGCCGCGATACTGCAGGCCCAGGGCGTCGGTCGCGGCGATCGCGTGCTGATCTACATGCCGATGATCCCCGAAGCGGTGATCGCGATGCTGGCGACTGTGCGCATCGGCGCCATACATTCGGTCGTGTTCGGCGGATTCGCCGCCGCAAGCCTCGCCACCCGGATCGACGATGCGCAGCCCAAGGTCCTGATCACCGCCGATGCCGGCATGCGGGCGGGAAAGCCGGTGCGGTACAAGCCGCTGGTCGACGAAGCGCTGCGCCTCGCATCGCATCCTCCGTCCCGCCTGATCATCGTCGATCGCGGCATCGACACGGCGATGCAAACCACGCCCGGGCGCGATCTCGACTACGCAACGCTGGCCGCGCAGCACGTCGGCGCGACGGTGCCGTGCGCCTGGCTCGAGTCCTCGGAGCCGTCCTACATTCTGTACACGTCGGGTACGACCGGGAACCCGAAAGGCGTGCAGCGCGACACCGGCGGCTACGCGGTGGCGCTGACCGCATCGATGCGCGACATCTTCTGCGTGGCGCCGGGCGAGACGATGTTCACCACCAGCGACATCGGCTGGGTCGTCGGACATTCCTATATCGTCTACGCGCCGCTGCTCAACGGGTCGACGACGATCCTGTACGAGGGGTTGCCGATCCGGCCTGATCCCGGCGTCTGGTGGCAGATCGTGGCCGAGCACAAGGTCCGCACGATGTTCAGCTCACCGACGGCGATACGGGTGCTGAAAAAACAGGATCCGGCCTTCATGAAGGCGCACGACGTCTCGTCGCTGCGTTACCTCTTCCTGGCCGGCGAGCCGCTCGACGAGCCGACCGCGCGCTGGGCGGCCGATTCGCTGGGCGTGGCGATCGTCGACAACTATTGGCAGACCGAAAGCGGCTGGCCGATCCTGTCGGCGCAGCTCGGCATCGCCGAGACGCCGCGCAAGTTCGGCAGCCCGTCGTTTCCGGTGTACGGCTACGACGTGAGGCTGCTCGACGAGATCTCCGGCACCGAGGTCGGCACCGACCAGAAGGGCGTGCTCGCGATCGTCCCGCCGCTGCCGCCCGGATGCATGACGACGGTATGGGGCGATGACCGGCGCTTTGTGCAGACCTATTTCGAGACGCTCCCCGGCCGCAGCATCTATTCGACGTTCGATTGGGCGACCCGCGACGCCGACGGTTATTACTTCGTTCTGGGCCGCACCGACGACGTCATCAACGTCGCCGGTCACCGGCTGGGCACGCGGGAAATCGAGGAAGCCGTGCAGGCGCATCCGGGGATCGCCGAAGTCGCCGTGGTCGGCGTCGCCGATGCCGTCAAGGGGCAGCTTCCGGTGGCCTTCGCGGTGGTCAAGGATCCCGCGCTGGTCGCCACCGCCGAAGGGGCGGACCGCATGCGCGCCGAAGTGCTGCGCACCGTCGATCGAATGCTGGGCGCGATCGCTCGTCCGGGCGCCGTACATTTCGTCACGCTGCTGCCCAAGACGCGCTCGGGCAAGTTGTTGCGGCGCGCGATCCAGGCGCTGGCCGAAGGTCGCGACCCGGGCGATCTGACGACGATCGAAGACCCGGCGGCGCTCGAGCAGATCCGCGGTGCCCTGAATCTGTAGTATCGACGCCGCGCTCTCCCTCCCGCGCGAGCTTTCGTGCTTACGGGGTGGTCGCGGCAGCGCCACACTCCCGGCGTTGACACTTTCACTGTCGTCGGTATTCGGAAAAAAGCGGCGTTACGCGTAAAATCGATGGTTTTTCCCAAGCCTCCCTTGTCCAAGCTTTCCTCCCTCGGCGCGCTGCCCGCGGCGGCGCCGCACGTTGCGCTCGCCCGTGTGACGCGCGGCGACGCCACCGACAGCATCCACTACGGATCGGTCGCCGTCGTCGACGGCGGCGGCCGCGTTCTGTACGCGGCGGGCGACCCGTCGTTCGTCACGATGACGCGGAGTTCGCTCAAGCCGCTGCAAGCCGTTCCGCTGGTCGCGGCCGGCGGCGTCGAGCGCTTCGGGTTTTCGAGCGACCAGATCGCGCTGCTATGCGCCAGCCACTCCGGCGAGCCGCGCCACGTGACCGCTGTCGCCGATATGCTGCGCCGGGCCGGATGTCGCTCCGACCAGCTGCAATGCGGCGTCCACCCGCCGCTTTTCTATGCCGCGCGCGACGAGCTGCCCCCCGCCGGCGTCGCATTCACGCCGCTGCAGCACAATTGCTCGGGCAAGCATACGGGGATGCTGGCTTATTGCCGGCACTGTGGACTACCGACTGAGACCTACCTGGCGTTCGACCATCCGCTGCAGGCAGCCATACGCCAGGCGGTTGCGCACCTGACAGGGATCGCCGAGGCGAGCCTGGTTGCCGGAATCGACGGTTGCTCGGCGCCGAATTACGCGGTGCCGCTGTCCGCGCTCGCCTTTGCCTACGCCCGGCTCGCCGGGACCGAAGACGCCCGCTACGGCAAGGCGCCGCTGACGCTCGCCGACGCGATGAGCGCGCACCCGGAAATGGTATCGGGCGAAAGGCGCAACGATCTCATCCTGATGCGTGCCGGCCGCGGCGACTGGGTAACCAAGGTCGGTGCCGAAGGCGTGCAGGCGATCGGCGTGCGCAGCAAATCCTGGGGAATCGCAGTCAAGGTCGCCGACGGCAACGCGCGCGGGCTGCACCCGGCGACGGTCGCCATCCTCGAGCAGCTGGGACTGCTCGACGACGCGCAGCGAGGCGAGCTGTCGGCCTGGCGCGAGCCCGTGATTCGAAACTTCAGAGGCATCGTCACCGGCAAAGTCGAGCCCGTTGTTGCGCTGGAGCAACGCGGTTGACGGCGCAGCCGGCTGGTTCCACCGCGGGACTGAACTTCCCGCAGCGCGGACGGTCTAGGATGCAAGCTGCCTGCCTGAGTCGATCGCGTGGCGCGCCTGACGGCTCGGCTATACTGCCGGCGGGTATCACGCCCACCGGATCCGGTGTGGCGATAATAACGATTGACTCAGGGAATGGCCGCGGATGGCTGACCGCGAAGTAGATCAGCAGCTGGTCGAGCGTGCGCAGCGGGGTGACAAACGCGCATTCGAGCTGCTGGTGCTGAAGTACCAGCGCAAGCTCGGACGGCTGTTGTCGCGGCTGGTGCGCGACCCGGGCGAAGTCGAGGACGTGACGCAGGAGGCATTCATCAAGGCCTATCGCGCGCTGCCTTCGTTTCGCGGGGATAGCGCGTTTTATACGTGGCTTTACAGGATCGCGATCAACACGGCCAAGAACTACCTGGTCGCGATGGGCCGGCGGGCGCCGACGTCCACCGGGTTCGACAACGAAGAGGCGGAGAATTTCGAAGACGCCGAGCAGCTTCGCGATTCGGCGACGCCGGAAGACGAGTTGCACGGCAAGCAGATAGCGGCTACCGTCAACAA
>Ga0207665_10003113_pt1 | contig 11124 bp, 13 predicted proteins | sample LARL112metaG_FD_184351 | JGI IMG/M metagenome (GOLD analysis project Ga0207665, IMG submission 184351) | Corn, switchgrass and miscanthus rhizosphere microbial communities from Kellogg Biological Station, Michigan, USA - LAR L11-2 metaG... | ecosystem: Host-associated > Plants > Roots >...
CCGGCGGCTCGGTGTAACCCAACGCGCATCGCGCCGTCGGCGTTCACCCGCCACACAGCTTGAGCCTAACCCCGTCCCTGCCCATACGACGGATCAAGCGTGCGACGCGCTGATGGGAACCGAAGGCCCATCCAAGTGGCCAGTGAGCTGGTCAGCCAGCAGCCGCGTTTGTCGAGCGCTGTCGCAAAACCAGCGCTTGGGCTCCAGCGCGGTACAGGGTCGGCGCCACCGTTTACAAAAGGGCTCGCGAAACGGGACGCCGAAGGGAAGCGGGCCTACGCGATTCGGGAGCCGTGTAGGTCATCCGCGCAATGCAGACAGGAAGATTCGCGGTGGTGCGATGGATCGGCAACATCATTACGAGCCTAACGATGCCTACCCTGGCGTTGTTGTTCCTGGTCGCTTTGGCGACCGCTGCCGGCACTCACGTTTTGCAGTTGCGCCTCGAACGATGGCATTACGACCGCACTTTGGCGACTGAGTGGACCATCTCCGATCGTCGAGGTCTCGCCCCGCCACCACGCCCTGCAACGTCGTCTTGTCACCCACACCCGGCTGGGATTCCGACGATATGTCACGGTGGGGCCGCCAACGGGTTCATTCGCGCGACTTTCCAATCTCCCCAACACCTATCGGGCTCGCGGCAATGTGGAGCCCGGCGCCGCGGCAGATGGCCGAGCCGATCCGACCACTGACATGCGCGGCCGGGGTGCATCAGGCGCTCGCACCGGTTCTCGATGTCGCCAGCGAGGCCCCGCCGGGGCCGCGTCCACGAAACCTACAGCAAAGACCCGTACCTGTTGTCGTTGCGCCTAGCCTACGTCCGCGGACTGCAGATCGACGACGCGACCACCGGCGTGGCCGCCACCAGTGAGCACTTCGTGGGGTATTCAGCATCTGAGGGCGGCCTCAAAACCGCCACAACCCATCTGGGTTCGCACAAGCTTCACGACCTGTACGCCCCGCCGTTCGAAGCCGCGGTCGGCGACGGCGAACTGCAGTCGGTGATTGACTTCCATTCGCCCGTCGACGATATCCCCGTCGCTGCATCACGCGCGATACTGACCGATTCTTAGGAGAACTCGCTTTTCCGGCGTGAGTGTCAGACGACAACTCGGTGCCGCACCTCCTCGATCCACTTAAGGCCGCACTCGATGCCGTCCACGCGGTCGGCTGGGCGCTGCGCGCCGGCATCGACGTCGAGCTGCCAGCCGGCGGCGGCTACGGGGCGCATCCGATCGAGGCGCTCGACTACAGGCCTAGCTTCTGGAGAATGTGTCGTTACCACCTTCGGGTACCATCCCCGGCGGACCGGCCAGTGACCTTGTGGGCGTCCGCCCGGTCACAGAGGCCGGGGCGTCCGAAAGTCATGGGAGGGCGGCTAAAACGGTCATGACACAGACGGTGTTGCTTGGTAGCCCTTGGCGAAGGCGAGGGCAGTGAGGCTGCGTACGACGAGAGGTCGGGACCGCGGCAGCGACGCAAACCCAGCCCAACACCGGACAGCTGCGGGCGGCGGTGAGCCGGATCGAGGCTGTGCCATAGACGGGGAACTGCCAGTTGCGCTTACAGCTTCGGGACAAGTTTCTCCGAAATTCTGAGCGCATCAGCGACGAGCTCAGCCCAACAGGCAGTGCGACACGAGCTTCGAGAGATCGCTGGCTTGCCTCAGGCTTCCGCGGGCTGGCAGCATTGTCGGGCTGCTTTCGCCCGCTGGCTGGCGCTACCCGCCAGCTTCATAGGCGCATCCCTGCCACCTGCAATTAGTCCAATCGACACTTTCGCAGCGTCTCGCGTGCTGAGATATTTACATGATGGACCCAACAAAAGGCAAACCTGGCGGGACTGAGACCGGCAGTCCCAGGGCGACGCCATTGCGGGTCGCGGTTGCCGACGACGATACTTTGCTGCGTGAAGGACTGGCGATTCTGCTCGAGCGCTCGGGGTTCGAGATCGTGGGCCTGGTCGGCAATGCCGCAGACCTAATGGCGCTGGTCCGTGATAAGTCGCCTGAGTTGGTCATCGTCGATATTCGGATGCCGCCGACCAATACCACCGAGGGGCTTGAAGCCGCGCGTCAGATCCGCGCCGAATGGCCTGACACCGGCATCTTGGTGCTCTCGGCGCACGTCCATGTGGAGCATGCGATGAAGCTTTTAGCAAGCGGCCGCAAAATCGGCTACCTGCTCAAGGACCGGGTCATTGACGTGGCCGACTTTGTCGACAGCCTCGAGCGCATCGCGCGAGGGGGCTCGGTCGTCGACCCCGCCCTCGTCAACGAGTTGGTGTCTCGACGCCGTCAAGATCCGCTAGCCGTGCTGAGCACACGCGAACGCGAGGTGCTCGCGTTGATGGCGGAGGGGCGTTCCAATGTGGGCATCGGACGGCAACTGTGGGTGGCCGAAGGCACCGTCGAGAAGCATGTGCGCAACATTCTCAACAAACTCAACCTGCCCGAAGCCGACGACGACCACCGCCGGGTCCGCGCGGTGATCGCATTCCTTAGCGCTCGCGAGCACACTTCTGAATTAAACGGTGTCCCTTGACAAATCGACCCGCGACCCCCTAGGCGCGGGCGAACAGATCGTAGATGGCCTCCGGCGACAGGTCCGCTTTCGGTATGAACCCTAAGGCGGGACTCGCCGCGATCGGGTTGGCGAAGTCTCGTTCGGAGTGCGCCGAGATCAGGATGATCTTGGGACGTGTATAGGAGTTGGGGCGGTGCAGCTCCCTGGCGAGAGTAAACCCGCTTTCACCGCCCAGATCGACGTCGACCAGCGTGACATCCGGGCGCAATTCGTCCACACGCTGGATTGCCTCGGCGATTGTCGACGCGGCACCAATGATCGAGATACCGCTGCCACGCTCGAGTAGTCTCGTGGCCACTTCAATAAACGCGGGGTTGTCATCGACGATTAGGCAGCGCAACTCCTGTTCTCCAGACGCCATCACTCCAGTTTCGCTCACGAGAACGGTCATGCCCATACCGGCTAGCTGCATATGTTAGGAACGCTTGGCACCTTCGGCTCCCGGTGCGAGTTCGCACTGGATCGCTTAGCCGCATCATTCTGCCCGTCATCGCCTGCTGTTGCGGCACACCGATGCGCACGCCCGGCCGACCCGGGTTATCGTTATCCGGCATTGCTCGACTTAGATACTCGCCGATTGGCCCCGGCCCTGCATCACGGCTAACCTCCATTTACGCCTGCAGCGCCAGCAGGTAACCCAGGATGGGTGCTAGATGCACCGGAGCCGCCACTTGACGCTGACGTCGTCGCTCTGGGGGTGTCAACGCTCGCGGCGACCGGGGTCCGGGGTATTCGTTGGGCGAGCGGTGGCGGCTGGAACGCCGCCGACACGGCGGGGCCCAACAGCTTCTCGTGCCCGAGACGACCGACGCCTGCGAGGGTCTCCAGGCAAGCTCCGCGCCCGGATTCATCCGGCCGCCCTCTAGCCCACCGCAACTCTGAGCAACGCGCGCATCGCCGTCGAACCATTCACGGAACGAAAACAGCTCGCCCCGCTGGTATCCGCGTCGATACCGGCTGACCGGCACAGTTGAGTGGCGTTAGCGTTGACGACATCGCCACCGCGAGCAGCGATCCTGAACGTTATGGGCTATGCGCCGCACCCGAATCGGTCACCATTGTTGCGCCGATGGATCGCAACTCACATGGCCGACAGCGCTATCGGGCAACGCAATCTCAGCATGCAACGGCCGGAGTCTCGGCCACGCCACGCCGCCAACCACGCCAGCGCAACCTTCACCGCATCCATCAGCCCAATGGGGAGAACCGGTGAACCACTTGCCGATTGACCCCGCCGCCCACAGCAGACGCGCCTGGCTGCCCTGCCCCAACTGCAACCACAGCCACGGCTGCCCACAATGCCAAAACAACCACAACTGCCAAATCCATTGGCAATACCTCCTCAAGACCGCAGGCACCCGCGTTTCACTGCAATGCCCAACCTGGGCCCACATGTGGACGTCGACACAACACACGCGCGTAGACGCGAACCTGACGTCGTGGCCACCATTCCTCCAGGCGGCCATGCACGCGACGTCGTCGTCAGCCCCGGCGCGATCACGTATATGCGACAACGGCGAATTCGGTCAGCGTGATCGATCGCGCGCATCACATCGTCGCGAATATTCCCGTCGGTGTTGACCCGAAGCGCACAATGGTGACCGCCGACGATCGCGGGTCTATGTCACGGGCTACGACGGTTCGATGTCAATCATCAACGCCGTAGACCATACGGTGAGAACGGTTGGCGGCCAGGCAAGTACGGCCGAGGCGATCAGCCCGCATGACAACTACGTATACCTGGTTCACAATCAGGGCCGGAACTGCTGGGTGTCCATCATCAGCGACGATGGCACAACGGCTACGGTGGTACCCGTCCACAGCTACGCCAGCGCGCTCACATTGAGCCCCGACGGCGTCTGGTTGTACGTCGCCTCATCCAAACCCAGGTCCACCTACCAACATGGCCACGGGTCGATTTCGGTGATCGACACGGCCACTTTCACCCTCATCGAGGTGATCGCCATGCAATTCTCGCCGGACACGATAATCGTGAGCCCGGACGGTTCGGCGGTGTACGCCACCCACTACAACGAGAATGCCATCTCGGCGATCGCACTCGCTTCACGCTGCCACACGCTTATCCGGCTGGACGATGCCCCACTCGAGGTTGCGGTCAGCCCCGATGGTGATCAGTTGTACGTGACCAATCTGCACTCGGTCGCGCTGATCGATACCGCAACGAATGTTGCGGAAAGTCTGCCAATCGGCGATTTGCCGCGCCAACTTCATGTCAGCAGCGACGGAAAGCAGGCCTACATTACGGATTTCGGCCATCACTGTGTCCGGGTATGGGACCCGTCAACAAGACGATCATGACCACGGTCGACCTCGGTAGGAATCCGGAAGCGCTGGCGCTGAGCGCTGACGAAGAGTTCTTATATGTCGCCGACCATTTGGACCCCACGCTCACGGTCGTCTCGCTCGCCTCGTCCGAGCGCAGCCCGAACCGAGCCGGTTGATCACCGGTCATCACCTCGCCGAAGCGCGTGAAATGACGCGCCCGGGCACAGGTAGGCAGCCGTCAGTGCGCTACCGACCCGTGCGACCCCACCGCCTTGCTGCCCGCTACGCGACAGCTCGACCCCTGAGAACGTGAGCTGGCAAGTCGGGCGGGCGCGCCGATACTGCGGATGCTCGCCCCGCTCGCCGGTACATCTCGAGAGTCCCGGCGGTGTCTCGATCCGATGAGTAGTGCGCCTTTCCGGCTCAAACACCGCCGATTAGGTGTTAGCTCGGTATGGGTGCGGTCGGACGTTTGTGGAGGTGTGCCATGCGGCGACGCCGGGTGCTGCCGAGTAGAGATCCGCCCGTGCGCGCCTGTACGGCCGCGCCACGCCGGCGTGAACCGCGGCGGATCAGCTTGGCCGCCTCCGCCGCGGGTGCACGCTCCCTCGGCGCGGTTGCCGCCGCTTGTGGCCGGCAGGCCACCGGCAGAACGCCGACCAGCACCGGCGCCGAGCGCCGCATTCGCGGCATGTTCAACCAGTCGTTGTCCGGTCAGGGCCCGTTGAATGCCTCGCTTGACGCCGCCGCGCGACGCATCGAAGGTGACCTTGGTGAGCATGGGTACTACCCGCCGCCCTGCTGACGAGGCGGGGGTGGATGGCGCCGCACCCCGCGCGAGGAGGCCGCTGCTCGGGCGGCTAAGCGTCGGCGCGAAGTTGATGCTGCTGGTGCTTCTGCCGGTCGGTGTCCTGCTCGGCTTCACGATCGCCGAGTCGGCGGACAACTGGCAAACCGCGTTGTCGCTCCGCGACTTTCAGAACGCGACCGAGCAGTCGTTCGCCGTCACCGATGTCGCCGCAGCGCTCGCCGAGGAGCGTACGGCGGCCGCACTTATGGTCCTGCGCCCAGACAACGCCAGCCTTCACCGACTGCGCGCCGCGCAGGCGAGTGTCGACGCCACGCTGATAGAAGGAACCGGACGGGCTCGCGCGTGGGTCGGAACGGTCGATGTCGGCGGTCGCATCGATGCGGCGCGGCGGCAGCTGAACGCGGTGCGCGTCGAGCTGGCGAGTAACTCGCTCACCGCGCCTGAGAGCGCCGAGGCATACGGTTCGATCATTCGTGACCTGCTCCGGACAGTACGGCAGCTGGACGCGGCCGCACCCACGCAACCGTCGGCGCGGGCCTCCCAGGCCTACGTGGCGATCGTCGAAGCAATCGAGGCGGCCGCACGAGAGCAGGCCGATGTCGCGGCCCTGATCGCTTCACAGCCCGCGGACGGGCTCGCGGCCTCCAGCGCCACGCGGTGGAGCGGCCTCGAGGCCGCGCAACTCGACGTTTTCCGTGACAACGCCACCGGCCCACTTGCTGCCGATCTCGAGGCCGTGCAGTTCAGCCCGTCGGGCATTACGGTCACCGCCGTCCGCGATGCTCTCGCCAACCGAGCACCCGGCGTATTGCGGGAACCGTCGCTTACCGGATGGCTCGACGCGTCCAGCACGCGGATCGCGTCCCTGCGCGACCTGCAGGGCGGGGCCAGGAACAATCTGGCCACGACCGCCTCCAATGACCTTGCCGCGGCGCGAACGGGCAGCCTGCGCGATGTCGGTATCTTGCTTGCGGTGCTTGTCATCGTAATGGGGCTTGCCCTGGCACTGCGCCGATCGATCACCAGCCCGTTGCGTGAGGTCTCCCGAGCCGCCCAACTCCTCTCCAGCGGAGACCTGACCGTCCACGTCGATTACCGCGGTCGCGACGAGATCGGCGATGTGGTAGCGGCGTTCCGAAACCTGCACGTCACGGTGGAGCGCCTGGCCAAAGAGATCCGGGAGATGACCGCAGCCGTGAGACACAACCGGCTAGAACATCGCGCAGACGTCGCCGCCTTAGAGGGGGCATGGTCGCAGCTGCTGGCCGGCCTCAATGACAACATGGCGGCGTTCGCCGAATTGGAGGGCCGGCGGCAGCGCGCAGAACGGGAGCTCAGCGACTTCTTCCAGCTGTCGCTCGACCTGCTCTGCATCGGCGATCTAGACGGCTACTTCACGCGTGTCAATCCCGCTTTCGAGCAGGCGCTGGGTTACACAAGCGCCGAGCTCACGTCGCGTCCCTTCGCTGAGTTTATTCACCCCGATGACCGAGAGCTCACGGCGGAGGCGTTCGCCTCACAGACGCGCGGTAACGAATTGATCGGGTTCGAGAACCGCTACATCTGCTCTGACGGCTCCGTGCGGTGGCTTCAGTGGACCGCCCGTGCGCTGCCCGAGGAGGGGTTCGCCTGCGCGGTCGCGCGCGACATCACCGAGCGGCGGCGCAACGAGGAGGAGCAGGCCGCGCTGCGCCGCGTTGCAACGCTCGTCGCGCAGGGTGCCTCGCCAGCCGAGACGTTCTCCGCGGTTGCCGCGGAAGTGGGGCAGCTCTTTGGCGGCGATGTGGCGGCCGTGTTCCGCTATGCGCCGGACCGGGAGGCGACTCTCGTCGGCGGCTGGAGCATCCCCGGCATCGCAATCCCGATCGGATCACGTTTCGACGTCACAGGCACGGGTGTCGGCGTGCGGGTGCTTGACACGCAACGTCCCGCTCGCATGGAGCGATTCGAGGGCCCGCCAGGCTCGATGGCGGCGTTCTTCTCGAGCTGGGGCACCCGACGCGGAGTCGGCGCGCCGATCACCGTGGAGGGCCAGCTGTGGGGCGTCTTGGTCATCGCCTCTACCGATCGGGATCGGTTGCCCGCCGGAAGTGAGCTTCGCACAGCGCAATTCACCGACCTGCTCGCGACAGCGGTTGCTAACGCGGAGGCTCGCGAGGCGCTGCGGCGAGTTGCCGACGAACAAGCGGCCTTGCGACGGGTGGCGACGCAGGTCGCCGCTGCGGCCCCGCCGAACGCCGTATTCGCTGGTGTCGCGGAAGAAGTCGGCCGCCTGCTTTCTGTCGACCGCGCATACGTGGCGCGATATGACGCCGACGGCGCAGTGACAGTCGTCGCCGCGTGGAGTGCGACCGGAGAGACGCTGCCTATTGGTCCCATCGGCCGGACTCGCGCGGGCAGCGTGAGCGCGCTGGTGCGTGAGACCGGTCGCCCTGCTCGAGCCGACCGCGATGGAACCGACGCGGCCTCAGCGGCTTTGGAGCTGGGTATCCACACCGCCGTCGGGGCTCCGATCACCGTCAAGAGCCGTCCATGGGGCCTCATCGTCGTCGCGTCCACAGCCGAGGAACCGCCGCCTTGGGAAACCGAGGCCCGGTTAAGCGACTTCACTGAGCTGGTCGCGATCGCGATCGCGAACGCCGACGCACAGGCGGAGTTGACGGCGTCGCGCGCCCGAATCGTTGCCGCAGGCGACCAAGCGCGCCTCCGCTTCGAGCGGGACCTGCATGACGGCACTCAGCAACGGCTAGTTTCGCTGGTACTGGAGCTGCGCATGGCGCGGGCGGCGGTGCCTCCTGAGCTTACTGAGCTCAGCGCGCAGCTTGACCGCGGCGTCACGTCTGCGACCGACCTGCTGGACGAGCTGCGCGAGATCACGCGCGGCATTCATCCGGCCATTCTTACCAAGGGCGGCCTGGCCGCGGCGCTGCGTGCGCTCGCCGGCCGCTGCCCGAGTCCCGTCCGCCTCGACCTGCGCGTGCCGGGGCCGCTACCCCAGCATCTCGAGGCCAGCGCCTACTACGTCGTCGCCGAGGCGCTGGCTAATGTCGCCAAGCATTCGCGAGCGTCAATCGTCAGTGTCACAGTCGTAACCGACACCGCCAGCGGCGTCCTCCACGTCGCCGTAAGCGACGATGGCGTCGGCGGTGCCCGCTTCGACCGCGGCACCGGCCTGGTCGGACTCAAGGACCGAGCCGAGGCAATGGGCGGCGGCATGTTTCTCGACAGCCCCGTCGGGGCAGGTACCACCCTGCGCATAGAATTGCCGCTGAGCGCCACCCCTGTGGCGCGGGAAATACGGGGTGAGCAAGCTGATGCCCGTTAGCCGGTACGGCAGCCTAGCCGCTGTCCTGAGCCGCTGATGGGCGTCAGCGGGGACGAAATTTCCGGCATGGAACGCGATCCTTAAGAACATGGATTCGCGTGACCTGATGAGCACGGTGGCGGTGATGGATGACCAGCCGGCTCACGGCGTGCGCGTCCATGTCTCCGACGCTAGCCCGCGCGGCTTCTGGGGCCATGTGACAGCGGTTCACCGTGATGCTGTGACGGTGACTCGAGACAGCGGTGCGTGCGAACTGGTGATCTTGTCGCGGAGACGCGTAACCGTGGTGAATTGGTGACCGTGGCCCCGAACCCGGTGGCAGCCCGATAGGGAGAAGCGGTGAACCACTTGCCGATCGACCCCGACGCCGACAGCAGAAGACGTGCCGGGCTGCCCTGCCCCAACGGCAACCGGGGCCGCGACTGCTCACAATGCCGAAACAACGATTGCCAAACCCATTGGCAATACCTCCTCAAGAATGCAGGCACCCGCGTTTCACTGCAATGCCCAATATGCGCCCACTTGTGGACGGTTGATGCCATCGCCGACGAGGTCGATGGCCACGGGCGACAAGCGGCCGGGCCGTCGTCGCGACGATTTCGCTTGGGGGCCGGGCGGGCAAAGTCGCGGTAAGCCGGTACGTCTACGTCATGGTGGATGATTCGGTCAAGGTCATCAGCCGTTTGCACCACATCGTCGCGACCTCTCGCGCCGGTCCCCACCCGAAGAACATTGTCGTGAGCGCCGACGGGACGCGCGTCTATGTCACGGGCTACGACGGTTCCACGTCGGTCATCAGCACTGCCGACAACACGGTGAAAACCTTTGTCCTGGACTGGAGTACCGCTGAAGTCGTCACCCGGACGGAAACTACATCTAGTTGTCCCATAGCGGGATCGTCGGCCATACCCGAGGCAACTGGATCTCGGTCATCAGCGCCGACGGTGCAGCGGTTGCTGTCGTGCCGGTCGAGGGGCACGCCACCGGCCTTGGCGCGAGTCCCGACGGTAGCGGTTATACGTCTCGGCTCGGCGGAGCTCTTCGTATCTAGATTGGCGTGACTCGATCTCGGTGATCGATACGGGCACCTACAGCGTCGTAGACAAGATCGCGGCGGAGTTGGCGCCGGACACCGTAACGGTGAGCTGGGACGGCGCTCGCCTGTATGCCACCCACTGACACAAGAATGCAATCTCGATCATTGAACTTGAAACACGCGCCATCACCCGACGGGGTGTTCCATGATGCTCCGATCGACCTCGCCGTAAGCCCGGACGAAGCATACGCATACATAACCAATCTGCACTCGCTAGCAGTTCTCGACATTGCGGCCAATGTTGTCAAGAGCACGTCCGTGAGTGTTTGCCGCGCGCCACGCGCCTCAGTGCCGACGGAAAGTGGGCGTATGTACTCGATTTCGATCAGCAAACCATTTGGGCGCTTGACACCGCCGACAACTCAGTTGCCGGTACTCTTGACGTCGGTGGCATCCGGAAGCGATGGCGCTCGGGCCGGTGGCGAATTCCTTTATGTCACAGACTATCTGGATGGCACTGCCTCCGTCATCCCAACGGCGCCGCTGAAGCCCAAGGCGGAGGGAAGGTAATGCACTTGGCGTTAAGGTTCTTCGCTGCGTCGACATGCTGACCACGATCTGGATGCCGGTCTCTTCTTTGCTGGTTGATACGCCCCCGGTACATCGCCCTCGGCGACTGATCCACCTACACAAGGACTTTCCAAACTCCACTTACAAGCCAGTCGTCGGCCGCAATCATTTTGTGAATTATCAGCTAGTCAAGCGCGACGCTGCCCGCGCTTCCGTGCGTCCCTGTCTGACATGGCATCTCGTCATCGGCGGACCACTCTGCCTTTTGAGTGGCCCCACGGGTAGTGACCGTTTACATACGGTGATGTGACGGTAGCCTCTTCAGGCAAAACGGTTAGCGCGCTGCTGCCGCGGCTGCACGTGGAAAACGCGTCCGCCATGCGACCGGTAGACGCGTTACGGGCTTAGCCTCGCGACAACATCCCGAGTACGGCGCTACCAGTCAGCATGCGCCGGCTACGGAATCCCCCTCGACCAGCAGCACGGACGACCACCAAGGCGAAGCAGC
>Ga0207665_10003115_pt1 | contig 11120 bp, 9 predicted proteins | sample LARL112metaG_FD_184351 | JGI IMG/M metagenome (GOLD analysis project Ga0207665, IMG submission 184351) | Corn, switchgrass and miscanthus rhizosphere microbial communities from Kellogg Biological Station, Michigan, USA - LAR L11-2 metaG... | ecosystem: Host-associated > Plants > Roots >...
GATGGTGGTCATGACCCGGTATCGCGTTCGGCGACCTGGCCGTCGATCCGGCCCGAGCGCAGCCGCACCACGCGGTCACAGCGCTGCGCCAGCGAGGCGTCGTGGGTCACCAGCACCAGCGTCATGCCGCGTTCGGCATGTTTGGTGAAGAGCAAGTCAACGATCTGCTTGCCGGTCGCTTCATCCAGATTGCCGGTCGGCTCGTCGGCGACCAGAATGGCGGGGTCGGGTGCCAGCGCTCGCGCCAGGGCCACGCGTTGCTGCTCGCCGCCCGACAGTTGCGTGGGATAGTGATGCAGCCGGTCGCCAAGGCCGACGGATGCCAATTCTTCCGCCGCGCGCCGACCGGCGTCGGGATTACCCGCCAGCTCCAGCGGCACCGCGACGTTTTCGAGCGCCGTCATGGTGGGAATCAGGTGGAACGACTGGAAAACGATGCCCACCTCGCGGCCGCGAAAGCGCGCCAGCGCGTCCTCGTCGAGGGCATTGAAGGGCGTGCCGTTGACCACCACCTCTCCACTGTCCGGACGTTCCAACCCCGCCATCACCATCAGCAGAGTGGACTTTCCCGAACCTGATGGTCCAATCAGGCCGATCGCCTCGCCCGACGCCACTCGAAGGCTGATGTCCTTGAGAATGTGGACACGCGCTGCGCCCGTGCCGAGCGAGAGATTGACGTTGGAGATGGAAATGGTTTCCGGCTTGATGCCGGTCAACGACGAGGGTTCGATGAGACTGTCCATGGCTATAGTGCCCGCTTTTCCGAAGTTCGTAATCGTGTGCTGCGACCTCGTGAACGAACTTCGGAAAGCAAAGGGCACTATCAGATTTGTTAATTCCAGTGCCGCTTTCCGATCTGAAATTCCTGATTCGAGGTTGCAGCAGGCAGTGCAGGAATTTCAGATCGGCGGCACTAGCTCATATGGTAGTTCGCGCAGTGTGGTCGAGGGCCTTTTGCCGAAGTTCATGCACATGATCGTGTGGGGCTCCATGCTGATCCTGGCGCTATCGGGAGTGGAACCGGTCTTTGCCCAATCCGCGGCCGCGATCGCGACGCGGCCCATCAATATGGTCGTACTGGGTGATTCCTTGAGCGCGGGATATGGCCTTGCGGGCGCTGACGCATTTCCGGCCAAGTTGCAAAAGGCCTTGAAGGCCAAAGGGATAGATATTGAGATGACCAACGCCGGGGTGTCCGGCGACACCGCCTCCGGCGGCCGCGACCGGCTCGATTGGTCGGTGCCTGACAAGACCCAGGCCGTGATCGTGGAGCTTGGCGCCAACGATGCCTTGCGCGGCATCGATCCGGCGGTCACCCGCGCCGCGTTGACGGAGATTGTAACGCGGCTGAAGGGACGCGGGATCTCCGTTCTGTTGTGCGGGATGCTCGCGCCGCCGAATTATGGCCGCGACTATGCGGCCCGCTTCAACGCGATCTATCCCGATCTCGCCAGATCCACAGGCGTCCCTCTCTATCCTTTCTTCCTTGAGGGCGTCGCCGCCGACGCCAGGCTCAATCAGGTCGATGGCATGCATCCGACGCCCGAGGGTGTCGACATCATCGTCAAAAACATCCTGCCTACCGTGGAGGCATTTCTTGGCACGATATCCAGGCAACCCAGCTGAGGAGCGGGCATCGATAACCCTAATGCGATGGATTTGCAGGAGCTTTCCGATCTGTTAACCGCTGATGCTTCGCAGAGTCACATAACTACGGTAGAAATTGGTATCGGTGATTCGTTGCCGGGCCTACAGGGCATGGTCTGCTGTCCATGGCGCCGTTTCCGGGTCAAATCCGGAAACAGCCCGTTCAGGATCATGCTTCAGCATCGGGAGTCCTAACGATGCCGCGTCTGTTCACGGGATTGGAAATTCCCTCCGAGATCGCTCAGACACTCTCCTCACTGCGTGGCGGCTTGCCCGGGGCCCGCTGGGTCGATCCCGAAAATTATCACGTTACCTTGCGTTTCATCGGCGACATCGATGGGGCGGCGGCCAACGAGATCGCTTCGATGCTGTTTCGGGTCAACCGCAAGCCGTTCGAAGTGGCGGTGCAGGGGCTCTCCAGCTTTGGCGGCAAGAAGCCCCGCGCGGTGGTCGCAAATATTGCCCCAAGCCGGCCGCTGATCGAACTCCAGGCCGAGCTGGAGCGGCTGATGCAGCGGATCGGACTCGATCCCGAGGGACGGAAATTCACCCCGCACGTGACGCTGGCGCGCCTGCGCGATGCCTCCACGCAGGATGTGGCGGATTATCTTTCGGTGCGCGGCTATTTTCCGGCCCGAGTGTTCACCGCCTCGCGCTTCGTGCTGTTTTCCTCGCGCGCCTCGACCGGCGGCGGACCTTACGTGGTCGAGGATTCCTACGCGCTGAGCGCGTGAGACAGGTGGCTAATTCCGTACCGGAACATTCCCGCGATGCAACGCGCGGCTGGCGCGGGAAGCATCCTGCGGCGGCGGTGTTAAAGGGTCTGGCGTGCTGCATACCTCGCTGGTAGCGGGGCATAAGGCCCGCCGACTGAAATAACCCCGCACCATTTCCGGCTTGCAATTTTCGTCAGTTTGGGGCCGTAGGAAGGGCCATGCCTTCTCCCCCGTCCCTCTCGTTCCGCGCCCACTACCAGGCCCTCGTCTCCTCCGGCGCGATCGAGCCGGACGCCGCCCAGGAAGCTGTCGCCGCAGCCTTTGGCGATCTTGAGCAGCGGCTTTCCAGCTACAAGCCGCTTCGCAAGCAGGGCCTGTTCGGCCGGCTGTTTGCCGACAAGGACGAAGCGCCGCCGCGCGGTCTCTACGTTCATGGCGACGTCGGACGTGGCAAGACCATGCTGATGGATCTGTTTTTCCAGCAGAGCCCGGTCGAGCACAAGCGGCGCGCCCATTTTCACGAATTCATGGCCGAGGTGCATGAGCGGATCTATGGCTACCGCCAGGGCATCGCCCGTGGCGAGATTGCAGACGGCGACGTGATCGCGTTGACCGCCGCCTCGATTTTCGAGCAGGCCTGGCTGTTGTGCTTCGACGAATTCCACGTCACCGACATTGCGGATGCGATGATTCTCGGCCGTCTGTTCGCCAAACTGTTCGAACTCGGCACCGTGGTCGTCGCAACTTCCAACGTCGCGCCCGACGATCTCTACAAAGGGGGTCTGAACCGGGCATTGTTCGTCCCTTTCATTGCGCAGATCTCGGAGCATATGCAGGTGCTGCGGCTCGATGCGCGCACCGATTTCCGGCTGGAAAAACTCGCCGGCGTGAAAATGTGGCTGGTGCCGCCGGATGCGGCAGCCGCTTTCGCGCTCGACGATGCCTGGGTCAAGATGACCGGCAACACGCCTTGCAAGCCGCGCGACATCCCGATCAAGGGTCGCGTCCTCCATGTGCCGCGCTCGGCGCACGGCGTTGCGCGATTTTCCTTTGCAGATATTTGTGAAACGCCGCTCGCAGCATCGGACTACCTTCGGCTCGCACGCGACTATCACACGATCATGATCGACCGCATTCCGGTCATGGACTATGCCGAGCGCAACGCCGCCAAGCGCTTCATCACCCTGATCGACACGCTCTACGACAACCGCGTGAAGCTGATGGCTTCCGCGGAAGCCAGCCCGGCTGCGCTATACGTCGCAACCGAAGGCAGCGAGGCAAGCGAATTCAAGCGGACTTCGTCAAGGCTGATCGAGATGGGCTCCGAATCCTACCTGGCGCTGCCGCACGGGCACAAGGATTCCGAGGCGAGCGGCGTCAGCACCGGTTTGGTGGAGACGTAATTCCCGTCATTCCGGAGCGCGCGTGCGCGCGAAGCCGGAATCCAGATGTTTTGGCCCGAGATACCAGGTTCTCGCGGCGCCTGTCATCGGGCGCGCGTTCGCGCGACCCGTTGCCGAGCCCCGGACTCCCGCACGACAATTGAGCACGCCCCGGCTTGAACGGTTCGGTCGAAAGGGATAACCAGCCAATTAAGATCATGATGCGATAAAGTGGAATCGCATCATGATCCCATCTCTTTGTTTGAGCATGATCTGTTCGGAAAACCGGTTTCCACTTTTCCGGATCATGCTCTAACATCGCTTCCACCCCCTCCTTCCGTTCAAAGGACAGATTTCCCATGGCGCGCGACAAGATTGCTTTGATTGGCTCCGGTCAGATCGGCGGAACGCTGGCCCACCTCATCGGCCTCAAGGAACTGGGCGACGTTGTGATGTTCGACATTGCCGAAGGCGTGCCGCAGGGCAAAGCACTCGATATCGCGCAATCTTCGCCCGTCGACGGGTTCGACGCGCATTTCACCGGTGCCAATTCCTATGAAGCGCTCGACAACGCCAAGGTATGCATCGTCACCGCCGGCGTGCCGCGCAAGCCCGGCATGAGCCGTGACGACCTTCTGAGCATCAATCTGAAGGTGATGGAGCAGGTCGGCGCCGGGATCAAGAAATACGCGCCCGACTCCTTCGTCATCTGCATCACCAACCCGCTCGACGCCATGGTCTGGGCGCTGCAGAAGGCTTCCGGCATGCCGCACAAAAAGGTGGTGGGCATGGCGGGTGTGCTGGACTCCGCGCGCTTCCGCTATTTCCTTGCCGACGAGTTCAACGTCTCGGTGGAGGACGTCACCGCCTTCGTGCTGGGTGGCCATGGCGACACCATGGTGCCGCTGGTGCGCTACTCCACGGTCGCCGGCATTCCGCTGCCCGATCTCGTCAAGATGGGCTGGACTTCTCAGGCACGGATCGACGAGATCGTCGACCGCACCCGCAATGGCGGCGCCGAGATCGTCAATCTGTTGAAGACGGGCTCGGCATTCTACGCGCCTGCGGCGTCCGCGATCGCGATGGCCGAGAGCTACCTCAGGGACAAGAAGCGCGTGCTGCCCTGCGCCGCCTACCTCAATGGCGAATACAGCGTGCGCGACATGTATGTCGGTGTGCCGGTCGTCATCGGCTCGAAAGGTGTCGAGCGGATCGTCGAGATCGAACTGTCCGGCAAGGATCGTGAAGCCTTCGACAAGTCGGTCAGCGCGGTGCAGGGTCTGGTCGATGCCTGCAAGAAGATCGCGCCGGACCTGCTTGGCCGCTGACGGGTGTAAAAAACCGGCGGCCGATGGTCCGGTCGATCTTCGGTCGCTCGAATTCTGCGGATTGGCGGCGGCCCGGTCGCGGGCCGGGACTCGGGATTGGCCAAGGCGTTGGAATTTATGATGATTTCAGATTTGCGCTTAGCGTGGCATATGGTATACCAACGCCAAAGCTGAAACCGCTAACGATTTGAGCGCACAGGGTTCGGGGAGCGTCCGCATGAACATCCATGAATACCAGGCCAAGGCACTCCTGAGCGAGTTCGGGGTGGCGATCTCAAAGGGTGCGCCCGTTCTGCGGGCTTCGGATTCCGAAGCGGCCGCGAAGATGATTCCGGGGCCGGTGTGGGTGGTGAAGAGCCAGATCCATGCGGGCGGCCGCGGCAAGGGCAAGTTCAAGGAAGCCTCCGCCGGCGACAAGGGCGGCGTCCGCATCGCCAAATCGGTCGCCGAGGTCAACGAGTTCGCCAGACAGATGTTGGGCGCAACCCTGGTCACGGTGCAGACCGGGCCACATGGCAAACAGGTCAACCGGCTCTACATCGAGGAAGGCTCCGATATCGACAAGGAGTTCTATCTCTCCATCCTCGTCAATCGCGAAACCTCCGAAGTATCTTTCGTGGTTTCGACCGAAGGTGGCGTCAATATCGAAGACGTCGCGCACTCTACGCCCGAGAAGATCGTGACCTTCTCGGTCGATCCGGCCACCGGCATCATGCCCCATCACGGCCGCACGGTTGCCAAGGCGCTGAAACTGTCGGGCGATCTCGCCAAACAGGCGGAACGGCTGGTGGCCCAGCTCTATGCCGCCTTCATCGCCAAGGACATGGCGATGCTCGAAATCAACCCACTGGTCGTCACCAAACAGGGCCAGCTGCGGGTGCTCGATGCCAAGGTATCGTTCGATGACAACGCGCTGTTTCGTCATCCCGAAATCGCGGCACTGCGTGATGAGACCGAAGAGGACGCCAAGGAAATCGAGGCCTCCAAATACGACCTCAACTATGTCGCGCTCGAGGGCACCATCGGCTGCATGGTCAATGGCGCGGGGCTTGCCATGGCAACCATGGACATCATCAAGCTCTACGGCATGGAGCCGGCGAATTTCCTCGATGTCGGCGGTAGCGCCACCGTCGACAAGGTGGCTGCAGCGTTCAAGATCATCACCGCCGATCCGAACGTGAAGGGAATTCTGGTCAACATCTTCGGCGGCATCATGAAATGCGACGTGATCGCCGAGGGTGTGGTTGCCGCGGTGAGGCAGGTCGGCCTCAAGGTACCGCTGGTGGTGCGGCTCGAAGGCACCAATGTGGAAGCTGGCAAGAAGATCATCAGCCAATCCGGCCTCAACGTGCTGTCGGCGGATGATCTCGACGATGCCGCGCAGAAAATCGTCAAGGCCGTCAAGGGAGGGTAAGGCAATGCCCGGAGACCGTCTCGCCGCACCGACGCCGCTGGAAGAGCATCGCAAGCTTGCGGTTTTTGCCGGCGAATGGGCCGGCGAAGAGATGGTGAACCCCTCGCGCTGGACCGAGGGCGGCCCGGCGACCTCGCATGTCGTGGCCCGCGTCGATCTCAACGGCTTTTACCTCGTTCAGGACGCGCGCCAGACCCGGGACGGCAAGGAGACCTTCGCCACCCATGGCGTCTTCACTTACGACCGCGAAGACCGGCTCTACAAATTGTTCTGGTACGATTCACTGGGCTATTACCCGCCCTCGCCGGCCTCCGGCGGCTGGACCGGCAAGTCGCTGATCCTGGTGCGCGGCTCGCTGCGCGGCAACGCACGGCATATCTACGAAGTCATCGACGACAACAGCTACTCGATGAAAATCCAGTACTCGCCGGACGCGGAAGGGTGGGCCGACGTGCTTACCGGCGTCTACCGGCGGATCAACTAGACCCTTTACCGATCGTCTCGCGAAAGCCATCTCCCCCATGTCCATCCTGATCGACAAGAACACAAAAGTCATCTGCCAGGGTTTTACCGGCAAGAACGGCACGTTTCACTCGGAAGCCGCGATGGCTTACGGCACCAAAATGGTCGGCGGCACCTCGCCCGGCAAGGGCGGCTCGACCCATCTGGGCCTTCCGGTATTCGACACGGTTGGTGAGGCGCGCGAGAAGACCGGTGCCGATGCATCCGTGATCTATGTGCCGCCGCCGGGTGCAGCGGATGCGATTTGCGAAGCGATCGATGCAGAAATCCCGCTGATCGTGTGCATCACCGAGGGCATCCCGGTGCTCGACATGGTGCGGGTCAAGCGCTCGCTGAGCGGGTCGAAGTCGCGCCTGATCGGCCCGAATTGCCCCGGGGTCATGACGGCCGGCGAATGCAAGATCGGCATCATGCCGGCGAACATCTTCAAGCCCGGCAATGTCGGCATCGTGTCGCGCTCGGGCACGCTGACCTATGAAGCCGTGTTCCAGACCTCGCAGGTGGGTCTCGGCCAGACCACGGCCGTGGGCATCGGCGGCGACCCGGTCAAGGGCACCGAATTCATCGACGTGCTGGAGATGTTTTTGGCCGATCCCAAAACCACCTCGATCATCATGATCGGGGAAATCGGCGGGTCGGCCGAGGAAGACGCGGCGCAATTCCTGAAAGATGAGGCCAAACGCGGCCGCAAGAAGCCGATGGTGGGCTTCATCGCCGGTGTCACGGCCCCGCCCGGGCGGCGCATGGGACATGCCGGGGCGATCATCTCGGGCGGCAAGGGCGACGCCGGCTCGAAGGCCGCGGCGATGGAATCGGCGGGAATTACCGTCTCTCCGTCGCCTGCGCGGCTAGGAAAGACGCTTGTCGAAAAATTGAAATCGTAATTCAATTTTTCGTTCTTTTCAGCGCGATAATTCGCACTAGATGGGGTAAGGGTCTTTTTCCCGCTGGCTCGGTCTTTCGGGCCGGCCGCCGCGCTGTTTTTCATGGCGCGAAGTGAAAATCAGCAGGACGCTCCCATGTCTCGCCAGGATGCGAACGCCGCCTTTGCCCTCTCTTCTTTTTTGCAGGGCACCAATGCCACCTATATCGACGAGATTTACGCCCGCTACGAGAATGATCCCGCCTCGGTCGATACCGAGTGGCAGGAGTTCTTCAAGAGCCTGAAGGACACGCCGGCCGACGTCCGCAAGAATGCGGAAGGACCGTCATGGGGACGGAACAACTGGCCATTGACGCCCCGCGACGAGCTGACGTCCGCGCTCGACGGCAATTGGATCGAAGTCGAAAAGGCAATCGGCACGAAGCTTGCGGCCAAAGCGCAGGTGAGGGGTGCGGAACTGACCGCCGCCGACGTCCATCAGGCCACCCGCGACTCTGTGCGCGCCCTGATGCTGATCCGCGCCTACCGGATGCGCGGTCATTTCCACGCCAGGCTCGACCCGCTCGGCATCGAGGCGCCGCGCGACCGCGAAGAACTCGATCCGCGCACGTATGGTTTTACGGAGGCCGATTTCGACCGAAAAATCTTTCTCGATCACGTGCTGGGTCTCGAATACGGAAGTTTGCGCGAAATCGTCGCGATCTGCGAGCGCACCTACTGCCAGACGCTCGGCGTCGAATTCATGCACATCTCCAACGCGGCGCAAAAGGCCTGGATCCAGGAGCGCATCGAAGGGCCGGACAAGGAGATCTCCTTCACTCGGGAGGGGCGGCGCGCGATCCTCAACAAGCTGGTCGAAGCCGAGGGTTTCGAGAAATTCTGCGACCTTAAATTCACCGGTACCAAGCGCTTCGGTCTCGACGGCGCCGAATCCCTGATTCCGGCGCTCGAGCAGATCATCAAGCGCGGCGGCAATCTCGGCGTGAAGGAAATCGTCGTCGGCATGCCGCATCGCGGCCGCCTCAATGTGCTGACCCAGGTGATGGGCAAGCCGCATCGCGCGCTGTTCCACGAATTCAAGGGTGGCTCGGCCAACCCAGACGCGGTCGAGGGCTCGGGCGACGTCAAGTATCATCTGGGCGCTTCGTCGGATCGCGAATTCGACAACAACAGGATCCATCTGTCGCTGACCGCCAACCCGTCGCATCTTGAAATCGTCGATCCGGTGGTGCTCGGCAAGGTGCGCGCCAAGCAGGACCAGCACGGCGATCCGCCGGACATGCGGATCTCGGTGCTGCCGCTGCTGATGCACGGCGATGCCGCGTTCGCCGGCCAGGGCGTGGTAGCGGAATGTTTCAGCCTGTCGGACCTGAAGGGCTATCGCACCGGCGGTTCGCTGCACTTCATCGTCAACAACCAGATCGGCTTCACCACCTACCCGCGCTATTCGCGCTCTTCGCCCTATCCGTCCGACGTGGCGAAGATGATCGATGCGCCGATCTTCCACGTCAACGGCGACGATCCCGAGGCCGTGGTGTTCGCGGCCAAGGTCGCGATCGAGTTTCGGCAGAAATTCCACAAGCCCGTCGTCATCGACATGTTCTGCTACCGCCGCCACGGTCACAACGAGGGCGACGAGCCGGCTTTCACCCAGCCGGTGATGTACAAGAAGATCGCCTCACATCCGAGCACGCTCGAAATCTACGCCAGGCGGTTGGTCGGTGAAGGCGTCGTGACGGAAGGCGAGGTGGAAAAGGCCAAGGCCGACTGGCGCGCGCGGCTTGACGCCGAGTTCGAGGCCGGCGCCGGCTACAAGCCCAACAAGGCCGACTGGCTGGACGGCAAATGGGCCGGTTTCAAGATCGCCGACCAGGAAGAAGACCCGCGCCGCGGCGTCACCGGCGTCGACGTCGCGGTCCTCAAGGATATCGGTCGCAAGATCAGCAAGGTGCCGGACGGCTTCCGGATTCACCGCACCATCCAGCGCTTCCTCGACAATCGGGCCAAGGCGATCGACAGCGGGCTGGGCATCGACTGGGCGACCGGCGAGGCCCTGGCGTTCTGCACGCTGTTGCAGGAGGGCCATCACGTGCGGCTGTCGGGGCAGGACTCCGAGCGCGGCACGTTCTCGCAACGCCATTCGGTGTTGATCGACCAGGAGGACGAGAGCCGCTACACCCCGTTCAATCATCTGACCGGCGATCAGGGTCACTTCGAAGTCATCAATTCACTGCTGTCGGAAGAAGCGGTGCTCGGCTTCGAGTATGGCTATTCATTGGCGGAGCCGAACGCGCTGGCGATGTGGGAAGCGCAGTTCGGCGATTTCGCCAACGGCGCCCAGGTCGTGTTCGACCAGTTCATCTCATCGGGCGAGCGCAAATGGCTGCGCATGTCCGGTCTCGTTTGCATGTTGCCGCATGGCTACGAAGGGCAGGGACCGGAGCATTCCTCCGCGCGGCTCGAGCGGTACTTGCAGATGTGCGCGGAAGACAACATGCAGGTGGTCTATCCGACCACGCCGGCCAACTACTTCCACGTGCTGCGCCGGCAGCTTCATCGCGAAATCCGCAAACCCCTGATCATGATGACGCCGAAGTCGCTGCTGCGGCACAAGCGCGCGATCTCGCGGCTTGACGAACTCGGCCAGGGCACGACGTTCCACCGTATCCTCTATGATGACGCCCAGATGCTGCCGGGCGAGAACCTCAAGCTGGTGGGTGACGACAAGGTCCGCCGCGTCGTGCTGTGCTCGGGCAAGGTCTATTACGACCTTTACGAGGAGCGCGAGAAGCGCGGCGTCGATGACATCTATCTGATGCGTGTCGAACAGCTCTATCCGGTGCCCTTGAAGGCGCTGGTGGTCGAACTCGGCCGCTTCAAGAACGCCGAGGTGGTCTGGTGCCAGGAGGAGCCGCGCAACATGGGCGCGTGGCACTTCATGGAGCCCTATCTTGAATGGGTGCTGAACCAGGTCAACGCGCCGAACAAGCGACCGCGTTATGCCGGGCGGGCAGCTTCGGCCGCGACCGCCACCGGTTTGATGTCGAAGCATCTGGCGCAGCTCAAGGCGCTGCTCGACGACGCGCTGAATTGAAATGTACCGACGTTGTCATGCCCGCGCAAAAGCGCGAAGCGCGTCTTCGCGCTAGATGCTAGCGTGGAGGGCCGGGAAAGCCCGGCCATGACGCAAGGGGAAGGAAATCATGACTGAAATTCGGGTGCCGACGC
>Ga0207665_10003116_pt1 | contig 11120 bp, 10 predicted proteins | sample LARL112metaG_FD_184351 | JGI IMG/M metagenome (GOLD analysis project Ga0207665, IMG submission 184351) | Corn, switchgrass and miscanthus rhizosphere microbial communities from Kellogg Biological Station, Michigan, USA - LAR L11-2 metaG... | ecosystem: Host-associated > Plants > Roots >...
GGCACGAGACGGCGTGCCCGGGGCGCAGCCCCGGGCCGAGGTCGCGGCTGCCCTGCTCGACTCGGTCGTATTGACCGTTAGCAGCTTGAATGGTGAGCGCGTCGAGTTGACCCTCCGGCTCATCAGCGCCATTACCCGGATGGGCTTTCTACCCCAGGGCTCGCACCTGGCCGTCGACGTTGCCGCCCGCTGGTTGCGGGTCGCGGCCCGGTACGGCTCCGGATATGCGGAGCGGCCCGGTCTGGGGTTGAACCTTGGATTGAGGTCCAGTTAGCCGGAGGTCATCTGGTCTCGATCAACGGGTGAGCCGACCGATCCATTGCCGGCTTTTCTTCTCTCATCCACACTGCGGTGTTCGCCGGCAGGATGCCGTCACCGTCGAGTGGTCCAGAGGCCAGCACGACCTGTCCCGGGGGCTTCGGCGCGGGCCCCCCGCCGAAGTTGACTACGACCACGAAGTCTTCACTGCGCCGGAACGCCAGAGTGTCATCCGATGAGTCGATCCAGCTGAAATCATTGCCGTGCAAGGTGGCGCTTTTCGCCCGGTAATCCAATGCTCGCCGGTAGAGGGACAGGGTCGAGTCCACCTCGTCGAGTTGGCGGGCGACGGTCAACGGTTGCCACGATGCCGGCAGCGGTAGCCACGTCGCGGCGCTGGACGAGAATCCGAACGGCGGCGTGTCGCCGTCCCATGGAAGTGGCACCCGCTCTCCGTCCCGCCCTCGCACGGTGTGACCGGTGCGGTCCCAGGCCGGGTCCTGCAGCACTGAGTCCGGGAGATCGTCGACGTTCGGCAACCCGAGTTCGTCGCCGTTATAGAGATAGACGGCGCCGGGCAGGGCCAGTTGCAGTAAGGCAGCCGCGCGCCCACGCGCGGTACCTACCGTTCCGCCCCCGAACCGGCTCACATGACGATCGATGTCATGGTTGGACAACACCCAGGCGCACGGGGCGCCTACCGCCGGCATCGTTTGCATCGCGTCGTCGATGGCGGCCCGGAACTCGTTCGCCGACCAGCCCACTTGGACGAGCTGGAAGCTGAATGCCAAATGCAGCTCATCCGGGCGGACGTATCGGGCAAGCCGGTGGCCGCCTGACGCCCAGACTTCGCCGACCGCCATCCGGTCGCCGGGGTAGGAATCGAGGACGCGGCGGAACGCCCGCAGATACTCGTGCACCTCGTCCTGATCCCAACGCGGATCGTCGCTCGGACGCATGTGGTCAGAGTCGTTGATCTTGGCCAAGGTGCTCGCGGCAATGTCGGGCAGGCCGGTTGCCTTGGCCATGCCGTGCGCCACGTCGACGCGAAAACCATCGGTTCCGCGGTCGAGCCAGAAGCGCAGAATGCGCTCGAACTCGGCGGCTACCTCGGGGGTGGACCAATCGAGATCTGGTTGCTCAGCCGCGAACAAATGCAAGTACCACTGACCGTCCGGGACGCGAGTCCAGGCCGGGCCGCCGAACACGGACGGCCAGTTGTTAGGCGGGAGGTTGCCTCGTGGGCCTTGCCCATCGCGGAAGATGAATCGCGCTCGCTCTCGACTTCCGGGCTCGGCGGCCAGTGCTTCCTGGAACCAAGGGTGCTGGTGGGAGAAATGGTTCGGGACGAGGTCGATCGTTACTCGGATCCCCCGTGCGTGCGCGGCGGCGACCAGCGCGTCGAAGTCGGCAATCGTGCCGAATATCGGGTCGACATCCGTCGGGTTCGCAACGTCGTGCCCGCCGTCCGCGCCGGGCGACGTGTAGAACGGGCTGAGCCACAAAGCGTCGACTCCGAGCTGCTGCAGATAGTCCAGCCGATCCCGAAGCCCGATCAGGTCGCCGAGGCCATCGCCGTTCCCGTCGGCGAAGCTCTTCGGGTAGACCTGATAGAACACCGCGCTCCGCCACCACGGCTCGGAGTGCGACAGAGGCGGCTCCGTCGACGTCGAACCTGCCGATCGCATGGGAACGTCATCGACGCGGTGCGTCACGCGCTGTCTCCTCGGAAGGTCGCTCGATCGCGCGATCTCTGGATCGCCCAGCGATTGTAAACGCTTGCAATCGTGCCAACCGGACCGGCTGCTGCCAGTTACGCAACCGCCCCCGTGTCAGGCCGCTCGATGGAAGGACGAGCAAGGAACTTCAGCCGGAGGCATCCCGGCTTGCGGCCGGCGAGGGTACGGGCTTCAGGCCGGGAGGCATTCTGGCCCGCGGCCGGCGAGGGTACGGGCTTCAGGCCGGGAGGCATCCTGGCCCGCGGCCGGCGAGGGTACGGGCTTCAGGACGGGAGGGGTGCGGGCTTCGGTCGGGGGCAGAACGGCGTTCATCCGGGAGGGCGGTGACGTCGGACGGGGACGCCGGAGCCCTCAGCCGAAGAGGCTGCGGCTGGTGCCGGAATAACGCTCTGCTCGGCCGGGTGTGGTGGGCTCTGGCTACGGTGCGGCGGTGTCCAGCCGCGAGACGCGGGGGAGCTATCAGCCGGGGACGTTGCGGAGTGACGCCGCAGCCATCTGGAAATACCGCCATAGCGCGTCGTCGTACTCAGGTTCAAGTGCAAGTTCGTCGAGTGCGGCTCGCATGTGCCGAAGCCACGCGTCGTGCGCGGCGATCCCGATCGCAAAGCGGGCATGACGCATGCGCAGTCGCGGATGTCCGCGAAGCGCGGAGTAGGTATTCGGGCCGCCCCAGTACTGGATGAGGAACATCCGCAGCCGCTCGGCCGCTGGTCCGAGGTCGTCTTCCGGGTAGATGGCACGCAGCACAGGATCGCTCGCCACGCCGGCGTAAAACGTGTCGACGAGACGGCGGAACGTCTCCTCTCCGCCGATGGCCTCGTAAAGTGTCACCGCCTCGTCCGCGGACACGACCGGTTCGTTGGTATTCACTGGTCCTATTCTCCCCGTACGGTGTCGCTCATGACGACGCCCCTGCCTGAGACATACGACCTGATCGTGGTGGGGCTCGGCCCCGGCGGTGAAGAAGTGGCCGAGCGGATGGCCGAAGCTGGTTGGTCGGTTCTAGGCATCGACCGGCACCTGGTCGGCGGCGAGTGCCCTTACTACGGGTGCATACCCTCCAAGATGGTTATCCGGGGTGCGGCGGTGTTGGCCGAGGGCGGCCGAGTCAACATCCTGTCGTCGGGAAGGGCGGACATCGCGCCGGACTATCGGCCGGTCGGTACCCGAATCCGCGACGAAGCAACAGACAACTGGAACGACAAAGTTGCCGTTGAGCGGTTCGAGCGATTGGGCGGGACGTTCGTTCGAGGCGCGGGAAAGCTCGCCGGTCGGGCCGACGACGGCTCTGTGCAGGTCGACGTGGGCGGCTCGACGTACCGCGCGCCCCACGTGGTCATCTCGGTTGGTACGTCCCCCGCCATCCCGCCGATACCAGGACTTGCCGAGCTACGCGGGAAAGGCGGACCGGAGTCACCGATCTGGACGAATCGTGACGTGCTGCGGGCCCCGGAGGCCCCAGCGTCGATGGTCGTCCTCGGTGGCGGGGGTATCGGCGTCGAGCTTGCGCAGGCGTTCGGGCGCTTCGGCACGCGGGTGACAGTCGTGGAGGCCTCCGAGCGCATGGTCAGCGTCGAGGAACCCCGCGCCTCCGAGGTGCTGGCTGAGGTCTTTCGCCGCGAGGGCATCGAGATGCATCTCGGCGTCGGGGCGACAGCCGTCGGCGCAGGCGGTGACGGTGTCGAGGTGACGCTGGCCAACGGCAGCACGGTCACGGGAGAGAAAATGCTCGTGTGCGTCGGACGTAGATCCAATCTGGCTGACGTTGCTCTGGACAAGGTGGGCCTGGATCCCAGTGCCCGGACGCTCGACGTGGACGATCAGATGCGGGTCGTCGGTGTCAACGGGTTGTATGGCATCGGCGACATCACGGGCCGGGGCGCATTCACCCACGTCTCGGTGTGGCAGGCAAGAGTCCTGATAGCGCACCTGCTGGGCCGGCCAAATCTGTTCGGCGGCTACCACGGGTTGGCCTGGACGTCGTTCACCGATCCAGAGATTGGCCGAGTCGGCCTCTCTGAGTCCCAGGCTCGGGAACGCGGTCTCAGGGTTCGCACCGGCTATGCGACTATCGCCTCGTCGACGAGAGGGTGGATCCACGGACCCGGCAACGATGGATTCATTCTTCTCGTGGAGGATGTCGACCGAGGCGTTCTCGTCGGTGCCACGGTCATGAGCCCCTACGGCGGCGAGATACTCGGTGCACTCACCGCGGCCGTCCACGCGGAGATCCCAACCACGACGCTCACAACGATGCACTACGTCTACCCGACATTGCATCGAGGAATCCTCGGCGCTCTCGACGACCTGAACTCCTGACCAATCGACGCGATGGGCAGCTCCCAGAGCGTTCCCTCCGACTGCGTGGACCGGCGCCAGCTATAGCCGGATTTAGGACGATTTTTCGACCGAATATGACACTCCGACCCGCGGGATGTACCTACGGACGTGCGCAACTGGGCCTCTGTCCGGTTCACTAACGGGGTCGGAGGTGATCCGAGTGGCCGGTGCGCTGGTGCTGAACGCAACGTACGAGCCCTTGTGTGTCGTCACTCTGCGCCGTGCCGTCGTCCTGGTCCTGGCCGAGAAGGCCTTCGTCGTCGAAGCGGGCAGCGACGTCATGCACTCGGCGCGGGTCGCCATCCCGGTGCCGACCGTCGTGCGGCTGGCCCACTACGTGCGGGTGCCCTACCGGCGGGAGGTGCCGCTCACGCGGCGCGCCGTGCTGGATCGGGACGGGTACGCGTGTGTGTATTGCGGAACGCGCGCCGACACGATCGATCATGTCCGACCGCGGTCTCGCGGCGGCCAGCACGTCTGGACCAACGTGGTGGCCGCCTGCGCCCGGTGCAACCATCGCAAAGGCGATCGGCTGCTTGGCGAGCTTGGCTGGCATCTCCGCGTCGCACCCACACAGCCACCGGCAACGGTGGCTGTCGTTATGGGATGGGCCAAACGCGATCCGGCGTGGGAGCGATACCTCGGGCTGACCCCGGGGGCCGATGCCGCTGGCGAATACGCCGCCCCTGCGTAAATCGGCAGACCGTAGCCTCCAGCCATGGCCCTGTTCCACGACCTCACCGCATTGGAAGCGGCTGCGGCCGTACGGAGCCGCGAGGTCAGCCCAGTCGAATTGGTCGAGCACGCTCTCGATCGGATCGCGCGGCTCGACGATCGTCTCGGCGCGTTCGTCACCGTCACCGCCGACGCGGCGCGGAGACAGGCCAAGGAGGCGGAGGGAACCGTGCTCGCGGCGGACGACCCCGGGAGTCTGCCGCCGTTGCTCGGCGTGCCCACCGCCATCAAAGACCTGAATCTGACAAAGGGCGTCCGCACCAAGTTGGGGTCGGCGAGTTATGCCGATTTCGTATCGCCGATCGACGACTACATCGTGGAATTACTCCGCGCGGCCGGCACCATCAGCCTGGGCAAGACGGCGACGCCGGAGTTTGGCTTGCCGTGCTACACCGAGACCGACATCGGTCCACCGACTCGCTCGCCCTGGGACCCGGCTCGGATGGCCGGGGGATCGAGTGGTGGCGCGGCGGCAGCGGTCGCGGCCGGCCTGCTTCCGATCGCCCAAGGCAGCGATGGCGGCGGGTCCATTCGCATACCAGCGAGCGTGTGCGGCCTCGTCGGTTTGAAGCCGTCGCGGGGACGCGTCTCTCGCGGGCCCCTCGACTTCGAATCGGCGCGCCTCGCTGTTTTCGGCGGCCTTACCCGAACAGTCCGTGACGCCGCCGCGTTCTTGGACGCGGTCGCGATTCCGCAGCCCGGCGATCCGGACCGCCCGCCCGACCTCCCGCCGGGAGAGACCTTCCTCGGGTGGTGCGATCGCGAGCCGGGGCGTATGCGCATCGGGCGATTCATCGAGTCGGTAATTCCGTCCGAAGTGGATCGTCAAGTCCGCGGCGCGTGGGAACAGACCAGCGAACTCCTCGAGAATCTCGGCCACGAAGTGACGGACATCCCTCCGCCCTATCCGTCGGACGCCGTTCCGCACTTCGAGACGGTGTGGTCGGTATCGGCAAACACCGTGCCCGTCGATCCGGCGCGCGAGAGCTTGCTTCGGCCGCTGACCCGCTACTTGCGTGGCCGGGGGGCGGCCGTGACCGGAACCGAGTACGCGCAGGCGATCGGCATGCTCTCCGTGTACTCACGGCAAGGGCTTGCGGCCACGGCTGACTTCGATGCCGTACTTACCCCAACGCTGGCGATGCTGCCGCAGCCGGTCGGGTGGTTTGATGCTGACGGAGATCCGGCAGCTGACTTCGAACGCCAGAAGCGCTTCACGCCGTTCACCGCGATCTACAACATGACGGGCCAGCCCGCGATATCGGTCCCGTTGTTCGAAAGCGCCGACGGGCAGCCGATCGGCGTGATGCTAGCTGGGCGCCCGGCGGCCGAGGCGACCCTGCTATGCCTGGCCGCCCAGCTCGAAGCCGCCCGGCCCTGGCGCGACCGGCGCCCCGGGATTTGGGACGACTGAAGCGTTGCCGGGTGTCGGCGTCAAGACACTTCTCGGGATTCGCTACCGTGTCGGGCACCGGTCGGTGATTGTCCGGTCGGCGCAGCGAGACGGCAGCTCAATACGGGAGCACACATGAGCATCGTGGAGACCGTGTTGGTCTTCGTGGGTATCCCGGCTTTGATCATCGCGGTCTTGGCGTTGCTCGTGTACGGCCGATCCCAGTTCAAAGGACCCAATCGGTATCGGCCGGGCAAGCCGTGGAACTTTCCCCCTGTGTGGTATCTGCCGCATCCGGCGCCGGGTTCAGCCGCGGAGACAGATCGTCTCGCGTTGGAGTCATCCAGTGGCGCGGCCGCTCAGCGGGCCGCTCAGCAGAAGGCAGTAGGGGGAGCCAGCGGTGAGTGGTGAGGTTAGCCGTCGCGGCCCAGCCCTCCAGTACGGTCCACGCGCGGACGCGGACGCGGCGCATCACCCGTTCTCGCCTCGGCAGCTGGCCCGCATCGACGAAGCGATGACCCTCTCTAGCCGGGAAAGCGGGTTGACCTTCTCGGTGTACGTGGGCTCGCTGGATGAGCCGCACCGAGCCGCGGCCGAATCGCTGTTCGAGATCCTCTCCGAGCGCACGAACGATCCGGTACTCGTTGCGGTCTCGCCCGGCCAGCGCGTGCTGCATATCGTGACCGGCACTGAGTCAGCCGCGCGCCTGCCAAATCGTGCGTGCGCCCTTGCCGCCCTCGGCATGCGGGCCTCGTTCTCCGGCGGAGACCTCGTAGGTGGGATCGTGACGGGATTGCGCATGCTGGCCGACTCGGCCGGCGCAGGCCGCTAGCTGTCAGCTCGGCCGGCTGCGTTGTCCGCCGCCCGGGCCGCGAGCGCTCGCACAACGTCCGCGCGTCCCTCACTGACGAGTCGGCGCAGCGCCGCTGGCAGGTTGGTGGGCTCGAGGAATTCGTCAACCGCGCGCAGGGTGTCGGTGCTGACGGTCGACGGCCAGTTCGGAAATAGGCCGACGACGACGTTCTGGGCCAGCTCGCTCGTACGCCGGGCCCAAACGTCAGGAATATCCGCGAAGTAACGCCCCACATAAGGCACGAGCAACTCGTCCCGAACGGTTCGAGCAAAGCCCACTATTGCGGCCCGTTGGGTCGCGTTGGGCACCGAGTCATCTTCGACCGCGAGGCGCCATGCTTCTGCCTTCGCGTCTGGGGTCGGCGCCACGGCGCGAGCCGTCACGGCATGCCGCTTCCCAGTCGCGGACGGATCGCGCTCCAATTCGGCCTCGATCTCGGCGTCCGATATCGCCCCTCGCGCTGATAGGGCCTGCACGATCGCCCAACGCAGCTCGGTATCCAACGCGAGACCGGGCGGCACGTTATCGCCGGTATACAACGCACGAATCTCGTTCGTGTGCTCGAAACTGCGTGCCGTGGCGAGGAATGCGTGTGCCCAAGCCAGCTGGTGGTCTGAACCGGGTGCTGACTCCCACATCGCGGTAACGGCATTCACGGCTAGCAGCTGATAGCCCTGCGGAGCCCAGTCCGGATCAGCGTAGATCTGCACCGCCCGCAACGCCTGCGCATTGAGAGTTTGCAAGAGTCCGATATCACTTTCGGAGCGCGCTCCGGCGACGACAAGGGCCACATAGTCCCGGGTTGCGAGCTCGCCGTCGCGCGTCATGTCCCACGCGGCGGACCAGCACAATCCGCGTGGCAGCGACTCGGCGAGCCGTGCTATGCCCCCCGTGCGCAGGGTGTGCAGGCTGCGCTCGTCCAGGCGCAATTTGCAGTAGGTGAGGTCGTCGTCGTTGGCCAGCACCAAGTCGGATTGGGCCATTCCGACAAGCTCCGGGACCGGCGTTTGGCGATCGGCCACGTCCACCTCGAACCGATCGGTCCGGACCAACTGGCCGGTGTCGGCATCGTCGCGGTACAGGCCGATCGCGAGCCGATGCGGACGCAGCACGTTGGAGGCGGCCGCGTCGGTCGGAGCGCTCTGCACGATATCGAAGCTTGCGTAGGTCCCGCCCTGATCGAGGCTGAATTCGGGTCGGATCGTGTTGATGCCGGCTGTCTCCAGCCACACCGAGGACCACTGCCGTAGGTCGCGGCCCGAGGTTGTCTCAAGAGCCGCAAGCAGGTCAGCCAGCGTGGTGTTGGCATAGGCGTGATCCTGGAAATACTGCCGGAGTCCGGCCATGAACTCCTTCGTGCCGACGTAGGCGACGAGCTGTTTGAGAACGCTCGCTCCCTTGGCATACGTGATTCCGTCGAAGTTCACCTCAGCGGTCTGGACGTCGGGAGCGTCCGTCACGATCGGGTGGGTGGTCGGCTGTTGATCTTGGCGATAGGCCCATGCCTTCTCGACGTTCGCGAAAGTGGTCCACGCATGCGTCCAGCGGGTGGCCTCGGCTTGGGCGAGGGGCGCGGCGAAGTTCGCGAAGGATTCGTTCAGCCACAGGTCGTTCCACCAGCGCATAGTCACGAGGTCGCCGAACCACATGTGTGCCATCTCGTGCAGGATCGTTTCGCCGCGGCGTTCGCGGCGGGCGTCCGTGACCTTGCCTCGGAAAACGTAGTCCTCGGTGAACGTCACGCAACCGGCATTCTCCATGGCGCCGGCATTGAACTCGGGCACGAACAGCTGGTCGTACTTGTCTCCGAAGGCGTACCGCATGCCGAAGCTGGCGTGGCACCAGTCGAAGCCTTGCTTGGTCACGGTGAATAACTCATCTGGGTCCAAATACTCGGCGAGCGATTTGCGGCAGTACAAGCCCAGATCAATTCCGTCGTGATGATCGCGGACTACGTAATAGGGGCCGGCCACGACAGCGGTGACGTAGGGACTGACCCGCGGCGTAGGAGCGAAGTGCACGGTCTTACCGGCTGGTGCGTGGTCGACGGACTGCTCTTTGCCATTCGAGACCACTTGCCAGTGCTCGGGCGCCGTCACGTGCAAGGTGAACACGGCTTTGAGATCGGGTTGATCGAAACACGCGTAGACGCGTTTGGCGTCCGCGGTCTCGAACTGGGAGTAGAGGTACACCTCGTTGTCGACCGGGTCGACGAACCGATGAAGGCCCTCGCCGGTGTTCGTATACAGCATGTCCGCCTCGACCACCACGGTGTTGTCCAGCTCGAGGTCGGGCAACACGATGCCGTCGGCCGGTTCGTACTCGCCGATGGGAACGTCCTTGCCGTTCAGGGTGACCCGACCAACTGCGTCGGCGACGATGTCGACGAATGTGGAGGCGCCTTGGCGGGTTGCGGCGAACGTCATCACGGTCGTTGATCGGAAGGTCCGGTCGGACGGCGCGCCGGCGCCATCCGTGAGGTCGAGGACTACGTCGTAGGACTCGACGCGCAGCAGTTCGGCCCGGACGCGGGCGTCATCTCGGGTGAGGTTGGGCACTGAGACAATCACGAAATCGGTCACTCCATCGCGCTTGGGCTACTGGCCAGGTATGCCTGAAGTCTGGCACGAGGTACCCGGTGGCTTTCCGGCCGTCCCATACCGGACCATGTGGTGCCGGGCACTCGCCGGGGCCACGCTGGTGAAACGCTCAACCATGAGGGCTACCGTGGAAATTGTGACATCCACCCCGAATCGCACGAGGGTCGACTTCTGGTTCGACCCGGCCTGCCCGTTTGCCTGGGTGACCTCCCGCTGGATCCTGGAGGTCGAGAAACTGCGCCCGATCGACGTGACGTTTCGTGTCATGTCGTTATCCGTCTTGAACGAGAATCGCGATCTGGGCGAGGACTATCGCGCTCGGATGGATCGCATGTGGGGAGCAGTTCGGGTTGCGATCGCGGCCGAGCAGGAGCGCGGCTCGGAAGTGCTGCGCGATCTCTACACCGCACTTGGCACCCGCCGACACGTCCAGCGCCTGGAGCTCGACCGTGAGACGATAGCGGATGCGCTGCGCGAGGTAGGGCTGCCGCCGGCGTTGGCTGATGCGGCCGAGTCGACCGAGTACGACGAGCAACTGCGCAAGTCGCATCACGCGGGCATGGACCTGGTTGGCTACGAGGTCGGCACTCCGGTGATCCACGTCGACGGCGTGGCGTTTTTCGGTCCGGTGCTCACTCGCATCCCGCGAGGGCAAGAAGCCGCCGAGATTTGGGATGGCGCCCGGCTTCTGGCTGGATATCCATACTTCTTCGAGCTCAAACGAACCCGAACCGAACGGCCCCGGTTCGATTGACGTGCAGCACCTCTTCCACATCGTGCCCGAGGCGCAATGGTTGGATGTCGTCGACACCTATCGCCCGGATTCGCTGCTGACCGAGGGGTTCGTGCACTGTTCGTTCGCCGACCAGGTGGCCGGTGCAGCCGATCGCCACTATCGCCTCGTCGAGGATCTCGTCGTCGTCGAGCTGGACCCGCATGCGATCGGCTCCGAGATCCGCGTCGAGGACAGCACCGGGAGTGGCAGGGCGTACCCCCATGTTTACGGCCCCATTCCGCGTCGCGCCGCGGTGGCCGTTCATGCCCTTCAGCGGGACGGGTCCGGCCACTATCTTTTCAGTCCGTCCGGCCGCCTGCCATGATTCGCGCATGCGCGTCTACCTAGGTAGCGACCATGCAGGCTTCGAGCTCAAAGCCCACCTGCTCACGCACCTGCCCACCCTCGGCTACGACGTCACGGACTG
>Ga0207665_10003119_pt1 | contig 11114 bp, 7 predicted proteins | sample LARL112metaG_FD_184351 | JGI IMG/M metagenome (GOLD analysis project Ga0207665, IMG submission 184351) | Corn, switchgrass and miscanthus rhizosphere microbial communities from Kellogg Biological Station, Michigan, USA - LAR L11-2 metaG... | ecosystem: Host-associated > Plants > Roots >...
CAACGTCGATTTCCCCGACGTCCGGACGGTGATGCAGGAAGGCGGCTCCGCGTTGATGGGCACTGGTATCGGTCGCGGTGAGAATCGCGCGATCGAAGCGGCCCAGCAGGCGATTGCCAGTCCGCTGCTCGACAACGTGTCGATCTCTGGCGCGACGGGCGTCCTGGTCAACATCACCGGCGGCGCGGATCTCACCCTTGGCGAAGTCCACCAGATCAACGAGATCATTCACGACGCCGTCGGGGAAGAGGCCGAGATCATTTTCGGCGCGGTTCACGAGCCAGCGATGCAGGGCGAGATCAGAGTTACCGTCATCGCGACGGGTTTCGATCGCGCACCCAGCCAGACTTCGATTCCGGTCTCCCAGCCGGCTGTTCAGACGCAGTCGCCAATCGTGCGTGGCGCACCGGTGATTCCGCTCAGGCCTCCGCGTGCAAATGGGGTCACCAGACCACCTCTCGAACTGCCTCCAAGACGCACCACTCCGACGAGTAATCCGCTGGTGACGCCAGAGCGAGATCGATCGTCTCCGGAACAGGATCTCAGTGATATGGAGATTCCGACATTTATTCGGAGACAGATGGATTGAAGCACGCAACTGTACGACCGGTTAGTTACCTCGTAGTGGCGACCCTGGCAGCGGTCGCCATTTGGTTTACGCCCCAGTTGGAAAAGAAGCAGGTCTTCGCGATGGAACCGGTCGTCGTCTCCCGACCGGCCCTCGAACCCGCCGATTTCCTGATGTCGCCCCTCGTTGTCGAAGCCTCCAATACCGAGCTCGTCGACACCCTCGCGATCGGTGGCGTCATCACATCGAGTCTTTACAACGCTCTCAACGTCAGCGGTGCCGGAGTGCTGCCCCCTTCGGCTCGTCACCAGCTTGCCTGGTCGCTGGCAGATATTTTCGAGTACAAGGTCGACATGAGCCGCGATCTGCATGACGGCGACAAGTTCCACCTCCTCGTCGAGCGCCTGCAGAAGCCCAATGGCGCGATCATCGTCAACAAAATCCTCGGCGCCAAGCTCGCTCTATCCAATAGCGAGAATCCGATCGAGGCGATCAACTTCGACACCAAGGGCTCCAACAGCGCCCAGTATTACGACGCGAGCGGCATGTCGCTCCGCGCCGCCTTCCTGCGTGCTCCGGTGGCGTTCCGTCGCATCAGCAGCGTCTTCGGCGCCCGCAAGCACCCGATCTTCGGCGAGTGGCGCAATCACACTGGCACCGACTACGCCGCGGCCGAGGGAACGCCGGTCCGTGCGATCGGCGACGGCGTCGTGATATTCGCCGGCAGAAAGGGCGGATATGGCAACATGATCGACATTCGTCACCGGAACGGCATGGTGAGCCGCTACGGTCACATGCGTGGCTTCGCGACCGGCATCAGGCCGGGTTCACACGTCGCGATGGGCTCGACGATCGGTTACGTCGGAATGACTGGCTGGGCGACCGGCCCGCACCTCCACTTCGAGATCCGCGTTGATGGCGTCGCCAAGAATCCGCGCCTGGCGCTGGAGAGCAGAAGCGGCGAGCCGATTCCTGCCGGTGAGCGCGCGCTGTTCCAGCGGATGCGGCAGCAGACCCTCGCGAGCCTGAATCAGGCGCATTTGGTCAACGCAGAGTAACGCCGCGGCAGTCGCGTAGGATTTATCTTGAACCCGGACCTCAAGTCCGGGTTTTTTTTTCGACTGCGGACTCTGCACGGACCACTACCCACTTAACCTTAACGCGGTAAGAGGTAGTAGTAGCGTATGTACCTGGTCCCAGGTTAGCTCCGAGCAGCCTGGTTCCTGGCAACTGTGCTACAGGCACCTCTCACCGCGTTAACCCAGAATGCCAGTACTGGCAGTCCGCAGTTCACACCTAAGGCAATAATGGCGAACAGAATCCTGCGCCGCGCTGGCGACGTGCCGTCGCGGTCGCTGTGGAAGAAAATCAAAGACGTCGCATTGATGGACGTCGGCGCGATCGCGCGCGCCGGCTCCATTCAAGGCTCGCTCGAGAAGCTCGAGGAACTGCTACTCGAGGCCGACTTCGGCGTGACGACGACGATGCGGCTTGTCGCCGAGATCGAGGGCCAGGCCAAGCGGGGGTTCATCAAGACCCAGGACCAGTTTCTGGATTCGCTCCGGAAGGGAATCGAGAACTCGCTGCGCTCTGGCAACAGCGATCCATCCCTCTCAATGTCTTCGAGTGCTCCAACAGTAATCCTGGTCGTCGGAATCAACGGTGCAGGGAAAACCACTTTTATTGGCAAGCTTTCGGACTTTCTGAGGGCGAATAGGATGTCGGTGCTCGTTGGTGCGGCCGACACCTTCCGAGCTGGCGCGATCGACCAGTTACGCGCATGGGCGCAACGCAGTGGCGCCGATTTCGTCGGTGGCGCTCCACGCTCTGATCCCGCGTCTGTCGCGTTCGACGCCGTCGACGCGGGTGTCACTCGAAACAAGGACGTCGTGATTGTCGACACCGCTGGTCGGTTGCACACCAGCGGTTCGCTGATGGAAGAGATGAAGAAAATAAATCGCGTTATTGGCAAGCGGCTTCCGGGCGCGCCCCACGAAACCCTGCTCGTCCTCGATGGGACCATTGGACAAAACGCGGTCGCCCAGGCCAAGACCTTCGCCGAAGCCATTCCGATCACCGGACTCGTAATCACCAAGATCGATGGGACCGCCAAAGGTGGAATCGTGCTTGCCGTTCACGACGCGCTCAATATTCCGGTGAAGTTCATTGGCATCGGCGAGAAAGCGACCGATCTCGAGTCATTCGATGCCAGGGTGTTCGCCGAAGAGGTGCTCGAAGGGTAGATGACGGCCGGCACTGAGCCGCGTCGCGGCAAGGTGTACCTCGACATGCCCGTCAACTATCTGAAGGGTGTCGGCCCGGCACGCGCCGCATCCCTCCGCCGGCTTGGCATCGTCACCGCTCGGGATCTCCTCTATCACATCCCGCACCGCTATGAAGACGCGAGCACGATCGCCCCGATCGCATCGCTCGAGCCCGGCATGGACGGGACGATCATCGGCAAGGTCATCTCGAAAGGAATCATCCCCACCCGCAAAGGCCTGCGGATCTTTCAGGCGGTGTTGCAGGACGACAGCGGGATGATCGAGGCGTCGTGGCCTGGCCAGCCCTTTCTCGACCGGAGCATCGAAAAGGGCGACATCATGCTCCTGACCGGGTCTGTCCGTTTCTTCCACGGCCGTCAGCTGCAGCCGCGCGAATTCATCCAGCTTGGTCGTGACGAAGACGACGTCAAGGGCGGGAAAGTCCTCGCGGTTTACCCCGCGACCGAAGGCCTCTCGTTCAAGGTCATTCGCGGTATCATCGACACTCACCTCGATTCGTTACTTCCGCTGCTGAACGAGTATCTCCCGACCGCACTCCTGCGCGAGGTCGGCGTTCCTTCGCTGCGTGAGGCGATTCGTATGGTGCACCGACCCAAAACGATCGCTGAAGGAACTCTCGGCCGGGCGCGACTGTCGTTCGAAGAGCTTTTGTTCGTTCACGTTCTGCACCGTCGCGCCAATGCGCTCAAGCGTCAGCGCCGGACCGGCATCGCCTTTGAAAATCGACGTCAGCTCACCACCGCGCTAAAAAAGAACCTTCCGTTCGCTCTGACGAATGCACAGACCAATTCGCTGCGCGAGATCGTTGCCGACATGGTGAGCGACCGCAAAATGCATCGCCTTCTTCAGGGCGATGTCGGCAGCGGCAAGACGATCGTCGCCTTATTCGCCGCGCTGCTGGCGATGGAGAACGGCTACCAGGCAGCGATCATGGCGCCGACCGAGCTCCTCGCCGAACAGCACATGCGCACCCTTACAAGACTGCTGCAGCCGCTGGAGATCGAGCCGATCCTCGTCACTGGCAGTATGAACACCCGCGCGCGCCAGGATGTCGCTGAGAGAATGGCTCGGACCGAACCGCTGCTCGTCGTTGGCACCCACGCTCTGATTCAGGAAGGGGCGAGCTTCGGTCGTCTCGGATTCGTCACCATCGACGAGCAGCATCGATTCGGTGTCGAGCAACGCGCCGCGATCTCGGCCAAGGGGGAATCGCCCGACGTTTTGTTGATGAGCGCGACACCGATTCCTCGATCGCTGGCACTGACGATCTATGGTGATCTCGACGTCAGCACGCTCGATGAGCGACCCGCCGGTCGCCAACCGATTACGACGGTGATGCGTCCCGAGTCCGCGCGGGACCGAGTGCTCGAATTCGTCGCCAATGAGACCGGGAAGGGCAGGCAGGCCTACATCGTCTACCCGGTCATCGAAGAGTCCGAGAAGACGGATCTCAAGGCGGCGACCACGATGTACGAGCATCTCTCGGCCGGTCCGTTTGCTGGTCGTGTCGTCGCGCTGATTCACGGCCGCATTCCCGCCGACGAGCGCGAGACGATCATGCGTGCATTCCGCGACGGGAAAATCGACATTCTGGTCTCTACGACTGTGATCGAGGTCGGCATCGACGTGCCTAATGCCACGGTGATGCTGGTCGAGCATCCCGAACGCTTTGGCTTGTCACAGTTGCATCAACTGCGAGGTCGCGTCGGCCGCGGCGCAGAGGCGTCATATTGTATCCTACTTGGTGACGTCGGCGAAGAGGCTTATCAGCGGTTGAGAATCTTCGTCGATACCGACGACGGTTTCGAGATTGCGCGAGCCGATCTACGGCTGCGTGGGATGGGTAATCTCTTCGGACAAGAGCAGAGCGGCGAAGCGACTTTCAGGATCGCCGATCCCATACGCGATGAGCAGCTCAACATCAAAGCGCGGACCGCCGCCGAGGAAATGCTGGACAAAGATCCGGAGCTGACGTCAAAGGAAAACGCCGGCATTCGGAAAGTGCTGAGCGCGCGTTATGCGCGCGCTCTCGATTTGTTCAGAGTGGGGTAGTCGGCGGGCGGTTGACGGTTAGCTGGGCGCTTACCCGTTGGGATTCGCCAGCCGCTTTTTGATGCGCTCCAGTTCGGCGCTCACCTTTGCCAGTTCGTCTTTGCTCTTGGCGAGCTGTTCCTTGAGGCTTGCGATCTCCTCGTCGCGCGACTTGCTACCAACGACGATGGTGTCTTTCACCACCGTGCCCACCGGAACGCTATCGATTGTAACTCGGAGCGTGTTGTTCACACCCTGAGCTACCGCTGCAGTACGCCGGAGCAAAGTCGCTTCATCCCGGTACATCCCGTTCGGGTTTGCGGCGAGATATGCGTCGAGTCGGCTGATGCCGTCGCTGAGCGACCCGCGATCGTTCGCGGGATCCACGGTGTAGGCCGCCTTCCAGAATGCGGTCTCGTTCGCTTCGGTCGTTCCGGGATGCGTGCGCACATACTCGTCGAGCAGTCGGTCGGCCGCGTAATAGTTATGCCCGTCGACGTCCTGACGTGCGTAAGCCAGCGTTCTTTCCCAGTCGCTTGGCTGCGGGCGGGTGACATTCTGCATTGTAGCGCAACCCGCAAACACCAATGCGACGAGCACTGTTGGCAGGTATTTGTTCATTTCGCTTCCTCGGTCGTTGCCCGGAGCTCGCGCTGGCGTCGCGGGCTTTTCGGATCGATCGGTAGGGTAACGGTAAACGTCGTCCCTTCACCCACCTTGCTCTCCGTCGCGATGTCCCCGCCGTGAGCTCCAACGATTTCCTTCGCAATCGCCAGGCCTAAGCCGGTCCCTTTTGTAGCAGCCTGAGCCTGGTTGTCGGCCTGGAAGAACTTGTCGAAGATGTGTGGAAGCTGGTTCGGGGGAATTCCAGCGCCAGTATCGGCGACCACGATCGTGACGTTGTCTTCGTCCGCCGTGACAGTCAGCCCGACCTTTCCGCCGCGCTCAGTGAACTTGAAAGCGTTCGAAAGGAGGTTGCCCAGCACCTCGTTGATCCTGTCCTCATCCCAGAAGACGTGTTCGGGCAGCCCGGGGCGGTGATCGATGCCGAATGAGATTCCTCGTTGCATAGCCAACACCGAGAAAGAACTTTCCAGCGTTTTAAGGAACCGCTGCAGATCGATTTCCCGGACATCGAGCTTGCCGCCGCTTGCCTCGAACCGGCTGACGTCGAGCAGCCGCTTCACCAGGCGAGTGAGTGTATTTGCCTGTTTCGTGATGGTGTCGAGAATCTGTTTCTGCTGATCGGTCAGATCTCCGTAGAGACCTTCCTTGAACAGGTCCAGATAACCAATGATGACATTGATTGGCGTCTTCAATTCGTGTGAGGCGACGCTCACGAACTCCGCGCGCAATCGTTCGAGCTCGGCGAGTTGGCGAGCCATTATCTGGTAGCTCTTTGCGAGCCGTCCAAATTCCGTTCGTTCGTCGGTCTTCAAGTCCAGGCGGTAGTCGAGATCTCCATCCGCAATCGCGCGCATTCCCCGATCGAGCTCCTTCACCGGGCGTCCAATCGACCGAACCAGCCACAGCGCGATGAGGGCGGCGATCAATAGGCCTACCACCAGCGCGCCCGCCGCAAAGCGCTCGGCGTTGAGAGTGGCCGTGGTCGCGTCACTAATTCGCTGGCGCGTACGGGTGCGGAGCAGCGCCGCACTCGCTTCGATAGCGCTGTCGACCTGTGCCACTGCCGGCCGCACGCGTTGAGTGGAGATCATCTCAGCGACGGTGCCGCGGTTAGCCGAAGCCTGCTCGTATTCGTCCCGCGCCGCGCCACGAAGCGCATCGATGGAAGCGCGAATTTGTGACGCCGGCAGCTCGAGCCGATAACGCTGGAGCGAATCGCTAAGGACGAACAGCGTATCGATTTGAGCTTCCATACGTGTGGCGCTCTTCTCGTCGTGGATGAAGAGCAGGGCCGTCTCGGCACGGCGAGTGTCGTCGGTGCGTTCGCGCAATGTGCCGAGGAGCAGCGACGCCGCGAACTCGCGGTCGCGAAGCAGTCGAGTCGTTCCGTACAGCTGCTCGAGCGAACGCAGCGAAAGCAGCAACGGAATGATCAGCACCACGGCGATGGCAAGCAGGCCCCACCCAAGGCGGGCGCGCAGAGTCATATCAAGCGAATTGGTTGGGGCGAGGTCGAAACTTATCGTCGCCAGCAAGTAGACGGAATCGAATCCGCCTGCTACTGTCGTTGCTATGACATCCAAAATCTCACTGGCGGTAATTTGCAGGCAATTTGTCTGCGCCGCGTTCGGGGCAACCTCTCTCCTTTCAACGTGGTCCGTTCAAGTCGAAGGGCAGGCCGCAGAACCGCGTTTGACGCCCACCGAGCAGAAGATTCGCGACTACGTGAGGGCGCACGAAGCCGAGCAGATCGCCTTCCTTGAAAAGGCCGTGAATATCAGTAGCGGCACGTTAAACCTCGCGGGAGTTCGCGCAGTTGGTAGACTGTTCGCTCCCGAGTTTGCGTCACTTGGTTTCGACACGACCTGGATTGCGTTGCCCGCCGCAGTCGGCCGCGCCGGTCATTTTTTCGCCGAGCGGAAGGGCAATCGCGGCAAGCGGCTCGTGCTGCTCGGCCATCTCGATACTGTTTTTGAAGGCGAAGGCCAGAGGTTCGTGCGACTCGACACCCTCGCCGCGGGAGCCGGCAGCTCGGACATGAAAGGTGGCGATGCGGTGATTCTCTACGCGCTCAAGGCGCTGCAAAGCGTCGGCGCGCTCAAGGGCACCCAGATCGTGGTTGCACTGATGGGCGACGAGGAGGATGCCGGTCCGCTCGACAAGGTATCGCGTCAGCCGCTTATCGACGTGGCGAAACGCAGTGACGCCGCTCTCGGTTTCGAGGAAGACGCCGGGAAGGGGACGATCGCCCGTCGCGGCTTTAGCGGCTGGCAGTTGACGGTGACCGCGCGACAGGCGCATTCCTCCGGGATTTTTCAGCCAGGCAGCTCGGATGGCGCGATCTACGAGGCAGCGCGGATCCTCAACACATTCCGTGAGCGCCTGTCGGGCGAGCAATACCTGACCTTCAATCCGGCGATCATTGTCGGCGGGACTGACGTCACCTACGATTCGACCAGGATCTCGGGCACGACTGCGGGTAAGGACAACATCATCGCCCCAAAGGCTTTCGCGCGCGGCGACCTGCGCTTCATCTCGGACGCGCAGCTACAGAAAGCGCGTGAGACAATGCGCTCGATTGTCGCCGACCATTTACCAGGCACGACCGCTACGATCACGTTCGAGGACGGCAACCCCGCGATGCCGCCGACCAAGGGCAATATGGCGCTGCTCGCAGTCGAGGATTCGGTGAGCCGGGCGCTGGGTCGCGGCCCGGTGGAAGCGCTCGACCCCGGCCGTCGGGGTGGCGGCGACATCTCCTACATCTCAGAGTATCTCGATGCCCTGGATGGTCTCGGAGTGATCGGTATGCGGTCGCACACGCCCGACGAGCGCGTCGATCTCCGCTCGATCGTCCCTGCGACTGAGCGGGCCGCAATCCTCATTTACAGGCTGACCCGGTGAGGTAGAACTACCAGAGAGGACTAACGGCACTGCTGATCAACGACTGATTGCGGATTGCGACACACGTACGGATAGGAGATGCGGACCGCAGTTTGAATTCGCATGGTTTCCCACTCCGAACTCAGTCAGCAGTCAGCAGTGCAGTTAGTCCGCGCTGGTAGTTCGAAAGAAGAAAGGCACGCCGCTTCGGCGTGCCTTTCTTCTTCAACTGCGGGACGAATTAGTATCCCGGATTTTGTACCATGTTCGGTGCAACGTCGAGCTCGGACTGTGGAATCGGCAGCAGATCCTGAGCTGCCGGAATGTTCGTCAGCCCGGTACCGGTACGAACCATGTCAGGCCAACGATCACCTTCGAATGCCAGCTCGAGGCGGCGTTCCCGCGCGATTGCCGCGAGAGTCGACGCCTGGTCCGGAGGAACAGCATCCGGCGCGAGCCCGGCACGCACGCGCAGCCTGTTGTACTCGGCTGTCGCTTCGGCCAACCGCCCGAGGCGAGCTAATGCCTCTGCCCGAATGAGAATCACCTCTCCCAGCCTGATCACGTGCAGATCCTCGTCACCGGCCGGATTTCTGAACTTCGCGGCGTAGGTGCGGGTTCCCGCGCGGGAGATTGAATACTTCCCACGCAGATCAGTCGGATTGTAGTTCGCAATGTTGCCGCCCGACGCCGGATCGAACGCCGCGATGATGCCGGTCGTGCGAAGGGTGTTGTCGATGCTCGTCGTCGGAGCGACTTCGTACCGCCCGCCCAATGCTTTCGGCAAATAATAGAAGCTCGCCGACTGCGCCTGGGTTGGAGTAAACGTCACCCTGAAGATGTCTTCCGGCGTGTTGCTGCCGGTCGCATCGAACAGATCGGAGAAGCTGGGTGCAAGTGTGTAGCCCATTGCCTCGACAGCAGCTGCCGATGCTTCCGCGCCTGCATAGTCACCCATGTAGAGGCGAACGCGTGCGTCGATTGCGTTTACCGCACCGAGTGATGCCTGGCGTGTCTGGCTACGGCCCGCCGTAACCAATTGCTTGGCCTGCGCGAGATCAGCGAGGATCTGAGTGTAGACCGCGGATCCAGCGGCGCGGGTAGCCTGGTTCGCCTCGCTCGCGCTTTTGACTGGCGCCAGAATCAACGGAACACCCAAAGCTCCGGTGTTTCCAAAGAGCTTCACGAGATTGTGATAAGTCAGCGCGCGCAGGAAATACGCTTCGCCGAGCATCTCGTTTTTCTCTCCCGCGTCCATGTCCGTTAGAGCAGGGACCTTATCGAGAATCTGGTTCACTCGATTGATTTCATTGTACGCCGCGTTCCAGATCGCAGCCGCGGTAACGTTATCCGACCGGAGGAGATGCGCGTCAGCATCTCCATAGTTGTCGAACGTACCGACCCAACGGGCGTTGTCGGACAGTACTTCGGTCCAGTCAACGAGGTCGTGGCCGTACAGCCCGGACGCCTGCAAGCCCGCGTACGCGCCCTGGAGTGCAGCGCGTGCTCCGACAGCATCGGAGATCGCAGTGGCAGACGCAATCGAGCTGGTTGGCGGAATGTCGAGCGTATTGCTGCACGCGCTCAGTCCCACCGCCGAAAACACCAGCAAGAGTTTATTGATTCGCATGATTTGATTGGTTCGAGAGTTTAGACGTGTCATGATATGCGGCCTACCAGTCCGTGCTCAGGCCAACCATCCACGTGCGTGCCAACGGATAGGAGTAGAACTCCTGACCGAGCGAAATGTTCGACCCGGAGCCGTTGCTGTTCACATCAGGGTTATAGCCCTTGAAGTGGGTCCACGTCTTCAGGTTGCGACCACTCACGTAGAGTCGGGTGTTGTCGAGGCCGGCAAAACGTGCGACCCTGCCCGGCACCTTCATTCCCAACGTGACTTCCTGGAGTCGAGTGTAATTACCCGGCTCGACGAATCTGGAAGAGTTGATGTAGCCGTTTGAGGCGCCGTCCCAGCTCGGACGTGGCTCGTCGGTCACATCGCCTGGCTTCTGCCAGCGCCGCAACGCGTAAGCGAACTTGTTGTCGCGGTTGAAGCCGGCATCATCCGAGAACTCTCTGACGCCGTTCCAGATCTGGTTGCCGCCGCTGAATTGAACGGCTGCGCGCAGATCGAATGGTCCGGCGGTAAAGGTGTTCGTTACGCCACCCCAGACTGTCGGCTGAGGGCTGCCAACTACAACGCGGTCGTCGGCGTTGATCTGGCCATCCCCATTCGTATCCTGGTACATCGCGTCGCCGGTCTGCGGATCCACGCCAAGGAACTTGATCAGGTAGAAAGCTCCCAACGGCTCCCCAACACGGACCGAATTCACTCCATCGATCCCGCTATAAATCGGCTGGTTCTGATAGAGCGAAGTGACACGATTCTTGTTGTGCGAGTAATTGTAGTTGGTCTGCCACGAGAAACTGCCCGGTCCGCTGCCGCGAATCAGGTCCGTCGTCAGCTCGAGCTCGATGCCCTTGTTCTCGATGTTGCCGACGTTGTCGGTGAAAGTCGTGAATCCGCTGGTGGCGCTGATTGGGCGCGATACCAGCAGGTTCGACGTTTTCTTCCGATACCAGTCGCCGACGAGTCCGATGCGACCATCGAACATCGTCCAGTCGAATCCTGCGTCAACTTCCCTGGTCTGTTCCCACTTCAGATCAGGATTGCCGAAGTTGTTTGGCGCAATACCGCCGGCCTTTCCGTAATTCGCGGA
>Ga0207665_10003121_pt1 | contig 11111 bp, 12 predicted proteins | sample LARL112metaG_FD_184351 | JGI IMG/M metagenome (GOLD analysis project Ga0207665, IMG submission 184351) | Corn, switchgrass and miscanthus rhizosphere microbial communities from Kellogg Biological Station, Michigan, USA - LAR L11-2 metaG... | ecosystem: Host-associated > Plants > Roots >...
AGCTCGAGCTCGAGGCGCGCGTTCTCGACCTCATCCATCAGATCAACTCGATGCGCAAGGAGCAGGGCCTCGAGCTGACCGACCGGATCCGGATCACGCTCCCGGCGGCGCAGAGCGGGCTCCTTCAGCACGAAGACTGGATCAAGCAGGAGACGCTGGCGGTCGAGATCGCGACGAACGGCGGCTCCGCCGAGCCCGAGATCGCGAAGGTGTGACGCTCCTTCGAGACGTGTCCCCGTGCCTGGCACCGGGGACACGCCGGAAGTGGTCACGCCGGAGAACCAACCAATCGGACGCCGGCAGTACGCAAGCGCGCTCGACCGTCAACGGACGTGTCCCCATGCCTGGCACCGGGACACGCCTCTTCCCACCGGCGCTGCGCGGTTGTAGCCTCCGCTCGAGAGGAGGCGCGAGATGCGCGACTGCCCGGACTGCGGCGGCCCGGTCGAGGCGACGTTCCATTACTGCCCGTGGTGCTCGGCGCCGCAGCGACGGAAGCTCGTCGAATTCTTTGGGCCCCACGAGGAGCTCGAGAGCGACCGAGGCAAAGCCCTCCGCGTCTCTCGCTACTTCGGGAGCACCGAGCCCGAGCGGCACGTGCGCTTCAGCGTCTGGAACGAGAGCGGCAGCGCAGAGGGGGCAGTCTCGCTCGGCGAGGCAGAGGCGCAGCGGCTGGCCAGGTTCATCCTCGCAAGCGGCCCGCCCCGACCGGAGCGTCCGCGCCTGCTCGACACGGTCCTGGCGCTAGCGGGCGGAGGCCGACGCGGGTAGCGCCGCGAGCTGTTCCCCGAACGCCTCGGCAACCCCTCGGGCGCGCGCGATCTCGTCTCCGTCGAAGTTTCGCCCGTTGACGTAGACCTCTGCGAGGCCCCATGGCCCGGCGGGACCGGAAAGCGGAAGCATCAGCAGCGAGTCGAGACCCAGCTCGCCCAGCAACGCTGCCTCCCCAGGGTCAGGCTCGGGATCGAGCACGGAGACGACCGCCGGTTCGTCATTTCTGAGCGCGGACTCCGTCACCGGAAAGTCCGTGATGAGATATCCGTGGCCGAGCACGAGCGTGCGGCCGTCGTCAGCGTACTCGGCGACTTGGATCAGCACGTCCCCGACGACCCGCGAGATCGCGCACGCGAGTCCGTCGACGACCTCGACGAGCTCGCGGGTCGTTGTGTGCAGCAGACCCGGAAGCGTCGTCGCGCCGCGCAGCGCCTCGACTGCCCGTAGTTGCCGTTCGTCCACGTGGGGATTATTCCCCGCCGGGACGCCATTCGAGCGTACACCCGTACGAATTGGGTGAAGCGCACTTTGCTGTTGCTCATTGCGGCCGCTCTGCTCGCACCTGCTTCGCAGGCGCGGGTCACCGGGGGAACGCCGGTCGCGCTCGTCACGGCGGAGACGCTGAATCAGTTGATCGCGCTCGACCTGCCCTCTGGCCGGGTCCTAAAACGACTAGAGATGCCGGCCGACCCGGAGAACGTCGAGGCGTACGGCAGCAACGCCGTCGTGGTCAGCGCGCGCGCGGGCGCCGTCACCCTGCTCGCTCCAAGCTCGCTGCGCGTCCGCAAGGTGATCCGCGGATTCGGCGCCCCGCACCTCGCTGCATTCGCTGCGGATCTCAAGCACCTTTACGTCACCGACGACGCGCGTGGGCAGTTCGTTGTGATCGATCTCAAACGAGCCCGGGTGATCCGGAAGATCTTCGTCGGTTACGGAGCCCACCATCTGAGTGTCAGCAATGACGGAAACCGAGTTTGGCTCGCGCTCGGCGAGCAAGCTCATACGCTTGTCGTCCTGGACACCACCGCACCAACCCGGCCGAGAATCGTCGACCGGATCCATCTCCCCTGGGCCGCACATGACCTGGCTTTCACCCCGAACAGCCGCCGGGTCTGGGTCACATCTGACGATCGGCCCGAGGTCGCCGTGTTCGACGCGGCAACAATGCGCCAACTGTTCACGATCAGAGCCGGGAGGCCCCCGCAACACGTCGCATTCGGCAGGTTTGCGTTCGTTACGAGCGGCTACGGAAACGAGCTGAGGGTCTTCACGTTGAACGGGAGTCTCCGGTCGACCGTCAAGATCGCGCACGGCTCGTTCAACGTCGCCGTCAGCGGAGATCTCGTGCTCACATCCTCCCTCCTGGACGGCTCCGTCACCGAGCTGGACGGGACCGCAGGCCGAGTCCTCCTGCACGAGCGGATTGCGCCGGCAGCGCGTGACGCCGCTATCTACACCCTGCCGTAAGCTCCGCCGCATGCTGGCCGTTGGCGACTCAGTCCCGGACGCAACCCTGTGGCTGGCGCCCGGAGAACGGGTCTCCCTACTCGACGTCGTCGAGGAGCTGGCGGCCCTCTTCTTCTTCTATCTCTTCGACTGGTCCTCAACCTGAACGAACGAGATGGAGCTCCTGCGTGACAGGAGCGCGGAGTTCCAGCAGGCCGGGGTACAGACCTTGGGCATTTCGCGCGACTCGCCCTGGACGCATATCGCCTGGATTCAGGCTCTCGACCTGAACTTTCCACTGCTCTCGGACTGGAACGCCGAGGCGGTCCACGGCTTCGGGATCGCCCGCGAGTTCCGCGGCCTCAGAGATGTGCCCGAGCGCTCGGCGTTCCTGGTCGACCGCGGTGGAATCGTGCGCGGCGTCTGGCGCTACGAAGACACCGAGGTGCCGGACGTCGACGAGCTCCTCGCGGCCGCCAAAGCCCTCTAGATCACATACCCATCGCGTGATACCCCGAGTCGACGTAGAGCGTCGTCCCGGTCACGTTGCGCGCCTCGTCCGAGAGCAGGTACGCGGCGGCGGCTCCCACGTCGTCGGCGGTGATGTGACGACGAAGCGGCGCCCGCTCCTCGACGATCGCCTCCATCGTCGGGAACCCCGCGATCGAGCGGGCGGACAGCGTGCGCACGGGGCCGGCCGAGATCGCGTTGACGCGGATGTTCTTCTCACCCAGGTCCCAGGCGAGGTAGTGCACCGACGAGTCCAGCGCCGCCTTCGCGACGCCCATCACGTTGTAGTGGGGCACCGCCCGCGTTCCGCCGAGGTAGGTCATGGTCAGGATCGAGCCACCGCCGGCGGCTTCCATCAGCGGCTCCGCGGCCCGGGCTGTCGCCACAAGTGAGTAGGCGCTGACATCGAGCGCCATCCAAAAGCGGTCGCGCGGCGTATCGGTAAAGCGGCCCTCGAGATCCTCGGAGGCCGCAAATGCCACTGAATGGACGAGCAGATCGAGCTCCCCGCCGAAGACCTCCCCCACCTCGGAGACGACTCGTGCGACGTCGTCGTCCGAGCGGACGTCACAGCCGGTGACGAGCGAGGCGTCGACGGAACCCGCCAGCTCGCGAACGCCTGCCTCGATCCGTTCTCCTTGGTAGGTAAACGCGAGGTTGGCCCCGCCCTCTGCCAGGCGCTTGGCGATCGCCCATGCAATCGACCGCTTGTTGGCGACGCCGAGGACGAGGCCGCGCTTGCCTGCGAAATCTGCCACGGCGGGCGAGTTTACGGTTTCTCGGCTACCCTGCGAGCCTTGCGCCGCGCCGTTCTTCTTCCGCTCGCTGCGGCGCTGATCCTCGTTTCCGCAGCTTCCGCGACCTTGCAGCCCGTTCGCCGCAGTGCGGGCGAGATCTCCGTACCGCGGGTGCGTGCGGGAACGTTGAAGATTCCACCGGCCGCGTCCCGCGGACGGCTGACCGTGCTCGTCGACCTGCGCCTGCCGCCGCTCGCCGCCTACAACCGGAACCTCTTCAGCGTCGCAAGAACCGCGCGGTTGAACGTGCGAAGCTCGAGCTCCCGCCTCTATCTCGCCCGGCTCGCCCGCGTTCAGAAGGTGGCGGCGGCGGAGCTGAAGAGAGCTATCCCGTCGGTGCGGATCTCGAATCGATACCGCGTGATCATGGACGGCTTCGCACTCTCCCTGCCGGCGCGGAAGCTGCCGGTACTCGCCCGCCTGCACGCCGTCACGAAGATCTACCCGAGCGCGCGCTACCAGCTCGACACGAACCGGAGCCCGGCGATCATCGGCGCAGACACGATGTGGGCGACCACAGGTGACCGCGGCGACGGGATCAAGATCGGGATCGTCGACGACGGCGTGGACCAGACCAACCCGTTCTTCAACCCGGCCGGCTTCACCTACCCGGCCGGCTTCCCGCGCGGCGCCAAGGCGTTCACGACGCCGAAGGTGATCGTCGCACGTGCTTTCCCCGGCCCGAATTCGGGGGCCCAGGGACGGCTGCCCCTCTACCGGCGAGGTTCGTTCCACGGAACGCACGTCGCCGGAATAGCCGCCGGCGACGCGGGGACAACTGCCGCCGCCGGCCCCGATCATCCGACGGTCACAGGCCTGAGCGGGGTTGCGCCGAGAGCCTGGCTCGGCAACTACCGGGTCTTCAACGCGCCGACGCCGACCGGCTATGACGCGTTCACACCGCAGATCGTCGCCGCGTTCGAGGCGGCGGTGAACGACGGGATGGACGTGATCAACTTCTCCGGCGGCGGCCCTCAGGCCGACCCCGTGAGCGACGCGCTCGTCGAAGCCGTCCGCAACGTGGCGAACGCCGGCGTCGTGCCCGTGATCTCGGCCGGCAACGACCGGGACGACTGGGGCTTCGGCTCGAGCGGCTCGCCGGGGACGGCGCCGGACGCGATCTCCGTCGCAGCTGTCTCGAACAGCCACGTCTTCGGGCCTTCGGTGAGCATGACGGCCGGCGACGCGCCGGCGGCGCTGAAGAACGTGCCCTTCTCGGACATCCAGCAGGTTCCCGACGCCTGGACGAGAGCCGACCAGACGCTCGTCGACGTCGGCACGATCGTGGGCACCGACGGCAGCCCCGTCGACCGGCACCTCTGCGGACCGGCCGGAGACCCGAACAGCCGCGGCACCCTGCCCCCCGACTCGGCCCGTGGTGCAATCCTGCTCGCCTCCCGCGGCACCTGCGCCTTCGTGACCAAGGCTGCAAACGCACAGATCGGCGGCGCCGCAGGCCTCGTCCTGGTCGACAACCGCTTCGGCGAGGCGAACTTCATCCCGCTCCAGCTCCCTGTCGACGCGGGCATGGTCTCCGACCTCGACGGCGCCCGCCTGCGCGCCTACCTCGACGCCAAGGGAGGCCGCTCAACGGTCCATTTCAACAAGGCGTTCAACGAGCTCAACACCGGCCGAAGCGGCATCATCACGAGCTTCTCGTCAGCCGGCCCGACGGCTTTCGGCCACCAGCTGAAGCCCGACCTCGCTGCTCCGGGTGGGCAGATTCTCTCCGCGACGCTGCCCGAAGCCGCCGGTGAGCCATTCGCAGTCTTCGACGGTACGAGCATGTCTGCCCCCCACGTCACGGGCGCGGTCGCTCTGCTGCTGGCGCGTCACCCGGCCTGGACACCGCCGGAGGTGAAATCGGCACTCATGTCGACCGCAGGCCCAGCCTGGGGAGACACGGCCAGAACACAGGAGGCGTCCGTCCTGCTCGAAGGCGCGGGGCTCGTCAACGTCCCGCGCGCCGATGACCCAAAGCTCTTCACGACCCCTGTCTCGCTGTCCTTCGACGACCTGGACGTGAGCAACGGCAGTGCCCGGCGGTCGATGCTGCTCGAGGTTCAGGACGCGGGCGATGGCTCGGGGACGTGGACGCTCGGCCTGCAGAGTCAGTCGGCGACCTCGGGCGCGTTCGTCGACCTCGCCGGGTCGGCCGCAGTCTCGCCCGGTGGCACAGCAGAGATTCCGGTCGTCGTACGAGCTGACGCCAACGCACAGGCAGGCGACAATTACGGCTTCATCACGCTGACCAAAGGCTCCGACGTGCGCCGCGTCCCGTACTACTTCGCGGTCGAGCGCCCGGGCGCCGAGATCGGTCCGGTCCTCCCGCTGAGGAAGCTCCAGATCGGCGATACGCGAACCGGGACTTCGAACATCAGCCAGTACCGCTTCCCGACGAGCCCCTTCGGTCCCCCGCCGACCTACGGCGGGCCGGAGCCGTCCGAGAGCGGCGGCGAGAAGCTCTACTACGTGCACACCAACCAGCCGGTCGCGAACCTCGGCGTGGCGATCGTCGGCGCCTCGGCCGGCTCTCTCGTCGAGCCATGGTTCCTCGGCTCCCGTAACGAGAACGACGTCCAGGGATACGCCGGGACGCCTGTCAACGCGAACGTCCTGACCGCGGGCTACCGGCTCGACGTCGGTGTCGCGGGGGTCGTCTTCCCCCGCGAGAAGCGTTACTACGTCTCCGTCGACTCAGGCCGCGACGTCTTCACGGGCCGCTCGCTTGCCGGCGCCTACGTCCTCCGCTCGTGGGTCAACGACGTGACGCCACCGCGGTTCAAGATGCTGACGAAGCGCGTGACGGCCGGCCGCCCGCTGCTCGCCGCCCGGGTGACCGACAGCGGCTCCGGCGTCGATCCCCTTTCGCTCGTGATCGAGTATCGGCCTCGCGTCCTGCTCGGGGCCGCGCTGTACGACCCGACGAGCGGCCTGGCCCTCTTCCCGATCCCACGTTCGGCGCCTCCTGTCATCCGCGGCGTGTTCAAGGGCGCCGCCGAGGCCGGTGACAACCAGGAGACGAAGAACATCGACCAGATCGGCACCAACATCCTGCCGAACACGACCATCAAGCGAATCAACCTCCGTGGTACCACTCGCCCTGCGGTGACCTGGCTGCTGCCGCTCGGAACCTCGTGCCTGAAGGGCCGAACGTCGCTTGCTGTCGCCGCCTCAGCGCCTTCGAAGATCACCAGGATCCTGTTCTTCAACGGAAAGCGCCGGATCGCGACCCTGCGACGAGGCAGCGCCGGGCTCTACGTCGCGCAGTGGCAGTCACGAGCCGTCCGCCGCGGACACCATCGGTTGCGCGTCGTCGTCGAGTCTCGCGGCGGCTCGGCGAAGGCGTTCCGCAACGTCAAGGTTTGCCGCTAGTTCCGGCGGGCTCTGTCGCAGTCGTCACCGGCGGCTCGAGCGGGATCGGCGCCGCGATCGCGCGCACACTGGCGGCCCGCGGTTGGAGGTTGGTGCTGCTCGCCCGCCACGAAGAGCGGCTCCGCGAGGTCGCGAACGAGGTAGGAGCCGAGCACGAGCTCTGCGACGTTGCCGACCGCGCGGAGGTCGAGCGCGTCGCCGCCGCGGTGCGCGAGCGCCATCCGGCGATCCGATTGCTCGTCAACAACGCGGGCATTCCGGGCCGCGGCGGCTTCCTCGACTCCGAACCGGAGCAGATCGAGCGGCTCGTCCGCATCAACTATCTTGGCTCGGTCTGGTGCCTACGGGCATTCCTCGACGCGCTCGAGGCCGGGGCGCCCTCCCACGTCGTGAACATCGCCTCCGTCGCGGGAACGGTCGCGGCCGGGCACTCGGGCCCCTACAGCGCCTCCAAGCACGCGCAACTTGCCTTCTCCCGCTCGGTCGGCGTCGAGCTCGCTGGCAGCGGGATCGCCGTCCACGCGATCAATCCGGGCCTGATCGACACCCCCGGCTTCCCCAACCGGTCCCGCTTCGGCAGCCGGCTGCTGCAGAAGCTCGTCGCCGAGCCGGAGCTCGTCGCCGAGCAGGTCGTCCGAGCGGTGGAGCGAGATCGAATCGAGCAGTTCGTTCCCCGCTGGTACCGACCCGCCGCGATCGTCCAGGCAGCTGCTCCGGGACTGCTCGCCCGAGCCGTCCGCGCTCGTGCCATCCGCCGCAAGCCGAAATAGAATCGGTCGCAGCATGGATCCGTCTCTACAGCCCGGCGAGATCGCACGTGTCGCGGAGTTTCGTGCCGCGTTGCGAGCCTTCATGCGAAAGAGCGAGCGAAACGCCCGAAAGTCGGGGTTGACACCGCAGCGCTACCTGTTGCTGCTGATGATCAAAGGCGCGCCCGACGGCAGCGAGCAGTCGACGGTGACCGAGCTTTCAGACCGCCTACAGCTCGCTCAGAGCACGGTCACCGAGCTCGTTCGTCGAGCGGAGGAAACCGGGTTGCTCAAGCGCGAGCAGTCAGCCTCGGACGGGCGGGTCGCCTACCTGCAGCTGACCGAGGAAGGTAATCGGCGCCTGATGCAGGCTTTCACGACGAACGAGGAAGAGCGCCAGGAGCTGCGCGCCGCGATTGCCCACCTGGAGGATTAGCTGGGCAACGCGGCCGAGGCGTCGCTCGCGATGCCGCCGAAGAGGCCGCCCGATTCACTCGGGCGGCCCGCTCAACCCGGATGGCGACTCAGCGCCGATGCAGACCTAAGGAGCCAATACGGCGAGAATTTCGTCGTGCTCGGGGAAGCGGCCCTGCTGCTGCTTCGAGAAGACGAGCCGCCCGTCCGCGACGACGTCGTACTGGCTCTTCGCGCCCTCGAGGGCCTCGGCATCGAAGCCTTGCTCGGTTAGCTCAGCCGCGAGACTCGCGGCTCGTTCGTCGTAACCGCTTCAGACCGGGCAGTAGAAAATCTCGACGCGCACGCGCCGCATCGTAACTACGTCGATTAAGGCCGGCGAAGCAGGTACCACCCGAGCTCGGCCGTGTAGTCCGACGGCGCGAGCGCGCGCGCCTGCTCGCGCGCCACGCCTTCGCAACCCGCGAGGTCGAGATACGGGTCCAGCTCGCGCGCCTCTTGCACGAACTCGGCCTTGACGAGTACGAGCCCGTTCGACTCGAACAGCTGCCGGAAGTCGACATCGGCCAGCACGCGGGTGTGGGAAGGGTCGCGGGCCCGCTCGAACAGGTTCAGCTCGTTCGCGGCGATCGGATCGTTCGGCGCGATCTGGTCGACGACCAGCATGGTTCCTCCGGGTCGCGTCACCCGCGTCAACTCGGCGATCACGAGTTCCGGCCGAGGGACGTGGTGCAGCGTCCGCAACGTTCCGGCCAGGTCGAACGTCGCGCGCTCGAAGTCGAGCTTTGTCATGTCGCCTTCGACGAAGGTGACGTTCGGCGGAGCGTTTTTCCGCCCGAGCTCGATCAGCTCCGGCACGACCTCGACCGCGACGACCTCTCTCACGAGCGGCGCCAGTGCGAAGGCCAGCGCACCGGCGCCCGCTCCGACGTCGAGTGCACGCTCCTCGCCGGTAGTCGAAACGAAGCTGCGCACTTGATCGGCCAGATCGTCGGCGCGCCGCTCTTGCAGCGCCGCGATCCGCTCAGCCGTCACCGCGAAGCGAGCTCGCATTGCGTCGTGCGTACTCAAGCGCCTCCTCCTTCGTCGTAATCGTGCCTGCCGCCCGCTCCTCCGCGATCTCGTCGAGCAGTCTGCCCACCTCGGGGCCCGGGGGAACCCCCAGCTCGCTGCCGCGTAAGAGTGGCTTGTTCGGATCCGACTTTCTGGACCGGGTCACCGCATTTTCGAATTCGGCCGCCCCGAGAAAGGCGAGTGCCTCGAGCGACCACGGCTCCGTCGCCCGGCGAAAGCGGTGGATCGCTCGGGGCGTGTCGTTCGCGGGAGGCTCAGCCCTCAGGAGCGTTCGTGCGAAGCGTCTCGTCTCGTTCGAGATCGGCAGCTTCAGAAGATTCTCGCCGAAGACCACGACGAGGTCGTAGTCGGGGTGTCCGGCGGCACCAGCGCGTTCGAGTCGGTCGAGCGACCCACCCAGGGGCTCGAGGAGGCCGAGGTCGTCGAGCCGCCTGAACCCATCGGCCGAGAGGCGCCGCAGCTCTCCTAGGACCCGCTCCTTCGACGGCCTCGTGACCAGCTCAGCGTCCCGTCGGATCAGTGCCTCCGTCTCCGGGACCAGTCGAAAGTCGAACGGCAGCTCGTCCTCGAGCCGAGGCCCGCGCAACAGCCGTAGGGGATCGTCCTGGAATACCGACTCACCGACGGCTCGCAGACGCTTGGCCTCTAGATCGCCAAAACCGTTGAAAGGGTCGACCGTCTCATCGCTGCCGACGCGCTCGGCGATCGCATTGATGCTGAAATCGCGCGTCGCGAGATCGGCCTCGATCGGCCGGTCCAGCGGGGTGAAGTCAACCGTACGCCCGTCCGCGAGGGCCACCCGCCAGGCGCCGTGGCGCTCGGAGAGAGGAAATGGCGCGCCCCCGGATTCGCCGGCAAACAGCCGGGCAGCTCGCTCGGGCTTCGCCAGCGCCACATCGACGTCGACGATCGGCCGCCCTAGCGCATGATCGCGGACTGCTCCGCCGACGATCCAGGCCTCTTCCCCCGCGAACAGCTGCTCGACGAGCTCACGAATCGACGACCACCCGCCTTGCGCGGGCAGGGTCGCTGTTGATCCCGCAAACGAGCTCGTAATTGATCGTCCCGGCCACACGAGCGTGATCTTCCGCCAGGACCCCGTGCCCGAGCAACGTCACGGGAGTTCCTATCGGGAGCTGGCGGCCGAGCTCGACCGCCAACGCGTCCATCGAGATCGTGCCGACCACACGGCGGGGCTCCCCGCCGACCCGTACCTCGGTGCCGGTCAAGTCGCGGCGGAAGCCGTCCGCGTAGCCGATCGGCACGATTCCGATCCAGGTCGGACGCTCTGCGATGAACCGCCGCCCGTAACCGGTGCTCTCCCCGGGAGCGAGCTGCCGTACCTGCGCGAGCTGGCTCGCCCAGTGCATCGCAGGCTCGAGCCCGTCCTCGCCCGGGTCGCGACCGAACGGGGAGAGGCCGTAGATCGCGACTCCGCAGCGAGCGGCGTCGAACCGGGCGTCGGGAAAGCGGAGGGCACCCGCGCTGTTCGCCAGGTGCCGCGTCAGGTGGCGGTACGGCTCGGTCGCCTTGCGGAAGCGCTCGATCTGCGTTGCCGTGAACACTGCGTCGCAATCAGCGCTCGCGAGGTGGCTCATCAGGCCGACCACCCCGTCCTGCGGCTCGGGTAGCTCGGACAGGCCCCAGCGACCCATGCCTGTGTCGAGCTTCAGGTGGACGCTCACGCCCTCCGGGATCTCTTGCGTCGAGACGACGAGCTCCAGACCGGCGTCGCGGGCGAGCGCGATCTCCCGGTTGGTCGCGGTCGGCCCCATGACAAGGATGCGTTCCTGTCGGAACTCCTCGCGGAGCTCGATTCCCTCCTCGACCGTTGCGACGCAGAGAACGCTTGCTCCGCCGCTGAGTGCCGCGGCTCCGACGTCGACCGCGCCGTGCCCGTAGCCGTTCGCCTTGACGACCGCCCAGAGCTCCGCCCCCCCGAGCACGTCGAGCAGCCGTTTGACGTTGCGGC
>Ga0207665_10003122_pt1 | contig 11111 bp, 8 predicted proteins | sample LARL112metaG_FD_184351 | JGI IMG/M metagenome (GOLD analysis project Ga0207665, IMG submission 184351) | Corn, switchgrass and miscanthus rhizosphere microbial communities from Kellogg Biological Station, Michigan, USA - LAR L11-2 metaG... | ecosystem: Host-associated > Plants > Roots >...
CCTGGATCTTGCGGGGGGAGATCCGAGCGTGAAGCCCGGAGATGACTTCGCACGCTATGCCAATGGTCATTGGCTGGACACGGCGGAGATTCCGCCTGACCGCGCCTCGTGGGGCAGTTTCGCGATGCTGCGCGAGCGCTCGTTGCAACAGGTACGCGACATTCTCGAGGCGCTGCCCAAGGACAGCCCGCAAGGCAGCAACCAGCAGAAGCTCTACGACTTCTATCACGCTTATCTCGACACCGACGCCATCGACCGCGCCGGGCTGAGCCCCGCGAAAGCGGTGCTGAGTGCGATCGCCGCCGCCCGCACGCACGAGGACATCGCCGGCTTCATGGGCCGGCCCGAGCTGCGCCTCACCGCGCCGGTGAGATTCGATATCGATCCGGACGAGAAGGACCCCGACCACTACATGGTGGAGGTGTTTCAGGGTGGGCTGGGGCTTCCCGACCGTGACTACTATCTGAAGGATGAGGCGGTCTACAAGGAGCTGCGTGCCAAGTACACCGCGCATATCGAGAAAATGCTGACGCTGGCGGGCGAGGCCGATGCGGCGCCGTCTGCCACGGAGATCGTGGAGCTCGAGACGCGCATCGCTGCCGCGCATTGGCCGCGCGCCAAGACACGCGAGCGCGATCTTACCTACAACCCTTACGACCGCGCGGCGCTCGTTGCGTTTGCGCCCGGCTTTCCGTGGCCGCAGCTGCTCGCCGGCGCCGAGCTCGAGCAGCAACCGCGCTTCATCGTGTTCGAACCGGATGCGGTGCAGGCGCTCGGCGTGCTGTTCCGGCAGGTACCGGTGCAGCGCTGGCGGCAGTACCTCATCTACCACTATCTCGCCGGCAACGCCGACACGCTGCCGAAGGCCTTCGATGACGAGGCGTTCGACTTCTACGGGCGCACGCTCCATGGACGTCAGCAGCAGCAGGCGCGCTGGAAGCGCGCCGTGGCCGCGGTCGATGCCGGCCTCGGAGAGGCTGCCGGGGAGCTGTATGTGCAGCGTTACTTCCCGCCCTCCTCCAAGGAGCAGATGCTCGAGCTGGTGGAGAACCTGCGCGCCTCTTACCGCGAGCACATCGAGAAGCTGCCCTGGATGAGTGCCGAGACCAAGAAGGTTGCTCTCGAAAAGCTCGCCGCTTTTCACCCCAAGATCGGCTATCCGGACAAGTGGCGCGACTACTCGGCGCTCGAGATAAGGCCGGGCGACGCCTTCGGCAATGTCTCACGCGCTGTCGCCTTCGATTGGCAGCGACAGGTGAAGCGCCTCGGCGGACCGACCGACCGCGGTGAGTGGGGCATGACACCGCAGACCATCAACGCCTACTACAACGCAACTTTCAACGAAGTGGTTTTCCCGGCGGCGATCCTGCAGCCGCCATTCTTCGACCCTCACGCCGATCCTGCCGTCAACTATGGCGCGGTGGGCGGCGTCATCGGTCACGAAATGGGACACGGCTTCGACGACCAGGGCTCCAAGTCCGATGCCCGCGGAGTACTGCACACCTGGTGGCTGCCGCAGGACACCGAGGCTTTCCACGCGCGCGTCGATCGCCTGGCGGCGCAATACGACGGCTACTCGGTGCTTCCCGGTCTCAACATCAACGGACGGCTGACACTCGGTGAGAACATCGGCGATCTCGGCGGGCTGTCGGTGGCGAACGATGCCTATCACCGCTCGCTCCACGGCAAGCCGGCGCCGCGGCTGGCTGACCTCACCGGCGATCAGCGCTTCTTTCTTTCCTGGGCACAGCTGTGGCGGCTGAAGCAGCGCGACGAGGACCTGCGCTCGCAGGTGACGAGCGACCCGCACAGCCCGGCGAACTTCCGCATCAACGGGGTGGTGCGCAACATCGACGCCTGGTACGACGCTTTCGGCGTGCGGCCGGGGCAGAAGCTGTACCTGCCGCCGGATGAGCGCGTGCGCATCTGGTGAGGTCCGGGCTGCCGATCGATGCAGCGCTCCCCGCGCTGCGCGAGGCCCTGACGGCATACCGCTCCGCGGTGCTCGAAGCGCCGCCCGGAGCAGGCAAGAGCACCGTGGTGCCGCTTGCGTTGCTCGAGGAGCCCTGGGCGCAGGGCAGGCGGCTGCTGATGCTCGAGCCGCGCCGCCTGGCTGCGCGGGCGATCGCCACGCGCATGGCGCGCACGCTCGGAGAAGTTCCGGGCGCCACCATCGGCTATCGGATGCGGCTCGAGACGCGCGTGTCGCGCGCGACGCGGGTCGAGGTCGTCACGGAGGGAGTGCTCACACGGCTGCTGCGGGAAGACCCGGGGCTCGAGGGTGTGGCGGCGGTCCTGTTCGATGAGTTCCACGAGCGCAGCCTGCAGGCAGACCTCGGGCTTGCGCTGTGCCTCGATGTACGGACAGCCCTCGCGCCGGCGCTGCGCATACTGGTCATGTCCGCGACGCTCGATGGTGCGGCGGTGGCACGCGTGCTCGGCGATGCGCCGCGGGTGAGCGCAGCGGGGCGCATTTTCGCCATTGAGACCCGCTACGCCGGCCGCGGGCCGCCGCTGCTGCCGGCAGCCCGCGGCGAACGTTCCGCGCACTCGCCGGAAAGACTCGTCGCGCAGCTCACCCTGCGGGCATTGCGCGAGGAGCAGGGTGATGTGCTCGTGTTTCTGCCCGGCGCGGGCGAGATCCGCCGCGTGCAGTCCATGCTGGAGGCGGCATCTCCTCCCGGCATCACGGTGCTGCCGCTCTACGGCGATCTTGCGGGCGAGGCGCAGGATGCGGCGCTCGCGCCGGCGGCGCAGGGGATGCGCAAGGTGGTGCTCGCCACCAACATCGCCGAGACGAGCCTCACCATCCCCGGCGTACGCGTCGTGGTCGACTCGGGGCTGATGCGGCGGGCGAGCTTCGATCCGGCTTCCGGCATGAGTCGGCTTGCGACGCGGCGCATCTCGCGAGCCTCGGCCGAGCAGCGGCAAGGCCGGGCCGGCCGTACCGGTCCCGGAGTCTGCTATCGCGCCTGGAGCGAAGGCGCGCACGCCTCGCTCGCCGCCTCCACTCCTGCGGAGATCGTGGATGCCGATCTCGCACCGCTCGCCCTCGAGCTCGCGTGCTGGGGCATTCGCGAAGCGCGTCAGCTCGGCTGGCTGGACGAGCCTCCACCTGCGACGCTCGCGAGCGCGCGCAGCCTCCTGCAACGGCTCGGAGCGCTGGATGAGAAGGGAAGTATCACGAGCCACGGGCAGGCGATGGCAGGCCGCGGAGTGCACCCACGCCTGGCGCACATGCTGCTCGCGGCACGCAGGCTGAGCGCCGTGTCGCTCGCCGCGCAGCTCGCGGCCCTGCTGTCCGAGCGCGACCTGCTCCGCGGGCAGGATGCGGCGCGCGATGCGGACATCCGCACGCGGCTCGAGATGCTGAGCGGTGACGCGCGCGACAGCCGCGCCGCGGACCCGTCAGTCGTCCGCGCACGTCGCAGCGCCCGTGAGCTCGAGCGCGGGGTCGTCGACCCCGCCGTCGATGCAGCCGTCGGGCCAGGCAGCACACCGCCCGGGCGCGGCCGGAGCGCCGATGATGATGTCGGCCTGCTGCTGGCGTTTGCCTATCCCGACCGTATCGGTCGACGCCGCCCTGGAGGTGAAGGGCGCTATACCCTGACCAATGGCCGCGGCGCGGCGTTTGCCGGACCGCAGGCGCTCGCGCGGCAGGAATTCATCGTCGCCGCGGAGCTCGATGACCACGAGCGCGATGCCCGCATCCTGCTCGCCGCGCCCCTCGGGCGGCAGCAGCTGCTCGAGTATTTTGCCGACCGCATCCGCTGCGCGGACCGCATCGAATGGAGCACGCGGGATGAGGCGGTGCTCGCGCGCCGCACGCTCGAGCTAGACGGATTGATACTGGAGGAAAAGCCTCTCGCCGCGCCTGCCGTCGAGGCGGCGCGCGCGGCGATGCTGCATGGCTTGCGGGAGCTCGGCGTCGGTGCGCTCCCCTGGGACCGGGAAACACGCGATCTGCAGGCGCGCAGCGAGTTCGTGCGGCGCGAGCTGGGTGACAGTCCTCAGGGCGCTGCCTGGCCTGAGTCTTCCGACGCCGCACTGCTGCGCTCGCTGGATGAGTGGCTCGGCCCGTGGCTCGATGGCATCACCCGCCGCGAGCAGCTCGCCGGCCTTGCGCTCGCCGATGCGCTGCGCGCTCGACTGAGCTACGAGCAGCAGCGGCTGCTCGCCGAGTGGGCTCCGACGCATCTCACGCTACCCGGCGGCGCGCGCGTCCGGGTCGATTATCTCGATGAGAGCGCGCCGCTCGTGTCCGTGCGGCTGCAGGAGGTGTTTGGAATGGCCGCTACGCCGTTGCTGGGGCGTCAGCGCGTGCCGGTGACGCTGCGCCTGTTGTCGCCAGCACAGCGGCCGGTCCAGGTGACGCGCGACCTGCAGAGTTTCTGGCGCGGCGCGTACGCACAGGTGCGCAAGGATCTGCGCGGGCGTTATCCGAAGCACCACTGGCCGGAAAATCCGCTCGAAGCGCAGCCGGCGCGCGCCAGGCCTCGCGCACCGCGGCGGCCCTGATGCCGGGCCGCGCACCACCGGCCGCAAGCGTGCCGCTCGGGTATATTCCCGCGCTGACGATCAGGGAGTCTTCATGGCGATGATCACTGCGGTCGCCGCATTGCAGGAACTGCGGGCCGGCAACCGCCGCTTTGTCAGCAAGCTCGGGCTCGAGAGCGAGTCCGGGCTCGAGGCACGCGCTGCACGGATAGGGCGTCAGCAGCTGCCGCGTGAGCAGGAGCCGATGGCCATCGTGCTCGGCTGTTCGGATGCGCGCGTGCCCGCCGAGATCATTTTCGACCAGGGACTCGGTGATCTGTTCGTCATCCGCGTGGCGGGCAACATCGTTGCCCCCTCCCAGGTGGGCAGTGTCGAGTTCGCCGCATCCGCGTTCGGTACCCGGCTCGTCGTGGTGCTCGGCCATTCCAACTGCGGTGCGGTGCACGCGACCCTCGAGCAGCTTTCGCGCCCAGTGCGCGACCAGTCGCGCAACCTGCGCTCGATCGTCGACCGCATCCGCCCGGCTGTCGAAGGCCTGCTGGAGCGCGTTCCGCCGCACGACGCACGGACGCTCGAGCAGCACGCGGTGCGCGCCAACATCCGCATGTCGTGCGCTCACCTGCGCCACGGCTCGGAATTGCTGGAGCAACTCATCGAGACCGATGGACTCGTGGTAGTCGGTGCGGAGTACTCGCTCGAGACGGGCGTGGTCGACTTCTTCGATGGCGTGCCGCCCGGCCTGCCACCTTAGCGCAGGCTCCCCCGCCGTGGACGGGGGCGTAGCGTGCTCAGACGAAGGCCTGACCGGTGCGGGCTGGCGCCACGGGCCTGCCGCTCACCCGCTGGTACCAGCGCTGCAGCCAGGCGTCGACCGAAACGACACCAGGGCCGGCGATCGCGAGCCACAGAAACAGCGCCAGGTATTCGAACTCGTCGAAGCCGAGCAGCGTTTCGAGCGAGTCGACATCGGCCCACTTCGCGGCGCGTATCGCCACGATCATGGTGATGCCGAGCGCACCGGCCGAAATACGTGTCATGAAGCCGAGCAGCAGGAACAACCCGCCGAAGAACTCGACCCCCGATACGAACGGGGTGAGCAGCCGTGGGTAGGGAACACCCCAGCCAACGAAATTCTCGGTGACCTGCGCAAGGTTATGGAGCTTGCCCCAGCCACTCCACAGGAAAACCCAGCCGACGGTGAGACGCGCAAACAGTGGCGCGAGCCAGCCGAGATGCCAGGCGACCCGCCGTGGCCAGTCGATGAGCCATTGCACGAGAAATCTCACGGGTGCTCCTGTTGCGTGCTCGGCCAGGGAACGGTTGGCCGAGAAGACCGGGCAGTTGGGCGCTATATTGCCAGCGACGCTGCATCCCGCGCGTATAATCGCCGCTTCCGCACGCCAGCCGACCATGCGCAATTCCCAGCCTGAATCCCCGGTCTCCTCAATCAGTGAGCGGCTGTCCGGAGCGGACCCGCGGGCATCGATGACGCAGTTGTTCGAGTCGATGCGCCCGGACCTGCTGCGTTTTGCGCACTGGCTGGCACGCGACCGGCAGCTGGCGGAGGACATCGTGCAGGAATCGCTGCTTCGGGCCTGGCGGTCCCGCGATACCCTCAAGGATCGCGGCGCCGCGCGCGCGTGGCTGCTCACCATCGTGCGCCGCGAGCACGCGCGTCTCTACGAGCGCAAGCGTCTCGAGCTCGTGTCGCTCGATGAGGCACTGGATACTCAGGCCGCCGAAACGGGCTCTGGCACCGACGGCGATCTTTTCACTCTGCGCCATGCGATCATGCGACTGCCGATTGAATACCGCGAGCCACTCCTGCTGCAGATCCTCGCCGGCTTCTCCACCGAGGAGATCGCGCGCGAGCTCGCGCTGTCCTCCACCGCCGTGCTGACCCGGCTGTTCCGTGCCCGCAACAAGCTGCGCACCCTATGCGGCATGACCCCCGCGCCGGATGTCCCGGCGAGCGAGGTGGCACCGTGAGCTGCGAGCAGATTCGGCTGCAGATCGGCGCAGACCCGGCAGAGAGCAACGCGAGTCTCGAGGAGCACGTGCGCGAGTGTGCCGCCTGCCGGCAATTCCGCGAAGAGATGCGCACGCTCGATGCCAACATCCGCCGCGCTCTCGAGCAGCCGCCGCAGCCGGCGCGCACGCCACGGGTCGCTTCCGTGTGGCGGCCATGGGCGCTGGCGGCGAGTGTGCTGCTCGCCATGCTGGCGGTGCTGTCGCTGTGGCTGCTGCGACCGAGCGAGACACTCGCCCAGGATGTGGTGGCGCACGTGCGCGAGGAGCCCGAGAGCTGGCTGATGCGTCAGCACGTCGACGCCCGGAGCATGGATGAGGCACTGCGCGGCGCGGGGGTGAAACTCGATATCACCTCTGATCGCATCACCTATGCGCAAAGCTGCTGGTTCCGCGACCACTACGTGCCGCACCTCGTGGTGCAAACCGCACAGGGACCGGCCACGGTGCTGATCCTGCGCAACCTGCAGGTGAAGGGACGGGAGACGTTCCACGAATCGGGCATGAACGGAGTGATCGTGCCGGCGCCAGAGGGCAGTATCGCCGTGTTGACACGAGGCGGCGCGAGCATGGACACGCTCGTCGCGCAGATGCAGCAGGACGTGCGCTGGCTGCCGGATGCACCCTAGGCGCGGCGCGGTGCGATCGCCGCGGCACTGAGCGAGGAGTCCTGCGCGATGCGCGCTCTCAACCGCCGTGATCTGTTCATGGGCCTCGGTAGCCTCTACGCTGGACTGATCAGCCGCCGTGCGGCAGCCGCACTGAGCGCGAAAATTCCCCCGGCGCCTGTGGCCCGCGTCGCCGTGGTGAAGGATAGCTACTTCGGCGAGACACTCAGCGACCCGTACCGCTGGATGGAGAACGACAAGGATCCGGAGTGGCTGCCGTTCCTCAGGGGGCAGAATGCGCACGCGCGTGCGGTGCTCGATGCCATCCCCGGGCGTAGTCAGTTACTCAAGCGGATCGCAGAGCTCTCTGGCGATGCGGCCAGCACGCGCAGCGCGCAGCGCGCCGGAGGCCAGCTGTTCTTCGAGCAGCGCCCGGTCGGTGCGGACAATTTCAAGCTCTTCGTTCGCCACGATGGTGTCGATCGGGTGCTTATCGACCCGACACAGTTGAGCGATGCGAACGGCCACATGTCGCTCGACTGGTGGGAACCCTCGCCCGATGGCACACATGTCGTCTATGGGCTCTCCAAGGACGGCAGCGAGGACTCGGTGCTGCACGTGCTGAGGGTGGCGGGCGGGCGCGATCTGCCCGAGCGCATCGCCAACACCGAAGCCGCGCATCCACAATGGCTCGATGACGGCAGCGGCTTTTTCTACAACCAGCTCACGGGCGCGGTAGACACGCCCGAGCGCTACCTCGACAGCCAGGCGCGCTTTCATCGGCTGGGGTCCGACCCCGCGGGCGACCCCATCCTGATGAAGCGCGGACTGGATGCGAACGTGCCGTACGAACGCATACAGGTCCCGGTGATCCGTACCTTCTACGGCTCCAGGCATGCGCTGCTGATGCTCGCCGATGTCCGTACCGAGTTCCGTGTGCTCATCGCGCCACTCGCCGACGCCGTGGCGAACCGCGCCCGCTGGGTGCCGGTGGCGGGGTTCGAAGACGAGATCACCGACGTCGAGATCGATGCCGGCACGCTGTGGCTGCTGGCCAATCGCGGCCATCCACGCGGACGCATCCTCAGGACCGGGGTCGGCTCGCCCGCGGTGGCAGGTGCGACCGAGGTCGTGCCCGAAGGCAAGGTGGTCATCGAGAGTCTGCAGCGAGCGAAGGACGGGCTGTACCTGAACATGATGGATGGCGGGGTGAGCGGTCTGCGCCGCCTCGAGCGCACGGGCCACGTGACGGAAATTCCTTTGCCCTTCGATGGGACGCTGCAGGCGCTGTCCTGCCAGGCCACCGAGGAGGGTGCACTGTTCGCGTTCACCGGGTGGCTGACCGCCGGGGACATCTGGGCGGTGGATGGCGTGGGCAAGGTGACGCCTACCGGACTCACGCCGAAGCCACCGATCGATGTCGGCCCTTACGAGACCACACACTCCTTCGCCACCGCGAGGGACGGTACCAAGATCCCGTACACCCTGCTCCATCGCAGAGGGCTGAAGCGTGATGGGCTCACGCCCGCCTGGATCTCCGCGTATGGCTCTTATGGCATCTCGGCCTACACTCCGAGCTTCGCGGGCCGGACTCTGGCGCTGATCGATGCGGGATTCATCGTCGGCTACGCCAGCGTACGTGGCGGCGGCGAGTACGGGCGCGAGTGGCACAAGGCGGGGCAGCTCACCAACAAACCCAACACCTGGCGCGACCTCATCGACGTGTGCGAGCACCTGTGCAGTGAGAACTACACCGCTCCGTCCCGGCTCGCGATCGGCGGCCGCTCGGCAGGCGGTATCACCGTGGGGCGAGCGATGACGGAGCGGCCGGAGCTCTTTGCCGCGGTCATCGACGGAGTGGGGTGGTCCAACCCGCTGCGCTATATCGCGGAGCAGAACGGCTATGGCGAGGAGCCGGAATGGGGCGCGATCTCCGAGGAATCAGGTTATCGGGCGCTCAAGAGCATCGACAGCTATCAACACGTGCGCGATGGCGTGGCGTATCCCGCGGTGCTGCTCACCACCGGGGTGACCGATCCCCGCGTCGGTCCCTTCCACGTGGCGAAGATGGCGGCACGGCTGCAGGCAGCCAGCAGTTCCCACAAACCCATCCTGCTGCGGATCGATTTCGATGCCGGTCACGGCATTGGCTCGACCCGCACGCAGCAGGACCGGGAGGCAGCCGACACCTACGCTTTCCTGCTGTGGCAAACGGGCGTGAAGGCTTATCAGCCAGGCTGAGGGGCTCAACGCGCGGTGCGTTGGCTCCAGCGCAAGCTTGACGGGAGGACGGGCCCGCGTCTCTGACATCCAACCGGAGCGCTGCCGCGTACGGGGGTAGCCCCACACAGCCCCGTCATGTGGAGGTGCTACACTGGCCCAACATAAAACAACAACTGCGACGGAACGGAGGGCGCCATGCTGGCCGATATTCTCTCGCGATACTGGTGGATGACGCTGCTGCGGGGAATCTTCTGGATCCTGTTCGGCATCGTGATCTTCGCTCGTCCCGGCATCTCACTGCTTTCGCTGACGTTCGCTCTTGGTGTGGTGATGTTCGTCGATGGCATCATCAACGCCGCCAATGCCTTCAGCGGACGCAAGGAGCACGATGACTGGTGGGTACTGCTGCTGGTCGGCCTGGCCGGAATCGGTATCGGTCTACTCACCTTCTACAATCCCGCGGCTACCGCGCTCGCGGTCGTGCTGTACGTGGCGATCTGGGCCGTCGCGACCGGTCTGCTGGAAATCGTCGCGGCGGTGCGGCTGCGCAAGCAGATCGAGGGCGAGTTCTGGTTGGCACTTGCCGGAATCGCATCGGTGGCCTTCGGTGTGTTACTCGCCGCGCGTCCTGGCGTGGGAGCACTCACGATCCTGTGGCTCATCGGGGTGTATGCGATCGTCTTTGGCGTCATCCTGCTGCTGCTCGCCTTCAAGGTGCGCAGCAGTGTGAAGCACGTCGCGCGGGCGGTTGGCGCTTAACCGCCGGCAGGCGCGGCTCACTCTGCTGAGTGGGCCGCGCACAGCGTGCGCTTGCGGCTCGCGCTCGACCGGTCTCAAACGGGCTCGGGGCGGTAGCCACGGCCCCGCGACGCCATTCTTCTGCCCACCGCGCGGATGATCCACGGCGCGAAGCGTTCCACGGCTACGAGAATCCGGCCATGGCTGGTGATGATGGCTTCTCGCCGGCCGCGCGCCACGGCGTGCAGGATCTGCCGCACGGCCTTGCGGCGGCTCATCACGAGCCACGGAGCGATCGGTTCACGAGCGTCGGCGTGGAGGCGCCCGTGGTTGTCGACCCGGCGGATGTTGCTCTCCACGAAGCCCGGGCTGATCAGTGTCAGTGCGACGCCGAGTTGCGCGAGCTCGGGTGTAATCGAGTTGGCGAGTGCCCGCAGGGCGAACTTGCTCATCGCGTAGGCCGAGGTGCCGGGTGTCGCCACCCAGCCGGCGATGCTGCCGGTGATCACCAGCTGGCCCCTGGCTTTCGCCACCTCGGGCAGGGCGGCATAGAGAGTACGCAGCACCCCGAACACGTTGGTGTCGAACTGACGGCGATAGTCCGCGAGCGAGAGTCTGGTGAACAGGCCCGCGACACCGAAGCCGGCATTGGCAAATACGATGTCGAGCCTGCCGCGCGCCCGCACGGTTTCGGCCACCGCATTCTCGACGTCGCCATCGCGGGTGACGTCGCACTCGATGACGAGTGGCCGCGAGCCGGTATCGGACGTCAGTCTCTGTGCGAGCTGTCCCATGAGATCGGCGCGCCGCGCAGCGAGAGTCAGCAGCGCGCCATGCTGCGCAAGCTGCACGGCAAGCTCCTCGCCGATGCCGGAGGATGCGCCGGTGATGAGAGCCACCTTGCCGCTGAAGCTCCTTGGGGACCCCCCCGGCATCATTTGCGCGGAACGCTCAGGCCGCGCGCAACGGCGGGCCGCGCGAGGAAAGCGTCGAGTGCACGGGTGACGTTGGGGAAGT
>Ga0207665_10003123_pt1 | contig 11109 bp, 13 predicted proteins | sample LARL112metaG_FD_184351 | JGI IMG/M metagenome (GOLD analysis project Ga0207665, IMG submission 184351) | Corn, switchgrass and miscanthus rhizosphere microbial communities from Kellogg Biological Station, Michigan, USA - LAR L11-2 metaG... | ecosystem: Host-associated > Plants > Roots >...
AAGAACGCCCCGGACAGGTTGACCGCGATGACCTTGTTCCATTCGTCTTCGGTCATCTTGGCCACTGTTTTGTCGATCGTGATGCCGGCGTTGTTGACCAGGATGTCCAGGCGCCCGTGGCGGTCGATGACCTCGCGGATGGTGCGCTTACAGTCGTCCCCGCACCCGACATCGCCCTGATGGACGCTGACCTCGGCGCCGTCACTGGCGGCCGTCAATTCGGCGAGGAATTTTTGTGCCTGTTCGGTGTTCCTGCCGTATCCCGCGGCCACCGTCGCGCCCTGACTGGCCAGGCTCTTGCTGATCGCTGCACCGATACCCCGGGTACCACCTGTCACGAACGCCACGCGCCCGTGCATCTTGGACTGGCCCATAGCTTGGGACTCGTCGATTTGTCCGATCGTGGCCGTCATAGTGATCCCCTTGCCGTCGCTCGATCTATTAATGGCCAGTCTTGTCGACAGAACCTGTGCCGAACGTTGATTGGACGAAAAAACTCTCTAATAAACATCCGCGGCACCAGAACTGCGCTGAACGTAGGTAGGCACCGCCTCCACCCACTATCCCGCGGCAGCGGGCCGCGGTGCCCCGAAACCGATGACGAAGACGAGTTCGAGCCGTGGTCGAATCTGTGAGAAGCCCTCCGCCGCAACACAATATCCACAGTAGTAGGTATTGATCTGAAGCCAACCCCAGATCAGCCCCGCGCACTGTTCCAACCAAACACTGGCGACCGGCTGTGCGCCCCCGACCTTGCCGATGCCGCCGCCTATTCGCCTCTGGCAACCAGCCCCATTATTGCTAGTCGTCGCGATCGACGTCGATGACCCAGCGTGGAGCAAGGTAAGCACCGTCGAGCAAGGCAAGCACTCTGACCGCCAGCACTACGTCGGGAAGGCCAGCGTGATCCCGCAGGGTGATGCCGACGAGCCAACGCGGTATCAATCCGATTCGCAACCAGATGGTGGCCAGCTGCGCATCGGCTCTGGGGACGCGACGGTGCGCGGGCGGTCACGAGTAGCGCGTGGTGCGGCTGATCGGTTTCCGGTAAAGCCAACGTAGGCCTCGTAAGTTCCTACGATCACGGTGTGCCGGGCAGAATGTCGTTTCGACAGGTGCGGTCGGCGCTGTCGGAGGAGTTCGCCGCGATCCGCAGCCGCGAACCCGACCTGGATGCTGGACACATCACCGTCTTCAGCATCCCATTGGTGCTCGGTCTGGTCGGGGTTCTCGCCATCGGTGTGGTGCCATTAATCGTCGTTCGCAGCAGCGCGGAAACCGACTCAGTGCTGGTACCGCTGGTGGGGTCGTTCGCGCTGACAGCGATCTGTACGGCGGTTGTGGCCTGGCTGACAGCCAACGTGCTGTCGGGTGTAATCGTCATGGTGCTCTACCGCACGACTCCGCGGGCAGCATCTCAGCTTGTGGTCCGGACCATGGTCGAATCCTTTTACCGAGTCGAGGACCTCACCGGACGCATCGCGCTGCTCGCCGTTGTGGCGGGGTTGTTGTCGCTGGCGATCGGACTGCCGAATCGGCAAGGTGAGGATCGCGCCAACAGCGTGCTCGACGATCTGCTTACCGCCCAGCTGGCGTGTCTGGTCGTAGCGCTGTCGATTGCGTTCGTCGCAGAATCCATCCGTTGTGCCGCCGACATTGTCGATGACCAGTCACTGTTGCTCGCTTGGCCGTGGGCATTGCTCATCGCCTCGTTGGGGTGGTCGTTGGCCACCGTGATCGGCCCGTTCGAGACGACCCGGATGCTCGCGATCCTGCTAAACGACTGGCTACCACCCATGGTTTATGGGACGCCGCGGCAGCAACTCATCGATGAACTGCTGCCCTCGTCGGCGCGGTGGTGGGCCGCCTTGGGCCCGCTGCCGCTTATCTTTGGGCTTTGGGCTTTGATGGCATGGCGTCAGAACGGGCTCGTCCACATGAGAAAGTTTCTTGCCGATGGCCAGAGCGCCAAGTGAGCCGTAACGCGACCGTGCCTGTAACTACCGGCGCTCGGCTCAGCCGACCGCAGTCGGGATCGAGTGCTGCGCCACTGCCCGGACGAACTGCGCGTGGTCTCGTTCATTCTGGTCGGCATAGGCCCGACGCGAAGCCCGCGAAAGCCTGCTCCACGTTGGCGATAGCGCCGAGGTAATAGTTCCACCGCGGCGGCTTCACCGCTGCGCGCGTGTGCGGGCCAGCACTCGCCCGCATGCGGCCGCGAACTTCGCCAACCGGCCGGTGATGGTCTCGTCCCTTCGGGACGACCTTTCCGTCACGTCGTTGGCGGACGTAGAAATCGTGCCCGCCATTGGTGGTCCAGCCCACGAACATGTCGGTGGCACTCTGAATCATGCGCTGGCCGTTGATCATTCGCTGACCGTGGTTACTGTAGGGGCTGTCGCCCACGAACCGCTCATACACCGACGGGACCGCCTGCTTGATCTGCAGGAATAACGATGTCGAAGCGGGCAAGAAGCTCCACACCGGATCCGCTACCGATTTCCCGATAGGCCGCCATGATTGCTTCGGGGTCCGCATCGCCTACCGGCTGCAAATGGGTGCGGGGCGGGTTCGAGTCCCCATAGCTCCACAAACCGGTTGCACGCGGCGCCGGGCTATCCGGTTCCCGTGGGACCGTCAGAAGTCAGACCCCATTCGCTCGACCCACTGAACGCGAGACGGCCCTGGGTCGAATGCCTCTCCGAAATACTGGGTTTCACGGACGACCTTGCCATCCTCGACCTCCATGATGCTGACGACGTAAGACGGGTGCCCGTCGTATGTGAGGACGAGTTCGCTGATCCACACGTTGCCGCCACCCACAATGCGCCGCAGGGTGAAACGTTTGGCGTTGGGCTGGGCGACGCGCGATGCCTGAATGTTCTGTCGTCCGCGGATGCGCTCGCCAGATTGGGGATACTCGAGTATTGCGTCATCTCGGTAGATTCGGTGCTCCCCGTCGAAGTCGTTGGCGTCCGAGGCCGCCCAGTGTTGCCGCAGAGCCGCCAGCAAGTCGTCGTCACCCATGGCGATCGCTCCTCCCAGTGAATAGCCACATACTCCGCCAGCTGAGCGCGGGCGGCACTCCGCATCATCGCTCGCGAGGCTGGCAATACCGAAGGTTCACCAGGGATTCGCCGGTCGTCGACCGTCACCTTGGCGCCGTAGTAGTCACCCGGCTGCAGTCCGACGACCTCGAGATACGCGAGGGGCACTTCCTTCGGCGTCGACGGAAGGTACGGGAACGGAGACGGTGTCTCGGGCCCTTCTGCGGACGCGGATGCACGACTTTGCGGGCCGCCGCCCCGTTCAGCAGTTCGACATACATGCCGGCGACGCCGTCGAACGGCACGTCCACCAGCCCTGGTGCTCGGCTCACGACTGCCCCTGCGCCGCAGCGGATCCGGCCAGCGCCGCGTGCGCCGCCGTGATCTGGGCAGCCGCGACCTGCGCCCGTCGGTGCATCTCCCCGCCTGCGGCGGGCTTGTCTTCCGGCGACATTCGCTCGTACCGGCGCTCGAGGTACCTCCTCACAAGGCCCGTTTCGCGAATCGTAGTGCCGCCCTTACTCCAACTCGTTAACTCCCGGCGGTTTGCTGGGCTTCTCCAGCGCAGCCCGGGGCCAGTTCGAGTGTGCGCTGCAGCGCTCGCAGCGCGACGTGCCGCCTCGAGTTCACGAACCGTTCCGCGATGTGGAGATCGTCGGCGATTTGCGCCGTCGTCCAACCTGGGTAGTACGAGCGGCCCATACCCGTGCGGCATTCAGCTCGTCAGAGTTGCCGCGCTCAGGCGCGTTCCAAGTTTCGGCTCGTTGCATGAAATGGATCTCGCTCGTCGGGTCGGAGTAGCGCTGGTGCACTCGGCAACGTCGGCGAGTAGGCGGCGTAGCTGACGTCGTCCTCGGTGGAGCCGGGACATAACGGTCCCCTGCGGGATGTGCATGATTTCGGCGATCTGCCTGTATTTGAGATCTCGGACGTCGGCGTAGTACACGACCAAGCGGACTTGTTCGGGTAGCGCCTTCATGGCTGTCTTGATCTCGGTGTCGGGCAACGTGTCGAGCGCTTCATCCTCCGCGGAACGCAGCTCTATCGACGAGTGTGCGACGTTGACGGCCAGCAGCTCATCGGTGATTTCCGCCCGCAGGTACACCACCGGCTGCCGCTGCATTTGACGGTAGGTGTCGATGTATTTGTTGGTGAGGATCCGATGTAGCCAGGCGTTGAGGTTGGTGCCCTCCCGAAATGAGTGGAACCCGACATAGGCGGACAACATGGTGTCCTGGAGCAGATTCTCGGCGTCGGCGAGATTCCGTGTGAGGCGCATCGCCCGGCGGTAAAGCGGCGCCTGCAGCGGAATGACATCCCGTTCGAATCGTGCGGTCAGCTCGGTATTGGTTGTGCGCTGTGGGGATAGAGCAGGGTCAGACGGCCCGACAATCCGTGTGTGCCGCTCCACGCCGACGGTGTCGCCGACCGCGTCCACAGTCGCAATGGGGTAACCCCATACCGTTCCATTCGTACCTACATTGCCCAGATCGCCTGTGCTGCTGGTTGATTCAGCAACCGTGACGCTCATGATCAGGACACTTCCCAGATAGCGGCGAACGGGCTTGGGTTGGGATCGGTAGGGAACGAGAGCGCTAGTTGTGCATCAGGACACTCGCGACCACGCCGTTTCGGGCTTCCGATGGCGCGTGTGGCCCTCGAATCGTCAGGATGAGCGAAGCCGACAAACCCGAGGCAGTCGCATTCATTGCACTCCATGTCCTCGCTGGGGATGTGATTGCCGTGGCGGTGCCCGCAGTTGTGGCGCAAACACGGCTCCCCGGCGGCGACCCAACTCTCGTAGTTGGTGCTCGTCGGCGCCCAGACCAGCCGGTGATCCAACCTCACCAGATCGAATACCGACAAATCGACTGACATCATCCGACTCCTTCCCGAGATCATGTACATCGGGCACCGATATATAGACTATAGAACTAAATTTCGGTAGTGCCAGCAGGTTGTGAGTGAGGTCACCAGTCGGACACTTGAGAACCGGCCGCTCGCTGTACTGTGTGCTTGGGCCCAAGAACGGTGACCACCGCCCGCCCGACGCGACTCCCGCGGCCCAGACGGGGGTTGCTACTTCTCGACGACCCTCGTGAATCTCCCCTGCCCGACAAAGTACCGAAAGATGCTGTACAACGGTGACTTTGTCGATTTCATACCGCCCGGCAGCGTGGGACAATATTCCTCCAACAGGCCGGGGAGCCAGTGCATGCACGGATCGTGGAGCCGTGCTGGGGGTATACGGAGAATCCACTGCAACACGTCCTAGCCGTCCATTTGGTACGCCCAAGTCGGCCCGCGCGTCGCAGGACCTACCCATCCTCGCGCAGTCTCTGGTTACGAGGATGGACCCCGTCAGCTGAAGGGCACGCCCCGCTATCTACATCGGATACCGATATAAATATGGTATACCTATGAGGTGGAGCAGTCATACCGCCGTGTCAGCCGAGAGCTCGCTGTCGAGGGGCTTGAACAGACGGCGATCCTCATGGTTCGGCACCTCGCTGTTCGCACTGGACTGGGTCTGACTGCCAACTTGACGCTGGGCACGCTTAATCGGGAAGGCCCAGCCCGGGTGACGGCATTGGCTGCGGCGGCAAGCATCGGCCAGCCGGCGATGACCGAACTGGTTCAGCGGTTGGAACGGCAGGGTCTGGTGACCCGGGTCGACGATCCCGGAGACGGGCGGGCCGCCCTGGTAACCATCACGGATGCCGGCCGGGCACTGCTTGACGACCAGCGGCGCGACCGCCGAGACCGGCTGGCCGAGCTGTTCACGGCCCTCCCGGCAGATGAGGAGGTCACCCTGACCCTGGCCATGCACGTCGCTCTGCCCATCATCCGGCGACTCATCGACGACGCGCAGCAGTCCCGGACGCAGACAGATCGCGACATCCCGATCAGTCAGTTGTGAACATAAGCCAGGAACTGCGGATCTAAGTGACACGCCTAGTCGCGTCCGGCTTCGATGAGTTTGTCGGCAAGGCCGATTGGGTTGGTAAAGAGTGCCTCGTGGCTTCCTGACATCTGGACCAACCGGAACTGCCCCAGCCGGCTTGACATGCGGGGATGCCAGCCGGAATCACCGGGTGGCATCACCATGTCGGCGGTACCGACAAGGAAGCTGCGGGGAGTATGAAGCGAATGGAACTTCTCCATGTTCAACGGCTCGGCCCACGGTCCGAACGGCTCTCGCGAAAGCTGGTCGTAGGCACGCTGCACCAGGTCGGGCTCGCCGTCATTGATGAAGACATCGCGCCACATATCAAAAGGGATCATGAAGGTGTTGTCGGCCGAATCGGCCGCCATCTGCATGAGCAGCTCAACACTATCCGGCAGCATTTCGAGCGCACTCTCACCGTCATTGAGAACGTAGGCACTCCAGAAGACCAGGCGGCGAACGCGTTCCGGGACAATCTCCACGACCTTGCTGATGATGGTGCCTGCATAACCGTGGCCCACCAGAACGAACTCTGTTAGGTCCCCGTCCACGATGAAGTCCACGATCGATTGGGTCGATTCGGCGTGGGTGACGTTCTTAGGAACATCTTTACCGTGCCCCGCCACGGTCGGGGCGTACGCCCTGTGGCCGAGCTGCTCCAGGCGTTCGATAACTGGCTGCCACAGGGAGCCGTCGTGGCAGCCTCCGTGCACCAGCACGAAAGTGTATGCGTTCTCTGCCGCCGATTGCGGATCATCAACGCTCACAACAATCCTTCACAACTCAATATGACCGATGAACCTCCCGCAACTGGACACGAGGGAACAGGTCCGTTCCGTTCACCTCTGTGGCGAACATCACTGCGCGGCTGACCACGACGCAGCCGCGCAAATATTGGCCCCGAAGTCAACTTCGCAGCGCAGCGTCGACGAGCGCTTCTGCTACTGCTCGAGTTGTGTTGACGGTTGACGGTTTTGCGTCTAACCACGCCGAAATTCCGGCGCCATCAAACAGCACGACGAGCTGCTCGGCGAGTTCCTCGGGGTGGGTTACCTCGGCCGCGAAGGCCAGATCGAAAAACAGGTTGTGTATCCAGTCGCGGTATTCGGTGACGACTTCCTCGACGACTTCGCCCGGTAGCGCTTCGGCGCTGGCGGTCACCAGCGCACATCCGCGGAAACCCGGTTCGACAAACGACCGGCCCTGGATCTCGAACACGCCCACGAGGCGCTCACGCGGTGTGCGGTAACCGGGGAGGTCGCGCGCGAGGGCGTCCTGCAACCGGGTGTGGCGGGCTCGCAGGTACGCCCGGACAAGCTCGTCGGTACCGCCGAACGCCTCGCGCAATGTCTCCGCCGGGACGCCGGCCTTCTCGATGACCCGGTCTATGGACACTCTGTGCATCCCCTGGCGGTAGAACAGCTCATCCGCCGCGTCAAGAAGACGTTGACGCGCCAACGCCAAATCGATCCCGGGATCCATGTCCGTGTCCCAACTATGAACCGGCCGCGGCCGTGCTGCGGCCACAACGTTCTCGCGGTAACGATGGCTGCGGTCGCTGGTATTCCCGGTCCAGGGCAGTTGGCCGGTTCCGTGCAGCCGACAGTCGTTGCAGTACGCGCGCCGTGCTCCGATGTGAACCAAGCCACCTGTTGTTCGGACGACACGAAGGCAGAGCGCTGCCTTCGACGCATCCGGGTTGGGGCACGCGCTCGCCGCCCCGCTTCGAGGCGGAAAGCACCGGCACCGTGACGTTTTCGAGATTCGGTGCGGTTCGTACCGATACAGACTCGTCCTACGCCATGTTTGGGTCGGCACACGCACTGACGCTCGGTTGTCCAGCGACGCGCTCTCGGCCCTCTGCCTCCTGTGTCTAGGATTCCGGTGCGGTCGCGGGCTCCGTGTCAGGCCGGTGTGGGAAGGTGTCGCCGAACATGGGCAGCCCGCTTTGCGACTCCTCGGCGGTGGCTTCGTCTTGGATTACGTCCCAGTGTTCGGCGAGCAGACCATCTTCGATCCTTACGATGTCTGCCACTATCCAGTTCGCGGGTTGCCCGACATTCCAGAATCGACCGTGCAGCATCACGTAATCACCGTTCGCGGTGATCAGCGCATTCTCGTACTCCATGTCGGGCGGTGCGGCTTTGACAAGTCCGAAAAGACCCTCGCGTCCCGGTTCGATGTGCGCGCTGTGCTGAATGTAGTCAGGTGACCAGAAGCGTTCCGCGGCAGCGTAATCCCGCTTGTTGAACAGCGTGTCGAACGCATCCAGCACCAGCGCCTTATTGCGCTGCTCGATCTCTGTCATGGTGTTGCCTTCTGTGATTGGCGGGATGGGTTGTGCCGGGTGGCTGAGGGTCATCCGGTTGCGACGAGGTCGAACTCGTTGCCTTCGGGGTCGCGTAAGCTGATCCAGCGGTCGTTGTTGTCGGCCAATGAGCGAATCTGCTGGGCGCCCAGGCTTGTCAGCCGTTCGGCCTCGGCCACAACGTCGGCGGCCTGCAGGTCGATGTGTACGCGGTTCTTGAGGGTCTTGCCCTCGGGCACCTTGTGAAACATCAGCAAGTACCCGAGTCGGCTGTCGGTGTCGGCGGCGATAGACGCGAATTCTTCGGTGGCGCTGTCGTTGACCGTCCGGTGCAGGGCCTGCGCCCAGAAGAGCGCGAGTTGAGCCGCGTCGTGGGCGTCGAAGCTGATTGCCAACACCGAGATGCTCATGAAGCCGCGTCCAGTGTGCGGGGCTGTCGGGCGGCGGCGCGGCCGCCGTCGACTGCGATGTTGGTTCCGGTGATGTACGCGGCGCGGGGGGAAGCAAGGAAGCCGATGAGATCAGCGATCTCTTGCGGCTCGGCAGCCCGTCCGAGCAGTGTTGTCTCGGCGCTGGCGTCGAACAGTTCGCGATCGGCTGCGTTGGTGTAGACGGGGCCTGGTGAGATGGCGTTGACGCGGATCCCGGCGGGTCCGTATTCGGCGGCCCAGGAGCGGGCGAGCGAGGCCAGCGCGGCTTTGGTGGCGCCGTACGCGGCGGTGTCGGGCTGACCGACGGTGCCGGCCCTGCTGGCCACGTTGATGATCACGCCGCCGCCGCGGGCCACCATTTTGGGAGCCAGTACCGACACCAGCAGGTAGGGGGCTTGCACGTTGGCGCCGAACAGGCGATCCAGTGTGTTGACAGCCAGCTTTGCCGACGGACCGAACCATGCGAACCCCGCGTTGTTGACCAGGATGTCGACGTCGCCGACCTCCTCGGCCAGCCGCAGCGCTTCTGCCGGTTCGCCCAGGTCGGCGCCCACGAATCGTGCTGAACCGCCGGCGTTTTCGATTTCGGCGACCACCGCGATGCCGCGGCTCGCCTCACGGCCGTGCACGACAACCGCGGCGCCCTGCGCGGCCAACTGCAGCGCGGCGGCCCGACCGATTCCTGACGTCGCGCCCGTTACCAGCGCCACCTTGCCTTCCAGATCCTGAACTTCGGTTGGGTGTACCACAAGCACTCCTAACGATTTAGACCAAGCTGTCTAATAGTCGCCAATTTAGACCGATCGGACTAAAGATGCAAGAGTGGGGGCGATTGCTTCGCTGTGATCTGCGCCATTGCGCTGAGGCTTTGATGCCTACGAGACCCTGGATGGTCTTGTGCCACAGCCCCTTACCGCGGTGTGGAACGCCTCTAGTTCACCGGGGATGTCAGGTCCGGTGGGCTGATAGATGATCTCGGTGATCCCTTCGGCGGCGAGTTCACCGACGCGGCGGCCGATCTGGTCGGCCGTGCCGGTCAGGGTGGTCTGGCCAATGGCATTCCAGCTGCCCGCCGCCCACGCTGCGGTGTCGGCGTGGTTGAGCGCGACGAGGTGCTGGTCGTGCACCGCGAGGTGGCGGTCCTGCGATGGGCTTTCGTTGATGGTGTCGAGCCACACATCGCCGGCCGGCAGCGAGGTCACGTCGCCGCCGAATTCGTAGGCGGCGTGATAGGCGAGTGCGTTTCCCGGGCCGGCGGCAGCCCGCACGCGCGGGGAATCCAGTGGCTCGCCGTCGGCGAGCACGGTTCCGTGAACTCCAAGCGCGGCCCAGGCGAACTGCGCGGCATAGCGGGTCTGGCCGTTGACGGTGAACAGCCCGTCGGCCAGGTCGGTGGCGACCTCGAGGCCCTTGGGCCCCAGCGCGGAGATAAGGATGGGTATGTCGATCGGGCGCTTGGGGGCATACCCGCCGGGGTGCATCATCTGCATCCGGGTGCCCCGCCACGACACGCGCGCACCACTCAGCAGGGCGCGGAATGCGCGGACGTAATCGCGCACATACGACCATGTGGCTGGTGCGGCGCCCAGTGCGCGCGCGCCGGCGAAACCGGTGCCGAACGCGACCGCGACTCGGCCGGGCGCCAGCGCGGCCAGCGCCGCTGCGGCCGAGGCGTTGACCATCGGGTGGCGCAGGGTCGGTACGAGCACGCCGGGACCCAAGCCGATAGTGGCGGTACGTGTGGCCGCCAATGCGAGCATCATCCACACATCCGGGCTTTCGTGCGGTGTGTCGAACAGCCAGGCCCGGTCGTAGCCGAGATTTTCGGCAACTGCGATGTGCGCGGGGGAGTGCAACGAGGTTGCGAATTGGGCGGAGATCTTCATTGGGGCGCACACCTCGTGTCCTTTCCCGCGCCACAGCGCGCCACCGGTGTGACGCGCTGTCGTCAGACCTGGGCCATGCCGCCGTCGACACTGAGCTCGGCGCCGGCCACGAAGCTGCTGTCGTCGGACGCCAAAAACAGAGCAGCGGAGGCGATTTCCTCCGGCCGCCCCATCCGGTTGAGTGGTATCACCGCGGCGAACTGCGCCCTGATGGCGTCCGCCTCCTCCGGCGAGTCGGCCTGACCGTCCATGATCGGGGTGTCGACCGGGCCGGGGCTCAACGTGTTGAACCGGATACCGCGGTCGGCGAATTCACGTGTCCACGTGCGGGTGTATGAGCGCAGCGCGGCCTTGGTGGCGCTGTAGGTGCTGTAGCCGCGAATACCGACGTAGCCCGCGATCGAGCCGATCAGAATGACCGAGCCACCGTCGCGCATCAACGGCAGCGCCTTCTGCACGGTGAACAGCGTTGCCCTGGCATTGAGGTCAA